>WNFJ01707681.1_pt1 | contig 17890 bp, 16 predicted proteins | sample 5400461 | NCBI WGS metagenome assembly WNFJ01 (sample SAMN13153349, study PRJNA577476) | soil metagenome | isolation source: 115 cm saprolite on Douglas fir-dominated hillslope | place: USA:California | collected 2013-09-17 | reverse complement strand
CGGCCGTCGAGCTGGCAATAGGCCAGATGCACGGTCTCGGTGAAGCGGTTGCGCTGGAAGGTGCCCGGAAGCAGCGACAGGGCCTGGCGCTGGAGCCGCTCGGCCTCAGCGAGGTGGCCAAGCCTGTGGTGCGACAGGGATGCCTGGGTGAGAATCTCAGCCGGACCGCAGAAGGCCAGCCATGCCGGAGCATCGGCAGTCGCGCCATCGAAGGCTGTCTCAGCCAGCGCAAGCCCCCGGCCCGCTCGACCAGCCTCGCCTTGGCTCGCGTGGCCAAGCGCCACGCGGCTGTGGAGGAGCGCGCTCAGCCGCGGGTCTCGTCCGTTGCGAGTGGTCTCCAAGGCGCGGCGTGCAAGGCTGACGGCTTCGCTGCCACGACGCAGCTCGACTGCTTGCCGCGACATGTACGACCAGATCCGGGCTTTGAGGAGACGATTGCTCGCCAGATCGGCAGCAGCCAGCCCGGTCTCGTAGAAGCGGCGTGCCCGCTGCTGCTGGTGAGCATCGAAGCAAAACCAGCCAGCGGATGCGGCCAGTTCGCCGATCGCCGCGTAGAGGACGGTCTCCACTCTCGGGCTGTAGATGCAACGGCCCATGGCGTCTTGGACGTGGCTGATGTAGCGCTCGGCTACGTCGGCCAGTTCGGCAGCGCCGTGCTGGTCATCGAAGGCATGGAGCTTACCGATGGTGTCGTGCACGGTTGCGACATCAGCCATGCCGATCCGGCCGGATGCGGGCAGCGGCATCACGCCGATGTCAAGCAGCATGCCTGCGGCTGCGAGGAAGAACTCTCGTCGGAGCACAGGACTCTCCTGTCCAGCGGGACTGTCTTTTGACCCCGTGGGAGTAGCGATGCGTCGCCGGACGGCGGCCAGTGCTGCCACCGAGTGCATGCCCCGAGGGACAAACCCCAGCTCAAGCGCCGACCGTCCAAAGATCTCCTCCAGCGGCACGAGGTAATAGGAATTAGGCCACCGAACCGTACCTGACAACCAGTAGCGGACGAGCCGACCGGTGGCGTTGCCATACTTGCCGAAGAAACGCTCGGCTCGTTCGTTGACCGCCTCGGCAAGACCTTCCTCGGTGAAACCATGCTCCGTAAGGAGCTCCCGGAGCGTCTCGTTGCTGCGGTGGTCGTCCGTCATCGCACCTGCTCCCAGAGTTGGCTCGGGGTGCCAGTACTGCTGAGAGTAACGCCACTGTTCGCACCGAGGTGGCCAGGTGGACGCCCCATTGGATCACTGGCCGTGACAAGTCAGTGAATCTTTCCTGGCTGGCGGCACCACGTGGCTGCCTTCTTTCCTGTTGCTCGTGTGCAGGCTGCGATTCGCTGTGCGTATGCAATGTACGACGCCCTGTTGCCGAACGGATCGTCCTGCTTTGGGAACTGTCGAGTCCCCGACAGAACCCAGCATCGCCTCGGCCACTGGCTTCCTCCTTCCCGAGCTGGCGCGCTTACTGGCTACAGCCGAGAAGGAGATCACCGAACACGGCAACGACCACGGGCTCTACCCGATCTGTGGGTCGGCGTTCCCGTGTCCTCGGGCCGAGCTGGCCGCCTTTGCACTCGACGCCTTCTGATCTTCCATGAGCGGCGGAGCCGGCACTGTTGCGGGACGAGCGCCTACCCGGACCCGTCCCCTGAGCGATGCTCCGGTGCCGTTCTGCCTCCCCCAATACCAAGGAACAAATATGGCGGACGAGTGGCCGCTGCAAGACTTTATAGAACTCGGATCTCTCTCAACGGCGGTGGGGTGTGCTCGTCTTCATACCAGGCAAGTGTTGTGGGAGTGGGGCATTACTGGACTGAGCGAACGTGTGGAGCTGCTTGTCTCCGAGCTAATGACTAATGCCGTGAAGGCATCACAGGTTATGGACGACAGACCGCCTGTGCGGTTGTGGCTCCTTTCAGACAAAGCGAGAGTGCTCATTCTAGTGTGGGATGCGAACCCGCAACCGCCGGTACGGGTTGAGGTAGACCTTGAGGCCGAGAGCGGCCGGGGACTGCTGCTCGTTGAATCACTCAGTGACAAGTGGGACTGGTACGGGCATCGGGAGCTAGGCGGAAAGATCGTGTGGGCACTGTGTGTGAACGAGGACGCATGGTCGTGAATAGTGAGAAAAAGCACGACGATACGTACGAATCGCCGTGCAGACTATACGTCATTACTGTTCGCGTGACTCCAGGATGTATGCGGCTGGAGATAAGCAAGCCGCATCACCAGCAAAGCGGATGGATTACGCTGCTCGATGCGATTGCTGACCGGTGGGGAGACTACGGCGCTGTCGGCGGGCAGCAGACCTTGTGGGCTGAGTTAGATTTGCCACGTTGAAGCCCTTGGGCTGCCCCGACCGACTTGGTTGTCGAGTGCTCAAAGACCGCTTCTCGTCATGGATCGCAAGACCGGCGAAAGCTGGTGGCAGTACCCTGCGCGCCAGGAGAGTGCCTACGACGCCGAACAGAAGCGAATGAGCCCGGAACGGCTGAACGAGCTGACCGGGTGGTTGCGGGAGTGGGACTTGTTCTAGGACTGTCCTCGGCCGCAGACTATACAATCAGTTCGGGGGCTCGACTTTGGTGAACCGTGTCCATCCCTTGTCCTGTGACCACCGGAAGCCGTCACCCGTGCTCCAGCCGCTCATCGCCCAGACATGGGTTATCTCGGAGGGAAGAACTGGTGGGATCGTGGGTAGCGGCGCGCCAGGAGCGACCAATAGATCGATGACGGCGAAGGGAAAGGTGCAGCGAGCCACTCACCGAGCCACACAGCCAGCGGGTCTCCAGTGAGTGGCGAGAAGCCTCCCATCTGTTCGAGCGGCTGCTCGATCATGACGTAGATGCTTCCTGTATGTGCAATCGGCCCCTGACGCGCTTGAACAATACCTAGCCTGCCGACGAGCGCGGCTAGCCGATCTGCCGATGATCTGTTAGCTCGAATCGTGCTGACGCCATCGCGTTCCAAATCTCGCAGACGACCTGGTAGCTGGCTGTGAAGCTTTCGCGCACGCGCTGATGGCAGGATTCTGACCTGCCAGCCACCCACCAGGCGGTACCGCAGGCTGCGGGCAGCCGAGCGCGGTGCTTTGGCGGCTGAGCGGCTCAGGTTGCGGATGCGATGTAGTCGAGCGCGGCGCGGACGCCGTCATGGCTGACCGGGACGCCTGCGCGGCCGAGGCCCATCTCGACGCCGCACAGTGCGCCAGCCAGCTGCAGGTCGCTGAGATCCCCGAGGTGGCCGATGCGGAATACCCGGCCGGCCAGCCGGCCAAGCCCGGCGCCGAGCGACATGTTGAAGCCATCGAGGATCAGCCGGCGTACCCGATCCGCGTCGTGCCCGGCCGGGAGGACCACCGCGGTGAGCGTGCTCGAGTACTCGTCCGGGTTCTGGCAGACAATCTCCAGGCCCCAACCGCGGACCGCGCGGCGCGTGGCTTCCGCGTGGCGCGCGTGCCGCGCGAAGACGCACGGCAGGCCCTCCTCGTCGAACATGGTGAGCGCTTCGCGCAGCCCGTACAGGAGGTTTGTCGCGGGTGTGTAGGGAAACAGGCCGGTAGCGGACGCGTCGAGCATCGGCTGCCAGTCCCAGTAGCTGCGCGGCAGCAGCGCCGTACGCGACGCCTCGAGTGCCTTGGCGCTGACCGCGTTCATCCCCAGCCCGGGCGGCAGCATCATGCCCTTCTGCGAGCACCAGATGGTGACGTCGACGCGCCACTCGTCGTGGCGGTAGTCGACCGAGCCGAGCGACGAAATAGTGTCGACGATCAGCAACGCGGGATGGCCCGCGCTGTCCATGGCCGCCCGGATCAGCGGGATCCGGCTGGCCGCGCCGGTGGACGTCTCGTTGTGCACGACGGTCACGGCCTTCACCCGGTGACCGGGGTCCGCGGCCAGCTTCTCGTGCACGATGCCCGGATCCACGCCCCGGCGCCAGTCCCCTGGCACGAGGTCGACGTCCAGGCCGAGCCTGCGAGCCATCTCAGCCCACAACGTGGCGAAGTGACCGGTCTCGAAGGCGAGTACGCGGTCGCCGGGGGACAGCGTGTTGACCAGCGCGGCTTCCCACGCACCGGTACCGGACGACGGGTAGAGCACCACCGGTCTGGCCGTGCCGCACAGCCTCCTGATGCCCGCGAGTACGCGCATGGACAGCTCGGCGAACTCGAGGCCGCGATGATCGATCGTCGGCGCGGCGATGGCGCGCAGCACCCGGTCGGGGACGTTGGTGGGTCCGGGAATCTGGAGGAAATGCCGGCCGCTGTGGTACGCCATGATCCCATCATTTCGCCCATGCCGTCCCTGTGCCAGCGGCCGCGCGGCTCGCTGACGTCGCGAAAGGCGGCGCCGCGGCGGCTGGTGTTTGCGGATCCAGCATGCTGTCCTGGCAGAAACGCCGAGCCCGGCGGGGCGTCGTGGGCATCGCACGGCCGCCGCACCGCCGCGCGGCCCGCAGGACCGAGGGGAAGGTGCGGCCATCAGCGATCAGGCTCCAGGTGCGGGTCCGGCTGACCAGACCGGCGGCGCGCAGCGGGCGGACATGGCGGGGAGCGCGCAGCGGGCGGACCGGGCTGGCGGCGCGCAGCGGGCGGACATGGCGGGGAGCGCGCAGCGGGCGGACCGGCGGGATCTCGCGGTGGCGTTGCGGAAAGTGATCAGCGGGGAAGTCAGGTTCGACGCCTACAGCAGGCGCCTGTTCTCCAGGGACGCGAGCATGTACGCGATCGAGCCGCTCGGGGTGGTCTTTCCCCGCCACGCCGACGACGTGGCCGCGGTGATCTCCACCGCCGCCGACTTCGGCGTGCCCGTGCTGCCCCGCGGCGCGGGCACCAGCCTGGCTGGCCAGGCTGTCGGTAAGGCCGTCGTGATGGACCTGTCCAGGCACATGAGCCAGATCATCGAGATCGACGCCGAGCGGCGCCTCGCCCGGGTACAGCCCGGCGTCGTACAGGAGCAGCTGAACCTGGCCGCCGCGCGGCACGGGCTCATGTTCGGCCCGGACACCTCGACGAGCAACCGGGCCACGCTCGGCGGGATGATCGGCAACAACTCCGCCGGCAGCCACTCGGTGCGGTACGGCATGACGATCGATCACGTGCTCGCTCTCGACGTCGTCCTCTCCGACGCGAGCCGCGCCGGCCTGCGGCCGTTGTCGGAGGCCGAGCGCGTCGGCCGGGCCGCACGGCCGACGCTCGAAGGAGCGATCTGCCGCGACCTGCCCGGGCTCGCCGAGCGGAACCGGGCGGCGATAGCCGCGGGCTTTCCGCGGTACTGGCGGCAGTCGGGCGGCTACCGGCTCGACCGGCTGGCCAGGTCCGCCGAGCTTGACCTGGCGAAGTTCGTGGTTGGTTCCGAGGGCACACTGGTGACCGTGGTGGAGGCCACCGTCGCGCTGGTGCCTGCGCCGCGGCACCGGGTCATCGCCGTGGGCCACTTCACGTCCACGCAGGCGGCCATCGAGGCGACCGAGGACGCGCTCGCCTGCGGGCCCGCGGCCGTGGAACTGCTTGACCGGACCATCATCGAGCTGTCCCGCCAGAAGATCGAATACCGGGCGCTCGGGTCGATCCTGGTGGGCGACCCAGACGCCCTGCTGTTCGTCACGTTCGTCGGCGACACGCCGGCCGAGGCGGTCGCCGGGCTGGACCGCCTGGAGCGGCGCTGGCAGCAGCACGGTCACGGCTACCACACCCTGCGGGCCGTGACCGCCGCGTCCCAGTCGGCGCTGCTGCGGGTCCGCCAGGCCGGGCTCGGCCTGCTCATGGCGGCCAGCACCGGCGCCCGCAGGCCGCTGGCCTTTGTCGAGGACACGGCCGTGGAGCCGGCCATGCTCGCCGCCTACACCGCGCGCTTCAGGGAGATCCTGGACCGGCACGGCCTGACGGCGGGCTTCTACGGGCACTGCTCGGTCGGCTGCCTGCACGTCCGTCCCTTTGTGGACCTGACCGCGCCCGGGCAGCGGGAAACGATGCGCGCTGTCGCAGAAGAGGTGCGTGACCTGGTCATCGAGTATGGCGGGGTCAACTCGAGCGAGCACGGTGACGGGCTCGCCCGCAGCGAGTTCAACCGTGCCGTCTTCGGCGATGCGCTGTACGAGGCGATGCGCGAGACAAAGCGGCTGTTCGATCCGGGCAACCGGCTGAACCCGGGGAAGATCGTGGACGCGCCCGCCATGACCGACAACCTGCGCGACGTGGCTTTGGCGGCCGCGCCGCCGTATGCTTCCAGGCTGCACTTCGACGTCGCAGGCGGCATGCGCGGCGCGGCCGACCGGTGCATGAACATCGGGCTGTGCCGCAAAGGCTCCACCGGCGTCATGTGCCCGTCGTACATGGCCACCCGCGACGAAGAGCACTCCACGCGCGGGCGCGCCAATGCCCTGGTCATGGCGTTGTCCACACCGGATCCCGCGGCGGCGCTCGGCGAGGAACGGCTGCACGAGATCCTCGATCTGTGCCTGGAATGCAAGGCGTGCAAGAGCGAGTGCCCGCTCGGCGTCGACATGGCCTCGCTCAAGTCGGAAACCCTGGCCGCCTACCACGATCGCCACGGCGTCCCCCTGCGCGCACGCATGTTCGGCTCCATCCGTGCGCTGAACCGCATGGGCTCCGCCACCGCGCCGCTGCCGAACCTCCTCGGCGGGTTCAGGCCGGCCCGCCGCCTCGCCGAGCGCTGGTTCGGCGTGACCGCGGCGCGGCCGCTCCCTCGGTTCGAGCGGCAGAACCTGTCCCGGTGGTTCCGGCGGCGCCCAGGGCCAGCGCCGGCGCCACCGGCATCACTGGCGCCACCGGCATCGCCACCGGCATCGCCGGCGGCATCACGGGCGGCATCAGCGGCGGCATCAGCGGCATCGGCGCCACCGGCGGCCGCGGGCGAGTTGATCTTTCTCGCTGACTCGTTCACCACCTTCACCGAGCCGTCGGTCGGCCGGGCCGCCATCGCGCTGCTCGAACGGGCCGGCTGGCGGGTACGGCTCGAGGACGCCGGGTGCTGCGGCCGGGCCAGCCTGTCCAAGGGCCTGATCGACCAGGCGCGGCAGATGGCCTCCGGCATGGTCGGGCGGCTCGCCGAACCGGCCGACCGCGGCGTGCCGGTCGTCGGGGTGGAGCCTTCGTGCCTGCTGACGCTGCGCGACGAGTACCCGGCTGTGCTGCCGGCCGACCCGCGGGCCCGGACGGTCGCCGCGGCCACCCGGCTGCCCGAGGAGTTGCTCCTTGCGGCCGTGGCCGGCGGCAGGCTCGTGCTTGCGCAGGACAGCCCGGTCAGCGGAAAGCGAATCTTGTTCCACGGGCACTGCCACCAGAAGGCGCTCGTCGGCACCGCCGCGACGATGGCACTGCTGCGCAGCATTCCGGGCGCGGACGTCGCCGAGGTGGACGCCGGGTGCTGCGGCATGGCCGGCTCGTTCGGCTTCGAGGCGGAGCACTACAAGCTGTCCATGAGCATCGGCGAACTCCGGCTCTTCCCTGCGGTCCGGGCCGAGGCAGCAAGCACCATCATCGCGGCGACGGGCGTCTCCTGCCGGCAGCAGATAGCGCACGGGACCGGGCGGAAGGCCTGGCACCCGCTCGAAATCGTCGAGCAGGCGCTAGGCCATGTCTCGTAGATCTCTGGCGGCGCGGATCGGCGCCCAGACGACGGCCGGCGGCGTTGTCGTCGTCGCCGATAGGAACCACTATCGGCTCCTCGAAGACAAGCACCGCCTTACCGGGCCGCCGCCTGGATCCCCGCCCGCATCCACCGTGATCTACGAGACACGGCCTGGCCGCCCCGGCAGCGCCCACGTCCGGCTGATCCAGGGCTCTGGCCGCGTCCCACCGGTTGCGCCCCGATCGAGCGCCACGCCGCTGGTGCGCGCGGGCGCTGGCTCAGCCTCGCGGGCGGCCGGCGGGGGCGTAGACCTCGAGATCGGTGGCCTTGACGGTGAGCCACACGTCGCTGCCAGGCCGCAGCGACAGGTCCGCCACGGCCGCGGGTGTGACGTCTACCAGGGCGGGCGGCTGTCCTTCGAGGTCGAGCCTGACCCGGTCGGCCAGCAGCGTCAGGCCGGCGACCCGTGCCGGCCAGGTGTTGCGCGCGCTGCTGGCCTGCGGGGGCTGGCTGCTGACGACCACAGCGGACGGGCGGACCGCCACGAGCACGTCGCCATGCTGGCCGTGGTCCGGGACGACGAACGCCCCGCCCGCGGTGAGCGCCACCCCGGCGCCGTCGGCGCGGCCCGCGTACAGGTTCAGCCCGACGAGTTTGGCCACGTACTCCGTGGCAGGCCTGCGGGCGACCTGCGCGGGCGTGCCCTCCTGGACGATCCGCCCGTCTTCGAGGACCAGCAGCCGGTCGGCGAGCACGAGCGCTTCGAGTGGGTCGTGGGTGACGAGCAGGCACGGCCCGGTGAATTCCGACAGGTGCCGCCTGAGTTCGGTCTGCACGTCAAGGCGGGTGCGGGCGTCCAATGCGGCCAGCGGTTCGTCGAGCAGCAGCAGCGCCGGCTCCCCGGCCAGGGCCCGGGCCAGCGCCACCCGCTGCGCCTGCCCGCCCGACAGCGCGGCGGGTTTGCGGCCGGCGAGGTCGGTGAGGCCGAGACGGTCGAGCCAGTGAGCGGCGGCCGATCTGGCCGCCGTCTTGCCCAGGCCGCGGGCGCGGGGCGAGAACGCCACGTTCTCGGCCACGCTCAGGTGCGGGAACAGCCGGTAGTCCTGGAACACGAACCCGACCGGCCGCCGCGCGGCCTCGACGAACGCTCCGGTGCCGGCGTCGTCGAGGACCTCCCCGGCGAGCACGATGCGGCCCGCGGCGACCGGGACCAGCCCGGCCAGCGCGCTGAGCAGGGTGGACTTGCCCGCCCCGTTCGGCCCGAGCACGCCGAGCACCCGGCCGGGCGGCGCGGTGAGCGCGGCCCGCAGCGTGAAGCCGCCGCGCCTGACCTCGGCGTCGACGACAAGGCCGCCGCCGCCCCCGACGCCGCCGCCGCCCCCGATGCCGCCCCCGACAGCGCGGCCGGCGGCGCCGCGGCCGTGCCCGGCGGCGCCCGCGCTGGGACCGGGCTGCGCGGTCACGGCACCGCGCCGCCCCGCAGCCAGCGGTCGCGGAGGGAGACAAGCACGGCGACCGAGACAAGCAGCAGGACCAGGCTGAGCGCGATCGCGGCGTCCGGGTCGTTCTCGAGCGCGTAGTAGACGGCGACCGGCATGGTCTCGGTTCGCCCCGGGAAGCTGCCGGCGAATGTGATCGTCGCCCCGAACTCACCCAGGGCCCGCGCCCAGCACAGGATGGCGCCCGCGCCCAGAGACGGGGCGATCAGCGGCACGGTGACGCGGCGGAACACCGTCATCCGGGTCGCGCCCAAGGTGGCCGCCGCTTCCTCGAAGCCCTGATCGGCCGAGCGCAGCGCCCCCTCGACGGTGATGACGAGGAACGGCATCGCCACGAAGGTCTCCGCCATCACCACAGCCAACGGCGTGAACGGGATCGTCAGCCCGAACCAGGAGTCCAGGTACCTGCCGACGAACCCGGCGCGGCCGAACGCGAGCAGCAACGCCACCCCGCCGACCACGGGTGGCAGCACCAGCGGCAGCGTCACGAGCGCGCGCAGCAGCCGTTTGCCCGGGAAAGCGGCCCTGGCCAGCACCCACGCCAGCGGCACCCCGATGACCAGGGAGATCGCCGTGGCCACCGATGCCGTCCACAGCGAAAGCACGAGCGCTTGCGTCGCGTCCGACCCGGCGAGCACCGGCCCGAGCCTGCCCCATGGGGCGCGGACAAGCAGCCCGATCAGCGGCAGCACGAGGAAGGCGACCGCCACGACCGCGGGCGCGAGCAGCGGCGCGGGCGCCGACCTGGAACCACCGCCCCGGGCGGCCCGGCGGGCCCGCTCGCGTGCCGTCAGCCGCGGCGGCGTGACGGCCGTGCCCACGGTGTCAGCCGTGGGCACGGTGTGGCCGCCGGTGTCCACGACCAGACTCTGCGGTCAGGGTTGCTCGAATCCGGCGGCCGTAAGCACGCTCCGGCCGGTGGCGGACGCGACGTAGGCGGCGAAGGCCTGCGCGGTGGCCGCGTTGCCGCTCTTGCTCAGCGCGGCGATCGGATAGGCGGTCGAGGCATCGATGCTGGCCGGGATCACGACGCCCTTGACCTTCGCGCCCGCCGCCTGCACGTCGGTCACGTACACCACGCCGGCGTCGACCGCATCGAGTTCGACCTTGCCCAGCACCGACTTCACGTCAGGTTCGAGCGTGACCGGCCTGACGGTGATCTTGGCCTTGGCGAACACCTTCGCCGCGGTGGCCCCGCACGGCACCTGCGGCTGGCACAGCGCGACCTGCACCGACGACTTGGCCAGGTCGGCAACTGACGTGACCCCGGCGGGGTTGGCCGGGGGCACCGCGATCTCCATCACGTTCTTGGCGAACGTCACCGGGTTGGCCGCGTCGCCCGCCGTGACGACCTGCTGCATGTTCTTCGGGCTCGCCGACGCGAACACGTCCGCCGGCGCGCCGTTGACGATCTGGGTCGCCAGGGTGGAGCTCGCACCGAAACTGAACGTCACCTTCACCCCCGGGTGCGCGGCCTCGAACTGCTTGCCGAGCGTGGTGAAGGCCTCCTTCAGCGAGGAGGCGGCGAACACGGTGATCGATCCGGACAGCGACGGCGAGGCGGCAGCGGCAGCGCTCGCGCTCGGGGACGCGGAGGCCGCGCTTCCTGTGCTTCCCCCGCAGCCAGCCAGGGCGGACGCGGTGATCCCGACGATCCCGGCCGCGGTAAGTGTGAGCGCGCAGCGGCGCATGTGAACTCCTATGTTTCTTCCGCCTGGAAGGCAGAACCACGGGTCCGTGGACCGTGCTGGCCGGGGGAGGACGACCCACCAGGAACCCCCCGCAGACCTCCTGGTGAGTCACGCCGCGGAATCTCGATCGACACGTTCGTCGCCTTGATGGCGGCGACCGCGAGCACTCCCGGCTCCAGGCCAAGCTCGTCCACGGCCTCGCGGCTGAGCAGCGAAACGAACCTGTGCGGCCCCGCCTGGATCTCCACCTGGGCCATCACCGTGTCGCGGATCACCCGCGTGACCAGGCCGCTGAACCGGTTGCGCACCGAATGGCCTGCCACCTCCTCGCCGTCCCCGTGAGCGGCCGACTCGGCCCGCTCCTGGGCCAACCTGGCGAGCGCCACGCCATCCACGGCCAGCCGGCCCGCGGAGTCGGTGGTCCGTTCGATCCGGCCGCTGTCAGCCCAGCGCCGCAGGGTGTCGTAGCTGACCCCGAGCAGGTCCGCGGCTTCCTTGATCCGGAAAGTCGGCACCCTGCGACCCTAACGCACGTGCGTCCGATAGGGCACGCACAAGACGCATCCGCCTGGTTTGCAGGTGGATAGAGACGCATCTGTGTTTTGCGCCGGCCGTGACGGCGGCCGAGCAGGCCCGTGCCGCGCCGCGTGAGCCGTTACGGAGGATTTATACCGAACGGCTTCGCGGGGGTGACACCGGACCGCAGGTCACGGCGAGTCTGGGCGGTGCCGAGCGCGGGGCTCCGGCCGCTCCCGAGGGGGTGGACTCTTATCTGCATAACCTATTGACTTGCTGGGAAAGGTTGGCGGGGTTGGCTGCTCCGGGCCAGAGAGGGAGATCGCTGATGAGCGTGACTGACGAACTGGTTGCGAACGCCGAGCGGTACGCGGCGGCCTTCGACAAGGGCGATCTGCCGATGCCGCCAGGCAAGGGGGTAGCCGTGGTGGCCTGCATGGACGCCCGCCTCAACCCGTACGGCCTCCTCGGCCTCGCCGAAGGGGACGCGCACGTCATCCGCAACGCCGGCGGCGTGATCACGGCGGACGAGCGGCGGAGCCTGGCGATCAGCCAGCGGCTCCTCGGCACCAGGGAAATCATCCTCATCCACCACACCGACTGCGGGATGCTCACCTTCACCGACGACGGGTTCAAGGCGGAGATCCAGGCCGAGACCGGGCTCAAGCCCGACTGGGCCGCCGAGGCGTTCTCCGATGTCGACGAGGATGTGCGGCAGTCCGCCGCGCGCATCAGGGCCGATCCGTTCATCCCGCACACCGACCAGATGCGCGGCTTCGTGTACGAGGTCGAGACGGGCAGGCTGCGCGAGGTAAAACTCTGACCCGGCGCGCGGGCCCCTGGATGAGGCGGCCGGCCGTTTCGGCGCGGCGCCGCGCCGGTCCACGCCGGTCCGCGCCGGCCGTCCGGTCAGGGGTTGGGGTTGGCGTGCGGCACGCCTGAGCAGATGTTCTGGGCGGTGCGGGCCGGGCGGGTCTACTTCGAGAAGATCGTCCGCTGGCTCGGCTGACGCTGACCGTTGATCGTCAGATCGACCTGCTCGTTGTAGAAGCACATCAGGCCGGCGATTCCCTCAGCGCCTGGGATCGGCGTCTGATAGCTCCAGACGACATTGTCGTAGACATCCGAGCCGACGGCCACCGACCAGTAGGACGCCTGGCCTTTGAACGGGCAGGTGGTCTCCTGGCTCGTGGCCCGCAGCAGTTCGGTGCGAACGTCCTCGGGCGGGAAGTAGTAGCGGGTCGGCAGCCCTGTCTCGTCGAGAAGGACGGCCCGGTCGGACTCGGCCAGCTTCTCGCCGCCGATGCTGACCTCGATGTGCAGATCGGATGGGGTGATCGTGATCTGGTGTCCTGACGCCATGTCCGTGCCAACCTCCCGGCGACCGCGATCATTCCTGGCGGCCCTGTGCGCGCCTGGGCCAGCGGTCGCCGTGGACCGGGCCGTGCGCAAAGCAGCCGGCATTACCGGGTAGGCCAGTGTCATGGAGCAGATGGGGTGCGAACCTGGCGAGATGGCGAATGAAAGTGGAAACGGGCTCCCGGACCGGGTAGCCGATCTTGTCGGCGACGTCACCCGCGAGGAGCGGCCGCCGAGCAGACGCCGGTTGACCGCGCTGTTCGCGACGGCCGCGCAGAGCGGTGCGCGCGCCGTGGGCCGCGGTACGCGCGCCACCGGGCGTGGTGCGCAGTTGGGCAGCCGCTGGCTGGCCGGGCAGGCCCTCGCCATGGCTCCGCGTCTGCCCGTCCGGGATCAGGCGACGCTGCGCGCGCAGTTCGCCGGGCTGTCACCTGAGGAGATCGCCGACGCGCTGATCGACGGAGCGGCCCGCGCCTCGGCGGCGGTCGGCGCGGCGGTCGGGGCGTGGTCGGTCCTGCCGGTGGTGCCTGCCGTACCCGTCGAGGTGGCGACGGAGACGCTGGCCCTGGTCGGGATCGAGATCAAGCTGATCGCCGAGCTGCACGAGGTGTACGGGATGCGGGTACCTGGCGGCGTCACGGAGCGCATGACCGCGTACGTCGCAGCGTGGGCCAACCGCGGCGGCGTGGCCCTCGCCCCCAGCGGCCTGGTGCTCGCGATCGGCTCACCCCTGCACCGGCGGCTGCAGCGCCGGCTCGCCGCCCGCGTGGGCCGGAGCGCACTCTCGCTCGCCCCGCTCCTGACCGGCGCGGCGGTAGGTGCATTGATCAACCGCAGCGAGACCCGCAGGCTCGGCCGCGACATCCGCGACGACCTGCGCCGGCGCTCGCCGATCGCCTCGCATTGGCCAGGCCCCAGTGGGCCAGCGCCCAGCGGGCCAGCGCCCAGCGGGCCAGCCCTCAGCGGCCCAGCCCCCAGCGGGCCAGGGCCCAGCGGGCCAGCCCGCAGTGGGCCAGGGCCCAGTGGGCCAGCCCTCAGCGGGCCGGACGCGCCGTGACCGGCAGCCGCGTTCCCGGGCGGTCGGCACTCGCGAAGGGCCGCGGGAATTGACGGCACGTACCGTCCGTCAGGTCGACCCGCCCGAGGACCAGTTCGCCAGCGAGCTTGCCTTCCTCGCCGTCGAGCGCGGCCGGCGGCGCACGCCGCCGGCCGGGCGTGCGTCAGCGCTTCCGTCCGACACCGCAGTATGAATAGATCTCGGCAGGCTGCCCAAACGGGTTGGGGTCGGGCCGCCACTGCGGCACCGGCACCACGCCGGGCGCTACCAGCTCCAGACCCTCGAAGAACCGGGCAAACTGCCCAGGGCTGCGGAGGTGGTACGGCACCGCACCGCTTTCGTTGTAGCCGCGCTGTGCCACGTTGAACGCCTCGTTGACGTCGGCACCGTCGTAGAGCGCGAAGTAGCTGCCGGATGGCAGGCCATCGAGCAGGCGGCGCACGATCGGGTACGCCTCCTCGTCGGTGAAATGGCCCATGATCCCCATCAGCATGAGGGCGATTGGCTGCTTGAAATCCAGCAGCTCCGCAGCGGTGCCCAGAATCGCGGCCGGGTTGCGGAGGTCGGCGTCGATGTAGTCGCATGCGCCCTCGGGGGTGCTGGTCAGCAGGGCGCGGGCGTGCGCAAGCACCAGGGGATCGTTGTCCACGTAGACGATCCGGCACTCTGGGGCCACCCGCTGGGCGACTTGATGCGTGTTGTCCACGGTGGGAAGGCCCGTGCCGATGTCGAGGAACTGGCGAATCCCGGCCTCACCGGCCAGGTACCTGACGGCGCGGGTAAGAAAGTACCGTGAGGTGCGGGCAACGTCGACGATGGCCGGGAAGGTCTCCCGGTACTGGTCACCGGCCTGGCGGTCGACGGGATAGTTGTCCTTGCCGCCCAGCCAGTAGTTCCAGATCCGGGCCGAGTGCGGCACGGTGGTGTCGATCTTCGGCGGAGCCGAACCGGAGGCGGCCGGGTCGTCGGTCACGGGTGGCATCTCCATTCTGTGCTGATATTTGGGGTTATGGCGAGCGTAGTAGCCTGCCGCGCGCCCAAGTAACAGACCCGCATTTGCGCGTCTGGCATGGGGACATGACCCGGCTCGGGGCGCGGCCGGCGAAGGGTTGGGGCGCGCCCGCTAGGTGTCGCGGAGCAGGGCGTGCAGCATGTCCTTGCTCGCGGCACCGGTCTTCGCCTGCACACACAGCTGGTCCATCACCGTGAGGTAGTCGATGACGTCGTCGGGCTGATCCAGGTACAGCGCGCTGTTGAGCTGCTCCAGATACACCACGTCCGGCAGGACCGGATCGGGGAACCGCAAGATCGTGAACGGGCCACCCGCCGCCGCGTGCGGCCCGGCATCGAACGGCACGATCTGCACCGTCACATTCGGCAGATCGGCCAGCGCCAGCAAATGCGCCAACTGCGCCCGCAACACCGCCCGCCCGCCCGGCGCCCGCCGCAGCGCCGCCTCATCAAGCACCGCCCACACCTGCGGCGCCCCCGCCGCCACCAGCACCTCCTGACGGCGCATCCGCACCCCCACCCGGCGCTCGATCTCCTCGGCCGGGGCACGCTCATGCGCGATCAAAATCACCGCCCGCGCGTACTCCTCGGTCTGCAGCAGCCCATGTACGAACTGCACCTCATACGCGCGGATCACCGACGCCGCCTTCTCCAGCCCCACATACAGCTCAAACCAGCGCGGCAGCACATCGCTGTACCCCTGCCACCACCCCGGGGTCCCCGCCTGCCGCGCCAGGGCCAGCACCTCCTCCCGCTCCGCCGCCCCCGTCACCCCATACCGGTCGAGTAAATCCGCCACATCACGCTGCCGCGCCGCACTCCGCCCCCGCTCCAACCGGCTGATCTTCGAATGCGTCGCCCGGATCGCCTCGGCCGCCTGCCCCGTCGTCAGCCCCCGCGCCTCCCGCAACCGCCGCAACTGCACCCCCAGCGCAATCCGCAACGCCGTCGGCCCCGACCGCGCCCCCACCAACAGCCCATCCGGCCCATCGCCAGACTCGCTGCCTGGCTCGCGGGCGGGCACCTGATCCGAAATCATCGACACTCCTGAGGGGTTGCGAAGCCGGCCGGCCAAAGGCCCAAGTGTCGCACCAACCGATGACCGCTGCCTAGCCGGTCACCACCTACCGTGCCTAGCCGGCTACCAGTCGAAGGTGGTCGTGCTGGTCAACCAGAACATGTTCCAGCCACGTCAGCGCCCAGGTGACCACGAGGCGTTCACCGCCTGGAGCCGCCCGCACCAGGGCAAGCGCGCGGGGCCGCCGCTGGTGCCGGGCGTGCCCAGGCGGTAGAACACGTTATTGCCGAAAAGTCGGCCCGGGGAGGAAGCTGATTCGCATGGACCTCGTCGCGATCGAACAGATCCGCCGGCTGAAGCACCGCCACCTGCGCTGCATCGACCTCAAGCGGTGGGATGACCTGGCGGACACGTTCACCCCGGACGCGACCGCCGACTACGGCACGCTTCTGTACCGCGGCAGGCCGCTGAAGCTCACCGGCCGGGATGAGATCATCGCGTTCCTGCGCAAGAGCCTCGGGCCGGACATCATCACCACGCACTTCGCGAGCCAGCCGGAGATCGACGTCGACGGCGCCGCGGCCACCGGAACGTGGTGTTTCGAAGACACCGTGATCGCGACCGCGTACCGATTAGTGATCAAGGGCGCGGCGTTCTACGAGGACAGCTACGTGCGCGGCGAGGACGGCGAGTGGCGGATCGCGCACACCGGCTACGAGCGAACCTACGAGGCGACGCTGTCCCTGGACGACCTGCCGAGCTTCCGGCTGACGGCGAACCGCTGGGGCACCGCCTGACCCGCCCCACCGGGCGACCGAGCCTGAAGAGCCTGCTTGAGAACCCGTGCTCTGCTCGCTCTGCCCTCCACGAGCGAGGGTTCTCAAGCAGGCTCTATGCGGCAGCCGTTCGGGCGCTGACCCGTCACGCTCCCGCGGATGAGGGCGGGCCCATCGTGGCTGCCGCGGGGCCGAACCGGTCCACGTAGCCAGGGTGGACCTGCTGCCAGCGATCGGCGGGCGGCGGCTCGCTTCCGTCCAGCCGCGCGACGAGCGTTTCGAGGCAGACGTGCCAGCCTGCGCCGTCGCGGGCGGCCTTGCCCTGCTCGACGATCGTGTCGGTGAAGACAAGCAGGCAACCGTCGCCCTGCGGGCGCAGTTCCCAGCGCAGCACGTCGGTGCCCCACAGGTAGGTGAAGACGCGCGGCGGATCGAAGTCGATCACCTCGCCGTCGAACGACGGGGCGTCATCGCCGCGGGACACGAAGCACATCTTGCCGCCGGGCCGCAGGTCGGCCTCGACGTCCTGCGGGAACCAGTGGGTCAGCTCCGCGGGATCCGTCAGGGCCTGCCACACCTTCTCCGGCGGATGGGCGAGCTGGCGTTCGAAGCGCAGCACGTAGCGCCCGGCTTCGGCGTGCAAGGTGCCATTCACTGTTGTGTCCCTTCCGTCGTGGTGTCTGCCGTCATGCTGACGCGGGCATCGGGCATGACGTCGAGACGGCGCTCAAGGGCGTCCAGGCGGCCGGCCCAGAACCTCCGGTAGGGCCGCAGCCAGGCGTCGATCTCCGTCAGCGGCTCGGGACGCAGCTCATACCAGCGCCGCTGCGCGTCATGGCGCACCCGCACAAGGCCCGCCTCGCGGAGCACCCGCAGATGTTTGGAGGTGCCCGGCTGGCTCAGCCCGAGCAACTCGACCAGCTCACCCACCGGCCGCGGCCGCTCGAGCAGAAGGTCCAGCATGCGCCGCCTGGCGGGCTCGGCGAGCACGCTGAACGGTTCAGTTACCATGATGGCTATATAACCAGATCTTTATATGAATCGCAAGGCATATTCAGGATCCGGGTGGTCCAGCGAACGGGGAGCAAGCTGGCGAGCGAGCGGGACCGGGCGCCGAGCGAGCGGGACAGGGCGCCGAGCGAGCGGCCCGCGCCCTGCCCCGCCTTGGCGCCCGGCAGCTGCGCCGAACGCGCCGCGCGGGCCGCGGCGCCGAGGCCGCGGTGCCGGGGCGGCGGCGGTGACCGGCGGACGTCAGCTGGCGCGGTCTTTTTTTTGTGCTGTTGTTGTGGTGGTGGTGCCGTTGAGGAAGTGTTCGATGGGCAGGGTGGCGGCGCCGAGGGCGACGGCGTCGGGGCCGAGGTGGCCGAGTTCGATGGTG
>WNFJ01606210.1_pt3 | contig 17902 bp, 19 predicted proteins | sample 5400461 | NCBI WGS metagenome assembly WNFJ01 (sample SAMN13153349, study PRJNA577476) | soil metagenome | isolation source: 115 cm saprolite on Douglas fir-dominated hillslope | place: USA:California | collected 2013-09-17 | reverse complement strand
AGGAGGCGGCGGTCAAGCTCGGCTTCCTCACCGCCGAGCAGTTCGACGAGTGGGTCCGGCCGGAGGACATGGTCGGCCCGAAAAAATAAGGCCTCGGGCCTCAGGCCTCGGGCCAACTGCAAACGCCGTCACGGATTGAGCAGGGTAAGCGTCCAGGGCGCGCCGGGATTCGCGCGGGTGTAGAGCTCGCGGTCGTGCAGGCGGCTGGGGCGGCTCCACCAGAACTCGATCGAGAGAGGCGCGACGCGGAAGCCCGACCAGTGCGGGGGTCGAGGGATGGGCTTGCCCTGGTACTTTTTCTCCAGCGCGGCGTAGCGCTGCTCCAGCTCTTTGCGCGAGGAGAGCGGCTGGCTCTGGTGCGACGCCCACGCGCCGAGCTGGCTCTCCCGAGGCCGCGAGGCGAAGTACGCGTCTGCCTCCTCGGCCCGCACCGCCGCAGCCCGGCCTTCGAAGCGCACCTGCGACTCGAGCTGCGGCCACCAAAAAGTAAGCGCCACTTCCGGCCGCGCCAGGATCTCGCGCCCCTTGCGGGAGGTGAAGTTCGTATAAAAAACGATGCCCGACGCGTCGGCGCCCTTGAGCAGCACGGTGCGCGCCGACGGCCTCCCGTCCGCTCCCACCGTCGACAGGGTCATGCCGTTCGCATCGGCGATGCCGGGCGTCTTGCGCGCCCGCTCCAGCAGCTCGACGAATTTCGCCATCGGATCCATAGGGGCTCGCGAAGCTAGCACGCCGATGTTAGGAGATGCGCGGTGGAAAAGCTGCTCGCTCGCCTCGAGCGCCGGTTCGGCCGCGCCGCTCCGGAAGGAATCATCCTTTGGGTCGTCGCCATCTCGGGCGCGCTGCATCTGCTCGTCTTCGCGCGGCCCGACCTCGCCCACTGGCTCTGGCTCGATCCGGACGCGGTGCGAAACGGCGAGGTATGGCGCGCCCTCACCTTCCTCTTCGCGCCGATCGGTCCGGTTACCATGACCGGCCTCTTCTGGATCGGCCTCTCCCTCTGGTTCCTCCACACCATGGGCAGCTCGCTCGAGGCGCAGTGGGGCGCGTTCCGCTTCGATCTATTCTTCTTCCTCGGCGCGGTGGGCACCATCGCCATCGCTTTCGTGGTCGGGCCGGTCAGCGGCCATTGGGTGGCGACGGCGCTGCTGCTCGCTTTCGCGGTCGAGTTCCCCGAGTACGAGGTGCTGCTCATCGTCCTGCCGGTCAAGGTGAAGTGGCTGGGCCTGCTCAGCGGAGGCTGGATGGCGTCGCAGCTGATCATGGGCGGCCTGCAGACCCGCGCGGCCATCGGGGTGGCGCTCGCGGACTTCTTGCTCTTCTGCGGCGGCGATCTGCTCTCGCTCGCGCGGGGCGTGGCGCGTCGGCAGGCGGCGGCGACGCGGCGGACGGCCGCGGCGGAAGGATTCGGCCCCATCGCGCGCAAGACGCGGGTGTGCGCGAAGTGCGGGCGCAGCGACGCCGACGATCCGTCGCTCGAGTTCCGCGTCTGCGACTGCCAGGAGAGGTGCCACGGCAAGCTGACCGAGTACTGCCTCGATCACGCGCGCGCCCACTGACAGGCGCTTCGTCCGCTCTTTTCAAGCGCCCGCGTCAGCCGAGCTCGCCGTGGACGTGCAAGACGATGCTCAGCGCGGCGAGGCCGGCGGTTTCGGTGCGCAGCACCAAGGGGCCGAGGCCGACGGAGAGCATGCCGCCGTCGCGCGCCCTCTGCCGCTCGTCGGGCGAGAAGCCTCCCTCGGGGCCGACGGCGAGCAGCACGCGCCGGGCGCCGCGCGCAGCCGCGCCGAGCCGGAGCACGGTCTCCTCGGGATCGAGCAGCAGCCCGCGCCGCGCGGGATCTTCGCGCAGCAGCGCCAGCACGCCGTCCCAGCCCAGCGGCTCGTCGATGCGCGGCACGTCTGCGCGTCCGCACTGCCGCGCCGCTTCCTGCGCGACGCGGCGCCAGCGCCCTGCTCTCGAGCCGCCGCGCTCCGCGTCTAGCCGCACCACCGCGCGCTCCGTCGAGAGCGGCACGATGCGCGACGCGCCCAGCTCGGTGGCCTTCTGCACGACGAGATCCATCTTCTCGCCCTTGGCGAGCGCCTGCACCAACACCACGTCGACCGAGCGCGAGGGACTCTCGGGCACGGCTTCGGCCAGGCGCAGGGCGCCTCTCTCCAAAAGCCAGGCGCGGAAGCGCGCTCCCTCGCCGTCGAAGACCTCGATCTCCTCGCCCGGCTCGAGCCGCAGCACCGTCTCGAGATGGCGCGCCTGCTCCGCCGTGAGCTCGATCTTCGAGGGAGCTTGCAGTTGACCTCGCCCCAACTGCTCCGGCGGCATGAAGAGGCGGTGCATCTACAGAGGCCGATCCAGCTCGGCGCGGATCCAGCCCTCGCGCTCCTTGCGCCCCGCCGCGCGCAGGCCCTGCCATTTGTATGCGCGCTCGGCCGCGTCGCCCTGCGCCGCAAGGAGTCCCGAGAGCACGAGGCGTCCACCCGGCGCGACCTTCGCTGCGATCTGCTCCGCCAGCTCCTCCAGCGTGTTGAGCAGGATGTTCGCAATCACGATGCCGAACTGCCCGGGGACATCTCGCGGATCCTCGAGCCGCCACTCGATCCGCCCGGGCGCGATGCCGTTCAGTGCCGCGCCCTCGCGCGCCGCCTTCAGCGCGACGGCGTCGTTCTCGGTGCCGGCCACGCGGCCCGCGCCCAACTTCACTGCGAGCAGCGCGATCACGCCGCTGCCGGTGCCGACGTCGAGCAGATCCGCTCCGGGCCGCAACGCCAGCTGCTCGTCGCACGCTTCGAGGCACAGCGAGGTGGTGGGATGGCTGCCGGTGCCGAACGCCATCCCCGGATCGATGGCCACCGCCACCCCGCGCGGCGGCTTCTCCCACGGCGGATACACCCAGGAGCGCGGCCCGACCTGCATGATCTTGTGGTGCGCGCGCCAGGCGACGCTCCAGTCCTGAGCAGCGATCTCGACGGGCGACTCGGCGCCGAGGACCGAGGCGGCCTCTTCAGCGGCGGCGCGCTCCTCGAAATGCGCGATCACCCGGCCGCGCCCCTCGGGGAGCTGCGGCGTGCCGGGCATCAGCTTCATCCCCGGCTCTTGTCCGCCGCCACTATCTCCAGCTCCTCCGGCGGCGCCGCCAGCACCAGCGCCCAGCTCAAGGCACCAGTTCCTTCGGCACCGCGCCCTCGGGCGCGACCAGCGCGATCACCTCGCGCTGCGGCACGAGGATCCGCTGCGCGGCGGCGAGCACGTCCTGCGCCGTCACCGCACCGATCTGTCCTGCGTAGCGCGACGACGCGTCGGCGCCGAGCCCGTAGCACTCGTCGAACGCGTACACCGCCGCCCGCGCCGAGTTGCGCTGCAGCGAGATCGCGTGCGTTCCGATGAGGTGCGTCCGCGCGCGGTCCAGCTCTGCGGCCGTGATCGGCTCCTCGCGCACCCGTCGCAGCTCGGCCCGGATGCCGTCGAGCGCTTCCTGCGTCTTGCCCGGCCCGCAGCCGATGTAGACGGCGAAGTAGCCGGGGTCGAGGCCTTCCATCGAGAAGCTGGTGACGCTGTACGCGAGGCTCTTCTTGTCGCGCAGCTCGACGAACAGCCGCCCGCCCTGGCCGGAGAGCACCGCCGACAGCACCTCCAAGGGCCAGCGCTCCGCGTCGGAGAGCCGCACTCCGGGGAAGCCGAGCACCAGATGCGCCTGCGCCTTGTCGAGCTTCTTCACCGCTGCGCGCGGCGCCTCGATGGGGTCTTCCTGCGGCGGCGACGGCGGGGCCGGCCGCTGCTGCGCGGCGCGGCCGAGCTTTTCCAGCACCAGCTTGCGCACCTCGGCAGGATCGACGTCGCCCACCACCCCGAGCGTCACCGCTGCGGGCGGGAACTTCTGCGCGCGGTACTGCGCGAGCATGCCGGGCTCGAAGCGCGAGACGCTCGCTTCCGTCCCCAGCGTGTCGAAGCGGTAGGGATGCTTGCGGTACAGCGTCTCGGCGAAGAGGAGGAAGGCGACGCCCGCGGGGCTGTCCTCGCGCGAGCGCAGCTCGTCGAGCTGCAGCGTCCGTTCGCGCTGCACTTCCTCGGGGTGATAGGCCGGCTCGCAGATCGCCTCGGCGAAGACGTCGAATCCTTCGGCGAGGTGCCGGGAGAGGAACTCCGCGCGCAGCCCGAAGCTGTTGCGCCCGGCGTTGCCGCCGATGGAGCCGCCCATCGCTTCCATCTCGCGCACCAGGCGCTCCGGTCCGCGCGACATGGTGCCCTTGGAGACGAGGCGCGCGAGCAGCATGTTGATGCCCGCGTTCGACGGATCCTCGGCGCGCAGCCCGCCGTGCCACGCCGCCCGCAGCGCGACCAGCGGCACCGCGCGCTCCTCCTTGATGAGCAGCACTCCTCCGCCGGGAAGGTCCTCGCGCAAGAGCGGTCCGGTGCGCGGCTCCAGCGAGAACTTCACCGGCGCGCGCTGCTCGGGCGCCGCCGCGCTGTGCGCCTGCCGGGGCGGCAGCGTGCGGGCGGCGTTCTCCAGGATGTCTTGTAGAACCTCCTCGCCCACCTCGCCGGTCTCGGGGAGCAGCGCCGCCAGCACCACCGCCTGCGGATCGATCCAGCGCTCCGCCGCCTCGCGCACCCGCGCTGGCGTGAGCTGCGCCACCTGTTCGAGATAGCGCTGCTCGAACTCCACCCCGCCCGCGCTCGACTGGTAGAAGCCCAGCTTGCGCGCCTGGCCCTGCACCGTCTCGCGCTGGTAGACCGCGTCGGATTCCAGCATGCGGCAGGCGAGCGACAGCTCTTCGGCGTTCACCTCCTCGCTGCGCACGCGGTAGACCTGCGAGAGCGCCTCGCGGACCGCCTCGTAGACGGTGGTGGGCTGCAGCGTCAGCCCGACGATGGTGAGGCCCGGGTCGACCGGCGTGTAGCAGCTCGCCTGCACCTCGGTGCAGAGCAGGCGGTCGCGCTTCATCGTCCGGTGCAGACGCGAGGCCTCGCCGTGGCCCAGCACGATGGAGAGCGCGTCGAGCGCGGCTACTTGAGCGGCTCGCGCTTGAGGCGCAGGAGCGGCTGCTCCCGCCGCGGCTCCGGCGGCCGCCGCGGCGCCGGCTGGAAGGGCCCCGCAGGGAAGACGAAGAGCTTCTCGGCGAGCTCGAGCGCCTCGCCTTCGCGCACGTCGCCCACCACCACCACCACGGCGTTCTCCGCCTTGTACCAGCGCCGGTAGAAGCGAAGGATGCCCTCGCGGGTGAAGCTGCGCACGCTCTCTTCGGTGCCGATCACCGGCTTGCCGTACGGATGGCGCGCGAAGCTGCTGTCGAACAGCTCGCGCGAGAGCTTGCGGGTGGGCGAGTCCTGGCTGCGCTTGATCTCCTCGCAGACCACCTCGATCTCGCGCTTCAGCTCGTCGGGATCGAAGGCGGCGCTGGTGACCGCGTCGGCCAGCACGTCCATGCCCTCGGCGAAGAACTGCGAGGCGAGGACGACGTGGTAGACGGTCTGGTCGAAGCTGGTCCAGGCGTTGATCTCGCCGCCGGAGGCTTCGATGCTGCGCGCGATCTCGCCGGGGCCGCGGCGGGCGGTGCCCTTGAAGAGCATGTGCTCGTGCAGGTGGGCGAGGCCCGCCTCGTCTGGCAACTCGTCGGCGCTGCCGACCCGCATCCAGACCTGGATGGCCACCCCCGGCGCCGCGTGGTTTTCCTCGACCAGCAGCGTCAGCCCGTTGTGCAGCTTGTGTCTCACGATCGGAGACTAACACCGAGGCCGGAGGATCGCTTGGGCGAGCTGGCCTGGGGCTTCGAGGTGAGGAAGATGCCCGGCTTTGTCGAGCAGGATCACTTCGGCGTTCGGTAGCGCGCGCTGGAAGAAGGCGAGCGTGCCTTCCGGCAGCAGGCGATCGCGGGCTCCCCAGACGAGGCGCAGCGGTACTCGTAGCCCGGAGAGCTGCGCTTCGAGCAGGAAATCCTCCTCGGAGATTGCGCCCAGGAGGCCTTGGGCGGCCTCGGTCCACATCGCCTTGATCACCTCCGAGGGAAAGAGCCGCAGCGCGAGCGGCGCGCGGTGGAAGGCGAGCTCGAGGTAGCGCGCGACGCCGCGGCGATCGCGGGCCGACACCGAGGCGCGAAACGGTTCCCACCGCTCCTTTGCGAGCAGCGCGCCGGCCGGATTGACCAGCGCGATCGACGCCGGCCGCAGCGCCTGCGAGACCGCGAGCCGCAGCGCGAGCCAGCCGCCCAGCGAGTGGCCGACCAGCACCGGGTCGCGCAGATCCCGGGCGTAGTGCGCCACCGCGCCCTCGACCGTGCGCAGCCGCCAGTCGGGCGGCTTGTGCGAGAGGCCGTGGCCGGGCAGATCGATGAGGTGCACGCGATACCGCCGCGCGAGCGGGCCGGCCACCTGGACCCAGCCCGCCAGCGAATCGCCGAGCCCGTGCAGGATCAGGAGCGGCTGCGCGCCTTCGGGCCCGCGGACGGCGAACCGGACCGCGCCTCCCGGCGTGGCCGCCCATCCCACGCGGGCGCCCCGCTCCGCGATCGCGCGCAAGGCGGCGAGGCCGAGCTGTTGCAGCACCTACAGGTCTGCGGGACGCAGCGTGCTGCGTCCGTTCTCCTTGGCGCGCGAGACGGCCTTCTCGACCGCCGCGCGGACGTGCTCGGAGAGGGCGGTGATGAACTCGTCCGAGGTCCGCATCTCCTTCTCGCGGATCAGATCGCGGACCTTGCTCTGCACGATCAGCAGCCCGCCGCTTTCCTTCTTGGCCTCGGGGGTGTTCTCGCTCATTGCGCCTCCAGTCTTGTGCGGGAGTAACAGACCCGGAGGAGGCTTTCAACGGGGATGGGTGAGGAAGGCGCGCACTCTCTCGAAATCCGCGGGGGAGGGCGCGGCGACTGCGCGTGAAGCAGCGGCCGGGCGAAGTCGAGGCGTGCTCCCCTCGGGCGGGTGAGGAAGGAGGGCCCGCCGTAGCGGGCGTCGCCGAGCAGCGGGCAGCCCAGCTCGCGCAGGTGGACGCGGATCTGGTGCGTGCGGCCCGTCTCGGGCAAGGCCGCGATCAGCGCCGCTCCCTGGTAGCGCTCGAGCACCTTCCAGCGCGTGAGCGCGGACTCGCCGCGCGGGTCGGGCTTTCGCAGCCCGCGCTCGCCCGCGCCCAGCGCGAGCTCGATGACGCCCGCGTCCTCGCGCGGCGCGCCCGAGACCAGCGCGCGGTATTCCTTGTGGACGCGGTGCTCGCGAAATTCCTCCAGCAGCGCCGCCTGCGAGCTCTTGTTGCGCGCGAGCACGGTGACGCCGGTGGTGCCGCGGTCGAGCCGGTGCACGAGGAGGGCCTGCGTCTCTTTCTCGCCGAGTTGCGCCAGCAATGCTTCGCACAGCTCGGGCAGCGCCGGGCCGCCCGCGAAATCTTCCTGCGCGGTGACGCCGGCGGGCTTGTCCACCACCAATAGCTGCGCATCGAGATGGAGCACGCGCTCGCGGGCGAGATCCGGCGGTTCCAACGGCTCCCGCAGCACCACCTCGACGCGATCGCCTTTGCGCACCGCGGCGGCGGGATACCGCACGCGCCGGCCGCGCAGGTACGCGCCGCCGCGCTCGATGGCCTTCTGCGCTTCCTCGCCGGAGATGCCGCCCCGCCGCGCGATGAAGCGCGCGAGCGTGTCCTCTGCTTCGGCGACGAGCTTCAGCTTCGAGGGAGCGCGCTTCAGCCCTTCTCCACCACGCGCACGGGGAACTTCGACAGCGCCGAGCAGACCATGCCCTGCGGCCCGGCGATGAGGTCGTAGAAGACGCCGCGGGGCGCGAGCACGACGGCGCCGGGAGCGAGCGCGATGCGCAGCTCGTTGCCGACCGCGGTGGTCTCCATCACCAGCTCGCCGGCCCCCTGCACGCAGATGAAGGCGCGGTCGGTGTCGGGGTGCTTGTGCCAGCCCGTCTTCTGCAGAGGCTTGAAGTAGACGCCGTCGACGAGAAGCTGATCGGTCTTCACCGCGTGCAGCACGTTGGGCTTGTCGTCGGTGAAGTGAGCGTCCGCGATCAGGTTCACGCTCTGCATGTCGTGGCCGGGCCTTAGAACTGCGCGGGAGCCGGCGTCGCCGACTTGTTGTAGAGGAACTTGGTGATGCCCCAGCCGACGGCGATGAAGGCCAGCGACCAGAGCCAGGCGAGGTCGCTGCCGTAGACGGTGGGGAAGTGGTTCGAGACCATGAAGAACATGAGCGGCACGCTCATATAGGTGTTGTGCTTGCTGCGCAGGCCGGCGAGCGCCGGCACTGCCGCGTCGGGCGCCGGGGCAGTGCCCTTCACGCCGGCGATGATCTTGCGCTGGCTCGGCCAGATCCGCATCCAGACGTTGGCGGCCATGATGGTGCCGAAGAGGCCGCCCGCGTAGATGAAGACGGCGCGGCCGCCGAAGCCCAGGCCCTTCTGGAGGATGATGAGGACCACGCCGGTGAGCACGAAGGAGATGGCCGCTCCCGCCATCTCGTTCTTCATCGACTTCCACATGAAGTCGTAGACGGCGAAGCCGATGATGATGAGGAGGAGCCCGATGCCGCCAGCCCCGTAGCTCGACATCTTCTCCGAACCGATGGCATTGCCTGCCCAGTAGACGAGCCACAAGAGCAGGATGCCCGTGACGAAGGTGTAGGCGGCGCCCCAGCGGAACCAGTAGAGCGCGCGGGGCATCAGCTCCGGGAGGACCTTCTTCTTCGAGTCGGCGTCGTAGGTCTTGGCGAGCTGCGCGTTGACGAAGTTGAAGAACCACAGGTGGCCGATCCACATCACGCCCGCGACTACGTGGATCCAGCGGAAGATCAGGTTCAGCCACTCGGTCGCGTTCGGGTCCATTCACCCCTCCGGATCTGTCTTGCGGGCGCACACTAACCTCCGAGCGCTTTGCCGTCGAGCGGGATCTCGCTCCCGCGCCTCCGAGCAGCCGGGCAAGAGGGCGACCACGGCCTTTCGTGCGTACGTTCCCGTCATGAAACGCTACGAGCCGAAGAACTTTCCCAGGCTGAGGGGCCTCGCGGGCATCTCCGACAAGCTGCTCCAGGACCACCTGAAGCTCTACGAGGGCTACGTCAAGAACACCAACGAGCTCAACTCGGAGCTCGAGGGACTGGCGAAGGAGGGCAAGGCGAAGGGGACCAATCCGGCCTTCGCCGAGCTGACGCGCCGGCTGGGCTTCGAGTACTGCGGGATGATCTTGCACGAGCTCTACTTTGCGAACCTTTCGCCCGAGCCGGACCCCTTCAACAAGTCGGGCGCACTGGGGCAGGCGTTCGCACAGAGCTTCGGCAGCGGCGAGGCCTGGCTGGAGGACTTCAGGGCCATCGCGACCATGCGCGGGGTGGGCTGGGCGATCGCGTACCAGAATCCGGAGAACCGGCAGGTCTCGAACCACTGGATCGAGCTGCACAACGACGGCCATCCGCCGGGCTTCCGGCCGCTGGTGGTGATGGACTGCTGGGAGCACGCCTTCGTGCCCGACTACCACGCGACGGAGCGGGCGAAGTACGTTGACGCGTACTTCAAGAACCTCGACTACAGGGCTTGCGAGGCTCGCCTGATCAAGTAGTACAGGCGGGTGCTCCAGGAGCTGGCCGAACTTCGTGAGGACGCGCGGGCGCTTTCGGCGCGGCTCGCGTCCTCGCGCCATCGCCGCGCCGCGGGGTTGCCGGCGCAGGCCGGTTTCCGCGAGTTGGTGAAGGCGCATCCGCAGGCGACCGGCGTCGACGGGCTCGCGCAGGCGCGCGAGGTGCTGGCGAATGCGCTGGCGGAGGATCCCCCGCGGCCCGCGCGGATCGCCCGGCTCACCTCGCTGCGCGATTTCCTCATCCAGGCGCGCGCGCTCGCGCTGGAGTCGGGTGCGCAGGAGTTGTTCGAGCTGCCGCAGCGCGCTCTGGTGCGTCCGCCCGGAGATGCGGGGCTGCACGGCGCGCTGCCGCCGGTCGCCGTCGAGCGCGAGCTGCCGCTGCTCCGCGCGCGCGACCGGCGCGCAGAAATGGAAGCCGCGCTGGCGCAGGCGCTGGGCTCCGCCGACGGCACGCGCAGCGCTACCTGGGAAGCGGCCCAGGCCGCGCACGCCGAGGCCGGCGTGACTCCCACGCCCGACCCGGACGCCGGCAAGCTGCTCGATCGCACCGAGGGCCTCGCCCGCGACCTCGGCGGCTGGCTCCTCGAGCGTCACACCGGAGCGAAGCCGTTCCCCGGCGGCGCCGAGCGCCACGATCTGCTGCATCTGCTCTGGGCGCCGCAGTGCGCGAGCGCCTTCCCCCGCGCCGAGCTGCTCCGCACCGTGCGCCGCTGGGCGGAGATGCTGCGGCTCGACCTCACCGCCGACAAGGCGATCAAGCTCGACGACGAGGACCGCCCGCTCAAGGAGCCGGGAGCGAGCGCGGAGCCGATCGATCCGCCGTGGGAGATCGCGCTGACGCTGCTCCCCCAGGAGGGGCCGCGCGCGCTGGGGAAGCTGCTCGGCGCCATCGGTGTCGCGCAGCTGCGCGCGGGGCCGCCGTCGGACGCGCCGCCGGAGGATCTGTGGCTCGGCGATCCCGCGGTGCCGCAGGCCTGTGCCGCGCTTCTCGAAGGGCTGCTCCGCGAGCCGGAATTCCTCCGCCGCTGCGCCAAGGCGGATCTCCCTCGCGACGACGATCGCGCCATCGCCATCGCCTCGGTCTTCGACGCGCGCCTCGCGGCAGTGCGCAGCCTCGCCTCGGCGCAGGCGCACGAGCTGGGCCTCGGTTCCCGCGCCGCCTCCGCACATCGCGAGCTGTTCGCGCGCGCTGCGCTTGCGGACCTGCCACTGGGCCTCGCGCTCTGCGAGCTCGATCCCTTCATCGCCTCCGCCGAGCTGCAAGGCAGGGCGCTCTCCGCCCGCATTCGCGCCGTTCTCCGCGACACCTGGGACGAGGACTGGTGGCGCAACCCGCGCGCCCTCGCCTCGCTCAACCAGCTCTGGGGGCGCGGCGGAAGACCGACCTGCGCAGAGTTGTGGAATGAACTTGGCGGAGTGGTCGGAATCGAACCGTTGGTGGACGAGCTCGCCGAAGCCTGCAGGTAAGCTCTACCGTGCCGCCGGCTGCGAACGCAGGAATCGTTGCCGTGCGGCCATGTGGGCGGGCCTTGCGGGGACCAGTGAGAACGCGGTCTTCCGTCTTGGCGAGCAACTTGCTGGTCTTGAGCTCGTGCTGCTCAGAAACCTCCATCCAGCGCCGGCGGCCGGCTGGTTCGTCCGGTTCAGATTCGAATCCCCAGCCGACCTGCACCGCCACTTCAACCTGGCGGACGGCTTCTTCATACCGGCGCGGACGCTGCCTCCCGACGCCGGCGGGCGCGTGATCGTGGAATTGGCCTTGCCCGGCGTCGAACATCCAGCGCTGCTGCACGGCGTGGTGCGCGAAGCGACCGGCGGCGGTCTGTGGATGGAGGCGCCCTGGTCGCGCGCGTCGCGGCGCTGGTCGCCGGAGTTCACGCGGCGCAGGGACCGGCGCTTCGGCAGCGACCTCTTCGTCGAGGTGGGGAACCCGGGCGCCCAGCCGTGGATGGCCCGGGCCGCCGACTTGAGCGCGCGCGGGCTGCGCGTCTCGGCCCGCTCGCCGGAGCTCGGCGTGGCGGGCGACCTGGTCGACGTCACGCTGATCTCGCCCGACCGCGAGCTGGCGCTCGATGAGAAGGCCTCGGGCTTCAGGCCTGGGCCCTCGGGAAAAGCGAATCCGCGTTCGATGCGCGCGCGGATCGCCTGGGCGAGCGGCCGCTCCGCCGGCCTCGAGCTGCTCGACGATGCGCCCGCCTTCGCCTCCGTGCTCGAGGAGTTGGAGACGCGCTGGGCGCTGGTGCAGGAGATCGTCCACGACCCGGGCTGCCTCTGCGCCGATCCGGCGCTTCTCTACGGAGACTTCACTTCAGGCCAGCGCCAGCCCCACAAGCGGCTGTAGTGCCACCACTCCTTCGGATTGACGCGAAATCCAGCGGTCCGCATCGCGGCTGCCAGCGCGTCGCGATGCTGTTTCGCCGGTCCGTCCGGGAGCGGCGCGTCGGCAGCGGCGGCGGGGCCGAAGTCGTCGAACTTCGTCGGCAGCTCGACCGGCGCGCCCGACAGATCGGCGAGGCCCAGGTCCACCGCGACGCCGCGCTCGTGCAGGCTGCCCCGCGCAGGATCGGCGACCGCTCCCGCCTGGGGATGGAATTTCCACAGCGCCCGCTGGGCCTCGGCCGAGCGGGTGCAGTCCCAGGCGACGAGCCGCAGCTTCTTGCGCTGCAGCTCCTTGGCCGCGAGTGCCAGCCGCAAAGCGACGCTGCGGCGCAAGAGGCATCTGGCATCTTCCGGATAAAGCGCGCGCCCGATGACGTTTCTGGGCGCAGCGTAGGCGAGCTGCACGATCAGGCCCGGCACCAGCGGGGCGGCATCGACCAGCGGATCGTCCGCATCCGCGACGGGCGGCAGATGCTGCGGGCCGTAGGTCTGCGCCGCGAGCAGCAGCGCGACGAGCACTATTTCAGGCGGCGCAGCGCGCGGATGATCTTGTCCTTCTCCTTCGTGCGCACCGGCGCGGCGGCGGTCGTCTTCCCGAGCTTCTGCGTCAGCTCGATCTCCAGCGCCAGAAGCTCTGCGCGCGCCTCGGGATTCTCCTGCCCGCGGCGCGGCAGCGGCTCGTTGCGGCCCAGGCCGGCACCGGAGCGCATGCGCAACGCCTTTTCCTCGCGCGCGCTGAGCTGCTTTGCGGCGGTGCGCAAGAGCTCTCGGACCTCGGTGCTGGTGATGGTGCTCGAAGAGGACTTGTTGCTCATGTCTCGGTCACCTCTCCCGGGTCGTCGCGCTCTTGGCATCAGCCTACGCTCCGTTGGCAGGAGATCAATTTTTCGCCCCGAATCCGGGCCTCCCGCGGCACCGAAAGACCATGCCGCCAAGGCAAAATCAATCTTTCGGCGACCACCTTTCAAGGTATCCGCGCAGGCCGTGCTTCCGCTACTTCTTCTTCGTCGGCCCCGTTGGCAAAGGCGGCGACGGGGCCGCTGCCGGCGCTTCCTCCTCATCCCCTTGGTCCGTCTCGTCCGCCTCCTCCGCGCTGGCCGCTTCCGGCACCGCGGCCGGCTCCTTGCCGAGGAAGCGCAGCGGATCCTTCACCGCGTGCGGCGCGCTGGGCGCCGGCTCCGCCTGGGGCGCCTTGATCGACAGCTCCCTGCCAACCGCCGTGGCGGTGAGGACCGTGTGGAGAGCCAGCTCAGCCGCGGGCCCGGGCTGGCTCGCCGAGGGCACCTTGAAGTGGCCGCGCAGATCGCTCGCCAGGGGCGCGCCGGTCTCTGCATCGACCAGCAGCGTGCCGGACACGTCGGCGGGCTCTTCCTTCTCCCACAGCTCGAGACGCCGGGCGGTGTCGAGGTCCGGCGACTTCCCCTCGGGGAGCTCGAGCTTGGGCAGGTCGTCCTTCTCCTGCTGCGCCTCCCGCGCGCCGAAGCCCACGACGGTGTAGCGGACCGCGCGCCGCCCCTCGACGGTGGTCTCGCCCGCCAGCTTCAGCTTGAGCCCGCGCGCCAGCCGGTCGAAGGTGGCGAGCCCCGACAGCGCCTGCTCGCGGATGCGCTGCGCGTCGGTGCGATCGGTGCGGCGTTTGTGGAAGGGGCCGTAGAGGCTCTTGACGAAGACCTCGCCCTTCGCCCAGACCAGCTCGAGCCCCTGGTTGTGGTCGTTGACCAGCCGCACCGAGAAGTCGCCGCCCGGCGCCTGCTGCAGCGTGGTCTCCTCGGAGAGCGAGACTTCCGACCCTCCGTCCGGCAGCCCAGGCCCGCGGAACCAGGCGAACTGCACGCGCTGCTGCGCCTTGTGCGGCCCCAGGCGCGCCTCGATCTCCGACTGCGGCATGTGCAGGACGCGGTCGGCGAGCGTCGGATCCTCGGCGAGCCGCCGCGCATCGAGCGGCTCCTTCGCTTCCGCGGCGGCGCCGACCGGCTGCTCGGGCGAGAAGATGCGCGCGCGCGCCGCCTCGTCCCCTCCCCGCTTGCAGGAGAGGAGCAGGCAGAGGGCCAGCGCTGGCGCGTATCGAAGCATGGGCGCGTTGTACTACTAGCCGCCCCAAAGGGCGCGGGCGATGATCACGGATGCGGTCAGCCCGGTGAAGTCGGCCAGCAGCCCTGCGGCCAGCGCGTGGCGGTAGCGGACGATGCCCACCGAGCCGCAGTAGACCGACAGCACGTAGAAGGTGGTCTCGGTCGAGCCCTGCAGGATCGAGCCGAGCTTGCCCGCATACGAGTCGGGGCCGAGGCCCGGCGTGGAAAATATATTACCTAGCAATCCGAGCGAGCCCGAGCCGGAGAGCGGTCGCACGACCGCCATCGGCAGCACCTCCGCCGGCAGGCCGAGCGGGCCGGTGATGGGCGCGAGCACCTTGGCGAGCGCGTCCATGGCGCCGGCGCCGCGGAAGGCGCCTACCGCCGAGAGGATGGCGACGAGGAAGGGGATGATCCGCACCGCGACGTTGAAGCCCTCCTTGGCTCCCTCGACGAAGGCCTCGTAGATCTTCACGCCGCGTACCCAGCCGTAGAGCGGGATTCCCACCAGGAGCAAAAGGAGGATCCATCCCGAGGCGATCTCGAGAGCGGCTCTCATTTCCAGAACCGCTCGAGCAGTTTCGCGGAGACGATGGCGACACAGAGCGCGCAGAAGGACGCGCCCAGGCAGGGAAGGATGATCCCGGCCGGGTCGGTCGAGTGGGCGGCGGCCCGCAGCGCGATCACCGTCGTCGGAACCAGCTGCAGCGAGGCGGTGTTGATGGCGAGGAACAGCACCTGCGCGTTGGTGGCGGTGCCCGGCGTCGGATTGAGCTTCTCCAGCTCCTCCATCGCCTTGATGCCGAACGGCGTCGCGGCGTTGCCGAGGCCCAGCATGTTGGCGGCGATGTTGAGCAGCATCGCCGAGATGGCGGGATGGCCGTCGGGCACTCCCGGAAAGAGCGGACGGAAGACGGGGCGCACCGCGCGAGCGATCTTGTCGACGAGGCCGGCCTTCTGAGCAGCCCGAGCCACAGCGCCATCACGCCGATGAGCCCGATGGCCAGGGTCACTCCCTGCGCGGCGCCTTCGAACGCGCCCTGCCCGACCGCCTTCACGTCGCCTTTGACCGCGCCCGCGATGGCGGCCGCGACGAACAGCAGCACGAAGACGAGGTTCATGCCGCCATTGAAGGGGAGCCAGCGCCGAATGCAAGCTCAACGCCCTCGGCTTGCTCGTTCCTTCGCCTTGACCCGAGGAAAGACGCGTGCTACTCGCGCCGCCTCTGTCCGCAGCGGTTTTCGTCCTCTTCCCAAGGGTGCGCCGCCCATGCTTCGCTCGCTCTGTTTCACCTTCGCGTTCTGCTTCGCCACGGGGGCCGCGCTTGCCCAGACCGCGCCTGCGCCTGCGCCGAAGGTGAAGGCCAAGGCGAAGCCGGCTGCGAAGAAGGCGCCGGACGCGGGCACCGCGCAGCAGGCCGCGACCGCGCCTGCGTCCGGTACGCCGGCGCCCGCGACTGCGGGGGCTGCTGCGCCTGCAGCCGCTGCGGCGCCTGTGGTGAACCCCGCCGAAGCGCCGAAGACCGGCCCGGTCTTCGACTCCGAGGAGTTCCGCCGGGCGGTGATGGAAGAAGTCCGCAAGGAGCTGCAGAAGGCCAAGGACGAGATCAAGCAGGAGACGGCCTGGGTCGAGCAGGACAGCCAGGCGCGCGTGCAGGACAGCGAGGCGGTCGAGGCGCTCAAGCAGCGCGTCAACCTCTTCCAGCCGCACGGCTACCTGCGCACGCGCGGCGAGTTCTTCAACAACATGAACCTCGGCCGCGGCGCCGACGCGTCGGGGTACTCGCTCTTTCCGGGGCCGTTCATCGGCGCCCCGCCGGGCACCTCGCAGTCGGACGCCAACTTCCGCTTCCGCTTCGAGCCGACGCTCGAGGTGAGCGAAGACCTCTCCATCTACTTCCAGGCCGACATCCTCGACAACGTGCTGCTCGGGTCGAGCCCGTCGACCGACACGTACCTCGATCCCTTCACGCCGCTGTCGGTCCTTTCGGCGCGTCGCGGTTCGGGTGTGGTCAACGTCAAGCGCGTCTGGGGCCGGGTCAACACCCAGCTTGGCGAGCTGCTCTTCGGCCGCATGGGCTACCACTGGGGCCTCGGCATCCTGCACAACGACGGCAACTGCCTCGACTGCGACTACGGCGACACCTACGACCGCATCGCCTTCGCGCCGCGCGAGTTCAAGGGGCACCACTTCTCGGTGATGATGGACCTGCTCGACAAGGGCGCCATCACCACCGGCGAGAAGGGCGAGCTGGGCCGCAGCGTCGATCTCGACACGCTCGACGACGGCTACCGCCTCGCCGTCGAGGTCACCCACGTCGACACGCCCGAGGAAGTAAAGCGCAAGCTCGACGCCAGCCAGTGGGTGGTGAATTACGGCCTCGTCGCCGACTACCGGACCCAGTCCTGGGACACGCCGGTGCTCGCGCAGGGGGCGCTCTTGAGCACCTTGCTCAACACGCCCATCGCCAGCCCGCGCCAGTTCGTGGTCCGGCGCGCAGCCAAGTTCTACCAGCCCGACGCCTTCCTCTCGCTCAAGCGCAAGAAGTGGCGGCTCGACGCCGAGTTCGCGATGACGGTGGGCAACGTCGCGACGCACCAGAACAGCGACTTCGATCCTGCCGCGCTCGACCCCAACGTCGCCACCCAGCTGCAGCAGCCGGTGACTTTCTTACAATTCGGCGGCGCGCTGCAGACCGACGTGGCGGCGGGCGCGGCCGATGCGCTGCTCTTCGGCCTCGAGGCCGGCGCAGCCTCCGGCGACAAAGGCGCGTACGGCTTCGGCGCGCGCCCCTGGCGCTCGGGTCACGGTCCGGCGCAGCCGACCTCTCCCGGGGAAGCGTCGTTCAACGCGGCGGGGCCGGGCGACATCGACGGCGGCCATCTCGACTTTTCCAACCCCAGCCATACCCACGGGCGCATCAACAACTTCGTCTTCAACCGCGCCTTCAACGTGGACATGATCCTCTTCCGCAACCTGATCACTTCCATCACCTCGGCGTGGTACGTGAAGCCGTCCTTGCGCTACCGGCCCACAGGCCGCAGGAGCGGCGGCGGCGACGACACCGGCTTCGAGCTCCAGGTCTCGGCGATGTACGCGCAGGCCTGGTACGCCACCAACACGCCGTCGGGGCTGCACACGCCGCTCGGCCTCGAGCTCAACGCCGGCATCACCTACGACACCTCGGACAAGTTCCACGCCGGCGTCGCCTACGGCCTCTTGCTGCCGTTCAGCGGCTTCCGCAACGAGGCCACCGGGCAGTCGCCGGGCGTCGCCCACGCCGCGCGCTTCATCCTCGCCATTCCGTTCTGATGAAGCGCGCCGTGCGATGGAAGCCGTAGGCCGCAAAAGGATCACGCCGAAGGCGATGCTGCGAGCGCTGGTTCTGCTCGCCACCTCGACGCTGGTGGTCTGCGGCGTAAAGGGCCCTCCGCGGCCTTTTGAGGGCACCTGCGGTGCCCCCGCGTCCGAACCCTGTCCGGACGCGGGTCCCCCACCCTCGCCGACACGCGTCGGCGGGCCGGCTCCGTCGGCTGGCGGCCCCGCTCAGTCGGCGACAGATGGCGGACCCAAGTGAACCACTTCCGGCGCAAGCGAGGGGAGCTGTGCTGCGAGGACGTCCCGCTCTCGGAGCTGGCCGAGGAGGTGGGCACGCCCGCCTACGTCTACTCGCAGGCGACGCTGCTGCGGCACGCGCGGGTCTTCCGGTCTGCCCTGCGCGGGCTCGATTTCCTCGCCTGCTTCGCGGTGAAGTCCGCGCCCAACCTCGCGCTGCTCTCGCTCCTCGCGGGCGATGGGTACGGCTTCGACATCGTTTCGGGCGGCGAGCTGTTCCGCGTGCTCGAGGCGGGCGGCGATGGGCGCAGAATCGTCTTCTCCGGCGTCGGCAAGCGCG
>WNFJ01746408.1_pt1 | contig 17904 bp, 16 predicted proteins | sample 5400461 | NCBI WGS metagenome assembly WNFJ01 (sample SAMN13153349, study PRJNA577476) | soil metagenome | isolation source: 115 cm saprolite on Douglas fir-dominated hillslope | place: USA:California | collected 2013-09-17 | reverse complement strand
CGAAGGACATCGGCTGCATCATTCTCGATCTGATGATGCCCGAGGTGGACAGGCAGGCCGTGATCGCGCATCTGGCCGAGGCGCAGCATCGGATTCCGGTGATAGTTTGCACTGCCGCCCTGCCAAGATCGACGCAGGACTTCGATCTGAAGTTCATCCGAGCCGTGCTGCGCAAGCCCGTTGACATCGAGCAGCTGATGTCGACAGTGCATCGCTGGTCGATTCCGACGACCAGCCGCTGCCGTAATGGCAGAAAAGCTGCAAAAGTAATGACCTTTCCGGTCCGCCCGGTCGCCGGTCGGTGACGGCACGACATGTCAGCCTCTGAGAATCCGCGTTCCCCGCGAGTCGAAGAATTCGCGTTGCTCGTCGACGCCGTGCAGGAGTACGCCATTTTCCTCTTGGGCACCGATGGCGAGATTCGGTCCTGGAACAGTGGTGCGGCCCGCATCATGGGCTACGACGAGAAAGAAATCGTCGGCCGCAATTTCTCGATCTTTTACCGACCGGAAGACACCGAGAAACCGAAGCGGGAGCTCGAGGTCGCTGCGGCCGAGGGAAGGGTCGAGGACGAAGGATGGCGGGTACCGGGTGCGCAAGGACGGCACTACCTTCTGGGCAAACACCGTCATCACCGCGCTACGCAACCCCGACGGAAGTCTTCGCGGCTTCGCGAAAGTGACGCGCGCCATGACCGCCAGGCTCATGGCGGAGGAGGAACTTCGCCAGAGCACGGAGATTTTTCAACTGCTGGTGTCCTCCGTTCGCGATTACGCGATCTTCATGCTCGACCCTGATGGAAAAATCGTCACGTGGAACGCTGGAGCGGAGCGCATCAAAGGCTACACGCCGGGAGAGATCATCGGGCGCCACTTCTCGATGTTCTACACCGAAGAAGATCTTGCGATGCACAAGCCCGAGCGCGAGCTGGCGATGGCGCGCGAGCGCGGCAGCGTCGAAGACGAGGGATGGCGGCTGCGAAAAGACGGTACGCGCTTCTGGGCGAATGTCGTCATCACGGCGGTGCACGATTCGCACGGCCAACTGCGCGGCTTCGCGAAAGTGACGCGCGATATCACCGAGCGAAAAAAAGCGGAAGAAATGGATCTCGCGCTGCTCCAACAGCGAGAAGCGCGGCTGCAGGCGGAAGAGGAACGGCGTCGCGCAGAGGATTCCTATCGCGAGGCACAAGAGGCAAATCGCGCGAAGGATGAGTTCCTCATGACGCTCTCCCACGAACTTCGCACGCCGATGACCGCGATTCTCGGATGGTCGCGGCTCTTGCTGACGATGAAGCCCGATGACGCGCTGTTTCGAGAAGCGCTCGGCGGGATCTCGAATGGCGCACAGCTTCAGGCTCGCCTGATCGACGACATCCTCGACGTCTCGCGTGTCGTTTCCGGAAAGCTGCGACTGTCACCCGAGACGATCGACATCGCCCGCATGATCACGAACGCCGTCGATGCCGTGACTCCAACCGCGCAAGCGAAGGACATCGTGCTCACGGCGACGTTGGCTCCGCAGCTCGGCGTGATGGTCGCGGATGCCACGCGATAGCAGCAGGTGATCTGGAATCTTCTGTCGAATGCCCTGAAGTTCACACCGCGCAAAGGGAATGTTCAGATCACGGCGCGACGGACGGCTTCACAGCTGCAGATCGAGGTCATCGACAGCGGCGAGGGCATCGAGCCGCAGTTTCTGCCGCATGTCTTCGAGCCATTCCGGCAGGCCGAGACACCGAGCACCCGCATGCACGGCGGCCTGGGTCTAGGCCTTTCGATCGTGCGGTACATCGCCGAGGCGCATGGCGGACGGGTCACGGCGCACAGCGAGGGCCGTGGCAAAGGTTCGACGTTTGCGGTCGTGCTCCCCATTCGCGCGGTTGCCGCAGACATGGGTGCCGTCACGAGTACCCTCGGCGACACCTTTCGTTATGGCAACCGCTTACGCGATCTCGAGGTAGTCGTGGTGGATGACGATCCGGCATCGCGAAAAATCGTCTCGGCAGTGCTGAGCGCGGCCCCGCGGCGCTCGACGCCGTCGATCGGCGCCGACCGGACCTCATCATCACTGATATTGCGATGCCAGGTGTCGATGGTTATGCGTTTGCCAGAACATTGCGGAAACGCGACCGCGACAGCGGCCGCCTCACCAGGATCGTTGCGCTTTCCGCATTTCCGGCGTCGATGGAAGAGCGGGGCACGTTCGACGCTTATCTGTCCAAGCCCATCGATCCATACCATCTCGTCGACGAAATCGCACGCACAATTCCGCGCGCGCCGGCGTAACCCATTTCAGATTTTCGCGGCCCACACGATCAAATATTTGGTGACTTCGATGTTCTTCGGCGACGGTGTCACGACGAGCTCCTCGACTTCGCGCGATTTCGCGTTCAGGTCGTCGCGCTTCGCTTGCAGCTCTTTGTCCCACGCGCGCTGGATCTGCGCGATCTTCTCCATGTAATCGCCTTCGCGCGCGGACTGCGGCGCTTCGGCGACGGCTGCCGGCTTTCCAGACGTGATGTTGTACAGCGTCTGTCCCCACGCCACATTGACGCTGTCGGCGCGCGATTCCGTTCGGCGCTCTTCGTTCGCGTCCAGCTCGCGATCGTCGCGCTCGGACCGCTCCTTGACCTGATCGATGCGGCGGCGGAATGTGCTCTCCAGCCGCTCGGCTTCCTCTTCCAGCCGTCGATTCGCTTCCTCGAGACAACGCTGCACGAATGCAGCGCGCGTTTCGTGCGGCTGTGAGAAGAGACCGAATGCAGCGTTGTGGAAGATCTGCAGCTTCTCGTGCTCGGCGACGAATTGCTTGAATCCTTCTTCTGCTTGTCCGGCGGCCTGCACGATCGCATCGACAGAGATTCGCGAAGCAATGCGGCGATTCGGATCGGGTTCCACGTGAAGATCGAGTTTGTCGGGATTGATCGGCCGCGCGTCGCTCCACGAAACGGCTGCTTCCGCGACGTCGATCGGTGCCGCATACGCCCGGCCTAACGACTGACGCGTGCCACTCCGCGGCTCCGTCAGCGTCACGATCGCCTCTGCGAGCACGAAGGGTTTGTACGGACCTCGTCCGCCATACACATACAGTTGATCGATCGACTCGTTGCGCCGCGGCACGTGCCGGCCGCGGGCCGCAAATCCCATCGCCTGCACCGCTTCGGTGCGATCGATGGCCAGACCATGCGCGACAGGCGTCGCTTCGAGAATCCGCCCGGCCACTTCGCCGAGCGCGCGACGCACATCGGCGCGGCGGTCGGGTGGGAGAAGGAAAACGATGCAACCACCACCGCCCGCTCCGCATACTTTTCCGCCCCAGGCGCCCGCTTTGGTTGCGACGTCGATGGCCGCGTCAATTTCGGGAGTCGAGATCCCGTTGATGAGTGCCTTGCGATTTTCCCATTCGTGCGCGAGCGCATCGCCTGCGGCGCGGAAGTCGCCGGCGATGAGCGCCTTCTCCATCTCGGTCGCGCTCTGCGAGATGCGCTCGAATCCTTGGTGGACTTTTCGCTTTCCATCGATCTGCCGCTTGTACATCTCCCAGTTGTTCGTGCCCGAGAAATGCGCGACGCCGGAGTAGTGCAGCAGCATGTGTTCAGAGAGCCGGTCGAGCGGCAGTGGAATCTCGTGACGGATCACCGCGCCTGGATTCAGATGCAGCGCAGCCAGGCCGCCGTACACCGGCGGGTAGTAGTCCTGAATCCCGGCCGGGACGCCGATGAGGCGCGTCTCGAGATCGCGAACGAGCGCGATGAGATCCTCGCCTTCGATCGGATTTCCGGCCAGCTCCGACAGCGCGCGCACAAGCGTGATCGACAGCGCAGATGAGCCACCGAGGCCTGAGCCGCGCGGGGCGTCGGTACGGGTGGTGATCCGGATTCCGCTGAGATGGAAGTGCTCGAGAACGCGGTGAATGAGCGCGGCTTTCGGATCTGCGGCAATCTCATGCAGCGATTCGTATCGCTGCTCGTATTGCTGATCGGTGAGGTGGATCTCGATGCCGCTGTCGCCGGTCTCCGCGATTTCAGATTCCGCGTAGTACGAGATCGCGACGTTGACCGTGCGAGCGCCAGGATGAAAAAGGTACAGCGGCCAGAGGTCGAGGGTACCGCCAGCGAGATCGGCGCGCACTGGCGCCCGGACCGTTACCTTATTCATGATCGGAACCCAGCCGGGTGCTAGAAGAGTGCCCGGTGCTTCGGTGTGAATTCTGCCACTTGCGATGCCGGCAACGCGAGTTTGGTCGCGAGCCTGGCGACATTGGTTCGGAATTGATGGAACAAACTCTTCGGCAGCGGATCGGGACTGATGGATTTCAGATTCAACGGATCCAGCCACGTACCGTGATCGTTGACGCGGTAATCGAGGTGCGGTCCGGTCGCGAGCCCGCTGGCGCCGACGTAGCCGATCACTTCGCCCTGCATGACTTTTCGTCCCGGACGAATGCCTTTCACGAATCGCGAGAGGTGGAGATAGTACGTATCGAGTCGCGATGTATGGCGGAGGCGAATGTAATTTCCTTCGCCGCCCTTGCGTCTCGCTTCGATCACGACGCCATCGGCGGTCGTCATCACCGGCGTCCCGATCGGCGCGCCATAGTCGACACCGTGATGCGGCTTGAAGCAGTGCAGGATCGGATGCCAGCGACTCTTCGAGAATTTCGAAGTGATGCGCGTGAACTTCAGCGGCGAGCGAAGGAACTGTTTGCGCACCGGCGTGCCATGACGTCCGTAATATCCGGCGCGGCCGTCGGGGGATTCTTGTCGGAAGGCCTCGAATGTCTGGCCGCAGTGCGTGAAACGCGCGGCCAGAATCGGCCCGTAACCGACTGCATCATTGCCGACAAATTTCTTCTTGACGACCAGGCTGAACGCGTCACCGCGCTGCAACGCGAAGAAGTCGACGTCCCACTGGAAGATGTCGGCGATTTGTTGCGCGAGCTGCGGACCCTCGCCTTCCGATTTGAGCGCGTCGTACATCGAGCTCTCGATTCTGGCGGAGATCACGGCATCGATTTCGTTCTGCGCGGCGATTTGCGGGACGACCAGGAACCCGTTCTCGGTGCGCACTGCGTCGATCTCGCCCCACCCTGTGACCTTCAGCTCGATGCTGTCGACGCGTCCGTCGGATTGATAGTGAAATCGGACGAGATTTCCGGGACGCAGACGGCGTAAATCGAGCGAGTGGGCGATGTCGCGGATCACGGCGGCGCTCTCCGGGCGATCGAGGCCACCGTCGGTTAGAACGGAAGCGAGCGTGTCGCCGGCCTCGACCGTCAGAACGATCGAGTGCGCAGGAAGCGCTGCCGGCTGAGGAACGGAAAGATCGGAGTATCGCAGCGCGGGACGCGATGCGTTCGGTGCGAGCTCAGGATTGAACGAAGAAGGATTGATCGAGGCGAGGAGTAGCGAGGCTGGAACCACCGCAGCTACCAGCGCCCCTGGGCGCTTCAGTTTGTTCATTGAACCGACTTCTTGCGATCGTACCACGGTCCCGTCCGCCCTCCCACCCGGGTCTAGCTGCCGCCGGCTGGCGTGAACGACAGAATCTGCAGCGGAGCCTTTTGAGTGTCGTCGCGAAGTGGATCAGGTTTCTTGAACGTCGCCGGGACGATGAAGAGGTCCGCCGGTACGCTCGCCTTTGGCTCGATCGAGGTGATCGTCAGCTCGCGAATCTGCGTGCGGGTCGGTCGGAAAACATCCGACAACTTCGAGCCCGGAACATCCGAGCGGCGCGTCGAGGTGGCGACCTGCATCGTCTGCCTCAGCGCGAAGCCTTTGATCTTCGTGTTCTCCGTCGAGATGAGGTCATCGAGATCCGGGTTTCCGGTGTGAATGCTTCCTGTGGCGAGGAAAGTCTCGGCGACGTTGTCGAAAGCCTGCGTCACCCACTTGTCGATGACTTCGTGGACGGTCTGTGTCAGCGGAATCGAGCCGAACTGAAGCGTGATGTCGTAGTCGAGCGTTAGGCGATAGTGCTCGGTCGGAAGGCCAGCGATGATCGTGCGCTCCGGGATCTGCGACAGATTCACCTTCTTGTTGGCGATCGTGATGTGCGCCGCGCCGATCGATGTCGCGACGCCGCCGGCATTCACCTCGACGTATGTCTTCCGGGTCGGATCGACGAAAAGCAGTGTCTTCGATCCATTTGTGGAAATGACGTAAGTGCCGGGCGAGAAACCGTTGCCGCTGATGAACTCCACCCGCGACCTATCGCCGTCGATCACTCCTCGGCCCGTCATATCGGTGGAAGGGATCGATTCGAGGTCGGAATGCGTCGTTTGTCGAAATTCGTACTGAATAGCCGCAGATACACTCTGCGCCAACGCCAGGATCGCGATACCCACCAGCACCCGTCTCATAGTTAACCTCTGTTTTCATTGAGTATACAACGCTCATCAGGAAATACGCCCCCGGAAGGAGGCGTTGGTGCTGCCGCATGACGCCCCTGAGACTCTTTTCTGTCGCGATTTGTGCGGCCGCGTTGTCCCTGCCCGTCTTCGCGGCGCGAACCGCCGATCCGAATTCGCTCGACGAAGTCATCCGAAAAGTCCAGGAACAACAGAAGACCACCGGCACGCTGGAAGCGGATTTCCGTCAGGAGAAGATCCTGGCGCTGCTGGCGAAGCCTGAGGTTTCGACGGGACACTTCACGTTTTCGAAACCGAACAACGTGCTGTGGCGCTATGACGCGCCGAAGCGCGTCGAGATGTTGATCGCGAACGGGATGCTCACGACGTACTATCCCGAGCTCAACAAAGCCGAGCAGATCGAGGGCAAGCGCTATCAGGACCGCAGCTTCAAATACATGGGAGCGAGCGGAGCGATCGACGAGCTGGCGGCCTATTTCGATTTCACGTTCCGCAACGTTTCGGATGCGCCGTCCTTCGAGCTCGATCTGAAGCCGAAGACCAAAGGCATCGCAAAACGCGTGCGGCACATCAAGATCTGGATCGACAAGAAGAGCTATCTGACGACGAAATTCGAATACACCGAGGGCGATGGCGACATCACGCGGTACGAGTTCACGAACGTTCGCGTCAATCAGCCGATCGAGCAGCGTCGCTTCACGCTGAATCTGCCCGCGAACGTGCGGCTCGAGACGATGAAGTTGCAGTGACCCTGCAGTTCAAGTTCTCGAAAAGCGACGGCGCTGCGCGACTTGCTGAAATTCAAACCCGGCACGGTGTGATTCACACGCCCGTCTTTATGCCGGTCGGAACGGCCGCATCCGTCAAATCACTCACGACAGAACAGCTCAAGCAACTCGCCCCCGAAATCATCCTCAACAACACATACCACTTGATGTTGCGACCCGGCATCGACCTGCTCGAGCGTCTGGGCGGCGTCCACAGATTCATGTCGTGGGATCGCGCGGTGCTCTCCGACTCAGGTGGCTATCAAGTCTTCTCGCTCTCCGCGATTCGAAAGATCCGCGAGGAAGGCGTCGAATTCCGCAGCCACCTCGATGGATCGCTGCACTTTCTCTCGCCCGAGAAATCCATCGAGATTCAGACGCGGATGGGCGTCGACATCGCGATGGCATTCGACGAGTGTCCCGGCCACGGACTCTCGCATGCCGACGTCGAGCGATCGATGGAGCTCACCCATCGCTGGGCGCGAAGGTCGTTGGCCGTTCGCCGTTCGCCGTTGGCCCGATCTCCGCCAACGCAGCATCGAAGAAGTCTCCGCGATGGACTTTGACGGCGTCGCACTCGGCGGCATTGCCGTTGGTGAATCCAAAGAAGAGATGTTCGATACCATCCGGTTCGCGGCGCCGCTGATGCCGAAAGACAAGCCGCGTTATCTCATGGGTGTCGGCACCCCGGAAGATCTCGTCAACGCCGTCGATGCCGGCATCGATATGTTCGATTGCGTCATGCCGACACGCAACGCGCGCAACGGATCGCTCTTCACCAGCATGGGCAAGATCGCCATCAAGAACGCACGGTACGCCGATGATCAGGGGCCGCTCGACCCCGAGTGTTCGTGCGTCACCTGCCGCACGGTTTCGCGGGCCTACCTGCGCCATCTTTTCGTCAGCGGCGAGATCGCTGGGCTGGTCTATAACACCATCCATAACGTCTCGTTTTACCTTGACTTAATGGGCAAGGTTCGGCAAGCTATCGCGTCCAATTCGTTCGCGGCATTCCGCGAAGCCTTCCTGTTGCAGTTGACTCGAGAAAACACCTGATGAACACCATAGCTCTGCTTCAAGCCAGCAGCGATTCCACGATCGCTTTCCTGATCAATATTCTGCCGATCGCGGCCATCTTTCTCGTTTTCTACTTTCTAGTCATTGGCCCTGCCAACAAGCAGAAACGGAAGACGCAGGAGATGTTGAGCTCGCTGAAAAAAGGCGATCGCGTGGTGACCACCGGCGGGATTTACGGAACGGTCCAGGGTGTTGAGACGGAAGTCGTTTACCTGAAGATTGCTGATAACGTCAAAGTAAAAGTCGCCCGCTCCGCGATCACCGGCATTCAGGCCGGCGAGTCGGAGCAGCCTTGACCCGGAGGAGATCTTGAACCGAAGTCTATGGTGGAAGATCGCGCTGATCGTCGCGATCCTCGTGGTTTTTGTCGTGGTGCTCATCCCGGGAGTCCTCTCGGATGAGCCGATCCGTCGCGGCCTCGATCTCAAAGGCGGAACACACCTCGTGATGCGCGTGAACGTTGGCGATGCCACGCGCCTCGAAGTCGATCAGGCGTCGGAAGCGCTCAAGACGCAGGCAGCCAAAAACAATCTGCCTGTTCCGACGACCCGTCGCATCAATGACACGACCTTCGTCGCGATTGCGCCGCCCGGAATCAGCACCGCCGATTACGAACGGATCGCGAAGGACTACCTTCCGTCGTTCGATGTGAGCCGCACGCCGGACGGAGCGCTGCAGTTCAAGTTGAAGGCTGCCGCAGCCAGCGCCGTCGAGCGCGACACGATCGAACACGCAGTCGAAACCATCCGCAATCGCGTAGACGCCCTCGGCGTCACCGAGCCGCTCATCGCTCCCGAAAGCGGAAACCGCATCGTCATTCAGCTTCCGGGCGTCGACGATCCCGCGCGGGTGAAGGACATCATCAAGACGACCGCGCAGCTCCAATTCCGTCTTGTCGAAGGAAATCCGTCATCCGATGCGAAAGCGACGCTCGACAGCGTCGCGCCTAACATGAAGGCCGATGTGGAAGTGCTGCCCGGATCCGCGACCGACGAGCTTGGTCGCAATGCCGGAGTCGAGTACTACGCCGTTCGGAAAACGATTCCGGTCACCGGAACGGACCTCAAGAATGCCCGCGTGCAGAAGGGCCGCCTCGGCGAGCCGAACGTCGGCTTCTCGCTCACGCCCGATGGCGGCCGAAAATTCGCGGAGCTGACCGGCGCAAACGTCGGCCGCCGGCTGGCGATCGTGCTCGACAACAAAGTCGTCTCGGCGCCGCGCATCAATAACAAGATCGAAGATCAGGGCGTGATCGAAGGCAACTTCACGACGCAGCAGGCCGCCGATCTCTCGCTGGTCCTGCGCAGCGGATCGCTGCCCGCTTCTCTTACGACTCTCGAGGAGCGCACCGTTGGTCCTTCGCTGGGCAAGGACTCGATCCACAGCGGCGTACTGGCGGCGGCCATCGGCTTCGTCGCGCTCATCCTGGCCGTCATCTTTTATTACCGAGGGGCGGGGATCAATGCGATTCTGGCGCTGATGCTCAACCTGGTCATCATTCTCGGCATGATGGCGATCTTCAAGGCGACGCTGACGCTGCCCGGAATCGCGGGCATCATCCTCACGCTCGGTATGGCCGTCGACTCGAACGTGCTGGTGTTCGAGCGCATCCGCGAAGAGCTGCGCGACGGCAAGACCGTGCGCGCCGCGATCGAGAACGGGTTTTCGCGCGCGTTCGGCACCATCATCGACACGCACATGACCACCATCATCTCGGCGCTGTTCCTGCTGCAGTTCGGGACGGGGCCGATCAAGGGTTTCGCCGTCACACTGCTGACCGGTCTGTTCGCCTCGGTCTTCACGGCTTTCTTCGTATCGCGCGTGATCTTCGACATCACGTACCAGCCGCAGGAACGGCCGCAGACAATCAGCATTTAATATGACGAGGATTTAATATGCAGATTTTTGTCAACACACATTACGATTTCGTCAGATACCGCTTCTACGCGGTCGCATTCTCGTTGCTGGTGATGGCCGTCGGCGCCTTTCTCTTTACGCAGCACGGCATCAACTGGGGCATCGACTTCGCCGGGGGCGCACAGATCGTCCTGAAGTTTCGCGATCAGGTCCCCATGGATCGTCTCCGCGCTGATATGGCCGACGCATCGATCCAGCAGTATGGAAAGCCCGGCGAAAACGAGGTGCTGATCCGTCTTCCGCGGCAGCGCAGCGAAACCGACCTCGCGGGTCAGGTCGTCGCGAAACTCAATCGCGATCTGAATCCGCAGACCGCCGCGGGGAAACTCGACCTCAATTTCCAGGGGCGCGATCGCCTGACCGATCTTCTGGTCAGCACCGATCCCGATAGCAAGGGGACGCGGCCTGATGCACGCGCTTACTACGCCAAGGCTGCAGAGAACATCATCAACAGACGCTCCGAGCTCGGACTGTTCACCAGCATGCAGCAGGTGACGTCGGCGCCCGGTTTGGCGACCGGCATCGCCCGCGTCCTCCAGGAGCGCACATTTCTCGGCGCGTTCAACGTCCTCAATCAGGAAANGCTGCAGCAGAAGGCCATCTGGGCCGTCGTGCTCTCGACGCTCGCGATGGGCGCGTATCTATGGCTGCGAGTCGATCTGATGTTCGGCGTGGCGGCCGTGGTCTGCATCGTCCACGACGTCCTCGTCTCGCTTGCGTTTCTGGCGATCATCAACGGCGAGTTCTCGCTCAACATCGTCGCGGCGCTGCTGCTGATCGTCGGCTACTCGATCAACGACACAGTCGTGACGTACGACCGCGTCCGCGAGAATCGCCGCAAGCTCAAGACGCGAGCGACGCTCGAGGAGCAACTCAATCTCGCGATGAACCAGACGTTGTCCCGAACGATTCTGACCTCCGGCTCGGTGGTCATCGTTCTCCTCGCGCTGATTCTGTTCGGTGGAAAAGTGATCCACGAGTTCGCGATGATTCTGCTGGTGGGCGTCATCGCCGGCACGTACTCGACAGTGACGATCGTTCCAGCGGTCGCGATCGCGTGGAACAATGTCACCGGACGCAAACACGATATCGCGGGTCCGGCCGCTCGCCGCATGGAGGCCGTGCCACCTCGCGAAGAGCCGACGACGCGCAAGCGAAAAGCGGTCTAACCACCGCCCGCCCGGTTGGGATGTAAGGATGATGGAATGTTGGGATGCTCAGAATCCGGGAGGGGGACGTCCTAACATCCCAACATCCTTACATCCCAACCGGCCGGGCGGAAGGGAATGAGATAATCCGCCGCCATGGTGGATCACGGCCGCGACGAAGCTCTCGAATATCACTCCGCCGGCCGGCCCGGAAAAACTGAGGTCGTTCCCACCAAACCGACGGCGACGCAGCGCGATCTGGCGCTGGCGTCCACGCCGGGCGTCGCCAAGCCATGTCTCGAGATCGCCAAGAATCCCGGCGACATCTACAAGTACACGAATCGCGGCAACCTTGTCGCCGTCATCACCAACGGCACCGCCGTCCTCGGGCTCGGCAATATCGGCCCGGGCGCGGGCAAGCCGGTGATGGAAGGGAAGGCGGTTCTCTTCAAGAGATTCGCCGACATCGACGTCTTCGATCTCGAGCTCGACACCCACGACACGGAAGAGTTCATCCGGGCGGTCAAGCTGATGGAGCCGACCTTCGGCGGCATCAACCTCGAAGACATCGCCGCTCCGGCGTGCTTCGAGATCGAAGACCGGCTCAAGAAGGAGATGAAGATCCCGGTCTTCCACGACGACCAGCACGGCACGGCGATCATCTCGGCGGCCGCGCTGCAGAACGCGCTGGAAGTGGCCGGCAAGAAAATCGGCAAAGTGAAGCTCCTCATCAGCGGCGCGGGAGCGGCGGCGATGGCCTGCCTGCGGCTGTACATCAAGATGGGATTGCGCAAAGAGAACGTGATTCTCAGCGACAGCCACGGCGTGATCTTCAAAGGACGCACGATCGACATGACGCCGTACAAGGAAGAGTTCGCGGCCGATACAAAAGCACGGACGCTGGCGGAGGCGTTCAAAGGGGCGGACGTTTTCATCGGACTGTCGGTCGGCGGAATCGTGACGAAGGAAATGATTCAGTCGATGGCCAAGGATCCGATCGTCTTCGCGATGGCGAACCCCGATCCGGAGATCGGATACGAAGAGGCGACATCGGCCCGGTCGGATCTGATCATGGCGACCGGCCGCTCCGATTTCCCCAACCAGGTCAACAACGTCCTCGGCTTCCCCTTCATCTTTCGCGGTGCGCTCGATTGCCGTGCGACCACCATCAATGACGAGATGAAGCTGGCCGCGTCGCAGGCGCTGGCCGCGCTCGCGAAAGAAGAAGTCCCCGACTCTGTTCTTCGCGCCTACGCGACCGAGCGATTCACATTCGGCCGCGACTACCTGATTCCGAAGCCGTTCGATCAGCGCGTCCTGCTCAATGTTCCGCCGGCGGTGGCCAAGGCGGCCGCCGAAACGGGAGTGGCGCAGGAACCGATCACGGATTTCGATGCCTATCGGCGCCGACTCGAAAAATTGTTAGGCCGCGCGCGCGGGATCATGCACGGAATGTACGACCGCGCGAAGAGAGATCCGAAGCGGATCGTTTTTCCGGAAGGCGATCAGGAGAAGATCATCCGCGCCGCCAAGATTCTCATCGAAGAAGGTCTGGCCGAGCCGATCCTGCTCGTGAAAGAGGAAGTCGCGGCGCCGCTGCTGCGCAAACACAATGTCGATCGCTCGAAGATCTCCATCATCGACATCACGAAATCGCCAAAGTTAGAGGAGTACGCGCATCGCTTCCATGAATTGCGGAAGCGGCGCGGAATCACCGCTCCCGATGCCCGTAGGATCCTGAACAGTCGCAACTACTTCGCGATGCTGATGGTCGACTCCGGCGACGCCGACGGTGTCATCGCCGGCCTGCATGCTTACTACCCGGCCACCGTGCGTCCCGCGCTGCAGGTCATCAAGACCAAACCGGGCGTCAGGAATGTTTCGGGCGCCTATCTGCTGATGTTCAAGAACCAGATGCTGGTGCTGGCCGACACCACCGTCAACATCGCGCCGACCGCGGAGCAACTGGCGGAGATCGCGGTGTTGACGGCCGAAACCGCGCGCCGGTTCGACCTCGAGCCTCGCGTCGCGATGATTTCGTTTTCGAATTTCGGATCGACTGAGCATCCGGAAGCCGAAAAAGTACGCGAGGCCATTCGCATCCTCAACGAGCGTCATCCCGATCTGATCGTCGACGGCGAGATGCAGGCCGACACCGCGGTCGTGCCCTACATCGCGCATTCCGACTATCCGTGGAGCGCGATTCAGGGCGACGCCAATGTGCTGATCTTTCCCAATCTCGATGCCGCCAACGCCGCCTACAAGCTGTTGTGGAGGGTGGGTGGGGCGGAGGCCATCGGTCCGATTCTTCAGGGGCTCGCGAAACCTGTTCACGTTCTCCAGCGCGGCGTCGACGTCAACGACATCGTGAACATGGCCGCCATCGCGGTCATCGATGCGCAGAATGTCGAGCGGCCGCTGCTCCGCAAGAAGTCGCGTTAGCTGGCGACATTCTGATCGGGACGATCGGGCATGACGCAGCTGCGAACGAGAGAACTGAGGACCGTGATGTCGAACGGTTTCGGCAGGAACGCGCAGATGCCTTTGTCCATTGCGCTCGCCAGCTCGGGCCCGCGATTCGCGCTCACGATGATGACCGGAATCGACTGCAGGTCCGGCTCGGCCGCCCGTTCGCGCAAAACATCCCACCCCGAAACGATCGGCATCATCAAGTCGAGCACGACCACCGACGGGGGTTCCTGGCGCATGATGTCGAGCGCTTCCTTGCCGTTGGCGGCCTCCGAAAAGGTATAGCCGTCACGGCGCAGAGCGGCCATGATCATGCGACGAATGCTTGGATCATCGTCGACGACGAGCACACGCACAGGCTTCCCCTCAGTGTGGCTGACCACGCATAGGACCTATTTTGACGGAAGTACTTGCAAAACCAAGGCCTTGCGGAACAAACATCTGAGTGCACACTGTTTAAACACCCGCCCATGAAGGTCGCTGTCGCAATGTCGGGCGGAGTCGACTCCTCGACTGCCGCATACATTCTAAAGTCCGCCGGCCACGACGTCGTCGGTTTGTCGATGCAGATGTACGACAACCTGACCAACGCCGATTCGACGTACGGAGGGTGCTGCACGATCGATGATCTAGCCGACGCCCGGCGTGTCGCGTGGCAGCTCGAGATTCCGCATTTCACATTGAATCTAGAGGAAAATTTTCACGAAAAAGTCATCGATCCGTTCGTGAAGTCGTATCTCAGCGGAACGACGCCCAGCCCGTGCGTACTGTGCAACACTCACGTCAAGTTCGATCTCTTTCACCAGAAGGCACAGGCCATCGGCGCCGACAAAATCGCGACCGGACACTATGCGCGCATTACGCATCAGAATGGCGCACTCGAGCTGCGCAAGGCGAAGGATCTCGCAAAGGACCAGTCGTATTTTCTGTTCGAGCTCAAACAAAGCCAGCTTCGCGAAGCCCTCTTCCCCCTCGGCGACCTGACAAAGCCGGAAGTGCGCGCGATCGCTGCGCAAGCGGGGCTCAGCGTTGCGCGAAAGAAAGAGTCGTACGAGATCTGCTTCGTTCCACAGAAAGACGGGTATGCGTCGATCGTCGAGCGCGAGGCCGGGATTGTTCGCGGAGATGGCGCCGGCGAGATCGTCGACATCGAAGGGAACGTCGTCGGTCAACACGATGGCTACTATCAGTTCACGATTGGACAGCGCCGTGGACTGCAGTTGGGTGGGAGCGTGACGCGAACGTATGTCATCGACGTCAACTCGTTCACGAAGCGCGTCACGATTGGTCCGGCGTCAGCGCTGGAGCGCTCGGAACTGCTCGCTGAGCGCGTCCACTGGATCAGCGGACAGGCGCCAACGGGCCCGATCGAGGTTCAGGCGCGCGTGCGCTCGCGAGCCGCCGATGTCGCGGCGACCGTAACTCCGCTGGGTGCCGATCGCGCGCGCGTGACGTTCGCGCAGAAGCTGCGCGCGGTCGCGCCGGGACAGGCCGTCGTTTTCTACGACGACGATCTCTGTCTCGGCGGCGGATGGATCGCTCGCGATTAGAGGCGAAAACTACTTCGCGATTTCTTTGCCCTTGTCGATGACCTTCACGGCCGCGGTCGATCCCGGATAGCGATCGCCGCCCGCGACCGGCTCCGCTCGCCCGCCGAGGCAACCCGAGAGGAAGTTCTCCGCGCGGGCGTTGAAGTCGATTGAGTTCTCCGGACGTGCGAAACCGTGGCCTTCATCGCTGTAGATCACGTAAGTCACCGAGCCGCCGTTTTTCTGAATGGCGTCGACGATCTGCTCCGACTCCGCTTTGTTGACGCGCGGATCGTTCGCTCCCTGACCGATGAGCAGCGGCCGCTTGATCTGACCGGCCTTGAACAGCGGTGAGGCGTTGCGAATCAGGTCGGTGTCTTTCGGATCATCAGGATTGCCCATGCGCGTATTGAAGACTTCGCGGAATGCTTTCCAATACGGAGGAATCGATCCGATGAGTGTGCGGAGGTTCGATGGACCGACGATATCGACGCCGCACGCAAAGTAGTCGGGCGTGAACGTCATTCCGGCCAGCGTCGCGTACCCGCCGTACGAGCCGCCCATGATGGCGATGCGCTTCGGATCGGCGTAACCCTGTTTGACCGCCCAGTTCGCGGCGTCGATCAAATCGTCGTGCATCTTGAGTCCCCACTGCTTATCGCCGGCGTGGAGGAACTTTTTTCCGTACCCGGTCGATCCGCGGTAGTTCGGCTGCAAAACGGCGTAGCCGCGATTGGCGAGCCACTGCGGAAAACCGCGATAACCCCATGTGTCGCGGGCCCACGGTCCGCCGTGAATGAACATCACCATCGGAAGGTTCTTCGGCTCGACTCCCACGGGCAACGTGAGGTAGGCATTCATGTTCATGCCGTCGCGCGTTTTGATCACGACCGGCTTCATCTGCGCGAGCTGCAGGTTGTCGAGCTTCGGTTGTGCGCTGAAGAGCAGCGTGCCCTTCTTTGCGGTCCGTTCCCACACGTACCATCGCGTCGGTCCGCGATCGGATGTGAAGGCGACGAGCCAGTTCTTGTCGGCGTAGTCGCGGTTGACGATCGTGAAGTCGCCGTCGTTGAGTTTCGCGATGCCTTCGAAATCGCTTTTGACGGACGGATCGATCACGTTCCACGAGCGACGTCCAGGCTCGAATGAGACTGCTTCGACGGCGCGATTGTTGGGATTCAGCATGACGGTCCCCGCGTCGACGACATCGGAGGACGCGATCAATTTCTCGGTACCGCTCGCGATCTCGCGGCGCACGACACGTGCGGTGTCGCTTCCGACCGACGTTTCGAGAAGTACGCCCTTGCCGTCGTCAGTGACGTCGACGAGATTGAGATTGTCTTCGGGGCCGACTTTGATGAGCGAGCGCCAGCTCGATTGCGCGTTGTCGCGAATGAGGATTTCGGTTCCCCCGTCCGGCGTGGAGCCCTGGGCGGCCACTACGTTGAGATTTTTGTCGGTTGCGTAGCCGAGGACGCTGCCGGGATTGACCGCGTCGAGGACCAGCGCACCGGTGGAGAGCGTCAGACGATACGCGTCGAAGAGCTGTTTGTTCCGCGCGTTCATGGTGACGATGATCTGGTCGGACACGCTGCGCTCGATGGACGCGATGTCGGCGCGAACACCCTGGAACGCGGTGTAGTCGCGGACGGTGCCGGCATCGAGGTCAACTCCGTAGACGTGGAAGTTCTCGTCGCCGTCGTTATCCTGCTGATACAGAAGCGTTTTGTTGTCAGGCGCCCAGCTGTAGTTGCGGATGCCGCGCTTTTTGTCCGCGGTCACGATCTTGTCGTCGTCTTTGCCGATCGTCTTGACCCACACCTGCAGCACGTTTTTCTTGTCGGGTGCGAGCCATGCCAGCCTTTTTCCGTCGGGCGAGAGCTGCGGATTGGCGCGTTCCGGATTTCCAAAAAGCACTTCGCGCGGAATGAGCGGCGGCAGATCGGCGAGGAGAGGAACCGCGGCGAAAAGAGCGATTGCAATCGACAGGAATCGAGCTGTTTTTTTCATGAATCCTCCGAGCGAGCCGGGATTCTACTCGACGGTCACGCCTCGGCTGATCGACATCGCAGCCGCGCCGCAGCGCGATGTGGTACGCGAGAAGCTGCGTCGGAACGACTGCCAGGATGGGCTGCAGCGCCTCGATCGTCCACGGGATTTCGATCACATCGTCGGCCAGCTTGCCCATCGCGTCATCGCCTTCGTCGCAGATGACGATCAACTTTCCGTCGCGCGCTTTGACTTCCTGCAGATTGGAAACGACCTTTTCGTACACCCGCGTGTGCGTCGCGATCGCCACGACCGGCAAGTTCTCGTCGATGAGCGCAATCGGCCCGTGTTTCATCTCACCGGCCGGATAGCCTTCTGCGTGGGTGTACGAGATCTCCTTGAGCTTGAGTGCGCCTTCGAGCGCGATCGGATAGTGAACTCCGCGGCCGAGGAAGAGGAAGTCCTGCGATTTGTAGTAGCGGTGCGCGAGGTCCTCAATCTGCTTCTCCTTTTTCAGGATCGCCTCGAGCTTCTGTGGAATCACGCGCAGCTCGTGCATCGCGTATCGCAGGTCTTCGGAGCTCTGGCCACGCAGCTGCCGGATGTACAGCGCGAGAAGATAGAAAGCAGTGAGTT
>WNFJ01456720.1_pt3 | contig 17918 bp, 17 predicted proteins | sample 5400461 | NCBI WGS metagenome assembly WNFJ01 (sample SAMN13153349, study PRJNA577476) | soil metagenome | isolation source: 115 cm saprolite on Douglas fir-dominated hillslope | place: USA:California | collected 2013-09-17 | reverse complement strand
GGTTGGCTATGGCCCTTCATGTTCCAGCGCCCCGAATCGCTGAAATTGTCCATGGGCACCGGGCCATCCCAGCCGATACTGCCATTCGCCTGGGAAGATACTTCAAGACTACCGCCCGTTTCTGGCTCAACCTCCAGGTCGCATATGATTTAGAAGTGATCGAAGATCGAATGCTGGCCCAGATTGAGAGTGAAGTCAGACCTGTAGCCTGAAAGAGGCTTTCGAGCACAGCCCGAGGTGGCGTGTGCTAGGCGACCCCATTCGCCTCCTAATCCTCCCTAACCGATGCTAAATCTTGCCGTTTCAATGGGTTGACTTGTCAAACTTGACACCGAATCGGATAAGCTTAAGAGAAGGAAAAGTGTCTCAAGAAGGTATAATCAACAGAGCACAATGACAGCTCATCAAGAGAAGACCGTGCTGTTGCTCAAGCCGCGTGGTTTTTGTGCCGGTGTGGTCCGGGCCATTGATATCGTGCGCATTGCCCTGGACGCATTTGGCCCGCCCATCTACGTGCGCAAGGAGATTGTGCACAACCGCTACGTGGTGGAGGAACTGAAGGCCAAAGGCGCTATGTTTGTGGATGAAGTGTACGAGGTCCCGGACGGTCAGCGCCTGATTTACAGTGCCCATGGCGTGGCGCCCAGCGTCCGCGAGGCCAGCAAGTTGCGCGATCTCAAAGTCATTGACGCCACCTGCCCGCTGGTGACCAAGGTCCACGTGGAGGCGGTGAAGTACGCCAAGGGCGGCTACAGCATCATCTTGATCGGCCATCATGATCACGACGAAGTGATCGGCACCCTGGGCGAGGCCCCGGACGTGACCCAGGTGGTGGGCAGCGCAGCCGAAGTGGAAAAGCTTGAAGTGCCGGATCCGACCCGCGTCGCCTACATCACCCAAACCACGCTCAGCCTGGACGAGACCAAGGACGTGATCGAAGCGCTCCGCAAGAAGTTTCCTTTGATTGAAGGACCGCACGCACAGGACATCTGCTATGCCACGCAGAACCGCCAAACCGCAGTCAAGGACGTGGCTCATCTGGCGGAGTTGCTTCTGGTAGTGGGCTCGGAGAACAGTTCCAACTCCAACCGGCTGGTGGAGGTCTCCACCAATCTGGGCACAGCGTCCTATCTGATCGATACTGCGGCTGACATCAAGCCGGAGTGGCTGAACGGTGTGCAAACCGTGGCCCTTACCGCAGGCGCGTCGGCGCCGGAAGTGCTGGTGGAGCAGGTGATGGAGTTCCTGCAAAGCAAGGGATTCACGCAAATTCGGGAAGTGGAGGTCATGCCGGAGAACGTCCGCTTCGGCCTTCCCCCGGAAATCGTGGAGGCCATTGCGGCAGCGCCTGTTGCCACAGCGGAGTAGCGTATGAGTGCCAAGTTCGGCGGGCATCCCGCGCAGATGCTGTTTGGAAAAATCGACGACATGCTGGGGCGCGTCTCCGCGGGCATGGAAAAGGCGCGTGACTACCTGTTCTCGCGCCAGCACGCGGACGGTTACTGGTGCGGCGAACTGGAAGCCGATACCACGCTCGAATCCGATTACATCATCATCCATACCCTGCTGGGCACCGGCAACCGTAGCCGCATGGAGCGGGCGGTGCCGGAGATCATCCGCCATCAAAATGAAGATGGAGGCTGGCCCATCTATGCCGGCGGCCCTGCCAACATCAGTGCTTCGGTAAAGGCCTATTTCGCGCTGAAGCTGATGGGCCACACACCCGACCATCCGGTGCTGGAGCGAGCGCGCACCAGAATTCTAGCCATGGGCGGCGTCACCGAGTGCAACACCTTCACCAAAATTTACAGTATGATTGGGAGGCCGTGCCGGCTATTCCGCCGGAGATCGTGCTGTTTCCCAACTGGTTCTGGTTCAACATCTACGAGATTTCGTCGTGGTCGCGGGCCATCCTGGTTCCGCTTTCCATTGCTTACGCGAAGAAGCCGTTCAAAAAGATCCCCGCCGAGCTGGGGATCGACGAGCTGTTTATCGGCGGCCGCCACGGCCGGCACCTGCATCTGAGGTGGAACCCGAAGAAAATCTCCTGGCGGAACTTTTTTCTGCTGCTCAACCAGCTCATCCACTTCTGCGAAAGGTTCAACATCCGTCCGCTGCGTTATCTGGCACTCAAGCGCGGGGAGAAGTGGATGCTGGAGCGGTTTGAGAAATCCGACGGCCTGGGCGCAATCTATCCCGGCATTTTGAACTCGATCATCGCCTTGCGCTGCCTCGGCTACTCCACGGACGATCCTCAGGTGATCCGCGCGCTCGACGAATTCGAGAAGCTGGGCATCGACGAGCCCGGCATTCCCGATCATTCCGAACCCACGTTTCGCATGGCGCCTTGCTACTCCCCGGTGTGGGACACGGCCTATGCCATGTTTGCCCTGGGCGAGTGCGGCGTGGCCAAAGACGACCCTCGCCTGCTGAAAGCCGCGGATTGGATTCTGACGAAAGAAGTCCGTTGCCGCGGCGACTGGGCGGTGAAGGTCCGCAATGTGCTCCCCGGCGGCTGGTACTTTGAGTTCAACAATGAGTTCTATCCAGACGTGGATGACTCGGCCATGGTTCTGCTCGGCCTGGATAAGGTGAACAATCCGCGCGAACGTTACCAGCATGAGGTCTCACAGCGGGCCATTGACTGGATCCTCGCCATGCAGTGCAAGAGAGGCGGGTGGGCGTCGTTTGACAAGGACAACACCCGTATGGTCTTCCAGCAGGTGCCGTTTGCCGATCACAACGCCATGCTTGATCCCCCCACCGTGGACATTACCGGGCGCGTTCTGGAGATGCTGGCTGCCTACGGATACAGCAAGGATGATCCGCCGGTGAAAAAGGCCATCAAGTTCATCCTGAAAGAGCAGGAGACGGATGGGTCCTGGTTCGGGCGCTGGGGCGTGAACTATATCTACGGCACCATGCAAGTGCTGCGCGGCCTGCAGGCCGTGGGCGTGGACCATCACGAGCCTTACGTGCAGCAGGCGGCGGAGTGGCTGCGCATGGTGCAGAATGCCGACGGCGGCTGGGGCGAGACTTGCGGTTCTTACGACGATCCGTCCACGCGCGGCATCGGTCCGAGCACGCCCTCGCAAACTGCCTGGGCGCTCATGGGACTTTTGGCCGCGGGTGATACGCGCAGTGAGAGCGTGCAGCGCGGCATTCTGCATCTGCTCGAAACGCAAAAGCCGGACGGCGGCTGGGACGAGGATCAATACACCGGCACAGGGTTTCCGCGGGTGTTCTACCTGGCGTATCACCTATACCGCGATTACTTCCCGCTGATCGCGCTCGCAACGTATGCGCGGGAGTTCTCCGCGTTGTATCGTGAAGGAAGCGTAGGTTACGCGAGAGGTTAGCGTGATGCGCAGGCGAGGGCGCCTGCGGTCCAAAAGTAATTGCGGTTCGAAAGAGAATTGGAGCACAGCCGCCCTCGGCTGTGAAGCGACGAAATCTAGGAGAGCTGATTGCCGGTACCAATCTCACAGATGTGGACGGTCGCGAGTTACGTGGTCAGGCAGAAACTCGCCGGACGAAAGCGCTATCCGCTGGTCCTGATGCTGGAGCCGTTATTCCGCTGCAACCTGGCTTGCGCCGGCTGCGGCAAGATCCAATACCCGGCCCATATCCTGAAAAAAGAACTTTCCCCGGAGGAGTGTTTCCGCGCCGTCGAAGAGTGCGGCGTTCCCACCGTGAGTATCCCCGGCGGCGAGCCGCTGATGCATTCGCAGATTGAGAAGATCGTCGAGGGGCTGGTGGCGCGCAAGAAATACATCTACCTTTGCACCAACGCTCTCTTGTTGAAAGAGAAGCTTCATCTCTTCACGCCCAGCAAGTATCTGACCTTCTCCGTGCACATGGACGGCGAGCGCCAACACCACGATTTCTCTGTCTGTCGCGAAGGCGGCTACGACCTGGCGCTCGAAGGAATCAAAGAAGCCCTGAAGCGGCGCTTCCGCGTGACCACCAACACGACGCTATTTGACGGAGCAGATCCCAACAGCGTCCGCGCCTTCTTTGACGCGATGATGGAGCTGGGCGTGGAGGGCATGATGCTCTCGCCCGGCTACTCGTACGATAAGGCGCCGGACCAAAAACACTTTCTAGGCCGTGCGCGCATCCGGCGGATGTTCCGCGCCATTCTTTCCAACCGAAAGAAGAGCTGGCGCTTCAACATGTCGCCGCTGTTCCCCGAGTTTCTGATGGGCAAGCGTGACTACGCCTGCACTCCATGGGGCATGCCCACCTACAACATCTTTGGCTGGCAGAGGCCATGCTACCTGCTCCAGGATGGCTATGCCGATACTTTCGAAGAGCTGATGGCGGCCACCGAGTGGCAGAACTACGGAACCGAATCCGGGAATCCGAAATGCGCCAATTGCATGGTGCACAGCGGCTATGAGGCCTCGGCCTTGGACGACGGTTTCGGGTCCCTGCGCGGCTTCCTGGCCATGGTGCGCGCATCGCTTTTCAACAACGGCTACAAGGACGAAGGCGCGCTCCGCCTGCTGGACGAGCCGGCCCGCCCGGTACACAGCTACAATCCTCTGGTGCAGATCGCCGAGAACGCCAGTGACTTGGAGGAGACCAGGGCATGAATGATTTGGCAAGCGGCCGGCAGTCCCCAGAAACCCTTGAGCTGATCTCTAAGGATCCAGATTCGCTTGAGGTCGTTCCAGGTTTTTCCCATGAAAAGCTGGAAGGTTGGGTGCCGGAGCTGGCCGGTGAAGAAGATTTGCGCCAGGCATTGGAAAAGGCTTTTGACTACCGCGGCGACGTAACCATCACCCGCAAGGACGGTATCAAGGTCGAAGGCTACATTTTTGACCGCCGCGCAGGGAAAACCTTAAAGGATTCCGCGGTCCGGCTGTATCCAAAGGATTCAAGCCAGAAAATCTCAGTCTCCTATGCCGACATCGCCGCGCTCAAATTCGCCGACCGCGACCCGGCGGCGGGAAAGAGCTGGGAAGCCTGGGTCAAAAAGTATTGGGAAAAGAAGTCGGCCGGCGAGAAGAACATCGCGCTGCAGCCTGAGAAGCTGGAGTAGCTCTTTCTGAAATCCCGAGCGGCAGCGTGGGATCCCCATCATCGCAAGGGACATAACGACCAACTCGTTGAATTTTTGAGCGACTCGAATTCAAACACGCATAGGGTCCCTTCACGGTTTCGTGGCTACAGGGATTTCTCCCCCGCTTCGCGGGATCGGGATTGAAACATCATGAAAGCCTTTATCACGGGAGCCACCGGATTTGTCGGCAGCCACGTGGCGCGCGAGCTGGCTGAGCGGGGCGCAGATCTGCGGCTGCTGGTGCGTACCAGCAGCAAGACAGACAACATCGCGGACCTCCAGGCTGAAGTGGTAATGGGTGATTTGCGTGAGCCGCAATCGCTCAAGAAATTGATGTCTGGCTGCGACTTTGTTTTTCATGTGGCTGCCGACTATCGCCTGTGGGTACGCGATCCGGAGGAGATGTATCGCGCCAACGTGGAAGGCACGCGGGGCATTATTCAGGCTGCAGGAGAGAGCGGGGTCCGGCGGGTGATTCATTGCAGCTCCGTGGCCACCATGGGCTTTACGGAAACGGACCAGATTGTGGACGAAAACACACCAGTTTCGTTGGCTGACATGATCGGTCACTACAAGCGATCCAAGTTCATGGCCGAACAAATTGCCTTGGAAGCCGGACGTAAAGGCGCGAACGTCGTCGTGGTGAATCCAACTACTCCGATTGGCGAGCGCGATATCAAGCCTACTCCGACCGGTCGCATCATCGTGGACTTTTTAAATCGCAAGTTTCCTGCTTACGTGGATACCGGATTGAACCTGGCGGACGTGAAAGAAGTGGCGCGCGGACACGTGCTGGCCATGGAAAAGGCCGTTCCGGGTGAGCGCTACATTCTGGGTGGCGAGAACCTCACCTTGAAGCAAATCCTGGACAAGCTGGCCGCGCTCACCGGTCTGCCTTCGCCCAAGACCAAAGTTCCGCATGCTGTGGCCATGGGCTTCGCGGTTTTCGACCAGTTCATCACTGGAACGGTCATGGGGAAGGAGCCGCGGGCCACGGTGGAAGCCGTGCGCATGGGCCGCAAGAAGATGTTCGCCTCTTCAGCCAAAGCGGAACGCGAACTGGGCTACAAGATCGTTCCTGTGGAACAGGCTCTGGAGCGGGCCGTCCACTGGTACCAAACTCACGGTTACGCCGCGCAAGCCAGACAGGCAGCCCCAGTCAGCGCATGAGCCGGATTGCCATCATCGCCGCCTTGGAGCGGGAACTCGATCCGCTGGTGCGCGGATGGGCGCGGAGCCGTTTGGAATCGAGCGGCAAGAGCCTCCCGTGCTTTGAAAACGGAGAACTGATTGCCGTCGCCGGCGGCATTGGCTGCCGTTGCGCAGAGCTGGCCGCTAGAGCCGTGATAGAAAAATACCGGCCGCAGACGCTGATCTCCGCGGGTCTTGCCGGTGCTTTGATCCGCAGCCTCAAGGTTGGGAGCATCGTTACTCCAAACGTCATCGTGGATGCGGCCACCGGGACGGAGTATCGCTGCCAGTTGGGCAGCGATGTAGTAGGCGGCGGGGTGCTGGTCAGCGCCGCAGAAATCGCCGGCTCGGGCTCGAAGGCAAATCTGGCCCAGCGGTTTCACGCGCTGGTGGTCGATATGGAGGCCGCGGGTGTGGCCAAAGCTGCCCAGGAGATCAATGTTGGCTTCCGCTGCGTCAAAGCCATTTCCGACGAATTTGATTTTGCCATGCCGCCAATGAACCGGTTCGTGGATGCGCAAGGAGATTTCCGCACCGGAACTTTTCTCGTGTGGGCGGCTCTCCGTCCTCAGTACTGGCCGGCGACCATCCGGCTCGCGCGCAACGGCCAACGGGCCGCGCGTGCGCTTGCCGATTGGCTTAGAGAGAACTTGACCGGCAACTTTCCACGGGCGACAGTTGTTACACTAAGTGGAGCAGAGCACTTCAGAGACTAAATGCAGACAGCCAGCAAAGCTGAGGTCCGGCGAAGCCCGAAAATCCCCACCACCATGCAGGCCGCAGTGTATCGCGGCCAGAACGACGTGCGTCTGGAGACCGTCCCCGTTCCCGAGATCGGCCCCGGTGAAGTCCTCATTCGCGTGCATACCTGCGGCATCTGCGGCACCGACCTGAAGAAGATCGCCACCGGCTCGCATTCGCCCCCGCGCATCTTTGGCCATGAAACCTCCGGGCAAATTGTGGCGGTGGGCCAAGGCGTGGAAAATTTCAAAACCGGCGACCGGGCGATGGTCTTTCACCACATTCCCTGCAGCCAGTGCTACTACTGCCGCCACAAGATTTTTGCGCAGTGTCCGGTGTACAAAAGGGTTGGCGTGACCGCGGGTTTTGAGCCCAGCGGGGGTGGATTTGCCGAATACGTGCGCGTGATGGACTGGATCGTAAAAAAAGGGTTGGTGAAGATTCCCGGCCATGTTTCCTACGAGCAGGCCTCGTTCATTGAGCCGGTCAACACGTGCCTGAAAGCCATTGAGGCGTTGCGTCTTCAGCGCGACGAGACCGTGGTGGTGATCGGCCAGGGGCCGATTGGGATCATCCTGGCGGTGTTGGCCAAGGGTAAGGGTGCGACGGTGGTAACTTCCGATTTGTATCCCCAACGTCTTAGAATGAGTGAGAGCTACGGGCTGCGGCACAACGTCAACGCATCGTCAGACGACCCGATGAAGCGGGTGCGAGAGTTGACTGATGGCCGCGGCGCCGATGCAGTGATTCTGGCTGCGGCCGGCAATAGTTTGATTCGACCGGCCATGGACGCGGCCCGGCCCGGGGGGAGGGTGATGCTGTTTGCGCAGACGCAGCGCAGCGAAGTCGCCATTGATCCGGCGGCGGTTTGCGTGGACGAGAAAACGCTGCTGGGATCGTACAGCGCGTCGGCGGACCTGCAGGAAGAGAACGTGCAGTTGGTGCTGGGCGGAGGAATTGATTTCGCACAATTGATTACGCACCGCTTCCCGCTGCAACAAGCGGTGGAAGCCCTGCACTTGGCTTCGCATCCTGGCCCGGATTCGCTGAAGGTAGTGATACAGCCGGGAATGGATTGGGAGAAAACGTAAGTGAAACCACAAATGACAGCGGCGGTCCTCTATGGCAAAGAGGACGTAAAGATCGAAAAGGTCCCGATTCCAACACTGGAGCCCGGTGAAGTGCTGGTGAAGGTAAACGTGGCCTTGACCTGCGGCACGGATCTCAAGGTCTTCCAGCGCGGCTACCACGCGCGCATGATTGTGCCCCCGGCATTGTTTGGACATGAGCTCTCCGGCGTGATCGAAGAAGTAGGGCCGGGTGTACGCGATTTCCGCCGCGGCATGAAGGTAGTGGCCCTCAATTCCGCTCCTTGTGGCTCTTGTTTCTACTGTCTCAAGCACCAGGAGAATCTGTGCGAAGACCTGCTCTTCAACAACGGCGCTTACGCCGAATACATCAGGATTCCTGGCCGCATTGTTGAGACGAACATGCTGGCGCTGCCGGACGATGTCAGCTTCGAATCCGCTGCCTTGACCGAGCCCCTGGCCTGTGCTCTGCGCGGTCTGCAGGAGACGGCCGCCGATATCGGCGACATTGTTACCGTGATCGGCGCCGGCCCGCTAGGCCTGATGCTGGTACGGGTTGCCAAGCTGAACGGGTGCAAAGTAATCGCTGTGGTCAAGCGGGATGAACAAGTGGCCGCGGCCAAGCATTTGGGAGCGGATGATGTGGTGCAGATCGACAAGGTCGAAAGCCCCGTGGACACGGTGATCGGCTTGACCGAAGGCCGTGGCTCCGACATTGTGATTGAGGCCGTCGGCCGTCCTCAGGCATGGCAGTGGGCCGTGGACATGGTGCGCCGGGGCGGAGTCGTCAACTTCTTCGGAACTGGATACCAACCGCCTGCATTATTCCGAGCTCAACCTGAAAGCCACCTTCCACCACACGCCGCAAACCGTGCGCCGTGCGTTTGCCCTGATCGCGGAGAAGAAGGTTAAAAGCACCGACTACGTGACCGGTGAAGCTCCGCTGTCCAAGCTCAAACAGGTCCTGCAACAGATGCTGGACCGGGGAAGCCAGATCAAGACTGCCATTATTCCCGGCCACTGATCATGTCCGTTTCGCCAACCAATCCATCCTCTATGCCCAACCAGCCTTTGGGCTGGAAAGCTCTCCCGGAGTCATATCGCATTCCGGAGACTGCGCCGTCGATTGAGAACGCGCAGGCTTACTGTGAGCGGCTGGCCAAGACTCACTACGAAAACTTCTCCGTCGCTACCTGGTTCCTTCCGGCAAAGCTGCGCCGGCATTTCTATAACGTTTATGCCTACTGTCGCATCTCCGATGACTTGGGCGATGAGGTAGGCGATTCACAGCAGTCGCTGGAGCTGCTCGACCAGTGGGAGAGCGAGCTGAAGGCCTGCTACTCCGGCTCGCCGCGGCATCCCGTATTTGTCGCGCTGGCGGAAACGGTGCGCGAGTTCGCGATTCCCCAGCACGAATTCTCTGATCTGCTGATTGCCTTCCGCCAGGACCAGACCGTCACGCGCTTCGAGACGTTCAACGACGTTCTCGGCTACTGCCGGTTTTCCGCGAACCCGGTTGGACACCTGGTGCTCTACCTCTCCGGCTACAGCGACCAGGAGCGCCAGCAGCTTGCCGACTGCACCTGCACCGCGCTGCAACTGGCCAACTTCTGGCAGGACGTGGCCGTCGATTACGACAAGGGACGCATTTACCTGCCGCTTGAAGACCTCCGCCGTTATAACGTCACCGGCGCCGACATAGCCCAGCGCCGGGCCCCGCCGCCGTTTCTTGAGTTGATGAAGTTTGAGGTCCAGCGCGCGCGCGAGTGGTTCGAACGCGGGCTGCCGTTGGTCAAGAAAGTGAGCCGCGAACTGGCCATCGACCTTTTGCTGTTCAGCCGCGGCGGCGAGGAAATCCTGAACGCCATCGAGCGCCAGGGCTTTGACGTTCTGCGCCGGCGGCCCGCGATCTCCAAACCGCGCAAGCTGTGGCTGGTGGCGCGCGCTGCCGCGGGCAAACTTCTGTGAGCCAACAACTCAGCCATGCTTATGCCGTCTGCAGGGGTGTGGCTCGGCGCGCGGCCAAGAATTTCTATTACGGCTTCATGGTGCTGCCGTCGGAAAAACGGAATGCCTTGTGCGCCGTGTATGCTTTCATGCGCCACGCCGACGATGTCTCCGACGATCCCAGTCTCGATCCGCAGCAGAAACATCAGAAGCTCGGCGAGTGGATCGCGGCAGCCAATGAGGTCTTCACCGGCCGGCCCACTGACGATCCCGTCCTCATGGCCCTGGCAGACGCCCAAAAGCGCTTCGACATCCCGCCGCAGCTCTTCGAAAAGCTGGTGCATGGAACCAGCATGGATCTGGACATCCCCGCGGCCGCAGAGGTACCCGCGGTGGTCTGCCGCACTTTTGACGATCTCAAACAGTATTGCTACTACGTGGCCTCCATCGTAGGGTTGGTTTGCATACACGTTTTCGGCTACGAAGACAAGAAGGCGGAGTTCCTGGCGGAAGATTGCGGTTTGGCTTTCCAGCTCACCAACATCATCCGCGACGTGAAGGAAGACGCGGGCATGGGCCGCATTTACATCCCCGAAGAAGACCTGGCGCGCTTCCATCTTGGCCCGGAGCAGTTCGCGCCGGCCAGCCTCAGCGATCCCGGGAAACCGCAGCAACTGCGGCCGGTGCTGGAGCACGAAGCTGACCGGGCGCGACACTACTATGAGTCCGCGCAGTGGCTGATGGAATTGATTGAAGAGGACAGCCGCGCCGGCCTCTGGGTGCTGGTGGAGATCTACAGCCGTTTGCTCAAAAAGATCACCGAGCGCAATTATGATGTCTTCACAGAACGTGTAAGCCTGACTTTGTGGGAGAAACTGAAGGTGCTCTCCCGCGGCTTTCTGCTCCGCATCGCATGAGCCGCCGGCGCGGGCGGCTGGCGCGCTGAGCCGGGCTGACTCAGGAGCGAAAAATACTCGAGAGAGGCGAGAATCACGAGCGGCGTGGAGCGAAGTGAAACAATCAGACGGGTAGCTATCGTCGGCGGCGGCCTGGCCGGTTTGGCCGCAGGCTGCGCGCTGGCTGATGCGGGATTGCAAGTGACTCTCTTCGAGCGCCGCCCGTATCTTGGCGGTCGCGCCTCTTCTTACGAGCATCCCGGAACCGGCGAAGTGGTGGACAACTGCCAGCACCTGCTGCTGGGCTGCTGCACTAACTTGATTCACTTCTACGAGCGCCTGGGCGTCAGCAGCAAGATCCGCTGGTTCGACGAAATGACTTTCATCGAGCCTGGCGGACGGGCCAGCCGCGTCGCGCCGTCGTTCTTGCCCGCTCCTCTACATAACGCAACGTCGTTCCTGAGGGCGCATCATCTTTCGCTGCGCGACAAGCTGGCCATCGGCCGGGCCTTCGCGGCCATGATTCGCCCGGCGCAGGACGATTCCGATGAAAACTTCCGGCACTGGCTGCAGCGCCACGGGCAGACCGAGCGAGCAGTTGAACGCTTCTGGAAGCCCATCCTTACAAGCGCCTTGAATGAAGACTTGGAGCGGATGTCGGTACGGCATTCCATCCAGGTGTTCCGTAAGTCGTTTCTGAAGTCGGCGGCGGCCGGCAGAATTGGATTGCCCAGCGTTCCCCTCTCCGAGCTGTATTCGAGCGCCAGCGATTACGTTCGCGCCCGTGGCGGCCAAGTGCTGCTGCGCAACGCGGTCACCTCTCTTTGCCCGCGAGCGGACAGCGTCAAAATCAGCGGCAGCGCCGGCGAACAGGACTTCGACATCGCCGTGCTGGCCGTACCTTTTCAAACGGCTGCGAGTCTGTTGCCGCAGGAGCCGCAGGCCGAACCGGTAAAAACCAATCTCGAACACTTTGAACCCTCGCCGATCACGGGAATCCATCTCTGGTTTGACCGCGAGATCACTCCGTTGCCGCATGCCGTGTTGCTCGACCGGACCATCCAATGGATGTTCCAGAAATCCAAGTTCCAGCAAGATGGTCTGCGCGACGGTCCAGGCAGCTACGTGGAGCTGGTGGTGAGCGCATCCAAAACGCTGGTACAAAAATCACGCGAGGAGATCCTCGAGCTGGCGCAGCGCGAGCTGGCCGAATTTTTTCCCGAGGTCAATGGAGCCAAGGTGCTGAAGGCTGCCGTGATCAAGGAGATTTACGCGACCTACGCGATTCTCCCCGGCCTAGACCGTTATCGACCCGGAGCAAAAACCGTCTGGGCGCGACTTTTTCTGGCCGGCGACTGGACCGCGACCGAATGGCCGGCCACCATGGAAGGCGCCGTGCGCAGCGGTTATCTCGCGGCGGAGGCGATCACGGAATCCGCCGGTCAGGCACAGGAGTTTTTGGTCGCCGATCTGCCGGCGACCGGGTTGATGAGATCGTCGAAGTAGTTTCATCAGCGCAAAGCTTTCCGGTTGCCGGTCCTATTTCTGCATCTCGCTGTGAACAAAAACATCCTCGAATCTTACGACTTGAAACCAGGGCACAACTTCAGCCTTGAGACGCTAAGACTTGAGCAGTGCCACACCTACGCAAACCAGAAGAGCGGACACCCAGCGTCGATGGTCCACGCGTTCCTTCAGGAAAACCTTGGCCATGACCGCGCTCACTACAAAAGTCATCGAAGCCGAGGCGGGAGCCACCAGGCTCGCGTCGCCCCAAGAAAGGGCGGTAAGCAGGCTGAAGAAGCCGACGGCGAAGCAGGCGAGCGCCAGAAGGAAGCGCTTCTCGCTGAAGACCCTGCCGATGACCGCAAGCAGGCCGCGCCGCAGGCGCAGGTCGCTCAGATCGCCAATGCGTTTCATGGCCGCGGAGAGAAGCACGTCGCCGCCGCTGGAGGCCAGCACGATGATGGCGATGGCAGACCATAGCTCGAGCGATTTCATGTCGCTCCTCGCGCCCGCGCACGCGGGCTTTCCCTGGCCGGAGCCGCCGTCAGCACCGGACCGCGCGTCACCCAGCCTACTCCGCTGCTGATCAGCAGCACTCCCAGCCAGCGCATGGGAGTCACGTTCTCGTGCAGAAAGTATTTGCCAAGCAGGGTCAGAACCACGTATCCCAGCGCCGTCGCCGGCAGAACGTAGCTCAAATCGGCCCAGGAAAGCGCGCTCAGGTAGGAAGCAAAGAAAGCCATCAGGCAGATGATTCCGGCGAGCACCCAGGGATTGGACAACGCGGTGACCACTCGGAGCAGATGGCGCACATCCACCGGACCGAAGTCGTTCATGCCGCGTTTGAGCAGGGCATCGCCGGTGCTGCCGAAGCACATCACGGCGAATAAAACCAGATACTTGCGAAAGTTCAAGGTTTAATCCCCGGAAGTAGCTTGCGACGATGCCTGGGCCGGCACCGATTTCGCCTGCGGCTGGGGCCCGCCGGCGCGCATCTCCTTGGCAATGCGGTTGCGCTCCGCGCGCAACTTCAGGAACGATTTGGCTTCCCTGTACAGCCGCTTCCGCTCGCCGGAGTTGAAGGCCGCCTTGCGCACGATGCGGAAGACCGCCTTGGGGCGGAAGTAATACTCATCGTAAAACTTGTGCACCATTTCCAGCACGTATTCGCGCGGCAGGCCAGGATACTCGATCTGCGCCAACTGGTGGCCGCCATCGTCCACCATGCGCTCCGTACCCACGATGAAGCCGTGCTTCTTGGCGAAATCGTACAGCTCGGTGCCGGGATAGGCGTGGGCGAGCGAGACCTGGATGGTCTCAACGTCTAGCTCCTTGGCAAAGTTGATGGTGGTGCGGATGGATTCGCGTGATTCACCAGGCAGGCCGAGGATGAAGTCGCCGTGCACCACCAGGCCCAGTTTCTTGGTGTCTTTGGTGAACTGGCGGGCGCGTTCCACGGTGGCGCCCTTCTTGATGTTCTTCAGGATCTGCTGGTCGCCGGATTCGTAACCCACAATCAGCAAGCGGCAGCCGGACTCGCGCTGCACCTTCAGCGTTTCGTAGTCGGTGGTCACGCGCGAGGTGCATGACCAGGTCAGCTTCAGCGGCTTGAGCTTTTCGCACAGCTCCACGGTGCGCGCCTTCTGGATGTTGAAGGTGTCATCGTCAAAAAAATATTCCTTCACCCAGGGCCAGTATTCCTTGGCCCGCGCCATCTCGCGGGCGACGGCGTCGGTGGATCGCTTGCGCCACGGATGCCCGCTCAGCGTCTGCGGCCACAGGCAGAAAGTGCATTGCGCCGGGCAGCCGCGCGTGGTGTAGAGCGAGACGAAGGGGTAGAGCAGAAAGGGAACGTTATAGCGGCGAACGTCGAGATCGCGGTAGTACACGCTGGTAACGTCGGGCAGCGCGTCCAGGTCCATCACGTCGCCGCGGTCGGGATTGTGCACGACTTTGCCGGTGGCATCGCGATAGGAAATCCCCTGAATTTCCGCGAGCGGGGAGCCATTGGCGTATTCAACAACGGAGTAGTCGAACTCGCGGCGGCAGACAAAGTCAATGGCTGTTCCTTCCTGCAGCGAGCGCTCGGGCAACGTGGTCACGTGCGGGCCCACGAAAGCGATCTTCAGCTTGGGGTTCGCTTTCTTCATCTTCGCGGCCAGCCGGATGTCGCCAGGGAAGCCGGGCGTGGAGGTGAACAGCACCAGGAATTCGTACTGCTTGCCGATCTCGATAGTGTCCTGGGCGGAGACGTGGTGCGGCGCCGCGTCGAGCAAACGCGAACCTTCCAGCATGCCCGCCGGATACGCCAGCCACACCGGGTACCAATAGGACTCGATCTCGCGGGTGGCGGGCCAGCGCGAACTGGCGCCACCGTCGAAATTCTCAAACGACGGCGGATTGAGGAATAGCGTTTTTAATGGCATGTGCTTAGGATTCTATACTACCATTGCCGGTTGCGCCCTCTAACCGCAAGATAATTCAGCGGTTAGACTCGATGGGTGAATGGCCTTCTGGTGCAGCGAGCGGTGCACCTTCGTTTCTGTCGCTTTTGCTCCCAAACCCCCCTTGGCCGTTTTCCGGGGCTGTGACCCCTTCTGCGCCTGACGCAGTGCAGCCGGCTCGCCACGCCAGTCGGGCTCGCCTTTTTCCTAGGTTGTTCTCGTTGCTTTCTCCGTGTCTTTGTGGTCTGGTTTGGGGGGCAACGTGATCGACGCCGCAGCTTGCAACTCGATGATCAACCGGCCCGCAGTTGTATTGTCAATCCGACCGTCGAGAAGCTCCTGTATAACCTCGCGGATCGCGCGCCGGATGACGCTGGCTGAACTTTGACCATCCTGCAAACCCAAGGCTTGGCGGAACTCTTGGAGCTTGCGCGTGGCCCCCGCCTGAACCCGGTGCATGTAGCAGAGATCGTCGCCCTTCAAAGCCGGCCCGTTGCACTCCACGCCGTTCTTGCGGAACTTCCGGCGGCGTGCATCAAGTGCAGGAGGACTCCAACAGGACTCGGGTTCACTGGCGGTTTGGAGCGAAGCGACAAGAATAAATGGTGCCGGGAGGGGGAGTTGAACCCCCACGAGGGGTGAACCTCGGCGGATTTTGAGTCCGCTGCGTCTGCCAGTTCCGCCATCCCGGCTCAAGGAGGGGGCGCCAGTTGAGTTTAGCGTGATGGCCTTGACTACGCAAACGGTGGGTCAAAAGGATCGAAGCTGGAAGTCGAAGGCAGCGGCAATGGACCGTTCCTGCGCTAACGTTCCCGAAATGGAACAAGGCTGTCCGGTCTGCGAAAGATTTGGCAACGCATGGTAAACTTCCGGCGCAGGAAGGCACGTGCGCCTCAAGAGGTTGCGCTCCATGTGGGCCGGAAAGTCCCAAGACACGGAAGCCACAGCCACTCGCCAGAGATCTGGCGACGGCCTTGCTCTGAGCCGGGATTCGTTGTCAGAACCACGTGCAACGGAAACCGCCGACGCCGCCTCACGCCGCCAGATTCGCAACCTGATCATCGGACTAGTGGGCATCTTTCTTGCTTACAAATACGGAATGTCGGAAGACCCTCGTGTCTTATCAGCGCTCTGGCTTCCGGATTCCGTGCTGCTGTGTTGCCTGCTGTTCACCCCGGCCCGCTGGTGGTGGATCTACGCGGTGTTTTCGTTGCCGGTGCGTTTTTATTTTGGGACGCACGGGGGCTTGCCGGCCGGGCGGGTCCTTGCCAATTTCCCCAACGATTGGCTGAAGGCAATTTTCTCGGCCTACTTGCTGCGGCGCTTCGCGCGCGGTCCGTTCCGGCTCGACAGCCTGTATCAGTTCGGTCTTTTCTTTTGCGTTGCCGTTGTGGCATCTCCGGCACTTGCGGCCGTGGCCGGCGCCTCCATGCTCCATGCCATGGGATCCCCCTTTTGGGATGTGTGGTACCGCTGGTTTCTGAGTTGTGCCCTGGTGGCCCTGGTGGTGACGCCTGCCCTGGTTTACTGGATCGTGGCCAGACCCAAAATGGGCTCCGCTACGACAGCAAGATATGCGGAGGTGTTGCTCCTGGCTTGCGGGTTGCTGGTCACGTCCTATGCCGCCTTTGGGCGAACCACGGACGATCCCAAGTGGGCAGTGACCGTGCTCTACGCGCCGGTTCCATTTCTTATCTGGGCAGCGGCGCGTTGCGGACCAATTGGCGCATCCACGGCAATCTCCGTGGTTGGAATCCTCGCCATGCTGAGCACGCGCCATGGGCGCGGGCCATTTCTGGCGAATTCGCCCGCCGACAACGTCGTGGGCATGCAGCTCTTCCTGGTGTTCATTGCCCTGCCGATGCTTCTGCTCTCGATCTTGATCACGGAACGCAGGAAAACCGAAGAGTCGCTGCGACAAACGATGCACGAGCTGGCCATCAGCGAGGAACACCTGCGCGACAACTTCGAACAAATCCAGAAACTGGGCGCCAGGCTTGTGAACGCCTACGAAGACGAGCGCAAGAAGATTTCGCGCGAACTGCATGACGGGGTTTCGCAGCAGCTCACCGGGGTCTTACTGGCGTTGACCGCGCTAAAACGCCTGCCTGGCCTGCACGATGCCGGCAGGAAACGCCTGGACGAGGTGCTGCCGCAACTCACCCAGGTGTCCGACGGCATCCGCAATCTTTCCCGGCAGCTTCATCCGATGGTGGTGGAATACATCGGGCTGCCGCGGGCCTTGCAGTCGCTCTGCATGGACAGCCAGTCACTTCATGGGATGAAAGTGGAATTCGTCGATTGCGAGCTGCCGCCCGAGTTCACTTCGGATTCTGCGATTTGCCTCTACCGCGTTGCCCAGGAGGCCTTGCGTAACGCGATGTACCATTCCGGCAGCCAGCGTGCGCGGATCGAACTGACGGCTGCAGACGGCCGCGTACAACTCCGCATCACCGATTGGGGATGCGGTTTTGATGTCGAACGCGCCCTGCGCAAAGGCGGGCTTGGGTTGATCAGCATGCAGGAACGTGTGCAATCACTGCAAGGTACGTTGAAGGTCACCAGCAGGTCAGGAAGTGGAACACAGGTCATTGCTGAGATCCCGGTGAAAGCAGCCGCCTGAACCGCGCCGGCAACCCGAGCCGCGTCCGGCGCCGCACTGGCTTGGGATTTCGCGGATGCTACTTGCGAGCAAGCACGATGATCAGGCAGATCAGGGCCGCCGTGACCAGGCTGTTCCACACCAGCAGACCTATAAACCATTTGCGGGCGACGGCCCATTCGTCGGCCCTCTGGGCTTCCGTGAGAGCGAGCCTCTGCTCCGCTGTCGCGGCTTTTTCCTCGGCGGCGGACAATCTCTGGTCCAGGTAGGAAAGAGCGCCGGCCAAGTCCTCTGTGCTGGGCTGGGCGCGCGCGGCTCCGCTCGCTGCCCGACGCTCCTTGGCTGCGTCGGCCACAGCGCGGGCCACGTGCGGCGCTGCGTGCGGCGCAACCGCTCTGGCAATCTCGATAAGCACACCCCACAAGCCCATGCCGC
>WNFJ01632596.1_pt1 | contig 17919 bp, 17 predicted proteins | sample 5400461 | NCBI WGS metagenome assembly WNFJ01 (sample SAMN13153349, study PRJNA577476) | soil metagenome | isolation source: 115 cm saprolite on Douglas fir-dominated hillslope | place: USA:California | collected 2013-09-17 | reverse complement strand
CACGTACACATGGGACGAGGCGATGAACGCCATGCCCAACAAGTCTCACTACTACGTGAACGAGGGCAACTGGCTCAACACGGCTCGGCCCAAGAATTGGGTCAGCCCCGTCGACTACCGCGACGGCAAAGTGCACATCCACCTCGAAGTCCTGGAGAAGCCTGCGGGCTCCCAGCAGGCGGGTTGGGCCCTCTGCTACGTGGCCAACGTGGGCAACTACGGTTGTCCCTATACGGACTACTACACGAAGACAGGCGTCTACGAAAAAGACGTCGATATGCATACATTCTATAATGCCAATACGATTCAGTGGGACAGTGGCGTCAAACAGGTCGATCTCGTGTACACGATCAACGGGAGCGGCATGGGGCACATCACCAACTTCCCCGCACTCCAGAACCTGGTAACACCGACCCGAGTGCGCATCGCGATGGTGCAGGTCTCGAACGGGAGCACGTACGACTCGAGCATCCTCGCCGGATCCGACGCCGGATCGCAGCCGAATCCGGACGCCGCCGTTGCCGCCGGCCCGGACGGCGCCACGACCGACGCGACGGGCGGTATTAATCCAGGGACCGACGGTGGCGCCGGCGCCTCCACGGACGCAGCGGGCGCGAGCGTCGAGGACGCCACTACGAGCGTTCCGGATGAGGGCGGCGGGACGGTTGTCACGACGCCTACGAGCGACGCGGCTTCTTCGGGCGCATCAGCGGGCAACACAACCGCTTCAACGCCGGATGCCGCCGGCTCCAATCATGCGATCCCGACGACGCAGACCTCCGGCTGCGCCGTAGCCCGCGGCTGCCCATCCAGCCGGGGCCAACTCGGTTTCTTGCTCGCGCTCGGCCTCGTTTTGGCGCGTCGCTTGCGGCGCGCGTCGGCCTAACGGTCACGAGCAAAATCGTCGTCTGAACGCTAGCCGCGCGTGCGCCGCGATCGCCGAGCCCAACCGAGCAGGCTCAGGATGGAGCATGCCGCGAAAGCGCCCCAGGCGTCTTCGCGGGAGAGGGTCGAAAGGGCGCAATTGCCGCTGGCAGAGTGCGAGGCCGGGGCGGAGATCGGACCGGAGCTGGCAACGGCGCCGCTCGTCGCGCCGATCGCTCCTCCACTTGAAGATGGCGGCGTGACCGCGCCACCACCGGCTTCGCCCGCATTCGCCATCGGCGCGCTGCCGGTGCCGCTCGTCGCACCGGTCGATACACCACTCGATGAAGTTGGCGGAGCACCCGCGTCGGTGCTCGTTGTCGTGCCGTCGGGGCTTCCGCTGCCGCCATCGAGGGGAGCCACCGCATCGGGACCGGCGGCGTCGCCCGTGTTTGCGGCGCTCCCCGCGTCGCCAAGTCGAGCGAGGATGCTTGGATCGTATTTGGAACCCGCGGAGACTTGCACCATCGTGACGCGCACCCGGGTGGGCGTAGTCAGATCTCTCAGCTGCGGATAGTTGGTGATGTGCCCCATGCCGCTGCTATCGATGGCGTAGATCATGTCCACTTGCTTGACGCCATTGTCCCACTGGAGTTGGTCGTTATTCCAGAAGGACGTCATCTTGACCTCGTTCTCGAAGATGCCGGTAGACGTGTAATAGACGGTATCCGCACAACCGTAGCCGCCGACGTTGGCGATATAGCAAAGGGTCCAACCCGTGCTCTGAGTGCCAGGTGGCTTCACGAAAACTTCCGTTCTCACATGCAGAGTGCCGTTGCGGTAGTCGACGGGGCTCAGCCAATTCTTGGGGCGATTCTTGTTGAGAAAGTTGCCTTCGTTTACATAGAAGTGCGACTTGTCGGGCGTCGCGTTCATGGCGTCGGCCCAGGTGTAGTCGAAGGTGGCGTCGAGCAAGACGAACTGCTCGGCGCAGCTATCCCTCGCGAACGAAACGAGGAGCGCGCCCGTCGCGACGCTTGCCAACAGCGATCCCGAGAAGGCAGCACGCTTGACGTGCTCGGGGCCGGAACACACGGGCGATTGAGTCATAAATAGTCGATTTCCTTATCAAGGGTTCTTGTGGATGCAGGCCGCCGTCGCGCAATCCTCGACAGCGTTGAAAGGTTACTCCACTACCGCCACAGGCTCAACTGCAGACACACATAAATGGCGCACGAAATTGGGAGTCGTTCGCGACCACTGTTCTTGTTGCCGCTTGTTGCCGCGACTGGCATTTTTCTCGGACTGGAATTGTCTACCGAGCCAGTTGACCAAGTGAGCAACAGACCGGTTCCGACCGCCCGGGAACAGAGTAGACATCCTTCGATGTCTCGCTGGCGATTGCTCCTGTCGACTCAGCTCTGTACCCTCTTTGTTGGCTGCGCAGGGGTCTCGAGCTCCGAGGGTGGTCGTCAATCCAGCGCGGCCTCAGGCGAAACGTCGGGCATCGTGGGCGCAAGCGGCGCGAGCGCGCCGAGCTCCGCGAGCACCGTCGCGACAAGCGGTGCTACGAGCTCCGTCGCAGAAACATCGGGCGGCGGCGTTGGTACGACAGGGGCCAGCGGCAGCGGGAGCACGGCAACTGGAGGTGCTGGGAATGCCACGGGAAGTCAGAACACGGGAAGCAGTGATAGTGGTCCAAGCGCCGCAGAAGGCGGCAGCTCAGGAGCCGGGGTCGATGCCTCACGACCTGACGGAAGCGTGCCCGGAGCGTCGACCTGTGCGGGTGTCATCAGCAAGTTCTGCGACGACTTCGAGCACCAAGCCGCCGGCTTGCCTCCGATCGGTGATTTCAGTGTAGGGGCCACAGCTGGCGCAATCGTTGTGGACACTACCAAGGCGTACAGCGGAACCCAGGCCGTCCATCTGACAACGGCAAAGCCGGGCGCCACATCAATGCTCCAGTTTGGCAAACAGTTTCCATTCAACGATCTGCATGGCCGCGCGATGTTTTATTTGACGCGCATTCCAACAGCAGGGATCCATTGGGACATCGTATACAGCTACAGCCAAAATAACGAACAGTGGGAAATCGGGGGCATGTACGGAAAGTTCATTTTCGTCGTGGACCCGCCCGATCATGGACTCACGTCGATCGCATTCCCCACCGGCAAATGGTTCTGCTTGCAATGGGAGTTCCAGTATGGCGGCGCGGGCGTGGACAACACCTTCGTCGCAAGAATGGACAACACCGTGCTCGACAAGGGCCAATTCACAGGAGTCGATCCGAGCGGCCAGAAATGGAATGCCGGCCCGTGGAGAAGCCTGAACGTCGGGTGGACGGGCTACGGAAGCTCGGATGTCGACATGGAAATGTGGATCGACGACTTAGCATTCGGCGATCAGCCCGTCGCTTGCCCTGCCCCTAAGAATTGACTCGCGCCGCCGATGAGGTCTCGACGGGGAAGCCTGAAAGTCTGCGACCGACACGCTGGCGCCGACTGGCCCAGAGTGCCAGAAGCGCAGCCGTCGCAGCGTACCCAGTGGATGATGCACTCCCATTGCGTGCAAGCGAACACCCACTCGCGTGAGGGCTCTGCGCAGAGCCCATCGTCGTCGCCGATCCCGCTGCCACGGCTGCTCCGCCGGCGCCGGTCGGCGCCGGGCCCGCGCCCGTGCTGCCCGGCGCGCCAGCGGTTCCTTGTGCGCTACCGGTTCCCCCTCCACTCGTGGTCTGACCGCTTGCCCCCGCAGTCTGACTGCCTGAGCCGCTCGTGTCGGGCACGCCTCCTGCCTCCGGCAAGGCGGCGATTCCCGTGTCGTCCGTCGCGCTTGCCTCGGCAACCATGCCGCTGTCATCGCGCGTTCCGCTGTCCGTGACAGCGGTCCCGCCATCGAGCCCGGGAAGGAGAGACGGATCGTACGTGGAACCAGCCGACACCTGGATCATGGTGATGCGCATTGTGGTGGGGAAAAACTTCTCGAAATCAGGTCGCAAGTACGTAAAGCCAGTGCTGCCGTTCGAATCCTTCATGACGAGGTCCATGCCCTGGATGCCCATCGTCCAGTCGATCGCGGTGTTCTGCCACCACGAGGTCATCGAGTCGTCGTGCTCGTAAAGTCCCTTTTCCGTGTAGGTGCCGCTTCCCGTGCAACCGTATCCAGGGCCTATGCCGCGGTTCGGGATGTAGCAAAGGATCCACTGCGTGATCTCGCTGCCCGCGGGCTTGTCGATCACCTCAGTGCGGACGTGCACCGTTCCGTTCCGGTAGTCGACGGGGGTTGTCCAGTTGGTGGGACGCTTGGTGTTGAGGACGAGATAGACCGGGTGGGCCGATACCATCCTGTCCCGAATGTAGACGTGCGACTTGTTGGGCGAGCCGGTATCCGCCTCCATCTTTGTGTAGGTGTAGAGGGCGTCGAACAGGACGAACTGCTCTGCGTAGCTCGTGCGAGGAGCCACGGTCAGCGCAAACGCAGCTGCCAAGAGCGCCCCACCCACGGCCCCGGCGCCGAGAGGCTCTTTGCGCGGTGTCTGCACCTTGCTTATGTTGCGGCAGCGTTCTGGCGCGGCTCACGCTCTCGCACCGTCGTTAGAGCGTTCCCCCGATCGAAACCAATCGGGGTAGATAATTCCGCCGACAGTGCCGCGCAACGGCGCGCCTGCTCTAGTAGCCTTTGCGCGCGATCGCGAGATCGCGAAGTTCGATCTCGCTTCGCGATTGGGTCACGAGACAGGTCGCGGTGTCCTTCTTGACCCCCAACACGCGTAGCTCGGCGACGACTTCCTCGGGAAACTTCGCGTCATCGCCACGCGAGCCCGGAGTCTGCTCCATTGGGGGCATCGGTCTTTCGTCGTCAGGCGAAATGCGGTGGCCTGCCTCGGGGTTGACGAGGGTTTGGCGCCACGCATCGCCGCGGCGCACCACAAAGAGCCGATTGCCCGGCTTGAGCCCGGCCGCTTCGCCCTTGTCGATGAAGACAACCTGATTCTGTCCGAAAAACTGGTTGGGACGCAGACTGGCGAGAACGTGGGCGTGAACGTCGCGCTCGTTGCGCAACGGAGGCACGATCGCGAAACTCCTGGCAACGGGGCCCACCTTTGCGCCCCGCTCGATAACGTCCAGCGCCTCGACGATCTTCGCCCGGGCGATGTGATCGCGCGGGTTCCAGTCGTCGATGCGCGCCGTGCCGAGAATTTGAACGATCGCCCCCGCAGCCACTGTCTCACGCGTTCGAAAGATCGTCAGTTCCTGTCCGATCTGCACGTTGTGGCCTTCGCGGAGCGTCAAATACGCTTCCTTCAGTTCCGGCAAAAACATGCTTTCCTCGGGAGAGCCGCTCACCTCTCCCCATACGTCGTCAGACTCGTCGCGGACCCAACCCTGATCACGCAGGAACACGGTGTCGCTCGGGACACGACGCCTGCGATCGGTCAGCGACATCTTCGTGGCATCCCGGGGGAGCGGCTTCGCACCGCCTGCTTCCGGTCCGCCGGTCGCCTTCAGGCGAAGCTCGTCGCCAGGGTAGATCCAATTGGGGTTCTTAATTTGCGGGTTGTAAGACCAGACGCGCGGCCACTGATAAGGATTCTTGAAGTAGAAGTCGCAAAGTGCCCAAAGCGTGTCGCCGCGGCGCACAACATGAGAAGATGGCGGCTCTCCCGCATACCCCGCTTTGCCAAGTGTGAAGACAGGACCGCTGTCGCCGCCATGAACGGCGCCGCCTCCCGCACTGCCGCGGAGATCAAAGGAATCCTCCTCGGTGCCGGTGATAGGACGGGCACTCGACTCAGTGGCGTTGCCACCGCCGAGGGGCCCGCTTGGCGTCGCATTCCCCTGGCTCGTAGCCGCCGGAGAGGGAGCCGGCGCGTACATCGAGTAGGGTGCGGGGAGCTGAGCTTGACCTGCAGGTGGAACCAACACCACTCCCGGAGGGGCCCCGCCAGGGGCTGGCGGACCTGCCTGCCCATTCGCAAGCGTCGGGACGACAATACCGGCCCCCGCAATGGCAACTACTGCTGCGGCGCGAGTAGAGAGTCTCATCGAGGTTCCTCGGGAGCCGGTCCACGCATTCGGCGCGTGGACCCGGATTCGTTGACGATCCCTTGACCCTCGGGCGACGCCAAACTGGGGGCGCGGCGCGCGGCATCGGACTGCGGGTATTCCTGCAGAAGGCGGTCGAAAGAGGCCTTGGCCTGCACAGCATGTCCCAGCTTCTGGTGGCAGATCCCAAGCTTGAGCAGCGCGTCGGGCGCTTTGCTGCCTCCCGGGAAGCGCACGACCACACCCTCGAACTGCTCCGATGCCGCCGTGTAATCGGCTCGTGCAAAATAGCACTCGCCGCGCCAGTACATCGCATGGTCAACGTACGGGTGATCCGGCCACTTCACGAGAAACGCAGCGAGTGCGGCGAGCGCCGGGCCGTATTGCCTGGCGTTAACCAGTGAAAGCGCTGCGTCGTAGGCGCGTTTCGCCTCGGGGTCGAGCACCGTTCCGCGCCCCAGCGCGGATGCACCCGCGCCGTCGTCAGAGAGTCCTTCGACGAGTTGCTGATCGCTACGCCAGCTTCCGCGACCGCCCACCCGGGGGGCCCCCAGAACCCGTATCTTGGGCCGAGGCGAGTTATCCTCCGGGTCTTCGTAGTCGTCGGAGAGCGGCGGCTCGTCGCTCGCACCCATCCGAACCACACTAGGAGACGATGCGGCCGGAGGCGCTGCGGACGGCCGCGCAGGCACACCGTCGGAGCGCACCTCCACCGAGTCTGGAGCTATTGTAGTCGTGTCAACATGATCTCGTTCGTGCTGAATCCGCTCCAAGTCCGCCCGCATGGCGTCCAATTGGCGTTCCTCGGCCGTGCGAGCGCAGGCGACGACGCCAGCGAGCCAGACCACTGCGGCCGGCACTAGAACGGGCGCGAGCGGTTTCATCCGACCCGAAGGGTAAAGCGCGCGGGCGCATGATGCCAATTTCCCGCCAATCGCTCATGCTGAATCGGGTTTCTTGCTAGGATTCAAACTCGCCCTTGCCCCCCCCCGCCCGAAAACTCGACCTACGCAAGACGTTGTTTCTCTTGCCGAACATCATCACGCTTTCAAGCGTCTTTTGCGGATTCGACTCGATTCGAATCAGCGCAACCGCGAGCGGCGACGACGACTACTACCGGGCTTCGCTCCTGCTTGTCTTTGCCCTGTTCTTCGACACACTCGATGGGCGCGTTGCACGCCTTACCAAGACCCAGAGCGCCTTCGGCTTGCAGATCGATTCCCTCGCCGACGTAATCTCGTTCGGCGTTGCGCCGGCGCTGCTCGTGTTTCGGTGGTCGCTCAGCCAGCGTCCGCTCGTGGGGCTGATCGCCGCGTTCCTCTTTGTGGCAGCGGGCGCCGTACGGCTCGCGCGTTTCAACGTCCTGTCGATGGGGGACAAAGGCGCGCCGACCAAGCCGGGCAAGTACATCGTAGGACTTCCGGTGCCCGGCGCGGCGGGGATTCTCATTTCACTCGTCCTCGCCAATCACGCGATCGGCGACGAACTCCGGTTGCACGTTCCCAGAGACGCGTGGGCGGGGCTCACCATTTTCTTGAGCTTTCTCATGGTCTCGACGATCAAGTTCCGAAGTTTCAAGGATCTGCGCCTCAACGGGCGAACCTTTGCCTTGGTCGCGTTCGCCATCGGATCGAGCGCGGTCGTCAGCCTCCAGACGCGACCCGCGTTCGTGCTTGTGTGGTTGCTCACTTGCTACGTCGTGATTGCGCTGGTCGAAAGCGTGTTGAGCCTTTCCCGGCGCGCGCGGCGACAACAAGCGCGCCGAAGCCTGCCGCCGACCGGCTAGCGAGTTTTCGCGCGCGGGGCCATGTTCGACGAAGTCTCAGGACTGCGTCGTAGCGCGCAAAGCGCAGCCGCACGTGGAGACGTCGGCGGGGCGGTGGCAGCCCTTCTGTCGGCGGCCGCCTACACCCACCTGAGCCAACGCGATTACGCCGCGGTCCTGCGCAGTCTTGAGGACATGCTGGCGAGACAGGGAGACGTTCGCGGTGCGCTGACGGTCGCCTGCTACCTCGGGCAGGGCGACTCGTCGGCGTGGGAACGGGTGCATGTTTTCTTACCCGTCGTGCCTCCGGTCGACCGTGCGATGGCAGCTGCGGCCCAAGGCCAGATGGCCGGTGCCGCGCGCGAAATGGAGGACAGCGGCCGGGTTGCAGCGGCGGCCATTTTCCGCGAGAAGGCGGGCGAGTGGCGCGCGGCGCGCGCCCTCTGGTCACGCCTTACCCAGAGCGGTGAGCGAGGGGACGCCTACGTGGGTGCTCTGGCCCGCTTCAATCTCGCTCGCTGCGCTCGGCGTTGCGACGACGCAGCCCAATCGCACCACGCGATGGTCGCGAGCGTGCGATTGCTCGAGGAAGCGGCAGACCACTTCGAATTGATCGGACAGCGCGAACGCGCGTTCGACTGCTTTCAGGTGCTCGTGGAGGTCGGCCGCGAGAGCGGGGCGTTCGAGGACGTGCTCGAGGGCTTCGTCAACTGCATCCGCATTCTGCGCGAAGACAACTTGAAGCAATTTGCGCTCGAGTATTTCGACGCCGCCATCGCGGCCGCCGAGCAGCGCGGCGAAATGAGTGCCGCAGCCATATTCGCCCGCGAGGCGGGTGAATACGCTCGAAGGCTGGGCCTTGCCTTCGCCGCTAGCCACGTAGTTAGGCAGGCCGAGCTCTGGCGAGCGTCCGGGCGCCAGCTTCTCGAGCGCGGCGCGCATCCAGAAGTCGTCGCTCGCGCGCTGCTTTCGGCTTTGCTCGCGTACGGTGAATTGGGGCAATACGCGAAAGTCTCGGCGCTCTATGCGGAGCTGGCGCTGCTCGACCTGGAGCGACCCCGCCGGGAGCACTATGCGCGTGCGGCGAGCCGATACGTGGGTGTGAAGGACCAAATCGTCCACGCCTCGAGCTCCGCGGCCAGCTCCCCTCGGCTCAACGCCAGTGTCGGCGACATTTGGCATGCCGATCTCTTGGAATGGGAAGAGCAAGGCAGTGCGGCGGAGGCGTGCGCGGGCGTGATGCTCGATGGGCGCTGGTTGGAGCTGACCCGCCGCAAAGCTCTAGTCGCCAGGCTGACAGCGCTTCGGGTCGAGGCCCAGCAAGGCTGCGACACCGCTGCGGAGCTGAACTTGGTAAGGCGGCTGGCGCAGGTGCAGCACTACGCCGTATTGGCCCCGCTCGAGCAAATGTTCGCGCGGGGTGAGGCACCGATAAAGCTCGCCGTTCTCGACGTACTTCAAATGCTCTTCTACAAGCGAAGCTTCGCCACCGTGCGCGCCGCATTGCGCGAGGGCGACCCCGCTCTGGTCTCACAGGCCGCCAAGACAATTGAGGAGCTCCGCTTTCCACACGCGTTCGACCCTTTGGCTCGCATCTTTCGCGAATCTTCGGCGCACGGCGTTCGAGCTTCCGCCCTCTTGGCGCTGGCGCACATCGACACGTCGGAGGCGACCGAGTTTCTCATCGGAGTGCTGCAGCACGGCGCGCCGGAGGACCGGATTGCGGCTCTCCACGCGGTGAAGAAGGAGGGAGGCGCCAAATGGGTCGACCTCGCGCGCAGCGCCGAGGCGAGCGCGAATGGGGTACTGCAAGAAGCGCGGGCGATACGCTAGTCGCCGACGAGCTTTCGCAACTTTGCGATGCTGTCGGCCTCGGCGAGCACGACGAGCGTGGTGCCCTCGGTAATGACGAGCTCGGGATCCGGATTGTAAACGAATGCGCGGTCGCTCCCACGAACTGCGACGACAAGGGCGCGCGTCGCGCGGCGAATCGGAGTGTCTTTGAGGGCTAGGCCTACGAACGACGACCCGCGCCCGACTGTGACCTCTTCGAGTCGAAGGGTCTTGTCCTTGTCGCGCAACATCTGATCCAAGAACTCGTTGACCTCTGGGCGAATGAGCTCGCTGGCCAATCGGCGCGCACCGATGAGCGTCGGATTGACTATCGACGACGCGCCTGCCTTCAAGATCTTCGCCGCGGCCTCGTCCTCGACAACTTTGCTCACAATGCGTGCCGTCGCGTTCAAGCTGCGTGCACTAAGGGTGACGTAAAGATTGTCCTTGTCGTGCGTAAGCGCTGCGACGACTCCGCGCGCGCGGCCCAGCCCTGCGTCGAGAAGCACGTGATCCATCGTCGCGTCGCCGTGTACGTACAGCATCTTGCCGGCACAGAATTCCGTGGAAACCTCTTGCAGAACTTGTTCGTTGCGATCGATAGCGACAAATGGGGTGCGCGTGGCAGAGAGCTCCTCGATAACGTGCCGGCCCGTGCCCCCCGCCCCTGCGACGACGATGTGTTCAGATAAGCGGTCGATGGTGGCTCGCATCTTTCTTCTCCGCAGCGCCTGTCCGATGACTCCTTCGACGAGCAGTGCCGTCAGATTCGACTGCACGTAGGCCAGTACGCTGACCCCGCTGATGATAAGCCCGACGGTGAGCGCACGCGCGCCGGGTACGTCGGTCATCTCGCGCAACTCGAAGAAACCGACCGTCGAGATCGTTACGACGGTCATGTAGGCGCAGTCGTCGATGTGCCATCGACCGTGCCCGAGAGCGTAGTAACCAATCGTGCCCAGCGCGATCAGAATCAAAAAGACCCCGAGTGCGGCAATGAGGCGGCGAACCGAAGGCGTCACGGATGCGCCTAGCGTAGGGATGGTTTGACGATGACCGCAACAGCACTCGCGCCGAATTGCAGTCCCGGCCGGCTCCGCCCGAAGTCAGCCACACTCCCTTTTAGGTGTATCGTCTCGTCCTGATGGCTCGTCGATTGCTCTCGTTGGCATTGGTCGCCGCCGTCGCCGCGTTGGCGTGTCGCCCTGCGACGATTGCGGAGGCCGAGGCCAAGGGCGACGTCGCGTGGCTCGAGGAGAACGGCACACCCGATGCCGTGGCTGCGCTCGGGCGGGTCGCGGACAAGGACCCCAAGGCGGCGGCGACGCTCCGGTCTCGGGAGTTCGATACGTTCGCATTTCGGGCGGCGTGGGCCGCAGTTCTTCGCGAAGCGGCGTGGGGCTCGGCGATGCTGCGCGCGGCACTGGCCGACCCAAAGCAGGCGGACCTCGCCGCGAGCGGCATGGGGCGCCGCGAGCCGCACCTGGTGTCCTTTCTGGCCGACCTAGACGGCGCACTCGTAAGGTTGTCGGCGAGCAAGCAGAACTTCAACGTGTCCAGCGCGCTGGCGAGCGTGGGTCCGGCCGCGCGACAGACGATCGAGCGCCGACTGCTCGACCCGTCCACTCGCGCCGCGATGTGCCGGGGCATCGCGTCGAACGACGCGGAGACCGATGCCCACAATGCGCTTCTGGGCGTTCCCGAAAAAGCCCGCGACGATCCGGCATGCGTCGACGCCGTCGCGCGTGTCGCGGCCCAGGATGAAACCGCCCTGGCCTGGCTTGGCGAGCGCGGTGAGCCCGGGCTTCTCAGCGCTGCGGGCAAGGAGGATGCGCTGCCGTGCGCGAAACTGCACACTGTATGGGCCAAAGCATTCGTAGCGCGACCGCCCACTCTCTATTCGGCGCTGACAGTTCCTCTCGGCCACGCAGTGAAGCGATGCGCTGCCGAGATGGACGGGGTCTTGGCCGACGCGATCGTGCGGTTGCCCGCCACGCATGGCGTCATCGTCGAAGCGATCGATCCGTGGGCGAACTACGGCGGCGCGCTGCCCGCCACGTGCGCGGCGCTGGTCTCGGTGGCAAGCGGCAAAGATTCGGCCTTCGTACGCGAGCGCGCCACGGACGCGCTCTTTCACGCGTGCAAGGCGCCGGGCTAGGACAACGGCCCTACTTGACGACGCGTAGATAGGGCGGAAGCTCGCGCTTCTTGCGCGCTGTCGTATTGTTGGGCCGCGCAGAAGGAGCGGGGGCGATCACGGCGCGCGGCGGCAACCCTGCGCCCCGATCAAGAGGGGCCGATTTCGCGGGCCTGCTTGCAGCTCCGTCGTCGCTGCCCGGAACGGCGGCAAGCACGGGCCGCTTGCGAGCGCGCCTTGGCTTTGGAGAGTCCGCCTTCGGCTCCCTTACCGCGCCGAGCTTGGCGGGCTCCTTGCGTGCCGAGTTGTCAGCGGTCCGCCCCTGGGCTTGGCGGGCAACTTCCACGGGAACATCGTCGGGCCAAACCATGCCACGACCGTCCTCGCCCACCATCGCGAAAACACTCGACCAGGGAACGACGCAAAAGAAAGGCGCCCGATTGAAGCTCAGGGTGCAGCTCATTCCGTCGTCGTCGAGTCGCAGATCGGGAATCGGGACGGGCATATTCAGCCCGACCTGCAAGACCAGCTGCGGTTGCTTTTTGAACCAAGGCGGAACCACGACCGGCGTTTGCCGAGGGTCGAGGTGGATGTACACGCTGGACCGTTCGAGAAGAGCCAGCGCGACCTCTTTTTTCGGCGGCAGCGGTTGCGTTTGAGACATCTCGGATCCCTGGAGCCCTCAGTTGCTTTCCACGCAGCGCATTAGCCAGCCTTAGCTCGGAGCACCGGGAGGCGCAAAGTGCCCATGCGGCCCACCGGCCACCGTCTATGCTACTACGGCCAAATGCCAGGCGCCTCGTCGTCCGGGGGGATGGGCGCATGCGCCAGAGTCCTTCGCCTTCGAACGCCAGCGCTCGCGTGCATCGTTCCGCCTCGAGTGTTTGACGCATTCGCATGGTGTGAGAGCGACGAGCTCGAGTGGCGCCGGCCAACTACACTCTGGGACGCGGCAGCGCGAATCGATTCGGCGACTGCCCGTACCGTGTTCGTGATGCACCGGCCATGCGAGTTCTTGCCCAGCGAGCTCGCGCGCTTGCATGCGTTCGGCTTGGGGCTGCAGACCGAGGAGGCGCTCGCCCCGTGGGCCATCGACGACGCGACTGACCAGCTTTACGCACATCGTCTTCAACCGGGCGACCTATTCTGGCTCGCCGCCGACGACCTCAATGCTCTCTTCTGGGGCCTGCACGACTGGGCCCATTTTCATAACCATGGGCCGTTCGAGGCGCGCGCTTGGACGGAGCTTCAGTGCGACGTCATGGCTCTCGCGTGGCTCTGGATCAACCGAATTGCGATCGGCCTGACCGAGCGGGTGTGGGAGCGTACGCGCTGCGACGCGGAGGTTCTTTCGCGCGCTCGATTCGCGGCCGAAGGGCTCTCGCTCGAAGCTCGGCTGCTCTGCGCGGTCGACGTTCAGGCACTGGCAGAGGAGGCCCAAGCCTCCTATGTTGTGAGGAGCCCAAAGAGAAAGGGGGCGATCGGTTTCGACGGAGACGACGGACTCGTTGCTGCGTACCGTGGCGCGCAGGCCCACGCAAAAACCCGCGCACCGTATGATTGCGAACGATAACGCGATTCTGCTCGCTGCCTAATTAAGCACTGAGCGGCGTCCGACGGAAGGGTCCTCCAGCACCCTCCGAAGGGCGTAACCGAGCTGGATAGCCAGACACCGGGTCACCGGGCGCGAGGCGAGATCAAACAGGTGACTAGCGTCAGGGAGAGCCCGTCGGTAGGCGAGACCTGAAGCGATTCAAAGTGCCGACTACGTACGTAGATGCGCGGGCGAGCCGTTTTCGGACCCGGGTTCGATTCCCGGCGCCTCCACCCAAACTAGCGTGATTTTGGCTGTTTCGTGATTCGGCAATCGCCCCGGGACGATTCGGGGCGATTGGAAGAAGCTCGGCCGGGAGGGGTGGAAACACCTCGCCGAACCCCTCCCGGACCGCTTCGCCTTCCCGGATGTAGAGCTCTGTCGTACTGAACGTGGAGTGCCCTGCCCTCTGCTTGATCTTCAAAGGGTCGTCGCCGCGGACGGCGAGCCAAGTGATCCCCGTCGCGCGCAGGTCGTACCACGTCAACGGCTTGCGCGTCTCGGTTCCTTGGTGGAGCTCGGGCCGCATGATGCCTGCTCGCTTGAGCCATAGGCGCAGGTCTCGGGACATGTGCCGATCGCGAAAGTCGACTACGGGGCCTCGGCCGTCGGCCTTGTCGTGCATGCTCTGAAGCAAGGGCATCAGGGCAGCTTCGATCGCGAAGCGCCTGGTCTCGCCGGACTTGGTCGACTTGATGGCACCGGTGCGTTTCAGAGATCGCGTGATGCTGAGCGTGCCGTGCGCGATGTCCACGTCGCCTCCATCCCATCGGAGTGCACGCAGCTCACCGTCACGGACGAACGTGTAGACGGAGATCGCGGCCGCTCGGCGCAGCTTGATGGGAACGGCGGGGCACGAGACGAACTTCAGGAACTCGCTCGGGTAGAGGTATTGCTTCGCCTTGCGCACCCCGCGCTCAGGCGGCTTCACGTCGCGGCACGGGTTGTCCTCGCGCGTTCGCATCGCACGCTTCTTGGCCGTCACCATGTCCGCGCACATGCTGGTCACGAGCGTCCACACGCTGCCGACCGTCTTCCACGAAAGGTCCCCGTTCGAGATCTTGACGTCGAGGGCGTCGCGCAGGCGCTCCACATCGTCGCGGGTGAAGGTTGCTACGTCGAGGGGGCCGAGCAGGGGAAGCACGTGATGCGTCATGCGACTGCGGTCGTCGCGGACACTCGCCACGCGTCCGTCGCGATCGGCAAGCCAGCGCTCGGAGTACTCGGCGACCGTCTCGATCGCCGGCTGCCCCGCGCTCGCCTTGCGCACGCGGGGCGCGAGCTGGGCCGCGAGGGCTTGCGCCTCCGGCCTGTGTTCCTCGGTTGCAATGATCTTCGGGTCGAACACGGGGGGGGTCAGCAATTATTGACCACCCCCCCTCGTTCGAGCGCCTCCACCCGGTTTCCACTTTCTTTCCGACTACTTGACGATAGCGGCTACGCCAATGGACGCTGTATGGACATGGTCCAGCAGACGGACTGCGTCCCTACGGACGTCGGGGCTGAGATGGGCATAGCGCTCGGTCATCTTGATCGTGCTGTGGCCAACAGCTCTTGCACGGACTTCAGCACAGCTCCCCGCATCACGAGATGCAGTGCGAAGGTGTGGCGGAGCTCGCCGAGCGGCTTGGGCTCCAAGCTAACAACCTCCAGCGGATCGAATACCCGTAGGGCACGCGCTCGTCGAGCCTGAGCGCTCCGCGATCGACCCGGGCGAGAATCGCCGCCGCGAGCGCCCACTCGAACGTGGAGCACATCGCGAAGCGTTCGTCCTGGCGGTGTGCAAGGTGGCTGCTCGTGCACCACGAAGATCCAGCCGTCGCCGCGGACGCCGTCACCGCGGAAGCCGTCGCTATAGTTCGCGGCGACCGAAGCCGCGGTGCAGGACACTCCCGCCGGCAGTGCATCCCTATCCGGGGCCCGACAGTGCACTTGAGGCCAAGATCCTCAAGCCATCCGACAAGCTGCGAGCGATAGCGCTCGTTTGGCTTCGCATGCACGATAGACACGAGCTGTTCCCCGGCAACCGTCAGGAGGACGGCGGAGAACTGCAGCGGAACGTGGTGGACGCCAGATCGCTGCGGAGGGTACCACGCGCTTACGACCCGACGCCGAGCGGACCCGCTGGCCGATCCGCGGGAAATCGGGCATCCTCTCTAGCATGCACGCGCGAGCGAGCGACGCTTCGCCGATCCCGAGCGCCCCCTTTGATGACCTCGATCTCGACCGCCCCGAGGACGAAGAGGAGTGGGATCGCCGCGTTATGGCGCTCGCCGCCGCGCGCATCGCCGCCGAGCGCGTCCGCCTCCAGCGGCTCGGCATCATCGACGCGAACGGCGATCTCGTCTCGCGCGAGCTGCCGCCCGACATGCTCCCCGAATCGGACACGACGCTCGAAACCGGCTAACCCGCGATGCCGCGTCCGCGCATGATCGTGGTCGGCGGCCCCCCAGGCAGCGGCAAGACGAGGTACTTCCCGGTCACGGCGTTCGGCGTCAACGCGTTCAACATCGACGACCGGTGTGCGCAGATCCTCGGCAGCTACCGCGCCATCCCGCGTGACGTCCGCCGCGCCGTCGCGAAGGAATGCGAGCGTTTCGTCCTCGATCACATCGAGCGGCGGGAGTCGTTCGCGGTCGAGACGACGCTTCGAACGACGGCCGCGATCGACCAGGCGGACCTCGCGTGCAAGAACGGCTTCGCGACCGAGATGCACTTTGTCGCCACGGACTCGATCGCCGAGAACGTCGCGCGCGTGCTTCAGCGCGCGCAGGCCGGCGGGCACGGCGCCTCCGAGCGCGAGATCCGCGCAATCCACCGGGCTAGCGTCGCGAACCTGCGAACCGCGATCCCCAGGTTTGATCGGATCCGGATCTACGACTCCACGGCGCGATGGGCGCCGCCGCGCCTGGTCGCCGTCGCACGCGGTGGTCGCGTCGCTCGCCAGGGCGCGACCCCGGGCTGGCTCGAAGCTGCGCTCGCCAAGCATGGCGAGTGACGTTTACCAGCCGACGGATCGACCTCTCGAACGGGTACGAGGTCCAGTTCGCCCTCTTCGAAGACGTTCTTCAGGTGCCGCGAGGTGACCAACGAGGAACTCGGCTTCATGGTGCACGAGATCGGTCATTGTCCGCCACGCCATAGGCGGTACGCCTCGATCCACTCCGCTCCCGCAGGTTTCTCTTTGGGTACTGGGAGCTCCGTGATCTCGATCGCCTGTTCCTCCTTACCTCGCCTGCACATCGCGACGATACGATTGTCGTCGCGCTGCTCTATCGCGTCGACGGTAACGCGCACGCCGAGCACCTCGGTCTCGAACGGCAGCTTGAGGTGGTTCTCGAACATTGTGAACCAGCCCATGACCTGCTCGCACTCGTCGTACGCATCGACGGTCGCCTCCTCGATCATCTCGGCGAGAGTCGCCCCGCTTATCCGGCTCCGCGCCCTGCGCTTACTCTTCTTCTTTTTCTTCTTCTTGACCGTCGTCATCACGGCACCCATTCCGCGAAATCCTCGTCCCGATTCGTCGCCGATTCGTGATCGAGCACGCGAAGCACGTCGTCGTAGTCGACCATCAGATCTTCCTTCGGTTCGGCGTACCCGAGCGGCGCCTCGCCGCGCGCGTAGCCGATCGCGCGGTAACCGCGGAGCCGCTTCTCGAACATTCGGAGGAGCATCGGCACCTCGCGATCGACGTAGTCGAAGATGCGAACCTCTCGCTTGCCTGGATGAAGCCGGTGCAACCGGCCCGTGTACTGCACGAGCGTGCCCTTCCACGAGACGGGAAGAGCGAGGAAAAGCGTGTCGAGCCGCGCGTCGTCGAAGCCTTCGCCGATGTAGCGCCCGGTCGCAAGTAGGAGACGCTCCTCGTTTGGCGGGATCGCGTCAAGCCGCGCGCGAACCTCGCGATCCGTCTTCGCGCCCATGCCGCCTTGGAGGACAATGAGGCCCCGGGCCACGCGGTAGAGTCGGCTCGCGAAGTAGTCGAGGTGTGACGTTGGTAGCCCTCAGACTGTGGCCAGCGCAAAGGCGATGTGTCCGACGATCCAAGGAACGACGTCCTTCACCGCATCCGAGTTCTGCGTTCTCATCACCGCGACCTGTACGGGGCCAGACATCAGCACCGCGCTGATGCCCGAGTCGACTTGCGAATCGACCTACTCGGGGTGGACCGTGGCGCAGCAAAAATGCCGCTCCTATCATTTGTGCAACGCAACGTTTGCCGGCGCAGGGAGCATCCATTGTCCTCACGCGCAGGGGTACGCCGACCACCTGACCACGCCGGGAGGCCCGTGCCCATGATCCTAGCAGGCTGCTGAACAAGGTCAGGCTCGCCGCCAGCCGCCGCGGGGTGTTCCGAGGGTGCTTGCCGCCGAATTATGCGAAAAATCGCTCAGCGGTGGCTTTCTGGACGGTACGGGGGATTTACCTCGGAGGCGGAGGATGCGGCGTCTGGCCGACTGGTACGAGGCAGGACGAGAGATCGAAGAGCATGAACTCGAGCGCCTTCTCCTGCGGTGTCAGCGGGTGCATGGCACAGCCGCTCGGAGCTACGCCGTAGTCCACCTGAGTGGGCGCGCCCGCGTAGTCCGCCATAAAGGTGGCCATTGGCGGCGCAACGCCCGCTCCGCCGCTCACGTGAAGGTCGCTGTACACGACCCGCCCGCACTGCTGGGCCCCG
>WNFJ01011137.1_pt2 | contig 17919 bp, 19 predicted proteins | sample 5400461 | NCBI WGS metagenome assembly WNFJ01 (sample SAMN13153349, study PRJNA577476) | soil metagenome | isolation source: 115 cm saprolite on Douglas fir-dominated hillslope | place: USA:California | collected 2013-09-17 | reverse complement strand
AGCCCGGATAGCTTTGTCGATCAGCGGCACCACGCTGGGATCCCAGGGTGAAATCACCAGCAGATTCGCGTCCGGCACCGTCACCGTGCCGAGCTGATTCACCGGCATGGGAGTCCCGTGATAATCAACGCGGATGGCATCGAGGACGGCGGCGTTTGCGCGACCGGTGCGCACCGTGGCCAGCTCCTTGCGAAAGTCATCCACGGCTTTTTCCATGCGTGTCCTAGCCGCCGCGAGCGCTTCTCGTTCGTTTCCAAACGTCGTCATAAAGTTCCTGTAGCTCACCCCTTCAGGGGTGAGGCTTTTTCCGGCCTTTGAACTTTCAACTGTCGCCCGAGGATCCCGACCTTGTTGGCACTATTAACCTTCTTAAGCCGGAGTCACTTTGGAGCCCACGCGCTCCCCGAGAACCACGCGCTTTATATTCCCTGGCCGGTTCATGTTGAACACCACGATCGGCATGCCGTTGTCCATGCACAGCGAAATCGCCGTCGAGTCCATCACTTTCAGGTTCTGGCTCAACACCTCGCGGTATGAAATTGCTGCAAAGAATTTCGCGTCCGGAATCTGCTCCGGATCGGCGTCGTAAACTCCATCCACGCGCGTGGCTTTCAGGATCACGTCCGCCTTGATTTCCATCGCGCGCAGCGCCGCCGCCGTGTCCGTCGAAAAATACGGATTTCCCGTCCCTGCTGCGAAAATCACCACGCGGTCCTTTTCCAGGTGTCGCATCGCGCGCCGCCGGATAAACGGTTCGGAAACCTCTTTCATCTCGATGGCGCTCAGTACCCGCGTAAACACGCCTTCTTTTTCGAGCGCGTCCTGCAGCGCCAGCGCGTTGATGACCGTCGCGAGCATGCCCATGTAATCGCCCGTCGCGCGGTCGATCTCAAAACCTTTTTGCCGCGCGCCGCGGAAGATATTCCCGCCTCCGACCATGATGGCTGTTTGTACGCCCAGTGCATGCACGTCCTTAAGTTCACGTGCGATGGCCTGAATCGTTTCCCCGTGGATGCCGAATCCCTGCGGCCCCTGGAACGCTTCTCCGGAGAGCTTCAGCAGAATTCTCTTATACGCCGGCTTCGCTTTTCTCTCGGCTTTCCTACCAGCTCCCTTTGTCGCTGCCATGAGTCTCCGATTCGCGCGATTTAAAATCACCGGAATTGTAACAAACTATCTCCGCCCCCGCACAATTTGGAGTGCGAGAGCCCTTCGACTGGGTTCAGGGCAAGCAAGGCTCGCGCACAAAAAAGCGTCCCGGTGCAACCGGGACGCGGAAGGTTGATTTAGATGTCTTGTGAATTACGCGATGACCGGCGCCGTCTCCGGCCCCGCCGCTCCGCCGCTTACTTCGCCGACCTTGAAGCGCACGAAGCGCCGGATCGAAATATTCTCGCCCAGCTTGGCGATGGCTTGCGTAATCATCTCGCCGATGGTCACGCTTTCGTCTTTGATGTAGTGTTGTTCGTAAAGACAATTTTCTTCGTAAAACTTTTCCATTTTTCCGTTGACGATTTTTTCGACGACGGCTTCCGGTTTGCCCGTCGCCAGCGCCTGCGCCTTGTAAATATCGCGTTCCTTTTCGAGCATTTCCGGAGTCACTTCCTCGCGCCGCACGTAGCGCGGATCGAGCGCCGCGATGTGCATGGCGATGTCATGCGAAAGCTGGTGGAACGCATCTGTGCGCGCCACGAAGTCCGACTCGCAATTCAGCTCCACGAGCACGCCGATTTTTCCGCCCGCGTGAATATAGCTGCCCACCAGGCCTTCCGATGCTTCGCGCATGGCTTTCTTTGCGGCCGCGGCCTGTCCTTTCTTTCGCAGAATGGCGATGGCTTTTTCAATGTCGCATTCCGCTTCGACGAGCGCCGCGCGGCAGTCACTGAATCCCGCACCGGTCCTCTCGCGCAGTTCCTTAACGAGTTGCGCTGGGATTTGCATAGCTGGCTGTTGTGTACTCATCCTTATTTTCTCTTCGCTGATTGGCAATTTCTTATTTTTGGTGCTCTCAGTCACAAGAACGGCCCGCACCGAATTGCTCGGCGCGGGCCTCACGAAATCCTCACCCGCGCAATTTGTTAGTGTGACTCCTCATCGGGCGGCACTGTGGCTTCCGCCGTCTCGGCAGGCTCAACGGGAACATCCGGCAGGGGCTCAACGACTGCGCCTTCGATGAAGTCGCCTTCCTGCTTTTCGTACTGTTCGTAAGCGCTCGTGTCCACGTACTCAACGCCATCCACCAGGGCCTGATCTTCGGCGGCCTTCTGATCCGCCACCTGCGATTGCTGGTAAGCGGTGTGGCCTTCGAGCACGGAATCCGCAATCTTCGTAGTGAAGAGGCGGATGGCGCGCAGCGCGTCATCATTTCCAGGAATGATCCAGTCCACCACGTCCGGATCGCAATTCGTATCCACCACCGAAACCACAGGAACGCCCATGCGCCGCGCTTCCTTCACAGCAATTTCTTCCGCGTTGGAATCGATCACGAACATGGCGTCCGGCAACTGCGTCATGTTCTCGATGCCTTCGAGGTTTTGAAACAAGTGCTTCATCTCGCGGTCCAGCCGCGCTTGCTCTTTCTTGGAGAGCTCTTTGATGCGGCCATCTTCGGTCATGGCTTTCAGCAGCTTCAGCCGCTTGATGGATTTCTGGAGCGTCGCCCAATTCGTCAGCGTTCCGCCCAGCCAGCGGTGGTTCACGAAAAACGCGCCGCAGCGCTTGGCCTCTTCTGCAACCGCTTCCTGCGCCTGCCGTTTGGTGCCCACAAAAAGAACGTTTCTGCCTTGTCCGGAGAGTTCGCTCACGAAGCGGCTCGCTTCGCGGAACATCTTGAGGGTTTTCTGGAGATCGATAATGTGGATGCCGTTGCGTTCGCCGAAAATGTACTCCTTCATTTTCGGGTTCCAGCGCCGCGTCTGGTGGCCGAAGTGGACTCCAGCCTCCAGCAGCTCTTTCATCGTAATTTCTACTGCCAAGTTCCCTCCTAGTAGGATAGCTGTTTGCGGTGGCGCTTCTCTTGCCTGGTATAGGGCCGACTTCAGTTCGGCCTATCCGCGGCAAAATTCGCACCAAAGAACAGCCTCTTGCCGGCTTCTTGCCGGCCGTGATCTCGGCGAATTTCCGAAGAAGCTCACCGGAGCTCGAATGGGTCTCGATCATCAGCTGAGATCCTTCGACCCACACTCATCGGGTAGCCTCAGGATGACAACCGGTACCGAAGACCAACAAAAAATTAACGCTTCGTGAACTGGAAGCGCTTACGCGCGCCCTTCTGTCCGTACTTCTTCCGTTCCTTCATGCGCGAATCGCGCGTCAAAAATCCGTTCTTGCGCAGCGCCGGCCGCAGTTCCGGGTTGAACCGCGAAATGGCCCGCGACAATCCCATGCGCACCGCTCCCGATTGCCCGCCCACGCCGCCGCCATGCGCCGTCACTACCACGTCAACCTGGTCGGCGATATTCGTAAATTTCAGCGGCTCGACCGCGTCATGCTTCCACGCGTGATTCGGAAAATACTGCTCGACGGTCCGGTGATTGATGGTGAACTTGCCACTCCCCGGACGAAGGAACACGCGCGCCACCGATTCTTTGCGCCGTCCCGTTCCCAGAAACCAGGTTTGTGTGCCCGTGATGGGCGTGCCCGTAGAACTCAACGTTCCTCCTCGCGATGGATGACCGCCCGGCGATCAATCTCGATACCACTCCGCGCAGCGACAAATATTCCCCGCTGCTTTGCGGATCAATCTCAAACTTCACGCCTGCTTATTCCCCGCTAAGGCACCACTTAGAAGGAACAGCTACGTGCGGAAAAAAACAAATCTCGCTTACAGCGAAACGGCGTGTGGCTTTTTCCCCCGAACCCGCAAAGTGGGTGAGGGGCTGCCTAAACCGCCACGGCCTGCGGCTTCTGCCCTGCGTGCCGCGCCAAACTCGCCGCATCGCGGTACACGCGCAACTTCTTCGCGCGGCGCGCGCGCAGCTTGTTCTTCGGCAGCATCCCAAGAACGGCTTCGCGTATCATCCAGTCGGACTTCGCTTCGCGCAACCGCTTTGCCGGCACTTCCTTCAGTCCGCCGGGATACCCGCTGTGCGAATAATAAACTTTCTGCTCGACCTTGTTGCCGGTCATGCGAACTTTGTCCGCGTTAATCACCACCACGTGGTCGCCCGAATCCAGGTACGGCGTAAAACTCGGCTTATCTTTGCCGATCAGCATGCGCGCGACCTTGGTCGCCAGGCGCCCCAGTACTACGTTCGTCGCGTCCACTACAAACCAGTTGGCGCCTTCCTTCAGCGCTTCGGCTTCTTCACCTTTGGCTACGTACGTCCTCATCTCGCTCAGTCACACCTTTCCCTGTAAAGACAAACTCCAATCTTAGAGTTAGCCTCCAGGTTTGTCAACGAAGAGTTGCGCCCACAGGACGGGAATCCATAAAAGATGGACGCTGCCCGGTCGAGCTAAGTCGTCCCTTCGGCCGGCAGCTTCAACCAGGCTAGAACTAAAGATGAGCAATTTGGCAGCAAGGAACGAAGTGGGTATGATGAAAAAATACTGCAGAGAGACCCCGGTCATCGCGGCCAGCCAGATGACATTTATCAGCGCCGCCCGCTTCAGCAATCCTGCCCTTTCGCGAGACAACAGCAGATCGAAGAACCCAAAGCCTAGTGCCGCGAACATGAAAGACACGCTAAATCCGCGCAGCATCTCGGCCATGCTGCGGGCCGAACCCATCAGGTTGAATCTGTAGCTGGACATCAGTCCGAGCAACTGTTTCTCGGTATCATTTGCCGGAACCTGCTCATGAATCAGCGAGAGAGAGTGCACCAATCCCAGGATCAGCAAAGCGGCCGCACCCGCCTTGAACAGCCGTCTTCCCCATTTGTCCGACATGGCGTGATGTTATAGCACGAACGGCACACGCTTTATCTGAGGTTCACAAAAGCGCGGCTTCGCCGTGCCACGCTTGACGACTCTACGCTGCTCGAACCGGCGTTCCACGCTTCGCACGGCCCCGATCCAGAATCTTCGCTATGGGCAACCGGAGGCTGCGGCTCCAAGAATTGTTGCTTCCAAAAAGCCTGGATTTTGGTATGCTTTGCCAGCGGCGTCCCCCCGTGGTCGGTTTGCTAGGATGCGAAGAGATATCGACACGCCCTTGTCGACAGGCACCTCAATGGCCCTTAGGCCGTCATTTTGTCTGCGTTTCGTGTTCCCAGGAATCCTAGTAGCAACCTGCACTATTTTTGGCGACGCGCAATGCCACGCGCAGGACGTTGCTGATGCCGCTCGCCAGGAGCAAAGCCGCAAGGAAAACAAGCAGAAGAAATCCAAGCATGTCTACACCGAAGAGGACCTAAAGCGCGCCCGGATTCTTACTCCGGAGGATCGCGCGCAACTAGAAGCGAAGAAAAACCAGCAGGCCCCGGCGAGCGCGGAAAAACCTCAGGATGCTGTTGACGCGCAAGAACTTTCTCCCAACGCTCCTCTGGGAGACGTTGCACGCCGATTCCGCAAACAAAAACAATCGCAAAAATTGCAGCAGTCCGCGGAGTTCCATATTCCATTCGCGAATGCGCCGGCTCTGGCATCACCGAAACCTCCAGTCAGGCCGCTGCAGCCGCCGGTTTCCAATCCGGCTCCGCCGCGCTTCGCTCCTTACCGGTCGCCGGTGAAGCGTTCGCCGTTCGAGCGCCCTCACGTTTTTCTTGCGCCGCCGAACGTCTTGCCTTCGCGCCCGCCTGCCATTCGAGTAGCGCCTCCATTGCCGTCTGCTCCGGGTCCGATTGCGCCGGTGGCGCCGAATGGCGGGGCAAAACTCAACCTAGTGGTCGTGAAGCCCGGCGACTCCCTATGGAAGATTGCGCAGCACAATTTGGGCAGAGGGCTCCGCTGGCGCGATCTGCTGGCCGTCAATCCGGATATCGTTGACGGCAATCGCATCGTAGCTGGCTCGCAGATTTACGTGCCCGCAACCGTCTCTCCTCTCCGGGCGGCCACAAAAGTCACCGTGCGCAAGGGAGATTCGCTCACTAAGATCGCGCAAACTCGCCTCGGCCACGCTTCCCTGTGGGCATGCATCGCGCAGGCGAATCCTGCTATTCGGGATGCAAACCTGATCTTCGAAGGCCAGCGGCTCCTTCTCCCCGCCACTTGCAAACCATAGAGCTTGCCACTGTCCTCGGCTGGCGAGCCTGCACCACTTCCAATGGACAACCTGTCTCAATAATGTAAGAAGCATGCGCCAGACAGGGCAGATAGAACTGCTTGAAGATCACCCAACACCGCTTTCGCCTGCAGACTGCTACTTCGGCTGAGGAACGATCCGCAAATAAGGCTTGGGCGCTTTCCAGCCGCCAGGATATTTTTGTTTAGCCTCTTCGTCCGAAACCGCCGGCAGAATAATCACGTCGTCGCCGTGTTTCCAGTTCACGGGCGTAGCCACTTTGTGCTTGGCGGTGAGTTGCATGGAATCGACGACGCGCAACACTTCGTCGAAATTGCGGCCGGTGCTCATCGGGTAGCTAAGCATCAACTTTATTTTCTTGTCCGGTCCAACAACGAATACCGTGCGCACCGTTGCGTTATTGACCGCGGTGCGGCCTTCGCAAGTTTCACCTGCTTCCGCGGGCAGCATGTCGTACAGCTTGGCCACCTTAAGCTGCGGGTCACCAATCATCGGAAATTTCACCTTGTGACCCTGCGTCTCCTCGATGTCCGCAGCCCACTTGTTGTGGCTGCCGACCGGGTCAACGCTGAGCCCGATGATCTTGCAATTGCGCTTCTCGAATTCGGGCTGCAGCCCGGCCATGTAGCCCAGTTCCGTGGTGCACACCGGAGTAAAGTCCTTGGGATGCGAAAACAAGATGGCCCAGCCATTGCCGATCCATTCGTGGAAGTTGATGGTTCCCTGCGAAGTTTCGGCGGTGAAATTGGGAGCTTCGTCGTTAATGCGTAGCATAGTCTATCTCCTGGAGCCGTGCGGTTCAGGCCAGCCGCACTAGAACCCTCATTCCGGTCTTCCAAATCGCGAACACGGCAGCAACCTGGATTCGCGATTGGAACTCTAGCCCGCGAATCGTACGTGTCCCATGCGCTTGAGTCAACGGCTTTGCCAACAAATTGGATGCGCAGACTTGAAACTGATCTACTACCCTTCTCGCTGCTTCACTACGCTGGCAGGAGTTCGGCTACAATAGAGATTCTGGCGCCCTCCGGAGGGATCGCGCGTGATTCATTCGAACGTCTTCCACAACGACAGCCTTCTGCCCATCGAGAAGGTGCGGCTTTCTCCTGGCCAGGCCGGGCTGATCTGTGGATGGGGAATCTTCACGACGCTGCGCATCTCGCGCGGCGAAGCGTTCGCCTACGAGCGCCACTGGCGCCGCCTGGAAAAAGACGCCGCTATTACCAGGCTCCCGCTGTCTTACACGGCGGCCAAGGTGCGCGTCCATCTGCACGAAGTCATTCGCGCCAACAAAGTCACGGAAGGCTGCGCGCGCATCTACCTGGTCTACAACACCGCCGGCTTCTGGCAGAGCAACGAAAAGCTTCCACCGGTTGACCTCATCATTTACACCGCCGGGCTCCCGGAACATCGAGACGTCGTGCGCCTCTCCGTTCGCGAACAGGGACGCCATGCGGCGTCTCCTATGTCCGGCGTAAAGAGCATTTCCTGGCTGAACAATGTTTGGGCCGTTGGCGAAGCTGTTAAGCAGGGATTCGACGAAGTCGCCATGCTCAACGAGCGCGGCGAAGTTGCCGAATGCACTTCCGCAAATATCTTTGCGGTGAAGAATGGGAAAATTCTCACGCCGCCGCTCAGCTCCGGCTGCCTCGAAGGCGTCACTCGCGGCATCCTCATGGAAATTGCGCCAGAAGCCGCCGTTTCTGTCGTGGAGCAGACGCTTCGGCCCGAAGATTTGTACTCCGCTGACGAAGTCTTTATTTCTTCCACAAACCGCAATCTGATAAGCGTTGGCGAAATTGCGGGCAACAGAATTTCCGCCCCAGGTCCTGTCTGCGAGCGCCTCAATGAAATTTTTGACGCCTACGTCGCCGACTATGTGTCGCGCCGTCTGGCCTCGGCGGCGCGGTGAAGAATCGAATGCGGCCCTTCACCACCAAGTCAGGGGTTCCATCTCTTCATGGCTAGCGACGCAAACGTGACTGCCATTCGAGCAGCCGCTCCCGCGGACACTGGCGAGAAGACCGTCTTCAAGATTCTTCTGACCATCAGCTTCTGCCATCTTCTAAACGACACGCTGCAATCGCTGATCCCTGCGATCTACCCACTGCTCAAGAACACCTTCCATCTTGATTTTGGCCAAGTGGGTTTGATCGCCCTAACTCTGCAGTTGACCGCTTCCATTCTCCAGCCTCTCGTCGGTCTCTACACCGACCGACGGCCACAACCGTATTCCTTGGCGGTTGGCATGGGCATCACGCTGGCTGGCCTGCTGGCTCTAGCGCTGGCACCTAGCTACGCGACGGTTCTCGCCGCCGCGGCGCTCATGGGCATCGGCTCCGCGGTGTTCCACCCGGAGTCTTCGCGCGTCGCGCGCATGGCTTCCGGCGGACAGCACGGCATGGCGCAATCCCTTTTCCAGGTCGGCGGCAACGCGGGCTCTGCGCTCGGGCCGCTTCTCGCGGCCTTCGTCCTAACCAAGGGACAATCGAGCCTCGCGTGGTTCTCGTTTCTGGCTTTTTTCGCCATTGTGCTGCTCGCGAACATCGGTACCTGGACGAGACATCACAAAACTCAAAAAACAAAAGGCATGGTCCTCGACCCGGCGGGCATGGCTGCGATGCCCCCAGCGCATCCTCACGCGGTCTTGTCCGCTCGCAAGATCACGCTGGCTCTGGGCATCCTGGTGGCGCTGATGTTTTCAAAGTTCTTCTACCTAGCCAGCCTGATTAGCTATTACACGTTTTACTTGATGGGAAAATTTCATGTGTCCCTGCAGAGCGCGCAGCTCCACCTTTTTGTCTTTCTCGGGGCCGTCGCCGCCGGCACCATTATCGGCGGCCCCGTGGGCGATAAAATCGGCCGCAAGTACGTCATCTGGGTTTCCATACTCGGCGTTCTGCCTTTCACTTTGCTCTTGCCGTACTCTAGTCTTTTCTGGACCAGCGTTCTCAGCGTCATCATTGGCCTGATTTTGGCTTCTGCGTTTTCGGCTATCCTCGTCTACGCCCAGGAACTCCTGCCCGGACGAATTGGCGCCGTCTCGGGTTTGTTCTTCGGTTTCGCTTTTGGCATGGGCGGCATCGGTGCGGCGCTTCTCGGCAAACTCGTCGATCTCACCAGCCTCAATTTTGTCTACCACCTCTGCTCATTTCTGCCGGCCATCGGTTTCTTGACGGCTTTTCTGCCCAATTTGGAGCCGCCTAAGATGCACACAGCCGCGAAGGCGCCGCTCGATGCCACTCCTGCGACCGGGACAGCATTAAGTCCGGTGCCGGCCTCAAAATCAAAAAGTTGAACTATCGAAAATTACCTGGCTCCTTCCCTCTGACCGTTGGGTCAGGTTCTTGATGGGAACGGGCCTGTACCATTTCGCGGTTGCCTCGTTTTGCAGCATCGGCCTAAAGTAGTCTCGTACCCGACATCCCGTAACCATGAAATTCATGACCGGTCTACGCACCGCCAGGCAAAATCCCTCACCGCTCGAGGGACACCCAGCGTTTCGCGCCCAGCACCTAGAATCCGGCCTGCGGCACGTGGGACGGCAGGAATGGTGGCTGTGGTTCTCGGCGTTTTTTGTGACCACGCTTTCCGTAGCGGCCTTGGCGCTCACGGCCTTTCCCGCCTTCTTTCGGCACCAAGTACATTTTTACGAAATTCGCCCTGACCAGGCGCGCTGGGGAACTCTGTGCTTGCTTTTGGTATTCAATGGCTGGCAGGTCTACCGCCAATGGTTCTTTCGCCGTGAACGAAGGCAACTCACTAAAGCGGGAGCTGGAGAGGAAGCTCAGCAGGATCAAATCTCTGACCCGTCAAGCACGGATCCAGTTACCGGATTATTCACCCGAGCCTTCGCCGAACAGCAGCTTGGGAAAGAAATTGCCCGCGCCAAGAGGCAGAACACGGCATTGAGTCTGGCCACAATTCATCTGGAGGAATTTGACCAGCTCAACCAGCGTTACGGCCTGTCCGCAACGGACGCAGCATTGAAAGAGCTCGCCCGCCGCCTAAGAAAAGCCTGCCGCGGTTCCGATTTCGCAGTGCGTCTGAAGGATGACGATTTCTTGTTGGTGCTTCCTGAGTGTGGATTGGGCGAAGTCAAGCTGGTCCTGAACCGTCTGGGCCCCCTGGAAATGAACTGCGCGGGAAGGAAACTGAATCTGGCTTACACCACGGGATGGGTCGACTATCAACCTGGAGACCTGCCTAGCGATATGCTGAAACGCGCAACACAGCTTCTTCACCTGTACGACGACGCTGCCAAGCAGAGTTTCTCGACAACCCTCGCGCAACACTAGCCCGTCCTACAGAATCTGATATTCAAATCTGTCCAAGAAGAAGGGCGTCATAACGGGCACGTCGCGGGTTTACGAGCCGTGCAAGAGATAGCTACCATGCCTGACCCGGCCTTGCTGAGCTTCCTAGCTCCATGCCTCCTTTGGCGTGCTACAATTTCGCACCGAGTAGCCCATGACCGACACAGTTCCGCCCCTGGCTAATGAAGCGGTTCTCGAAGTCGTCTCCCCTGACGGCGCGCGCCGCTACGTCCGCATCACGCAGACTCCTTTCATGATCGGGCGCGGCGCTGAAACCGGAAACCATTTGCAACTTTCCGACCGGCGTATCTCCAGGAATTGCGCCGCGGTGGTCATCGAAGCCAATCGCTTCTACGTCGAGGATCGCGGACAGCGCCGCGGTCTCTTCGTCAACGGCGAAAAAGTTGAAAGCCGCGAACTTCAGGACGGCGACGCCATCACCTTCGGGCTGGAGGATTCCTACGAAATCCTGTTCCGCTCGGCCGGCAGCTCTAACGACGATTCTCTTCCTCAACTGCTCACGCGCATGGAGCACATCACCAGTTCGGAGCCAACGGGCGGCGGCCTTTTCAAGCTCAAGCGTCTCCTGGAAGCGACTTCCCTTCTGCACTCCCAACTTCCCCTCGACGTTGTGCTCGGCCACATGCTGGATCACGCCGTCTCTGTCACCGACGCCGACCGCGGCTTGCTCCTCGAATCCGATGCCGCCGCCACGCTTAAGGTAAAGCTCGCGCGGCGCAGCGGCGGGCTCCGCCTTCCGCCCGAAAGCCTCACTCCAAGCCAGACCGCCATGCAGCTGGCGCTCAAGCAGGAGTCTCCGGTCATCACCGAGGATCTCGCGCAGGCGGACATGGATCTGCAGGCGGCGCAAAGTATCGTCGCCCAGCGGCTGCGCGCCGTGGTGGTGATCCCTCTTTACGCGATGTCCCGCGCCAAGACGGATGAATCGATGATCAACATCAAGCGCGGTGATTTCCTCGGCGTCCTCTATCTGGATTCGCGCCGCCCCGCCGCCTTCTCTAAACTCGACCGGCAGATTCTCGACGCTCTCGCCGCCGACGCCGCCAGTATTCTTGACAACGCCCGACTCGTTGAAAAGGAACGCGAGCGCCAGCGTCTCGAGGAACAGATCAACATTGCCCGAGACATCCAGCAGGCGCTCTTACCGCGGGACTTCCGCGAATTCCCGCACCTCGCCGTCACCGGCTTCAATCTTCCCTGCTTGTCGGTCGGAGGCGACTACTTCGATGTCTTCCCTCTGAGCGACGGACGCACTGCTTTCCTTATCGCTGATGTTTCCGGAAAGGGACTCGGGGCCGCGCTTCTTACCACTATGCTTCAAGGCGCGCTCTCCGGCATGACTCTCGGCACCGATCCCGCGCGTGTCTTCAATCATGTGAATCGCTTCCTCTGCGGGCACTCCGAAGTTGGCCGTTACGCCACCATGTTCTTTGGCATCCTCGACCAGGACGGCCATCTGGAATACATCAACGCCGGCCACCCCTCGCCATTCCTGATTCGCCACGGCGCCGCTGAAGAAGCCTTTACCGAAGGCTCCTACCCTGTCGGCCTGGTTCCCGAAGCGGAATACACCGCAGTCTGCCTCAAGCTGGAACCTGGGGACACGCTGGTTCTCTTCAGCGATGGTGTCACCGAAGCCATGGACCCCGACGAGCAGCTCTTTGGAGTTCCGCGGCTCAAGCAGGTTCTTACCGGCCAGACGCAATGCCCCCTCGAAAACATTCAGAAGTGCGTTCTCGAGGCGGTCGAAAATTTCACGCGCGGCGCGCACCAGGCCGACGACCTCACCTTGCTTATCGTCCGCTACCAAGCCACGGCGGCCGCTACCACTTCGGATACCGACGCACCCTTGTCTGCCGCGTCTTCAGCCTCAGCTTCAGCCGCGGCTTCGTCCGCAAGCTACCCTTCGGCTACTTCTTCCGCTCCCGCCTCGGACTAAACGCCAAGGGTGCTTTATGTTTCGTTCGAGTTACAAATGAAAAAGGGCCGGCGCCATCACTGGCCCCGCCCTTTTTCAACTTTGTACAGATTTTCCTAAGTTCAGCGAAACGGCGGTTGAACCGCGTCTGGCTTTACCCTCGATGTCGTCCTTACACGCCAGCTAAATCGTCTTTGGCCTGTTGCACGGCGTTTTTGGTTGCTCCCTTGGCGTCTGCGCTGGGATTCAGCAGATGAATCGCTTTGTTCAGACTCTGCGGCTTCTCGCTATCGGCGGTTTTGCACCCGGACACATCAGCGGTCGAATGCACGCCCGTGACGCTCGCGCGCAGGCAATTGAAGTCGAGCGCAAGATTGTGGCTGGCGTGCAGTGCAGCGAGGCAATCATTCAGCAGGGTAAACGAAGCACACGTATCGGTGGCGTTGGAATTGGCGGGGAGAACTCCCTGGGCGTGGAGTTTGGGAGTGAGTTTTTTCTCCACATCGCTCCGCGTGCCATTCGAATCGGGGGAATTCTTGGAATCCTTATCTTTCTTTACCCACTTGATGGGATTGAGAGAATGGGAACTGTGCGAGGAGCTGGAACTTCCTTGCGCTGCTGTGGATGCGCCTGATCCCGCGGGACCTTGCGCCGCAGCCCGACCTGCACTGACTATCGTAAGAAACAAAACCGTACACGTTGCAAACAGAACGGCCAAAGCATTTCTTTTCATTTTGACTCCTTAGTAGAAAACTCTGCGAAAAGACTGGAGGCTGGCGGATCCGGCCTCGTCTTCCTCAGTAAGCCATAGTGTTTGCATTAGGAACGGGATCCCGAGGACGGTACTCCCCCAATCGGTCACGCTGGCCGTTCGAACAGGGTTCCTTGTTTGCAAACGGTCTCTTTCAGACAAAGCAGATGACTACGAGGTTTGAGCGCAGGCGTTAATCCGGCGAAGGCGGATCACGATTTTATCTTGAGATAGAGGCCGTAGACAATCACACCAAGGCCGCCAAGGAAAAGTAGCGGAGTGAGGTATTGCGTCACCAGGGGCGCCACCGGCGCGGGCAAGGGCATCTTAAAAACGGGAGCACCGTACCCGCCGGCGAAATAATGAATCACGCCCGCGAGAAGCATGTAGAGCAGCCCTCGGCGAATGTGCCGCCGCCCGCCGGATCCTGAGCGGCGTGACAGTTGCACTTGGGGAACTGCCTCGCGGCAAAAGGGGCACTGCGTCAGATGCGCTGGCATGTACTTTCCGCAAAACGAGCAGCGCCGCATTTCCCCGGACGGTTTTCCGAATGAGCTCATTCAGCTCCCGCTATCCCTCTCATCTAGGCTAGGTTCTCAGTCATGGAATCGTCAAGCAGTCATGCCAAAGTGTAAAACAGATGTTCGGCGTCGCGTTAGACAATTGGCTATCGGTTCCATCCTGTGGCGAAGCAGAGGCTGCTCCGCGTCACTCACCCAAATCTAGAACACCCGAGGGAGACCGACATGCTCAGTCGTTAGGGCTCACAATATCTTTTTGCTAACAAGCCGGCTTATCTGCATGATTCACTGCCCCTTGATTCGTGTTACAAGAATTGTCGAAGACCAAGGGTAACGTGGGTTCACTAGCTCGTCAGATAAAATCATACGCAAAGGAGAGAGAAACGATGATGACATACCCCTCCCATCGAACGGCCAAACCTCTTCTTGCCCTGCTCTTTGCATTCATGCTGGCTTTCGCTGCCGCTGGACCGGCTTTAGCGCAGGAAAAGAAGGTCGCGCAGACCAATGGCGTGGACAACTCAAAAATGGGAGCCTACCGCGCGCTGGCACAGCACATGTACGCCGACTTCCAAAAGGGCGACCTGGCGGCAGCGGCGGAACTTGGCACCATCCTAGAAAGACTCTGGGACAAAGCCGAAGAGTACGGAGGCGATACCGCGCTGTCCAGGACGAACCGCAAACTCTTCGACGAAATCGACAAAGCCATGGATCAATTCATCACGCCGATCACAGAAGCGAAAGGCAAGCCTCCGGACGTCGCCAAAGTCAAGGCGGCCTTCAACGCGTATTTGGAAAAACTAAGGCTCGCGGATTGATCGCCGAGACATCCAAAGCGTTGACCTCAGGATGACGATCCCCATGCGCTTTAATCATGCTTTAGAGCTTTCCGCGGACTGAAGCGCGGGTCCGCCTACAATTCGCGAAGTGCATGCGAGATTGGAAGGCTCGCGGCACGGATGGCTGGGAACAAACCTCCCAGAACGCCCATGAACAGCGCAAAGATGACGCCTTTGATGAGGAGTTCCGTCGTGATCTTGAAGGCAAAGGCCATGTGCGAAAACGTTTGCAGGTTCATCGCGCCCGTCGTTAGGCCGTTCAGCGGAAGCACGGCTAGGCAGCCTATGAGTCCCCCAACAAACGAAATCAGCAGCGCTTCAATTACAAACGAAAAAACGACCGATGGGCCACCGAAGCCAAGCGCACGCATGGTGGCAATCTCTCGCCCGCGTTCGGAGACGGCGGAGTACATGGTGTTGAGCGCGCCGAAAACGGCGCCGATGGCCATGATCCCGGCGACGAGCCCTCCGAGCACGGTGATCAGCGTGGTCAACCGCGTGGATTGCTTCGAGTAGTAGTCAATTTCCCGCGAAACATCCACATTCAGCCGCGGATCCGTCGTCAGCGAGTCTCGGAGCTGCTGCAGCGAATCCGGCGACGTCAGGTGCGCGGTCACCGATTGAAAATAGGTGTCTGGCCGGTTGTACGCCGGGCCAAGCAGGTGCGCATCCGCCCAGATTTCCGAATCAAAGGAGCTGCCACCCGCGTCAAAGACTCCAACAACGTTCCAGCGAACGTTCCCGAGGCCGATGGTATTTCCCACCGTAAGGCCGGAATACTCAGTGTTCGCGTTCTTTCCAACAACAACTTCCGCAAGGCCCGGCTGAAACATGCGGCCCTGAATGATTTTGAACTTGTTACGAATTTCCAGAACATTCTTGGATACGCCGCGAAGCTGCACGTTAGCGTCGGTGCCGGTGGAGATCAGAGGAATCGGCGCGACCATTACAACCTCCGCAGTTACCAGCGGTCCTTCGGCCCCACGCGCAATTCCCGGCGCGTCCTGAACGATCTTGACGGTGTCTATGCCCACGCCCCCGGTCATCTCCGATGTAGCTCCGGCGCGCATGATCATCGCGTTGTCTTCAGAACCAGAAGAGACCAGGGTTGCCTTGAAGCCGCGAGCCAGCGACAGCATGGCCACAAAGACGCCAACGGTGCCGGCGATTCCCAGAACCGCGACGATCGCCGAAGTCCACCGGGCCTTGACACTGCGGAAATTGTAGACAACTGGAATGGCCACTTCAGACCCTCCTCAAAGCATCGACGACACGCAAACGCATGGCCCCGAGGCCGGGCAGCAATCCGCTGGCGGCGCCGACCAGAACGGCGAAGACAAGTCCCACCGACAGCGTGGCGACGGACAAGAGCAGAGGGGGCAAGAGGCCATTGAGCTTGGCACCGACAACGGGAATGGCCATAATCGCCAAACCGAGCCCGACCAGTCCTCCAATCAGCGCAATCACCAGCGACTCCCCCAATACAAAGAAGAGAACAAAGCGGTCCGTGAATCCGATAGCCTTGAGCACCGCGAGTTCGCTGGTGCGTTCGCGAATCGATATAGCCATCGTGTTGCCCGTAACCAGCAGCAGCGTGAAGAAAACCACGCTGCCGATCGTCATGATCAGGAGCTGAATATTTCCGAGCTGCTTCGCGAAGCCGGCCTGGAATGCGGATTCCGTTTCCGTCTTGGTTTCATAGGAAGAGTTTGCGAAACCATCATCGATCGTCTTGGCCACTCGAACCGCGTCGTCCGGTGAGTCTAGCTTCAGAACCCACCAGCCCGCCTGGCCCTTCATGGCATCCGGAATATTTTCATAGAAATAACTCCACTGAAGCCAGAACTGGCTCTCGTCGCCACCTTGCTTGTCATTCGTGTAAATACCATCGAGGTTGAATTCCCAAGTCTTCGTCGGTCCGTACAGCGCGTTTTTCAGTGGGATTCGGTCCCCCACCTTCCAGCCAAACCGCTTCGCTAGATTTCTTCCGGCGATCGCTCCCTGGCGGTCACCCACAAAATTCTTCCACTGATCGTCGGGTACTTTCATTTCGGTCATGACTTGACGCTGATTGTCCGGGTCGATGACGAACTGCGGGAAGAAGTTCTTCTCATCCTGGTAAACGCCGCCGAACCAATTGTTGTGAGTGACGACTCTCACACCGGGGATACGCCGGATTCTGTCGCCGTACGCAACGGGCATTGTATTGATAAGGCCGACCCGGTTGATCACCACCAGGCGGTCCGCGCCGGCGAGTTCCGTGCCGCGGCTGAACGCACCCTTGACTACCGCCAGGAAGGTGAACAAGAACAGCGCCACGGCAAATGAGCCGATGGTTAGAATCAGCCGGGCTTTCTTGCGAAACAGATTGGCGAAGATCAATCTGCTGTATTTCATGCCGCACCTCCGGCCATCACCGGCTGTTTGGATTTGCCGGCTTCGATCAGCACACCTTTCTCCAGATGGAGTGTGGTGTGCGCGCGGGCGGCCACGACCGGATCGTGCGTGACCATCAGAATGGTCTTGTTGTATTTGCTGACCAGCTCATCGATGAGCGCCATGATTTCATCGGCGCTTTTGCGGTCCAGGTCACCGGTGGGCTCGTCGCACAGAAGAAAAGTGGGGTCGGAGACGATCGCGCGTGCAATCGTTACCCGCTGTTCCTGTCCGCCGGAAAGTTGCCGTGGATAATGGTGCATGCGGTCGGCCAGATTGACTATGGCGAGCGCGGTTTCTACGTGCTTGCGGCGCTCTGACTTGGAGAGCTTGGTTAGGAGCAGCGGAAGCTCCACATTCTGGAACGCCGTCAGGACGGGGATGAGGTTGTACATCTGAAAAATAAAGCCCACGTGCCGGGCGCGCCAGTGTGTGAGTTTGCTGGCGGACATATGTGTGATTTCGTCGCCGTCGACGGTAATGCTCCCGGCCGAAGGCACGTCGAGACCGCCGAGAAGATTGAGCAGCGTGGTTTTGCCGGAGCCGCTCGGGCCCATGAACGCGACAAAATCACCCTTGTCAGCGTCCAGATTGAGGCCCTGCAACACCTGGATCTGCTCGCCGCCTCGTCTGTACGTCTTATTCAAACCGCGTACTTTGATGAGACTCGAGGAATTACCGCCCCCATCCACTCGGATCATTCTTGGCTCCTATTGTCGGATTTCAACTTTGTCGCCATCACGCAAATTCTCGGGACCTTTGACAACCAACGAATCGCCAGGCATGACGCCCGCCAGGATCGCCACGTCCGTCCCGCGATCCATCCCCACGCTGATGGCCCGGCGCTCGACTTTTCCGTCACGAACGAGAAACACGAACGAAGTGCTGGCGTCTGTCCGAATAGCGGTCTTGGGAATGTAGGCCTGGGCTCCA
>WNFJ01569709.1_pt1 | contig 17920 bp, 22 predicted proteins | sample 5400461 | NCBI WGS metagenome assembly WNFJ01 (sample SAMN13153349, study PRJNA577476) | soil metagenome | isolation source: 115 cm saprolite on Douglas fir-dominated hillslope | place: USA:California | collected 2013-09-17 | reverse complement strand
GCTTCTGCTCGCGCGCCGATGTGGCGGAATGGCAGACGCAACGGACTTAAAATCCGTTGGCCCGAAAGGGCCGTGCGGGTTCGAGTCCCGCCATCGGCATAGTCAAATTTCGCGGAGAACGGCTCCCAGACTTGGTTTGGGAGCCGCTTTTCATTTTCAACGCCGAATTCGCCGCGGCTTGTTCCGCTAAAAGGCGGGAAGTCTCCGATTAGTCGAACCCTTTTAAACAACGATCGATAGGAGAGAGAATGCCAAAAAATGATATAGAAAATGAAATCGTTGGGCAGACCGAAACACCCGTTGAGCCAATCGAATTGGAAATCCAGGTGACCAAAGCGAGTCCGATCGTCAAGAATATCGTGCTTGTTCACGGCGCCTTTGCCGACGGCACAAGCTGGTCGAAGATTATCCCGTTACTCGAAGCAGAGGGCTACAACGTCGTCGCAGTACAGAATCCGTTGACGTCTCTGGCTGATGATGTGGCGGCCACCAAGAGAATCATCGCCCTGCAGGATGGCCCCGTCCTTCTCGTGGGCCACTCCTGGGGCGGTGCTGTGATCACCCAGGCTGGCGACGATCCCAAGGTTGCCGGTCTTGTGTATGTGGGCGGCCTATGCACCGGAGGTGGGACAGTCCGCGAACGATGCAAGCACCCCGTTTGGATGGACGGAAGGGAAAGAAGCAGATTCGCGTGGACGGCGAGAAGTTCGCTTCGGTCACTTCCGAAGGCATGCTGGAGGACATTGCCCAAGGACTCCCAATGGCCGAGCGGAAACTTGCGCTTGCGGTACAGGGCCAGAGCTATGGTCCTATGTTCGACGAAAAGCTGACCGTTGCAGCGTGGAAGACCAAGCCCTGCTGGGCTGTCATCTCGGCAAAGGATCGGATGCTTCCGCCAGCAATGGAAGAATCGGCCGCAAAGAAGATGGGCGCGGTGACGACAACTCTGCCGACCTGCCACATGGTCATACTGGAAGAGCCAGCAAAGGTCGCAGCGATTATCGACGAGGCCGCAAAAAAGGCATTGACGAAATAACATGGCGAGCCGCGTTTCTCATATGACTAAGCGGCACGCGGCCGCTCTAGTAATTGCTGAGGCCGAGAAGATCGCGCGCACCGTTTAGTCCGCCGGCGTCGTCAGCTGTAGATTACGGTGGCCAAACTGCTCGTTGCTCTGGCGTCGCAGAATGACAAACCGGTTGTTATCACCGTACATCGCCCAGGGTCCCGGCGGAACTTCACGGAATTCGACAAACTTCCAATCACAGGCCTCGATATTGCCAAGGCCGAGGTAATCCCGCACGGCAGGGGAGACATCAAGCCCTGCGTTTTGGTTCAGATTCGGTTTTGGCCGTTCGTTGCCAAACACATACTGCCAATGATCGGTGTAGAAGGGTCCGCAATCTTCCCATTGCGCATAACAAACTCGGTTACCGTGACGGATCGCAAGCCAGCGTCCTTTGAGAACGGATTGACCTTCGCGCACAAAGGCATCTTTAAACCATGGAATCACGTCTTTCGCCTCGGGCTTCGCGCGACCACCTTGCAGATCATTATAAGGGAGGGCGACATAGAACGGATTCTGCCGCGGTAGAAAATTCAGCGGGATAAAATCCTTGCGCAGTTTTAGATCCGGGTTGTCATAACCGCCGTAATTGGACGACCAGTTTGGATCCCACGAGCTACGATCGTTCGGTACCGGGTTATTGCTGCTCGGACGCTCGCCGATCCAGAAGATGGTGGTCATGATACTCAGTCGCCATGGGTACCGCCCTAGTCGGCCATTGAGTGCCCTAACTCGGCTGGACGAAGCGGGCCCGCCCGCAAACGGCGCATCACCGCTCGAAGGAGCCCTTTGCATTGGTGGCAGCTCTTGTTTTTGCTGAATCGTAAGAAGTCCGCTCTCGCGTAACTTTATCGCGTACTTGGCGAAGTCAGTACTGCTCTCGTACTGAGACTGTGCGAAAGCGCGCCAGCCGCAGAGTGCATATAGACAAATCGAGCAGCTAATCGTGAGTCTCGCGGTCACAAATGCTGGAGGAGTAGTCCTAAAGCTGTTTTTGCAGCGCCACGACGGCGTTTTCGATTGAGTCCAGCGTGGCCTTCAGTCGGGCGCGGTCACTTTCGGAGAGCGCGTCTGGCGGAAGACCAGCTTGCAGCGAGCGGGCAACGCTTTCGAATTTCTGGACGAGCTCGCGGGCCTGGCGCTCTTTGAGTTCTGGCGAGCCGCTAATCCGTGCCGCTGCCTCTTTGACATAACGACTGTCGGCCTGTTGGCCTTGTTTTTCGGCGAGCCGCCGTGCCTGCTTCCAGACTCTCGCCCGCAGTTCGATCGGGAGTGCAGCCAACTCTCGACAGACTCGCTCGGTTGCGGGAAGCTCGAGCTGCGATACTCCAGCCGTTATGAGACCGCAGAGCAGGTCATAGGCTTGGATGGTGCGGAATATATATTCCCGTGCCAGGCCGAGCTCCTTGGCGGAGAAGTCCTGGAAAGTCGTGTAGCCGCCGCAGCGATAAAGCCGCTCGTCCCGGATGGTTTTGAGGGCGCTGCCCAAGCGGTATAAGGCCCGCCCCGCGAGTTGTAGATCGCGTCCAATATCGGTAACCAACGCTCGGTAGCGCCGGTAATCGGCCCTGGTCGGGGGCCGATCAAATTGTAGGCTGAGAGAGGTGTCGGTCATGTTCGAATGTTGCCCATGGGCAACGTAAAAGCAAGTGCTTTTGATACCGGACCGAGATCCTGGTCAAGATTCAAATCTAGGTCAAATCAGGAAGCGGCGTTCCCTCCGCTTAAAAATCCGCGGTCTGCGGATCAGGCCCAATCCGACCATCCTTGCGATCAAGCGCTGCGATTTTCGCCAGATCATCGGCGTCCAACGAGAAATCGAATACGTCGAAATTTTCGCGAATGCGCGATGGTGTCGCCGATTTCGGGATCACAATATAACCCCGATCGAGGTGCCACCGGATGATAACTTGGGCGGGCGTTTTGCCGTGCTTTTCCGCCAATGCCGTGAGAGTGGGATCGTGTAAAAGGGTGCCTTGACCCAGCGGACTCCACGATTCCGTGATGATTCCGCGCTCCGCCTGATACGCTGCCAATTCCTTCTGTTGGAACCGCGGATGCAACTCAATCTGATTGACCGATGGCACCACTCCGGTTGCATCGATAATGTGTTTAAGATGTGAGACATTGAAATTGGATACCCCAATCGATTTAGCTCGTCCCTCTTCTTTTAGCCGCACCAGCGTCTTCCAGGCCTCAACGTATGCGTTTTGACGAGGCTTCGGCCAATGGATTAAGTAAAGATCGATGTCATCGAGTTGAAGCCGCTTCAGACTTTCATCGAACGCCCGGTGGGCGGTAGTGTGCCGGTCGTTCCAGAGCTTCGTGGTAATAAATAATTCCGTGCGCGGCACCGGACTGGCGGCGATCGCCTTTCCGACACCGGTTTCATTGCCGTAGATTGCTGCCGTGTCGATCAAGCGGTAACCGGTCGAGATGGCTGTTCCGACAACTTGTGTCGCTTCCGCGTTTGGCACCTGCCAGACGCCGAAACCAAGTTGGGGAATCACGTTGCCGTCGTTCAGTGTAATGTTTGGTTGAGTAGACATAAAGAGGATGGTCAAGAGTAAATTGAGCGAGTTTGGGCTGGCACTAAGAAATTTCGGAGTGTGAAGTCAAAACGTCGAAGGACATTTGTGCGACCCGCATCTGCACTTCGCAATTCCATATTTGAGCATTGCAATTAGCGTTACTGCCGACACGCCTTGGTCTCTATCGCCGGAACGAGCAGTTCTTGATGACTCTTTGGAACGATTTTGGAGTGGCCACGGGAGTGATATGGAAAGACCCCCCTTCGATCTATCGAGGTCGCCGCGTCTCCGGCCTTTCAGGCCGATGACAGCGCCCCTTCAGGGCTATGACAGATGACAAATTCCAAATGACAAATCGTTCCGGTGAGAAAATCAATCGGCAGATATACAGCGAATGTAGCTTGCGCGGCTCATGACCAACCGAGCTGGATCCGGGGCATATTTGTCATTTGCCATCCGTCATTTGTCATAGGCCTGAAGGGCCGCCGTCATCGCCCTGAAAGGGCGCTGAAGGGTCGCATCCAATTTAACCCCTCTTCAGTCTTTCCCGCAGGTTTGTATTCGCAACCGATCCAGCCCTCGTAACCGAGTTTGTCGATCAAATTGAACAGGTGCGGAAAATTTACTTCGCCGCGATCGGGTTCACCGCGATCAGGTACCCCGGCTACCTGAATGTGACCGATGTCCGCGAAAAAGCGCTCAGTACGCCGGCATAAATCTCCGCCCATGATCTGAGCGTGATACCAATCCAACTGAATCTTGAGCCGCGAATGTTTCAGTGCCGCCAAAATCGCTGCCGCTTGCTCAATTCTAGTTAAATAGTAACCGGGAAAATCACGATTGTTGATCGGCTCGATGAGAAGATCCAAATCCGCGGTTTGATCAAGGGCAAATTCGAGGTTGGAAAGGAATGTTGCCCGGGCCTTTTCCAGATCAACCCCCTGGGTTATTCCGGCCATCACATGCAGGCGAGGCACCGCCAAAATAGTTGCGTACTCGAGCGCCGGCTGAACCGAATCGCGGAACTCCTTTTCTCTGCCGGGAAGCGCCGCAATTCCTCGCTCGCCCTTCGCAAAATCCCCCGGCGGCAAATTAAAAAGCACTGCGGTCAGACCGGTCGCGCGCAACCGGTTTGAAATTTCCGCCGGACTGAATTGATAGGGAAAGAGAAACTCTACCGATTTGAAACCAGATCTTGCCGCAGCCTCAAAGCGATCGAGAAACGGCAGCTCCTGGTAAAGCCAAGACAAATTCGCGGCAAACTTCGGCATAAACCTTTCCTAACCACGAATAGACACTAATGGGCACGAACAAATCCGTCTATTATCGTGTCCATTCGTGTGCATTCGCGGTTTGTATTTTCAGTGTATAACTTTTCTAACCGCGAATAGACGCGAATGGACACGAATTAAATCAGTTCATTTTCGTGTCCATTCGTGTGCATTCGCGGTTTCTGTCTGGATGAGATCCATTGGTTGTTTGGCGATTGTGAAGCAGTGTAAATTCGCGGTTTCTATTCTCACCACACGGCGGCAAAGGTCTCTCTCAATTCCTGAATCTGACTTTCCGTTAGGGTTCGAATCTTGTGCCCGTGCAGAGATAGCATCAGCTTCGCGGTTTCCTCCAACTCTTCGATGGCATACATGGCGGAATCGAGCTCTTTCCCGGAAACAACTGGCCCATGGTTCGCTAGCAGCACCGCCGCGTGTTGAGAGGCGTGCTTGGCAATTTCCAACGCGAGCGCCTTGTCGCCCGGCCGAAAATACGGAATCAAAGGTAGCCGGCCGACCCGCATCACAAAGTAGGGTGTTATCGGCGGAATACAGCTCGTTGGATCCAGCTCTTCCAAGCAGGAAACCGCCGCCGCATAGCTGCTATGGAGATGAACGATCGCGCCGCTCTCGGCTCGGTTTTCGTACATAGCGAGGTGAAGAAAATATTCCTTACTTGGTTTGTCGCCTACCAGATGTTTCCCATTCCAATCCAGTTTTGTTAGCGTCGATGGATCCAACTCGCCCAGACAAGAATTCGTCGGGGTCAGAATCCAACCGTCTGCAACCCGGGCGCTGATATTGCCACTGCTTCCTGGGCTGAGTCCGCGGCGGTACAGGCTGAGACCTATTTCAACAATGCGTTCTCGAATCTTGTTTTCCTGGTTCATGATAGCTGCTCCCAAGCTTTCGTAAAAAAATCCTCACTGCCGAAGTTTCCGGACTTTAAAGCCAAAGCCAGCTGTTTTTCCAGGCCGGTGGCCAAGGTCCACGGGACCCCGGGGTCAATCTCTGGTCCAATCTTGAGTAGATCCAGTCCTAGTCTTTTTACCACTGCTCCCGAGGTTTCACCGCCAGCCACGATCAATTGGGCGACTCCGTTATCGATCAATGATGAAGCAATTTCGGCCAGAGCATTTTCGCAAAGTAAGCCAGTCCTTTCGCCACCGAGTTCATTTTGATTTTTCGTGAGTCCCTCCACGGTCTCGCTGGTATAAATCAGGAGCGGCTTCGGTTCGCTCCGCGTCTCTGTTGCCCATGCCAGTACGTCGCGAATCTCCGTATCAGAATCTTCTGCCAGATTCTGCACTGAGACTTGGCGATGCCGGCATGCCGCTTTTGCGTGTTCGATCTGGCGCAGTGTCATTTTTGAGCAGCTTCCGGCGAGAATGGCTCGGCCTCCGGGAAAGGCAGGAACGGAAATCGGAGCTGCCCCGCTCAGCCCGAAATTCGCCGCGAGTCCTAAAGCTAGACCGGAACCACCGGTCAGCAATGTGAGATCCTTAACCGAACTACCAAGCGTGATGAGGTCGGCATTCTCAAGACAATCGGTGACTGCGATGTGAATTCCATCCGAACGCAATTTCTCTATTTCTTGGATAATCGCTTTGGGACCTTGGTTGATACGGTCAAACCGAATCAAACCCACTTTGGTCGAGGTCTGCGTGGAAAGAAAACGGACGAGATTCGGATCGGTCATCGGTGTGAGCGGATGATTCTGCATCCCGCTCTCGCTCAGAAGTACGTCATTCACGAAGAGATGACCACGATAGACAGTGCGGCCGTTGTCCGGGAAGGCTGGGCAAACAATGGTGAAATCGCTGCCGAGCACTGCCAGCAAAGCGTCGATAACCGGACCAATATTCCCTCGGGGCGTCGAATCAAAGGTTGAACAATATTTGAAGTAGAACTGTTTGCATCCTAAGGTCCGCAGCCACTCGAGCGCTTGGAGCGATTCCTGCACGGCCTGTTCAGGTGGACAGGTTCGCGTCTTCAGCGCCACAACCACAGCGTCCGAATCGATCGCCGTCTTTGCGCTCCCCGGAATCCCAAGCGTTTGCACGCTGCGAAAACCGGTTTTTACCAAATTGTTGGCTAGATCTGTCCCACCCGTAAAATCATCTGCGATACAGCCGAGAAGAGGCATAATCTGTTCCTTATCGCACAGTGCTAATTGACGCGAATAATGGATTTACTTCGTTTCTATCCAGACTTTTCTAATCGAGCATTTGCGGGCGGGAATTCTCTTCACCCGGACGCTCGAATCCTATTCCAGGGAGATGATGGAGGAGGTCCAGCGTGAACACAGCGAAATTTTCCAGGCGATAGAAGCTCGAAACGCGGATCTCGCTTCACGTTTGGCCGAACAACACGTCCTGAATGCTCGGCGTCGAATGAGAAGCGCGTTTGCCGCTCATGTCATGCCTGATATCGGCTAAGAAGTTTCGTGACGATCCTTGGTTCTCATGTTATCCGAGCTTTGAAAGGGAAGACAGAATGTACGCAATAGTTCTTCGTTACAAACGACCATTGAGTGAAATTGATAAGCATGTTGATGCCCATCGGGCGTGGCTCGGCAAAAACTATGCGGACGGCACTTTTCTCGTATCGGGGCGCCAACGCTCCGGGGCCGGCGGTTTCATTCTCGCCGCTGCCGTCGAACGCGGGCAGCTTGATGCGACATTGGCCAACGATCCATTCGGACAGAACGATCTCGCCGATTACGAAATCATCGAAGTGGCGCCGAGTATGGCGGACGAACGATTGTCTTTCTTGATCGAGAAATGAGAGACTTCCGTCTGGACCTGGTTTCAAGCAGCCGAGGAAACAGAAGAACTAGTGGCATAAATCGGTGCGTTGCGGAAACGCAGTGATCCAGCCGATCGTCCCGCCAGTACCGCCTGCATTTCCGCGACGATTGATAAGGCAATGCCGGCCGGGCCTTCGGCGCCGATATCGAGGCCGGCCGGTGCGTGCAGGCGATCGATCTGTTTGCGATCCCAGCCGGCATTGGTCCGCTCCAGTTCCGTAACGAGCTTTTCTCGGCGGGGTTTCGGCCCCAGCAATCCAACGTAGCGGACCGAACGGCGGGCGAGACTTTCTAATACCGAAAGATCGCTCAGGAAATTGTGGCTCATGACCAAGATCAAAGAATCGTCTTTGATCAGCTTCAGTGCCTCTTCTACGGCTAAGAACGCGTCCGCTAATTCCTGTAACTGCACGGCAGCGCCCACCGTTGCTCGCTTGCCCGCTATGGTGACTTTCCAGCCTAGATCTTTGGCTAGCTGCACTACCGGCAATGCATCGCGGCCGGTGCCGAAAACAAAAAGGTGCGGCGGAACCGGTACAAATTCGCAAGCGACCTCGAATTCTGCGTTGGCCTGGAGTTTGCACGCCGCACCGAATGATCGTTTTTCGGCGAGCGTGCGTTCGGCTAAACGCCGGAGCGCGGCCACAACCTCTTCTGGTAAATTTTTCGGATAGACCGACCTGCCTCGGTGCAGACAAAATCTGGTTCCGAGCGCGGGAATTTGAGTGACACTCGTCCGATCGGGCAGGGAAACCCGATGTTCTAAGACCGTCACAATCGCGACTTCTTCGTCATTCCTCCGTCCCTCGGCCAAAAAAGCCAGCGGATCATCCCTGCCCAAGGGTTCCAACAAAAGGTCCACTTGTCCCCCGCAACCGGTACCGGTTCCCCACAAAATCTCACCATCCTCGCTGGTATCGTATCGCATCATCGTCGGCCGGCTTCCGTTCTTCGCGACGCGATTCCAAGCGGTCTCTAACAGGTCCGCCTCGAGACAACCGCCGCTAATGGTTCCTTCGTGTTGGCCATCAGGGGTCAAGAGCAAGCGAGCCCCTGGTCTGCGATAGGTGGAGCCCGCTGTGCGCATGATGGTCACCAAGAGTAAGGGCGTGTTTACCGCCTGCTGTCGGTCACGGAAAGTCAGCAACTGAGAAAGATCGCTCATAAGAATTGGTGGAGAAGGAAAATGGGAAGGGGGCAACTCATCGGAACAAGTTGGATCAAGGTAGCCAAAAATTCCGACAAAAAATGTTGACTATCGATAATCGATAATCGACGCTTTTGCCACGTTAATCTGGGCCCCCCGTTAGTCAGACCCACATACATCCCAAACGTCTTCGCGCACGAATCGGTTTCCTGCCCAGAGAAAATATCACGCTATGAGTTTTCCTGACCTGGTGATTCCTGAAACGGTCGATCAAGCAGTCGAGACACTGTCAGTTCCAGACCGGAGAACTTTGATCTTCGGTGGCGGTACGTTGGTTCAACCGTTTATCACGCTGGGAATTGATGCGCACGACGTCGTCATCGATCTCGACCACCTTGCGCTGAACCAAGTAGTGCTCGAAAATGATCAGGTTTCCTGTGGGGCCATGGTTCGTCTCGCCCAGTTGGCGCAAGCGTTACCCCAGGACTATATCCAAGCTGCAGTTGCGTCGATCGGTGGCCCAGCGGTCAGAAACCTGGCCACCGTAGGCGGAAATCTTTTTGCCAAACCACCTTACGGTGATTTGGCAACACTCCTACTGGCGTTAGATGCAGAAGTGGAGTTAGCCAGTTCGAAAACAACTCGCTGGCTCTCGCTCAATGACTTTTATCTCCTGCGTGACAATGCCGAGGCATCATCAATGAAAGGAATTCTGGTAACCCATATTCGATTTAGCACTGATCCGGCACGAAAAGTCGTGTTCCGCAAAATGGCCCGCCGACAACTGAACTCAGGAGCGATCGTAACGGTCGCGCTGTCACTACGACTCGATCGCGGTATTGTCCGCGAAGCGCGCCTCGCGCTCGGTGGAGTAGATAATCACCCGATCCGCGCGCTCTCCGCCGAACGTATTTTGACCGGGTCGAATCTCGATAGTGAAGCAATCGCATCGGCCGCTCAGGCTGCGCCGCAAGATTGCAACCCGCAGACCGATGCTTACGCCTCCGCCTGGTACCGGGAACGAATGATTCCAGTGCAAATCCGTCGAGCTCTAAACTGCATGACCTCTCTATGAATAACCCCGGGAACGCCGTCATCGCCCGCGCGGCCGCGAATGCGCGTCAGGGGAAGGGATATGCCCTAAGGGGAAGGAATCTGCGCCCGGGGGAGTCGTCCTGGGGGGACCCAATGAAAGTAGCCCAGCACGAAGTGCTGGGTTGGCGTTCAGAAAAAGCGACCTCCCTCAAACAACCAATCGGAAATCCACCATGGCGTCCAAAAACTCTCTGCAGCATTTTTCGTTTTTAGTAAATGGCGCGCGCTATGACGTGCTCGCGCCTCCGTTGATGTCACTCGGAGAGGTGCTGCGGGAAAAATGTGGACTCCGCGGTTTGAAGCACGGTTGCCAGCAAGGAGGATGCGGCGCCTGTTCCGTCCAAGTAGACGGTCAGTTAATTCCGGCCTGTTTGTTACCGGTAGTTCGAGCGAACGACAAATCGATTGAAACAATTGAAGGACTGGCTCAGGGCGAAAAGCTTCATCCGATTCAGGAAGCGTTTGTGTCGTGTTACGCGACTCAGTGCGGCTTTTGCACCGCCGGAATGATAATGGCGACGAAAGCACTGCTAGAAAGCAATCCTGCTCCATCCCGAGAAGAAGTCTTGGTCGCACTCAGCGGGAACGTATGTCGATGCACTGGTTATCTACCGATCGTGGATGCCGTCTTGGCTGCCGCCAGAAACCCGCGCTCGCCCGAGCTCGCGGTAGGGACACGCTCCCGACTTCGCGAAGCCTATGTCGCGGCTGGGTCTACGACGTTTCCGAACCAAAGTGGAGGGCACGCCGAAGCGTAGCGGCGGCGGCCCGTGTGTCCGTCTGAGATCTACCGAGCTATTGTTACCATGAACAACCGCCTGGAAAAACTTTTACCTGTCCAAGATGTTCGGTTGGATGGCGACGTTGATCAAAAAGGCTTGCGCGAAGTCGGCACATCAACTCCCAGGCGGGATGCGATATCGCATGTTACCGGCCGGACCGTTTATTTCGAAGACGGCAGCTTTCCGGGGATGTTGCATTTGAAAATGGTGAGAAGTCCGCATCATCATGCGCGGATTCTAGGAATTGATTTTTCTGAGGCGGAAAAGACCCCAGGATTTGTCCGAGTCATCACCCACCGAGACGTTCCATCCAACTATTATACAATTCTCCGATTGATCGGTATTGAACCGAACGATGAACCGGTTTTGGCGGATGATCGCGTGGTCTACTGGGGCGAACCAATCGCCGCGATTCTGGCCGAGAGCCCGCAGGCGGCTGCGATCGCGGCATCCAGGGTGAAAGTTGAGTTCGAACCACTTGACGCCGTGTTCGATGTGGAAGAGGCGCTGAAGCCCGGAGCGCCAATTGTTACTCGCCAGGGATTCAACTACTTCCGCTACGAGGGACATCACTGCCGTCGAGTGCGGTTCGGCGACGTTGATCAGGGTTTCGCGAGTGCCGACCTGATCATTGAACGCCGGTGGGATACGTCGCCGATTGAGCATGCTCCGATGGAGACAACCGGGTGCATTGCCAAGCCGGATGGAGATGGTCGCTTCACGATTTACACGAACACGCAAGCGCTCTATTTCTCGCTCGATAACACCGCGTTGATTCTCGGTATCCCAGCCGGTCGCCTGCATTTTGTCGGCGGTACTGTGGGCGGAGGATTCGGCGGGAAAGTGGACGTGATTGTGGAGCCGATCGCCACACTGGGGGCGATGTTGACCAGTCGGCCGGTGAAATTCGTCTACACGCGAGAGGAAGAGATGCGGATCTCATCCACGCGGGCAGCAGAACGATTTTATATCAAAGACGGTGTAATGCGTGATGGCCGAATCGTTGCCCGACAGATCACGCTTTACGTTGACGCTGGAGCCTACTCCCGACACAGTCCCTACGGGACCACCAAGGCGGCAGCTCATATGCCTGGCCCGTACACAATTCCAAACGTCTGGGTAGACGCGCACTGCGTGTACACGAACCGGCAACCCTCCAGCGCGATGCGCGGATTTGGTGTCACTCTGGGAGATTTCGCGATCGAATCGCAGATGGATGTCATTGCGCATGAACTCCGAATCGATCCTCTCCGTTTGCGGCTGATCAACGCTTATCGCGACGGTGATATGAAGGCGCATCGAAAACGCGTCGAAGGAGCAGCGCTGGTGGAAGTGATTCAGAAGGCTGCTGAACTGGTCGAGCAAAGATTAGATCCAGACCTGGCGGCAATGAATTCAGCGAGTCGCTAAACTTTTGGATTAAATTCTTATGGCAATAGTCAAAGGTCGCGGGTTTGCTTCAGTTAACTATCCGACCGGTATGAACCTTGGAGGGGACCCGACTCAGGCTCTCATTCATTGTACGACGCTTGGCGACTTTGTTATTACCCTTTCCAGCGTTGATCTCGGTCAAGGGATCAAAACCGTCGGCGCGCAGATCGGCGCTGAAACGCTTGGGGTACCGGTCGAGTCGGTTCGACTGGATCTGGGCGATACTGACACTGGGCCTCATTGCATGGGCACATTCGCTAGCCGGCTCACCCATCGAGCCGGCAACGCAATTATCATGGCAGCGAAGGAGGCACGACAAACCATGCTCGAGGTGGCAGCGGAGGAACTGGAAGTCAATGCGACCGATCTTGAAACTGACGGACGCGGGAGCATTCAGGTGGTCGGAGCACCGTCTCGATCTATTTCCGTAATGGATGTCGCGCTGGCGGCTCATTTTAAGCACGGAAAAACAATTTCTGGCCGCGGTATCTACATGAAACCAAAGAGCGAACCGGTTCCGGAAACCGGAGAAATGGACCCGGATTCAGCCCAGGCTCATGCCTGTACAGTAGCCGACGTCGAAGTTGATGCCGAGACCGGCGAAGTATCGGACGCGCGATCAATCCCAACATGGCGCGACAACAGATTATTGGCGGCGCCTGGATGGGAATCTCGCATACTCTCTTTGAGACTACCGCGCCATATTATCCGAGTCAGGAGCATGCGCCTGGAGACTTTAATGAATATCTGATGCCGGCGTTGGGTGAACTCACCGAAGTCGACGGCGCCATTCTCCAACGGCCCTCCAGCACAGGTCCGTTTGGAGCCAAAGGCTTGGGCGAAATGACAGCGAATCCTCCCATTGGAGCCATCGCTAATGCGATCTTTAACGCCACCGGAGTGCGGATCGATCATTTACCGATAACCCCGGAGCGCGTTCTTCGAGGGATTGAGGCGCTGGCGGCAAATCTCGATCGGGCGCCATCTAGCCCACAGAAATCAGATGATAGCGGAAGCGACGGGCTTATTGTCGGCCAAATGAACAATTTCTGAATCACATCTCCGGCCGGAACTCCTCTTACATTCGATGTCTCTCCCTCGCTCGATTCAGGAACTTAGTGAGCTGCTCGCGGATCAGAAGTATCTGGCTGACCAAGGACTGGCCACCGCATTGTTTCTCGCGTTGCAGATGGGAAGACCGCTTTTGTTGGAAGGGTCACCGGGAGTGGGTAAGACGGAAGTCGCCAAGGCGTTGGCAGGTGCATTTGGGAAGCGGTTGATTCGGTTGCAGTGTTATGAGGGGATCGATGTTTCCCAGGCATTGTACGAGTGGGATTTTGCTCGCCAAATGGTGGCAATCCGAGCGGCAGAGATTGCCGCCACCGGACCGGTTTCCGTATCAGACCAATTATTCTCGCGCCGTTTTCTCCTCGAGCGCCCGCTGCTAGCTGCATTGCAGGCCGGCTCTTCTGCGGTGCTGCTCATCGATGAAATCGATCGCGCCGACGACGAGTTCGAGGCGTTTTTGCTCGAGTTCCTGGCTGAATTTCAAATCACAATTCCCGAGAATTTCAAATCACAATTCCCGAGCTGGGAACTGTCTCGGCCCAGACTCCGCCAGTAGTGATCCTGACCTCAAATCGAACTCGAGAAATGCACGATGCATTGAAACGGCGCTGCTTCTATCATTGGATCGATTATCCAACCCAGTCTCGAGAAAAGGAAATCATCCTTTTGCGTGCGCCAGAGGTAGAGGCCCTGCTTGCGGAAAAGGTAGTAGCGGCAGTCGCCCGAATGCGTGAATTGGCGCTGCTCAAGAAGCCGGGGATTGCCGAATCGATTGATTGGGCGAACGGATTGCAACGACTGCAGGTACGTGATCTGAAGGACAACGCGGTTGACCAAACGCTTGGCCTGGTACTCAAGGAACGCGACGATCTCGTGCATGTCTTGGAGGAGAAAGTGCTTGGCGGTTAATACCCGCTCTCGCCCTGAGTCAGTATGGCTTCCGACGGTAATATTGGTTTGGATTTTTTCTTGGGTTTTGGACGAGCCCTGCGAGCTGAAGGGTTGCAGCTCGGATCGGCCGAAGTCGAACTCTTTACCAAGGCGCTGGCAAAAGCCGAGGTGAAGAGTCTACGGGACATTTATTGGGTCGGCCGGGTTTGCCTGACTGCTTCACCCGAGCAGATCCCGATTTACGACCGCGTCTTTCAACAATGGTTCCAAAATATGGGAGACGCGATCTTTCCAGCAGCGGCTGCGCTTCATCAAGAGGAATCACCCCCGGCTATTTCTCAACCGGAAACCGTCACTATAGAAGTGCCAAAAAAATCGGGACTTACTTCCGGACGAGCGGCCGCTTCGGGCGAGCGCCTGGGACAGAAGCGGATCCACCCGCCCGATGCGGACGAATTGTCGATCATGCAGTTTATCACCGCGTCTCTTAACGCTTGTCCACCCTTACGCCGCAGCCGTCGATTCCGAGCACGCGGTAGAAGCGGACCGGTTCATCTTCGGCGGATTCTTCGGACATCGTACCGTACCGGTGGAGAATTCTTCCGCCTGATCCGTTCGCGGCGTCTGACCAGAGTCCGGCCATTGGTGCTGCTCATCGATGTCTCAAAATCGATGGCGGCACACTCGCGCGCTTTTACTCAGTTCGGGCGGGCTGCTTTGCGCCGAAAAGGTAGAACCGAGGTGTTATGCTTTGGGACCCAACTCACTGCGGTCACCAAACTGCTGAGACCCGGTGATGCCACCGCTGCGTTAGAGCGGACCTCCGCCGCGGTGCAAGATTGGGACGGCGGAACCCGATTGAGCGGCGCTCTCGAAGAGCTTTTCCAATCGCCGCGCCAGACGCAGTCGGTTCGAGGCGCTATCGTAATCCTCTTGTCGGATGGCCTCGAGAGAGGCTCGTGCGAGATAATGGCAAAAAACATCGGGCGTCTCTCCCGTTTGGCCCACCGGTTGATCTGGATCAATCCTTTGTGCGTTGATCCGCTCTTTGAACCCCGAGCTGCCGCAATTCGAGCAATTTTGCCTTTCGTGGACAAAGTCTACGGCTGTCAGGATCTAGATGATGTTGCTGGCGTTGTTCCGAATCTATTCACCGAGAACTGAACCGCGGAGGTAGTTACGCTGTGAAAATCATCGATGCCCATCACCACATTTGGCAGATGAAGAATTTGCCTTGGCTGGCGGGCGAACCAGTCCCAAGGATATTCGGGGAATACGACTCGATCCGGCGTGATTACCCGATCGAGGAGTATCTAGCGGATATCCGAAAGTGTGGGGTGAGTAAGACAGTTTACGTCCAGGTAAACTGGATTCCCGACCAGGAATTAGACGAGACGCACTGGGTACAAAGCGTTGCCAGTAAGTTCGGTTGCCCGAATGCAATTGTTGGTTTTGCCGATCTGGCCAAATCGGACGTTGAAGAAACGTTGGCGGCTCATCTCGAAAGCCCTCTATTTCGCGGAGTCCGGCAGCAGTTGCATTGGCATACCAATGCGCAGTACCGATTTGCCAGTCGTCCCGATCTGATGAATGACAGCCGATGGAGGCGTGGCTTTGCTCTGCTGGAAAAGTTCGGATTGGTTTTTGAACTCCAAGTCTTTGCCTCGCAAATGGCAGATGGAGCAAGACTGGCCGCAGACTTTCCCGAAACGACTATCGTCCTCGAACACTGTGGGATGTTGGAAGATCGCTCTGAAGCTGGCTGGAGCCAATGGCGTACCGGTATGCGACTCCTGGCTAAGAACTCGAATGTGTGTACTAAAATCTCCGGTCTCGGCACTTTTTTGCATCGATTCGACCGTGATGCGATCCGGTCAGTGATTCTGGAAACGATCGAAATCTTTGGTGCAGATCGTTGCATGTTTGGAAGTAATTTCCCGATTGAAAAGATTTGGACGGATTACCCAACACTCTTTTATGGCACTGCCTCGATTCTGGACGAGCTGAATGGCACCGAAAAGGCAGCAGTGTTGGGCGATACCGCGAAACGAATCTATCGTCCGGCTTGAGACTAGCCCGCAATGAGCTCGTCGCTTTGGATTTTAGGTGATTTTGTGGGCGAGCGGCAAATATGGTTAAGAGATCGACCCTGAAGGATCAGATCAAAGCACTCCTGATTAAACGGATTCTTGAAGGAGCATACCGGAGCGGCGATCGATTGGTTGAGCTCAGGATCGCACGAGAGATGGGAACAAGTCAGGCGCCAGTTCGCGAGGCACTCCGCGAACTCGCTAGTCTGCGGTTGGTCGAAAATGTCCCCCACAAAGGGACGAGAGTACGGAGTCTGGGAAAGCAGGAGCTGTTGGAGACCTTTTTGGTTCGAGGGGCCCTGGAAGAGTGTGCAACCAGATTAGCTACGCCGAAGCTGAAAACGGCTTTGGCGCCCTTAAGAGCGGCCATCAAGGAGATGGTCTTAGCCGCTAAACAGAAGGATTTAAAGAAAGTGGTCGAGGCGAGTATTCGTTTCCATCGCTTAATTGTCGAGGCTGCTGGTAATCGGATACTTCTCGACACCTGGTTATCTTTGCATATCGAGGCCCACAGTTTGGTGACGCTGTTGCAATCGCGGCTGGACCTTGCGTCGGTCGCTCCCTCCCATCAAGCGATCGTTGATGTCATCGCAACCGGTGACAGCGAGATGGCCGCGAAGGTTGCAAGGGATCATCAGAATTTCTATCTCGTTCACACCGCCGAACCTGACTCTGCGCTCGGGCGCGAACCCAAGCGTAATGGTAGGGCTAAACGGATCCAACGAAGGCAGGATCTGTGAACAACGACTCCAAGGCAGTATACAGGGTGGCCGGACCAGCGATCACGCGATTCCCTTTCCAAAGCCCGTCATCCGAAAGAAAGTCGTTGATCGTGCCGCCGGCAGCCTGGACGATGGCAAGAGCGCCTAGACAATCCCAGGAATTGATATGTGGCTCAACGTATCCGATCAGACGTCCGCACGCGACATAGCAAAGCGTCAATGCACCGGAACCTTCCCGATGGAACATCGCCCCGGCTTGGAGCAGCCGGGAAAAGACCGGCAGAAATTCGTCCGGTCGCACCCGCGGTGAGTAGCCCACTCCGACAATACCATCCGTCAAACGAGTCGCTGTGCTTGGTCGGATTGGCCGTCCATTGAGAGTGGCCCCGGTATGGCGTCCGCCAGCGAACAATTCCGCGCGTGCCGGACTGAAGACAAAACCCATTTCCAACCTGCCATCGAGCACGAAGGCGATCGACAAGCACCAGCCGCTCAAACCGCTGATAAATGGTTGCGTTCCATCGATCGGATCGACTACCCAGATCCCTTGACCGGAAGAGAACTCGGTGCGCCCCGTCTCTTCACCGAGAAAAGCGTCTTGTGGGAACCGAGCATTGATTCGATCGCGGATAAGCAACTCCGTATTGAGATCCGCTTCGCTGGCCATATCCTGTTGGCCTTTGCTATGCACGACTAACGTGTCAAACCGTCGAAAATAACTGAGAGCGAGTTCGCCAGCCTGTTGGATGAGAGCGGAAGCGAAATCGAAGCGCTCTGGGATAGATGAACCGTTCATAAGCCTCGATAATGGAAATCTAAAAAAGGGGCCGGGGAGTCAGTTTCCTTCCAGAGCCAGGCGGCGCCACGCACGCCGCTTGAATCGCCATGCGTTGCCTTGCGAATCGGAGTTTCGAATACCGTCGAGAAGGTGTAATGTGCTATTTCCAGCGGAAGATCGGCATAGAGTTCGTCCACGTTGGACATTCCGCCGCCGATTACGAGAATGTCCGGATCGAG
>WNFJ01514003.1_pt1 | contig 17923 bp, 23 predicted proteins | sample 5400461 | NCBI WGS metagenome assembly WNFJ01 (sample SAMN13153349, study PRJNA577476) | soil metagenome | isolation source: 115 cm saprolite on Douglas fir-dominated hillslope | place: USA:California | collected 2013-09-17 | reverse complement strand
GGGCTACGCAAGAAGATCATTCCCATGGGTTCCTACATAATCGCCACCGAGCAATTGCCGGAATCTTTCGCCACGGAGCTCAGTCCGCGGAATCGCATGATCTACGATTCCAAGTACTACCTCTATTATTATCGGCTGACGCCCGACAATCGAATCCTCTTCGGCGGGCGGGCCGCATTCTTCCCGGAGACGAAAGATACCATTCGCCGCAGCGCGGAAATCCTGCGCCGCGGGATGGTCGAAGTCTATCCGCAGCTACGAGATACGAAGATTGCGTACGCCTGGGGAGGAACGGTGGACTTCTGCTTCGACACCATGCCGCACGCGGGACAGATCGATGGCATCCACTACGCGCTGGGATACGCAGGCCACGGAGTTGCCATGGCAACCTACTTGGGCGCGAAGGTGGCGGAGAAAATCTGCGGCAGCAACGACGAAATCCCTTACGCCGCGATTCCCTTCCCCGGCGCGCCGTTGGGACTGTACAACGGGAGACCGTGGTTTCTGCCTTTCGCCGGTGCCTACTACAAAGTTCTGGATTGGATTAGCTAAGACTGGATCGGTTGATCGTCTTTCTTTCGCCGAAACAGGAAATAGGCCAACGGCCCGAACAACAGGACCACAGGCCCCCATCGCAAGGCAAACTTATCGCTGGCAATCATGGCAACTCCGCTCATTAACAGGGGAGCAATGACTGCGTAGGCCAACCCTCTCCTTCCCCACGGAATTCGAAACGTCCGCGGCAAGTCTGGACGCTTGCGGCGCAGTCGCCAGGCGGAAAGCACGGTAAGCACCGAGGTCGCGATCCTCAGCCAGATGTAAACCGAAATCAATTGTGCCAGGCTGTGCCACGCGACCAAGCAATACATCGCCGCAGATAGCAGGATAGCGAGCCACGGCGTTCCGAACCTGGAATGAGTTTTGGCGAGGATGGGAGGGAAATAGCCATCGGCCGCCATCGCAAACGGCATGCGCGTCGTGCTCAGGACTGTGCTATTCAGAATTGAAAGTGCCGTGAAGGCGGCAGCCAGGGTCGTCGCAAATCCCAGCCAGGGCCCGCCGATGATGCCCGCCGCTTCTGAAAAAAATCCGTCGTGCCACTGCTCCCATTTTCCGACTGAAGCCAACACGCACGCCGTCGGCAAAACATAGGTCGCCATCGAGAGCGGAACCACCCAGGCCAGCGCCCGCGGATAACTGCGCTGCGGATTTTCGACTTCTTCCGCCACAGATGAAATCTGCTCATATCCCGCGTAGAGCCATAGCCCCAGCGCAAAACCTACTCCGAAAACCTGGAACAGAGGCTTGTGCGGCGGAATGAAGGGAAGGAATGGATTGTTGTGCCACATTCGGACGCTCACGATGCACATCACCAACACCACGGCCAGAATCGAGAGTTCGAGAACGGTGGCAACTCTCCCCACCAGCCGGATGCCGCGCAGGTTCACATAAGCGATGAGCGCGATTACCGCGACCGACACCAGGTAGTGCCCCAACGGCGTAAGCCACGGAATGTAGTGAGCCATGTTGTCGGTGAACAGGACCGCGTAAGCGCCACCAAGCAGAAACGACGCGCACCAGTTCCACCATCCGGCAAGAAATCCCCAGAAGTCGCCGAAGGCTTCGCGGGTCCAGCGATAGAAGCCGCCGGCGACGGGCATCGCGGTCGTCAGTTCGGCGGCGACCAGCGAAATCGGGATGCACCAGAAAAACGGGATTAACAGCTGATACAACAGCGCCATCCCCGGTCCGGAGGTGCGCACCTGGTCCTCCAGCCCAAAAGGGCCCGCGGTGTTGTAGGAGTACATCACAAAGACGAAGGAGAAGAGGCCGACTTTCCTGATGGCGCCGATGCGGGCTGCGTTCGTTTTCTTTTCGGAATCCGACACGAGTTCGGTTGTGGGTTTCACTCTAGACTCGTTCCAGAATAACGGCGATTCCCTGCCCGACGCCGATGCACATGGTGCACAGCGCGTAGCGTCCGCCCGTTCGACGCAACTGATTTATCGCAGTCGTGACCAGCCGTGCGCCGCTCGCACCCAATGGATGACCGATGGCGATTGCGCCACCGTTTGGGTTCACGTGCGTGGCGTCGTCTGGCAGACCGAGATCGCGCAGCACGGCGAGCGCCTGCGCGGCGAAGGCTTCGTTCAGTTCGATCACATCCAGGTCGGAGAGCCTAAGGCCGGCTTTCGCCAAAGCCTTGCCCGTGGCTGGAACCGGGCCGATTCCCATCACGCGCGGCAAAACTCCGGCGGCAGCTGACGCAACCACCCGCGCACCTGGGGTGAGGCCGTATTTCGAAGCGGCCGCTTCCGAAGCCAGCAGGAGCGCGCATGCGCCGTCGTTGATGCTTGAAGTGTTTCCCGCCGTGACCGTGCCGTTGGGCTTCACGATGGATTTCAGTTTGGCCAGCGCTTCGAGAGTCGTATCAGGACGCAGCTGCTCGTCCTGCGCAACCACTTGTGGATCGCCTTTTTCTCCGGGAACCGTAACCGGCACAATTTCTTCCGCCAGTCGGCCCGTTCGCATCGCCTCTGCCGTTCGCTGCTGGCTTCTGAACGCAAACGCGTCCTGATCCTCACGCGAAACGCGCCATTCTTCGGCTACGTTTTCCGCCGTCTCGGGCATCGAGTCAGTCCCGTATTTCGCTTTCATCAGGGGATTAACGAAGCGCCATCCGATGGTTGTGTCTTCGATTTTCGCGGAGCGGGAAAATGTCGTTTCAGCTTTTCCAATCACAAATGGGGCGCGCGACATGCTTTCCACTCCGCCTGCAATCACCAACTCGGAGTCGCCGGATTTGATCGCGCGCGCCGCGACCGACACCGCTTCCAGGCTCGATCCGCACAGCCGGTTCACGGTCGCGCCGGATACTTCTTTTGGCAGACCGGCCAGCAGCAATGCCATGCGCGCTACGTTGCGATTGTCCTCGCCTGCCTGATTGGCGCATCCGTAAATCACGTCGTCCAGCGCGCCCCAATCGACTCTGGGATTGCGCTCCATCAACGCTTTGAGCGGAAGCGCCGCTAGATCGTCGGTTCGAGTGGACGACAGCGCTCCGCCGTAGCGCCCAAACGGCGTCCGGATCGCATCGCAGATATAAGCGTGCTCCATGGAAAACGAATTTAGTTCCTCCGCACTCAACAAGTTGAGAGTCTATATCACCTGGCTCGGTTCCAAAAAGATCGGAAGCGGTGCAATGACAATCACAATTTCACGGAAGCCGGAATATTTGAACTCGTTGATCGCTTGTTGCAGAGTTTGTAGCAGGGGGATCGCGCAGAAGACCTACGGCTTCGCAGGCGGTGCAACCCGGATGAAGACTTCATCCCATCGATGATGTTTGCCCGAAGGAACTTCCCGGCTGCCGGCAAAACGCCGCTTCAGCATTTCGCAGTCTTGCATCTCGGACACGTCAACCAGACGCCACCCCGGCAGCCGACTGCTGCCTCCTCCTCCGCCTTGATGACAAAATAAGCGGACGATTCCGTTCTGGATATCGTAATCATGAGGTTCCACTATCCGCTCTCGACCTTTGTATATGAACCGGAGCAGGTGTTTCTCTGTAATCGCGTTGCGTAGTAGATCATCTAGTTCTTTCTCGACCGTAAGCTTGGCGTCAGGGAGTTGATCTCCGATTTGCGGTGGTTGACCGCCAGTCCGATTCCGAATCCGCAACGCTTCTCGCAAGTTGGCCCGGCGAGTTTCCATCACCATATCGTACTCGCGAGCTCCGGGCTGCGCGTGGAAGCTTTTCGGTCGAAAACTTTGTGCATCGTAATTATATGTATATACATCTATCTAGACATGAACCAATCACTCTTGCCCGACCTAGGGTGCATGTGCGGCAGCCTCCGCCGCACCTCGCGAGCATTGACACAGCATTATGAAGAGGCGCTTCGCCCGCTCGGGCTGCGGTCCACCCAGTTCACCATCTTGCAAGTTCTCTCGCGCGCTGGAGAGGTCTCCCAGGGGCAACTCGGCACAATGCTGGCGATGGACAGCACTACCCTGACTCGAACTTTGGGAATCATGCGCCGCCAGGGCTGGGTCGCAGAACGCCCTGGCCGGGACCGGCGAGAACGCCTGCTGAGCCTCGCCAAGGGTGGAGAGACAAAACTCAAGCGTGCTCTCCCGATATGGGAGAAAGTCCAGTCCCGCTTGCGCCGTCAAGTCGGGCCGCAAGTTTGGGAGCACCTTCTCCACCTAACCCATGAACTAACCAACGTAGCCACAACTCAAGGAGACTCGCAATGAAACACTATGGAAAGCTCACCCTCGCGCTTATTGCCGGCTGGTTCGTATTTGCCCTGTCCGCTTCTGCGCTGCATCTGTTCAGAAATAATTCGCAGCGCGTCGGGATCGGAGTTGCGATCGCCGCACTCACACCGATTATCGTTTTCGCGCTGTGGTTTGCACTCTCGGAAAGCTTCCGGCAGTTCACATTGTCTTTGAATCCGCGCATTTTGACGGGTGCGCAGTTCTGGCAATCTTTGCGCTGCCTGCGGGCTATGGCGACATGGCTATCGGAGCGACAGCTACACTCGCGGCCTGGCAGCTTACCAGTCCCAGTCATCGCAACAGCTTCATTCTTTGGCAGGCGCTTGGCATTACAGACTTAGTTATCGCGGTTAGCCTCGGTACCACCGCACGTTTGCTCGATCCAAGCGGACCTTCGATGCTTCCGTTGACCGTGCTGCCTTTAAGCCTGGTGCCAACGTTCCTAGTGCCGCTGTTCACGATCTTTCATGTGATTTGCATCGCCCAGGCACGGAAGTGGGAAAGCGCTTCCAGCCACACTGGTCAGGTGGCAAGGACAGCACGCGCTTTCTGACAGGGAAACCGGGGCTCCCGCCCCGGTTCCAGTCAGTGCCGCGTGCGTGGACCAGCCTAGAAGGAGAAGCTGTGAACCATCCTGACGCTCTCGATTGTCACCGAGCCGAGGCCGTAGGCAGCGCCGCCCACTGCAGATCCCGTGCCGGTGTTGACAACGGCACCGGAGTCGGCAGCAGCCTGAATAGACAAGTAATAGGTACCCACTCCGACGTTAGGGAAGATGAAATTGTAACCGTGAGCGCTAGTAGTCTGCAGAATCAGCTGAATCGTGGAAGTAAAATCACACGTCCCAGTCCCTGCCAGACCGCTGACCGTCACGTTAACCACGCAATCGCCGAGCGACTGCCTGAGTGTCTGAACCCGGGAATCCAATACGACGCCGGAATCAGATCCAGTCCCGGAGCAATCCCAGAACTGCAGCGTTGCAGGCCGCTGCCGGATAACCATACATAATGGGATTACCATTCGGGGCGTCCAAAAGGACCGCGCGCAGATACACTCCGCCGGTGGCTGTTGCCGTGGACGTGTTGGTGCCGCCTGATGTTTTCGACGGTTTCGTTGTAACCAGAGTGTTCGTGTACAGGCCGGTCACCAGCGACGTGGAGGCGAACAGCGACTGGCTGTTCGAGACTTTCACGGTGCTGCCCATAACCTCGACATAATTGTCCGCGGTCACAAGCTTCGCAGCGCCACTGAATACGTCCGCGCACCTCCAAGTGCCGGTGCCGGTTGTCGCAGTGAGGCTGCACCCTACTGCTGAATTGTAGGCCGCTGTTGCTTTAGAGCTCGGTGTGCCGCTCTGGGCGAAAGCCATCGTACGCGTCGGAAGGCGCAGAGGTACACCCTCGCCGCGCGAAGGGCACGCGTCGGGCTTTACGGATTAGTTGTCAGGATTCGCCGTGTCAGCCGCCGGAATTCGCTGTCTTAGCCACTGGCCAAAGGCTTGCCGATTTCCCAGTGGTGTCCGAAGGGATCGGCGATGCGTCCGACGCGCCAGCCGTATTCTTTGTCCTCGACGGGCGAAACCACGGTGGCTCCGGCTTTGACGGCGCGTGCGAAAACGGCGTCCGGATCGGCCACCACCATCACCATCCGCACCGTGGCGCCTCCCCGAAACTCAGCGCCCAGCGACTCCGGGCTGAAATTGTGGTGCTCCGGAGACTCGTCCGCCACCCAGAATTCCGCTTGCCCCACCGACAGCTGGGCGACCACCGCTCCATCCGGCGCCTCGATGCGGAACAATTCCCCAGCTCCAAACGCCGCCTTGTAGAACTCGACCGCCTTCGCCCCGTGGCGGACCGAGAGCATGGGGGAGATGGAAGTTTTCTGATCTTTTTTCTGAAGGTCGGCGCTCTGCGACTGGTTGGCCATGGGAGGATTCCTCTCTCGCTGGAGTTCAATAGCGGTGCTAGACATTGTGCCATAGCCCGAGCCGCAACATATCAATGCGCTGGCTGCGGAATCCGCAGGAGTACTGCGTGCCCGCTACAAGAAATTAACGGGGCACGACGAGTTTTCGGACACTGCTTTAAGGGAAGGACTATCAAAGAAGCCGAGGGTCATCGCCCGGCTTGCTGCAGTTGACGTTTTCGGGGGGAACTGAGGTGATAGCGCGAAGTTACATAACCAGCAAACCTGGAGGCTATCAGTCAAGGCTATCTGAAGGCCTCCTCACAAAGAGAGGCCTTCTACCTTTCTAAGCTGGCAATTCTTGAACTGTGCGGATGGATTGAAGAGTCGATGGACGACGTCGTACTTAAGTGTGCGGTCCGACACTTGAAGAGTGCGGACAATCGCAAATATTGCAGGGACACAGTCGTCGAGAGAACTTACGGTTTTGACTATCACAACAACTTTCGCTTCATCTTGATCCGGTTTGCTCGGTCTGGTAAACGTCGAGAACATTGAGGCTCGCGTCGACGAAAGTAAGCATAACAGCATGGTGGCGGCTCTCCCTTCGCTGAAAACGCACAGAACGAGGCTCATACACACCTAAGAGGCACTACCCGAACGATCAACGCTCCATCGGTTACGACCGCGCAGTTCCAGCCTTTACATGAGGGATTGATGGAATTCGATCGCGTGATCCGAAGCACCAACTCGTAGTAACCGCTGCGGGCGGCGGGCGGGCCCGCCCTTCTCGTCACCTCGGCTGCCCCAACCTCAAAGGGTGGGCACCTGTGGCCTCTAGGAATCGCAGCGGGCTGAAGCCTGCATTTCTGAATTCGCTTCTTACGCGGCCATCAATGGCCGCTCTTCCACGCGCGGGGTTGTGGACTACAATTGCATCGCCTGGATCGTCCGCCAGATTTTTTGCAGATCCTAAATGGAGGTGAGGAATGCCCGTAGAACAGGGGAGCCTTGACCTTTTGCAGCATCCGGCAGCCAGGGAGTTGTTGCAGTCGCCGATCCCCGCTCGCCTGGCTTATGTATGGACCGATGGCACTCCCAGAGTTGTGCCGATTTGGTTTCACTGGAACGAACAAGAGTTCGTGCTGGGAACGCCGACGAAAGCGCCGAAGCTCAAAGCGCTGGCGAAGGATCCCAAGGTGGCGCTCACGATTGATGACAATACCTTCCCCCACAAGGTGCTGTTGGTTCGGGGCACGGCGCGGTTGCAACCGCTCGAGGGCATCGTTCCGGAATATGCGATGGCCGCCGAGCGCTATTTCGGCGCCGAACAAGGAAAAGCCTGGGTAGCGCAGCTTGCGTCCATGATTCCGGACATGGTGCGCATCACGATTACTCCGGAATGGGTCGGACTACTCGACTTCCAAAAACGCTTTCCCAGCGCTCTGCCGCTGTGAAGCCTCTACCTGAGCCTGTCTCCCGGCTCGGGCGCGGACTTGGGGCGGTGCGAAGATACTCGGCCCGTCTAGAACAACTCCGCCCCTCGAATTCTGTAGAAGAGAAGATGCTTAGGGAATCCTCGAGTCGTTGTCCGCTTCACGTTCCGAAGCTCTGCGGAGCGGAATTTGCATGGAGCGCCAGAAGCAGGATTCTTGATAACACGTGAGACAGCCGAAGTGACCGCCTTCTCCCAACGCTCGGCCAGAGCCTGGCCGAACTGCGCGATGGTACCAATCGGCCTGCTCCAGGATGTCGGAGACAGCCACATCGCTGAGGACAAGCCGAGCTTGTTTCACCGCCCGCGAGCTCGCTCACGCAACGCCGACAGAAGACCTTTCCTGCGAATCTCGGCTACGGGGAGTTCAATCTTCGGACCCTTGGCGGCAGCCACCAGTTCTTGCTCCAGATTGCTCAAGCGGCGCTCTTTGTCCTGACGAATCAGTCGCGGACATATTCGCTGGGTGTGCCCCAGTCGCCAGAAGCTACTTGTCCTTCGACGTAGCTCTTAAGCGCCTCGGGGAGGGAGATGTTCAGTGAGGTCATTGCAGTTTTGAAGGATCGCAAAAAATGGCTGCCTGAACAAAGCTTATGTCATTCCCTTTTAACCCGCCAAAGCGGGTCAAATGCTCGGAATGACAGAGTGGTAATAGAGCAGGACAATGTACCATAGTGGTGTATAATGGTGTTATGCCAACCACCAAACATGTCCGCCGGAGCGTGACCCTGCCGGCTCCTGTGGCCAAACAAGTTCAAGGCATCGCTAAACGTCGCCGCTTGAGCGACAACCGCGTTCTGCTGGAACTTATTGAACTGGGCATCGAAGCCAACAAACAAAGAGAGCAGGCTTTCTTTGAACTGGCGGAACGTTTCCGCGCCTCGGACGACCCCGCCGAGGCCAAGCAACTAGGAGACAAACTGGGACGCATGGTCTTTGGTGAGTAATCCCTGGTGAATCGTGCCTCAGATCGAAAGCTGGTCCGGACTCCCCGCCAGAATACGCCAGCACCTGGCCGAGCGCATGCGCGACCGCAACATCTCCCTTGATGATTTGAACCAGCTTCGAATCTGGATCGAGTCGAAACCAATCGTCCCTGAAGGACCGTGGTACCGCGACTTCGGCTCGTTCAAACTCTGCGGCGAAGGCAAATATCCAAAGACATTTCTCCGGTCCGGACAGGCGGCTAGTGCCGCCCTTCCGCATCACCTCACCAAAGTCAAAACCCCCACCCTTTTTTCGCAAAGCGCGCGAAAAAGGATGGGGCACCCAGCCTTGAAGGCGGTGCCCGGACACGACCCGGTGCGGATTCACCTTCCCCGGCTCAAAAGGGTTAAACTTACGGCGTCATAAGCGACGGGCAACAGGTAAGAAGGAGGTCTCATGGGAGCCAATGCCAATGCCAATGCCAATGAGAAGGCGCGGGTGGAGGCGCTTCGCAGCTACAAGATTCTCGACACCGATCCGGAAAAAGCCTTTGACGATCTCACGATTTTGGCATCGCATATCTGTGAGACACCGGTTGCGCTGATCTCATTGATCGACACAGACCGCCAGTGGTTCAAGTCGCGAGTTGGCGTGAGCCTGACCGAGACCCCGCGCGAAGTTGCGTTCTGCGCGAAAGCGATCCAGCAGTCGGACCTGTTTGTCGTGCCGGACGCGACCAAGGACCCCAGGTTCAGTTCGAATCCCTTCGTTGTGTCCGATCCCAAGATTCGGTTCTATGCGGGCGCGCCGTTCACCAGTGCGGACGGGTATCCGCTGGGAACGTTGTGCGTGGTGGACGTGGTTCCGCGGCAGTTGACGCCCAGTCAGCAAAACGCGCTCATGGCTTTGAGCCGTCAGGTACAAGCCCAGTTTGAATTGAGAAAGAATTTGCTCGAGCTGCGCGCCGCCCTGGATGAGCGGGACAAAGCGGAAGCGGAGAGAGACCGGACAATTTCGGAGCTGCAACATGCGCTCGAGCATGTGAATCGGCTGAGCGGGCTGATCCCCGCGTGTTCCGCATGCAAACTGGACGTGACGATTCCAGCCGACCCGAACGCAATTTCAGGAGTCGTGGACGGAGTCATGCAAATTGCCCGTGAGATGAAGTGCGCGGAGGGAAATGAATATCAGGTTGAGCTGGCCCTGCGCGAGGCCCTGGCAAATGCCATCGTCCATGGCTGCAACAATGATCCGACGAAAAAAGTGGAGTGCTGCGTGGCCTGCACCGAATCGTCGGATGTAATGATCGTGGTGCGCGATCCGGGAGAGGGGTTCAGCCCGAGCGCCGTTCCCAGCCCGCTCGCCGCGGAGAACCTGCATTCCGACCATGGTCGTGGAATTTACCTCATCAATCAGCTGATGGACGAAGTCTCGTTTGAACGCAATGGCGCAGAGATTCGGATGCGCAAGGCGGCAACACCTTCCGCGCCGCCAACTCTTACGGCGACCGGCACCGGCGATTGATTTAGCGCCGGTCTGGATGCCTGCCTGCTGCGGCTTTCCCGGGGTGAGTATGTAACTTCCGCACCGCCTTACGAGTGATGCGTTCTTTGTGCCACTCTGCGGCTGGGTCGAAGAAAATAGACTGTACCGTCGGCGTGGGCGGCGGCCTCTACTCGCGATAGAATATTGCTGCCGGGAATTCTATGAATACTGCTGTAGCGCGCTTAAATTGGGAAGGTCAGGTTGTTGACGGGAAATTTCCGCTAGAGAAGTGGCTGGGCGGCTCGGAGCGATGCGACGTCTTCCGCACGCAATTGCCGGGACAACCACCGCAGTTCGCCGCAATTAAGCTGATTGCCCCACCAGCCGGGGATGCTGAACGGCAAATCTCGCGCTGGCAGATGGCGGCGACGTTGGCCCATCCGCATCTGCTGCGGGTGTTTCACGCTGGCCAGTGCAAGATCAACGGCGCTCCCCTTATCTATGTGGTCGTGGAATATGCGGAGGAAGATTTATCGCAGGTGCTACCGGCGCGAGCGCTCTCGCCTCAAGAAGCCAGAGAGACCCTTCTGCCGCTGCTAGATGCGCTCTCGTATCTCCACTCCAGAGGTCTGGTGCATGGACGCGTCAAGCCGTCGAATATCATGGCGGTCGGAGACCAGTTAAAGCTTTCCAGCGACAGCGTTCGTGCGGCCAATGAGTCCGCGGACCTCGCACTTCCGCGAAGTGCCTTCGATGCGCCCGAGGTCGCGCGTGGAGGGAGGTCGCGGGCGTCCGACATTTGGTCAGTCGGCGTAACCCTGGTCAGGTGCTTGAGCCAGGGGGCGCAGGTCCGAGAAAGCTACAATCCTGTTGAACAGGGAATCTCGCAGACGATTCCAGAGCCTTTCCGCCATATTGCACGCGAATGTCTGCGGCCAGATCCGAAAGCACGATGCACGCCAGCGGACATCAGGGAGTGGCTTCGGCCTGCGGCGGTCCCTCCGGCTCCGATCCCACGGACTAAAAGACGCTCGCGTCCCTCGCTCGGCGTAATAACAATCATCGCTGCAATTGTTGTGCTGGCGGTGATTTTTGCTGTGAAGTGGGCCACCCACGGGACACGGGAGCCAAGGAAATTCTGTGCAGGGCGGACAGCAGCAACCCGCGACCGGAATTTCCTCACCTCAATCTTCACTTCCTACCTCTGCACCTAGTGCCAGTGCGCCAAAGCCCGCGGACCAAGGTGCAGTCGCAGAACGCGTGATGCCCGATGTCTCGGTCAGCGCGCGTAATACGATTCAAGGAAAAATCCGAGTGAGCGTGCGAGTCGCGGTGAATCCTGAAGGTGAAGTTAAGGAGGCAAGCCTCGCCTCTGCTGGGCCGAGCAGATATTTTGCCAATAAGGCCCTGGAGGCTTCCCGACGCTGGAAATTCAGGCCTGCGGAAGTGGATGGCCGGCCCGTGTCGAGCGAGTGGATGCTGCGCTTCCAGTTTGGACGGACCGGAACCGAGGTGGTCCCGACAGAATCAAAGCCCGGAACTTAGTAACTGAGCATAACTACGCCGCGCCAAGTTCACCCGGCGACATCTCATCCACATAACACCACACCCAGGACTCTCCCGGTTCGATGGAGCGAATTAATGGATGGTGGGAAGACTTGAAGTGCTTGGTCGCGTGCTTGTTTTTCGAAGAGTCGCAGCAGCCTACGTGTCCGCAGGAAAGGCAAAGCCGCAGGTGGACCCAGGTGTCACCCAGTTTCACACAGTCTTCGCAGACGTGCTTATCGGTGGTTCGGAATTTGATTTGATCAGTATGTTTGCAGTTCATTCCTCTTTAGCCTCGTTTCTGACTGACGTTAAGCTGCACCTTGGCTTACTTCCAACGCGGCGCGGTCCCATCCCGCGAGCGCTGCGGCGTCTTCATAGGAGCTTTGCAGAAATTCCATTAGGATTTCGTCCGGCGCGGATGACCGGCGGACCGCGTCATACATTAGAATGAATTCTTTCAGCTCCGGCTGGTAGAACGCAGACTCCGGACGCACCTTTTGTTTCGCCAGGCCCGCGGGTTCAGGCGCTGCATACGCATAAAAAGCTGGACCATCGAATCCCATGCCGGGCCACCAACCCGCGCTAATCACTTCGTGCGAGTAGGCTTCGCGAGTGATGGAATCTGCGCCAGGGCGTTCGGGAGCGCGCCGTCCGTTGAATCGAGTCACAGCCAGGTCGAAACTTCCCCAAAAAAAATGCACGGGACTACTCTTGCCCAGGAACCGCGCACGGAACTGTTTGAAAACCGAATCACAGGAAGTGACGATGCGCCAGAAGCGATGCGCCGCGTCCGCATCATAGGCACTGTAGAGATTGTCGTCAGCAAACGGAACGGGGTCGGGAACTTCCACCGGCTTAGCGTAGATGGCGACGTCAACACCGAGCGAACGCAGGGTTGACATGAACTCGGAATAGAAATCCGCGACGGTGCGGGGTTCGAGAGCGAGCGTCTCGCGCAGACCATCGCAGCGATCAATCAACAGCTTGTGATCAATGAAGTCGAACTGGATTTCGAAAACGTCTTTTGCGTACGGGATCGGCGAAGTTGTCAAGCCGCGGGCGCTGATATACAACGGCACGTTCCACCAGTGGTTGACTAGTGGCGTTAGCGCCAGTCGTACCTTGCCGACGATCTGCGTCCACATGTGCAGATTGTGGTAGGTGGGCTTCCACTCCTCAAGAGGAAGTGCCGGCCAGGCTTCAGAATTCGAAACAGTCGAGGTAGTGAGCGGTGTGGGCATGGCTCGCGCTCCTGAGGGACTATCTGGGTAATTTATCACGCTGGGCCGCAAGTCACTTCTTGAGGAATTTTCCTGTTTCCAACTCCTCGAATGCTCGCCGCAGTTGTTCCTGGGTGTTCATCACGATGGGACCGTACCACGCGACGGGCTCCTCGAGTGGCTTCCCGGAAACAAGGAGAAACCGGATGCCATCATCCCCCGCCTGCACTGTGACTTCGTCGCCGCGATCAAAAAGGATGAGCGATCGGTTGTCCGCCTCCACGGGTGGCGCGGTGTCCAGCCATTTGATGGCTTCCGTCGGTACCTGAAGGGGACCGGAAGAGTTGCAGAACTTTCCCGCCCCGGCAAAGACGTAGGCGAAGGCGTGGCGGGTGGTCTCAACTGGCAGAGTCTTGCGCTTTCCTGGAGCCACCGAAACGTCGAGGTAGATGGGATCAGCCGCGATTCCATCCACCGGGCCTTTCTTGCCCCAGAAATTTCCGCAGACGATCCGCACATGGGTGCCGTCGTCATCCTTGACCTCGGGGATATCGAGCGCTTTCACTTCCTGATAACGCGGCGCAGTCATCTTGAGCGATGCGGGAAGATTCGCCCACAGCTGGAAGCCATGCATCTGGCCGGCCTTGTCGCCCTTGGGCATTTCCTGATGGATGATGCCGCTGCCGGCAGTCATCCACTGCACGTCGCCGGCGGCGATGGCGCCATGGTTCCCCATGCTGTCACCATGCTCGACGGTTCCGGCCAGCACATAGGTGACGGTTTCAATTCCGCGATGCGGATGCCAGGGAAACCCGGCCAGATAATCCTCAGGAACGTCATTCCGGAAATCGTCGAGCAGAAGGAACGGGTCGAAGTCTTTGGTGTTGCCGAAACCAAATGCGCGGCGCAAATGTACTCCCGCGCCTTCGAGAGTCGGTTTGGACTTAATAACGCGCTTTACCGGTCGAATCGACATATAGACCTCCACTTCACAGAGTCGTCCCCGTTTCGCCACCAGCGCTTCAATTATTTCCGTAGACCGGCACCGCGGCACCGTGAATCAGTTTGGCATCATCGCAACACAAGAACAGAATCACGCGAGCAATGTCCTCGGGTTTTGGCCATTGGGCAAAATCCACGCCGGGCATGGCCTTCCGGTTCGCTTCGGTGTCGATGATGCTCGGCAGAACTGAGTTCACTCGCACCCCAGTACCGTTGAGGTCCGCTGCCAGGGAATCCATCATGGCCACGGCTGCAGCTTTTGATGCCCCGTACGCGGCAGCTCCGGCGGCATGATCGAACGCAGCCTTTGACGCGATATTGATAATCACTCCGCTTCTCTGCTTCAGCATCGCGGGCACGACGGCGCGCGCCAGTATGAAGCCCGAGCGCAAATTCAGCGCCATCATCCGATCAAATACTTTGCTCTCCAGTTCCCACAAGGGGACGCCACCAGCGTAAGCGCCAACCGCATTTACCACTGCATCCAGCCCTCGGTGGTCCGCTAGTATTCTGGCAATGAGCTGTTGCACTGCAGCTTCATCGGTAAGGTCCGCGTTATAGCCTTCGAACAACGACTTTTCGGTTACCGCGCTCTCCATGACATCGAACTCTTTCTGATCCCGATACGTGACGACTACGTTCGCACCTTCATCCAGAAACCCCAGGCTCACGGCGCGGCCCAATCCGCCTGTGCCCCCGGCGACTAACACGGACTTACCTGCGAATCTCCCACTCATCGCGTCCCTCGCATCGCTGCGCATTTACCCATCGAACTTGTCCCCGCTCTCGCGTTTAGAACTCTGCCAAGGCGCGATGAACCAGGCTGATTGAGATCGCGCCCTCACCCACCGCCGACGCCACCCGCTTCACATTCCCGGCGCGAACATCGCCCACCGCAAATACTCCCGGAAGACTGGTTTCGAGCATTTGAGGAGCCCGCGTAAGCGGCCAGACCGAAGATGGCACCAGCCCCGTAGACCCATCCAGATCTCGCCCGGTGAGGATGAAGCCCTTGTCGTCCATGGCAACGCAGCCTTGCAGCCACTCGGTTCGCGGAGATGCGCCGGCCATGATGAACACGTGGCGGATGTCGTGAGTTGAAGTTTGTCCGGTGCTTCGGTTGTTCCAGGTGACGCTTTGTAGCTGTCGATCACCGTCCAACCCGACAATTTCTGTCTTGTAATGCAGTTCGATTGCAGGATTGTCAGTGATACGTTGAATCAGGTAGCGTGACATGGTGTCCGACAGCTGTCCCGAGCGCACTAGGATATGGACTCTACGCGCGGTCTGAGAAAGGTATACCGCGGCTTGTCCGGCCGAGTTCCCTCCGCCGACTACGATGACCTCTTCGTCTTCGCAGAGTTGCGACTCGATGTAGGTTGCGCCGTAGTAAATTCCCTGCCCTTCGAAGTTCTTCAAATTAGCGATGGGAGGCTTGTTGTATTGTGCGCCGGTTGAAATCACAATTGCCCGCGCCGCCAGCACGGTTCCGTTATCCAGCACCACTTCGTAAGGACGTCGGCTGCACCTCAACTGGACCACGCCATGTGCCACCATCATCTTCGCGCCGAATTTCTGTGCTTGCGCGATGGCGCGATTCGACAACTCCTGCCCCGAGACTCCGGTGGGGAATCCGAGGTAGTTCTCGATCTTAGAACTCGATCCCGCCTGGCCGCCCGGAGATTCGATTTCAACCACCAGCGCGTCGAGTCCTTCCGATGCGGCGTAAACCGCCGCCGCCAAGCCCGACGGGCCCGCGCCTACGATGATCAGGTCCCACATCTGAGACTGGTCAATGCTGGCGTTGAGGCCCAAGCAGTCAGCCAATTGCTGCGGCGAGGGGCTGCGCAACACGGTCCGGCCGTTATAAATGACCACTGGAACATCACCGGTCTTGACTTCAAAACGGTCGAGCATCGCCTGGTAAGTCTTGTCCACATCGAGGTCCACATAGTTGTATGGGTAGGCGTTGCGGCCAAGGAATTCGCGCAGGCGCAAAGTGTTGGCACAGTGGCGCGAACCCAGCATGATGACGTTGCCCAGACCTTTGTTGATGAGAGCCAGGCGGCGAAGAATAAATGCCCGCATTAGAATCTCGCTCAATTCAGCGTCGCGGGCGACTACCTCGCGCAGGCCATCGGGCGTCACTTCAAGAAATTCACCAGCTTCCGTGACCCTTCCGAGCACCAGGCAACGCTGCCCAGAGATCATGCTGATTTCGCCGGTAAATGCACCAGCGCTGTGGGTTGTGATGGGGCGTTCGCCGTCAATGCCAGGCTGCACGATTTCCATCGCTCCCGAGATCAGCACAAAAAACGGAACGTATGTGTCATTAGGCCGAAACAAAATCTCACCGGGTTCGACTTTGCGCAACTTGCCCCCGTGACGAAGGCGGGCGATCTGCGCCGCAGTCAGAGTTGGAAAGGCTTGGGTAGCTGCATCGAGTGCGCTGGGCGCGGGCCAGGTGGACATAATTGATCCCTATTTGCTCGAATGAAAAACCGTGAGCAGTAATAGATGATGCAAGCACCGGTTCGGTTTCAATCGCCGAAGCGATACGCCGACTCGCCTGCCCCGGGGTAAGGTGGAAACGGGTTTCACGGGAATCGTTCCCTGAGAGAACCACCGGCCTTCGCGCCAAGCGTGAAGGCCGGATGACGCTAAGCAGCCGCTTGTTGGCTTTGCTTGACGAACGCAAGCAAATCGGCATTGATCTGGTCCGCATGGGTTGTCGGCATGCCATGCGGGAAACCTGGATACACCTTCAGCGTGGCGCCTTTAACAAGCTTCGCCGAGAGCAGAGCCGCCGCGGCGATCGGCACGATCTGATCGTCCTCGCCGTGAAGGATGAGGGTTGGCACGTCGAACTTCTTGAGGTCCTCCGTGAAATCCGTTTCGGAGAAAGCCTTGATGCAGTCATAGCCGGCCTTTACTCCTCCCATCATGCCCTGGAGCCACCACTTCTCCCGGATCCCTTCGGAAATCTTGGCGCCGGGCCGGTTGTAACCGTAGAACGGGAGCGTGATGTCCTTGTAGAACTGGGGCCGATTTTCGACATACGCGGCTCGCAGGCCGTCGAAGACCGAGAGGGGCGCGCCGGCGGGATTCTTGTCCGTCTTCACCATCAAGGGCGGTACGGCACTGATCAGCACAGCCATAGCGACGCGTTTTGAGCCATGCCGCCCAAGGTATCGGGCAACCTCTCCACCGCCAGTCGAGTGACCCACGTGGATTGCGTTCTTCAGGTCAAGCTTTTCGGTAAGCACCGCGAGATCGTCGGCGTAGGTGTCCATGTCGTTGCCATCCCAGGTTTGCGTGGAACGGCCGTGCCCTCGCCGATCGTGCGCGATGACCCGATAGCCACGTTGGCCGAAGAACAGCATCTGTCCGTCCCAGTCGTCTGCGGTGAGCGGCCAGCCGTGACTGAACACTATGGGCTGGCCCTTTCCCCAGTCCTTGTAGTAAATCTGCGTACCGTCTTTGGTAGTGATGGTGGGCATAAGGGACTCCTTATTGTGATTTGCTTCACTACTGCAACCTGCACGGGCAAAACAGGAAATGCATTTGATGAAGGCGGGCAGGAATGTAAATGTAAAAGAACGACGCCGTTAGTTTGGCCCTTATAGGATTAGAAGTACCACTGCAGCAGCCAAAGTAAGTGGATTCGAGCGCGCGCGACTACGATGCACTAATCTTTCTCTAGATATTCGTCGGGCACGTCATCCTCGGGGACCTCATGCGTCCGCACTTCTTTCTCATCCTCGTCCCCGGCTTCTTCTACGCCGGCCACTACATCGGCCTCGAAGGCGTTTCCTTCCTCAACTAGCTCGTCGACGCTCTCCGAATCGGCGCCGGCGATGCCGGATAATCCCTGCAAGTCACCCGACTGCCCGCCGGAACCTGATCGCGGTTCCTCGGATGAAAACACCAAGCCGACCACGGTCTGGCCCCTGCGCCGTTGCTTTGGCGTGGTCATCGGCTTCGAGACGCTGGTCTTCTTGCGAACGGCCTTCGCTTTCAAGGCCGGTTGCCTCGGGGCCGGCTTCTTCTTTTTCTT
>WNFJ01458272.1_pt2 | contig 17931 bp, 13 predicted proteins | sample 5400461 | NCBI WGS metagenome assembly WNFJ01 (sample SAMN13153349, study PRJNA577476) | soil metagenome | isolation source: 115 cm saprolite on Douglas fir-dominated hillslope | place: USA:California | collected 2013-09-17 | reverse complement strand
CGTATGTCGTCGCGACGTTGGATTTCAATCCCCCGTCCATACGTTAAGGACGTGAGTTCTGGTTCCTGGAATTTGCCATGTTGTCGGAGGTGAGGGTGCAATCAAAGCTCAGAGGCTTTAGTTTTTTTTTGGTCTTGGTGATTCTCGCTTTCTGCGGGAGTTCGGCGGCCGCGCAGGACTGGTTTCGTACAGCCATCGGCATGGATACCAACAAGCCCCGCCTGGCGATTACAGACTTCGCCGCGCGATCCGATGCCGCAAAGCCGCACGCTTTCCTCTTCACCCAGGTCGTCCGTGACGATCTCCAATTCAGCGGCATCCTCGAGCTCGCCAGCCCCAGCTTCTACCCTCCTCAGGCCCCCAGCGTCCCGGCCGAACTGAAACCCGCCGTCTGGATCGATCCCCCCACGAACGCCAATTTCCTCGGCTTTGGCAATTTGTCCGAGTCCACGACAGAAGTGGCCATCGAGGCCTGGCTGTATGACGTGCGCAGCCCGTCTTCGCAAGCTGTCATAGGAAAGGTGTATCGTGGCGCCCCTACCGACGCTCAAGTGAGAAAATTTGCCCATCAATTTGCCGACGAAATCATCGGCAAGCTCTCCGGCGGCCTCCCCGGCGTGGCCTCAACGCAGATCGCCTTCGTCAGCTCGCGCAGCGGCTCCAAGGAAATCTGGGTGATGGACTACGACGGTTCCAACCAGCACCAGCTCACCACCCTGAAATCGATTTCTCTCACTCCACGCTGGTCGCCCGACGCTTCGCGCGTCGCGTTCACCTGTTTCGCGCCATACGGGGGCCTCACCAGCGCGCAGATCTGCATGTATTCGCTGGACACCGGCAAACTTGTTTCGTTCCCCCGCTTCCGCGGCACCAATATCACTCCCGCATGGTCTCCCGACGGCACGCAGATCATTTTTTCATCTTCAATGCAGGGGAATCCTGAACTTTACGTCTCCGACATCAACGGTGGCCGCCCGAAGCGCTTGACCAACGCCAACGGCGCAAGCATGTCTCCCAGTTGGAATCCGAAAACGGGCCAGACCATCGCCTTCGTCAGCGATCGCGGCGGTACTCCCCAGCTCTACCTGATGAATTCAGATGGTACCAGCGATACGAAACTGGACTTACCCGACAAGGGTTATGTCATCGATCCGGCGTGGGCGCCCAATGGCCAATTGCTGGCTTTCAGTTGGCGCCGCCCTAACGATAACTACGATCTCTACATCATGGATGCCGCCACGCGCCAGCTTGTGGAGTTGACCCGCGACCAGGGCCGCAACGAGCGTCCCAGTTGGGCGCCCGACGGCCGCCACCTCGTTTTCGAATCAACCCGCGGCGGCACCCGGCAGATATGGACCATGCTGGCTGATGGCTCGCAGCCGCGCCAGTTGACGACCAGCGGGCATAACGAATCGCCCAATTGGTCGCCCCGGTGAGTTTTTCATGGAACCGGACGGGGGATTCCGTGCATCTTACACGTAGGTGCCCTGTGTCTTGGTTGTGTTGGTCTCGTCGTGTGGGCCGATTTGAATTTTATGCCCCGGCCTCCAGGCACCATGTATAATATATCGTGATACGAGATATTACCCGAACCCAGCCCGCTGGTGTTAGGATATTGGCTCTGGTGGGACCAACACGGGAACTTCACTGAGGAGGATTTGCATGAACTTGGCTTCACGCTCGCTCTATCGCGCCGCCTTGCTCGTCGCGTTGTCCGTGGTTGCTCTCACGGCCGGCTGTCACCACAAACCACCGCCGCCACCGCCGCCACCGCCAGTGCAAGCGCCCGCGCCCGCGCGTCCCACGGTGACGCTGCAGGCCAGCCCGACTTCCATCAACAAAGGTGAATCCGCGAACTTGAGCTGGAATTCCACCGATGCCACGCAGCTCTCTATCGCGCCCGATGTCGGCGACGTCACTGCCCAGGGCTCGACCAAGGTCACGGGTCCGGGCGGCTCCACCAGTGCCACTGCAACCGTCTCCGTGAATGCTCCACCTCCACCTCCGCCGCCGCCACAGGTTGACCTCGATAAGCTCTTCCGGGAGGAAGTGCGCGACGCCTATTTTGACTATGACAAAGCCGACATTCGTGCCGACGCTCGCGTGGCACTCTCCACGACTGCGGACTTCCTGAAGAGGTACCCATCGATAAGAGCAACCATCGAAGGCCACTGCGACGAGCGGGGCTCCACGGAATACAACTTGGGCCTGGGCGATCGCCGCGCCAGCGCCGTCAAGCAGTACCTCGTTTCTCTGGGCGTTTCTGCCGACCGCCTCAGCACCGTTAGCTTCGGCAAGGAGAAGCCCTTCTGCAACGAGCACAACGAGGCCTGCTGGCAGCAGAACCGCCGCGGCCATTTCGTGAAAGCCAACTGAGCCGCTTCACGCTGTTGGCCACGATGACCGTTTGGTGACGGAAACAGCCGCGAGGCCCGGCAACCCCTTGCCACCTCGCGGCTCTCTTATTAAAGTGAAAGTTGTTCCCCTGGACTGTATGATTTTTGTTGGCTGCTCTGTGGCCACCATTCATTGGCAGCCTTTCGGAGCCCCTTAGGAGGATTCTTCATGCGTATTCGCCATATCGCCATTTTCAGCTCGGCCGTTCTTGCCGGCGCGCTTGCCGGAAGCTTGATCGGCCCCCGCCCTGCCGAAGCCGTCGCCCGCGAGATCATTGAGCTTCAGCGTGACGTCACCTCCCTGCTCCAGGGACAGAAGGATCTTTCCACTCAAGTGACCCAGGACCACACCGTCATGAAGACGCTCGTCGAGCAATCCAGCGACAACGTCGGCAAGCTCGGTGCCACCATGAGCTCGCTACAGAAGTCCGTCCAGGATGTTCAGGCCAATTCCGGCGCGCGCCTCGACACCATGTCCACGCAGGTGCAGGGTCTGTCGGACAACCTCGAGGAAATCAAGTCGCGCCTCGGCAAGCTCAACCAGCAGCTCGTCGATCTTCAGAATTCCGTTCAGAGCCTCGACGCCAAGATTTCCGGCACCTCACCCGCCCCGGCCGCCGGCGCCGCCAATCCCACCGGTTCCTCGCCTAGCTCCTCCGCCGTCCCCAGCGGCCCGGCCCCCTCCGCCGACACGCTCTATTCCAACGGCCTCCGCGACATCACCAGCGGCAAATACGATCTCGCTCGCTCCGAATTTCAGGACTACCTCAAGTATTACGGCGACACCGACCTCGCTTCCAACGCCCAGTTCTATCTAGGCGAGCTCTATTACAAGCAGAAGCAGTACGGCGAAGCTGTCACCGCATACGACAAAGTGCTTACCGGCTATCCAAAGAGTTTCAAGCTCGGTCCCGCGCGCCTCAGGAAGGGTATGGCCCTCATCGAACTCGGCCAGAAAACCGCGGGTATCCGCGAACTCCGCGAAGTTGTCAAGCGCTTCCCCGGCAGCGACGAAGATCGCCTCGCCCGCGCCAAACTCAAGGAACTAGGTGCCGCCATCACCGCCACCCGCTAACTCTGCGCCTGGGTAGGCCGCGATTAGTCGCGACCTCATTCCCTCGATTCCTGCACTCCTCCTCCTCTTCCCTCGCCCTTCTTCTTCCCCACTCTTTTTCCTTTGTAGGGGCTTGATACACTGGGCCCTATCCCCCTCGACGCGTAAAGCGCTCCTCCCAAGCCTCGCTGCGTTTCACTCTTGGCAACAAGGTCCCTGGATGGACGAGAAATCAGGGGAGTTGGCAGATCAGAAGCTGGTCAGCACGCGGGGAGAGCCAACCTGTGGACATAAAGGAACTGCAAGCCAAGGTACGTGCCTGAAATTCGAGAGGATGCCATGCTGCTGCCTCTTTTGAGAGGCCGTTCCTGCACTGTTAATTGGCTGCTGTTAAGGCTCGTAGCTTTCTGTGCCTGGGTTCCAGCAAAAACACATGAAGCATTTCGTCATGTTGCTATGCAGCGCCTTACCCTAGCTAGCTGGCGCCGTGTAAGTGATCGGCGCGCCGGAAGCGCTGGAACTCGCCGAAAGTGCGCCGCACGCAGCTGCGCTGCAGCCCGCGCCCGAAAGTGACCAAGTCACCCCTTTGTTTGCCGAATCGTTCTGCACCGTGGCCATGAAGCTCGCCGTCTGTGACACCTGAACGGAACCGTTTGGCGGGTTGACGGAAACCGAAATCGCCGGAGCGGCCGTGGCCGTGATGGTGGCCATGGCCGACTTCGTTCCATCCGCGACCGAAGTCGCGGTCAGCGTCACCGTCGCCGGAGCCGGCACGCTAGCTGGCGCCATGTAAGTGATCGACACGCCCGAACCACTGGAATTGGCCGAAAGTGCGCCGCAGGCAGCCGCGCTGCACCCCGCACCCGAAAGCGACCAAGTCAAGCCTTTGTTTGCCGAATCGTTCTGCACCGTGGCCATGAAGCTCGCCGTCTGTGACACCTGAACGGAACCGCTTGGCGGGTTGACGGAAACCGAAATCGGCAGATGGGCTGGTGCGCTCGCGGTGGAACCGCAGCCAGAGAGCATTGCCGGGGCGACAAAACCCGCCGCCATCAGAGCGATCCGCGTAATCTTTTTCATGACGCATCCTTGCGAAGCCCCGATCAATTGGGAGCCTGTTGATTCCTAGAGCATTGGGCATCTTCCGCGGAACAGACTCTCGACTCTTTCGCCTGCGAACGGATTCTCCCCAGTGTGCGCCGGGGGCAATCGCTTGTCCTTTGCTCTAGGACAAGTGCGCCAGGCGCGTGGCAGGCCCTTGGCGGGTGGCGCAGACGATAAATCGCAAAAGAAATCTTGGTGGACTGGTGGCTCGGACGTTAAATCCTGACACGACCCCGGAGGTTTCTACACCCCGCGCCGATTGCGGGGCAGATTTGGGGTGATGGCAAACTGCTTGGAGCCCCAGTCGCAAAGGCCTTCGAGGAGCGGGATCAAGGTCTGGCCGGAGGGGCTGAGCGAGTAAGTGACCTTCGGCGGCGAGGAGCGCGCTGCTCTTCTGTTGACGACGCCATCCTTTTCCAATTCACGGAGCTGCGCGGTGAGAACTTTTTCGCTGACGCCTCGCAGAAGATTGCGGAGTTCGGAGAAGCGCAGCGGGCCAAAAGAAAGTCGCCAGACTGCCTGGACTTTCCACTTGCCGCTCAGGACGTTAATGGTCGCCTGAACCGGACAGCCGTGGTGAACCTTCATCGGGGACTCCGGGCTTACAAATTTGTGCGTACTTCACCTCGGTACAAGGCCGTTATACCATGTGGTGGAAACATTCGGCCCGCACAAGTGAGCCTGAATTCGGCCGACGGTCGCGAGCCGCAGAAAATGGGAGCAAGAATAATGATCCTCATAACGGGTGCCAGCGGAAGTGTTGGCAAAGTGGTTTTGCAGGAAGCGCGCCGGAGTGACTCCAAGGTCCGCGCCATGTACAGGTCAAAAGAGGAGGCCGCGAAGGCGCCCTCTGGATGCCAGGCCGTGCTGGCCGATTATTCGGACAAGCAGAGTCTGCGCAACGCTCTGAACGGGGTGACTTCCGTGTATGTGGTCTGTTCTCCGATTCCTCAGCTTGTGGAACTGGAGAGCAATATGTTGGACGCGTGCAAGGAAGCCGGCGTGGGGCACGTGGTGCTTAATTCCGCGCTGGGAGCGGGAGATTACGCGAAATCGTTTCCGGGCTGGCACCGCAAGGTGGAAGACAAACTCAAGGCGACCGGAATGAGCTACACGATCCTGCGGCCCAATGGGTTTCTGCAGAACATCGTTGCGTACAACGCTCCTAGCATTCGGGCGCAGGGCGCGTTCTACGTCGCCATGGGCGACGCAAAGGTCAGCTATCTGGACGTTGGTGACATCGCCGTTGTCGCCCTCAAGGCGCTTGCGGGAGGCGCGCACTCCGGGAAGACCTACGAATTGAATGGGCCGGAAGCGATATCGAACCAGGAGTTGGCGAAGCGAATTTCCAAGGCCGCCGGCCGCACGGTGAATTACGTGGACATTCCGGAATCGGCGCAGCGCGAGGCGATGCTCGGCCTGGGTATGCCGGAATGGCAGGTGACGGCGCTTCTGGAACTTCAGCAGTATTACAAGCAAGGTGGGGGCGCGAAAACGGATGGCCTGCTAAAGACGTTGATCGAACGCGCTCCCGTGACGCTCGATCAATATTTGACGGCCAATGCGCGGGAGTTTCGAGATCAGGCCGCGTCCGCCTGAAGAAGGGGTGCCAGGATGAACGCAGCGGCTGGACCGTCGGAAGCCAGGAATCCCAAGACAGACATGACTCACGCGGAGATGAAGGAATTCATCCGCAATCATTTTGAGGAATTCGTGAACCGGAAAAACCTGCGCATCGGTGAGGTGAATTTCGCTGCCGGCTTTGTGGATCACGGGGCCGACGTCCCGCCGGGTCTCCCTCCGGGACCGGCAGGCGCCATACAGTACGTCGGCGCCTCTCTAAAAAGAGTTCCCGACCTGCGGGTAAGCATCGAAGAGCTCGTCGCCGAAGACGACAAAGTCGTGGTGCGCAACCGTTGGACGGGTACCGATGCGGCATCGAAGCAGCGGCTGGAATTTTCTGGAATCGTAATTTGGAGGATCGCCAACCGGCAGATCGTCGAGCGCTGGGCTTACCTGGAGAGTCCTCACCCCGCGCGGCTAGGTTCGGGAGCTTAAAGGCAGCGTTCGCAGGCTTCCCGAAGAATTGTCGAGGGACGCGGCAGGGCGAACGTTGTCGCGTCCGTGTTACACTCACCGTTCGCGTCATGCGCATCCTGGACCGGTATATCATCCGCGAAGTTTTCCGCCACGCACTTCTCGGACTTGTCGTCTTTACCTTTGTATTTTTCGTGCCCCAGCTCGTGCGCTTGATGGAGCTTTTTGTTCGTCACAGCGGTTCCGGCGCGCAGGTTCTGAAGCTTTTTCTCTGCATATTCCCAGCCGTATTTGCATTTACCGTGCCCATGGCCACGCTGATCGGTGTGCTGTTGGGACTCGGGCGAATGTCCGCTGACAGCGAGATCATTGCACTCACGGCTCTGGGCATCGGCCGCCGCCGGATTCTGCTTCCCGTCGGCGTCCTGGCTCTCACCGGCGCGGGAGTAACTCTGGCAATGACGGCCTGGCTTGGACCCCTGGCCCTGCGGACGTTTCGTTCCCTGCAGGCCGATTTGATCACCTCGCAGGTTTCCTTTCAGCTGCAGCCGCGCGTGTTCGACGAACGCTTCCCGCGCCTGGTTCTCTACGTCAACGATGTCACGGCCAGCGGTACGCAATGGCACGGCGTATTTATGGCGGAGACGGGCGGAGAGGGCGGCTCGCGAGTGACGCTGACGGAGAACGCGATTGTCATCGCCGAACCGAAACAGGGGAAGGTGGAGCTCCATCTACAGGGCGGGACGACGCACGAATTCTCTCGCGAGGATGCAGATCACTACTCCGTCACGGCATTCGGCCGGAGCGACTGGCCCATCGAGTTCAGCGGCCTGGCAGTTGCCCAGCCGCGCCAGCTCAATAATCCCGAGCGCTCGGTTCGCGAGCTTTTGAATGACAGCGGCCTGGGTTGGCGTGAAGCCCGCGTCGAACTGCACCGCCGCTTTGCGTTTCCGATGGCCTGCTTTGCCTTTGCGCTGGTCGCTGTTCCGCTGGGCGCGCAGCCTCGGCGCGGCGGCCGGGCGGCGGGGGTGCTGCTCGCGGTGTTCCTCATCTCCTCTTACTATTTGTTGTCCGTCCTGGGGGCGGACCTTGCGCGGCAAGGCACGCTGACGCCCGCAGCGGGGATCTGGGCCGCAAATGTGGTTCTTTTTGCGCTAGGGCTGACGCTCATGCCGCGGATGGAGCAATTCCGCGGCGAAACCCTGTGGTTCCGGCCGATGATCTATTTGGAATCCAGAAAGCGGCTGCTGCGCCGCCGGAGAACGCAAGCTCGCACCAGAGCCGCCGCGGCAAACGGGGTGAATGGCGAGCGCGTATCACCGCAAATCCTCGCGAGGTCCAGCGGAAGTTTCCCGCAATTGATAGACATGTATGTTTTGCGGCGTTTCCTTTATTATTTTGCGCTGTTGATGGGAGCGTTTGTCTTTCTTTTTGAGACCTTCACGTTCTTCGAGCTACTAGACGATATTGCGCGCCACCGCGTTCCCTTTCTGATCGTGGTCGATTATTTCTTCTACCTTGCTCCCTATCTGCTCTACCAGCTGGCGCCGCTGGGGGCACTGGTCGCCGTACTGGTGACGCTGGGGATCATGAGCAAGAACAATGAAATCGTGGCCATCAAAGCCAGCGGCATCAGCATGTACCGTCTGGCGGTTCCGCTGCTTCTTGCGGGGCTAGCCCTGGGCGTAACCATGATCGTGCTCGACGACACGTATCTCCCCTATGCGAGTCAGCGACAGGATGCTCTGCGCAACCAGATCAAGGGCAAGCCTCCCCAGACTTATACCCACCCCCAGCGATGGATCTTCGGTGAAAACTACAAAATCTACAATTACGATCTCTTCGACCCCACGCAGAATCTTTTTGGGGGGCTCACCGTGCTGGAAATCGATCCAGCGACGTTTCAGGTTCGGCGCCGCATCTTTGCGTCGCGCGCGCGGTGGTCGGACACGCAAAAGGTGTGGGTTCTCGAAGGTAGTTGGGTGCGCGATTTTGCAGATGGCACGATTGTCCGCTACGAGCGTCTTCCGCCGGTCGCCTCACTGCCAGAGCTCACCGAGCCCCCCAGCTATTTCAACCGCGAGGTTCGGCAGGCATTCCAGATGAGCTGGCGCGAATTGCGGCGTTATATCGAAGGATTGCATCGTGCGGGCTTTGACGTCTCAACTCTGACGGTGCAATGGCACGAAAAAATTGCCTTTCCGCTGCTCGCGCCGGTAAGCATGCTTCTGGCGATCCCCTTCGCGTTTCTGGTGGGCACGCGCGGCGCGGTGGGCGGCGTGGCGCTCGGAGTGGGATTCGGAATCGTCTATTGGTCGGTGGCCAAACTTCTGGAAGCCATGGGCGGTGTTGGCCAGCTTCCGCCGTTTCTGGCAGGGTGGTCGCCGGACATCATTTTCTTTTTCCTCGGCATGTATTTTTTCTTCAAAATGCCGACGTAGAAATAATGAACGCGCCGAGCAGACAGAGATTAGGAAAATGCCTGCCCGCCGACGACTTCAAGTATTACTTCAAGTTGTTTCGAATTGATTTCTTTCGCTACTTAACCTTCTTTTTCTTCGCCAGCTTTTCTTCAACTACTACTTGAGCTGCCGCCAAACGCGCAATGGGAACGCGGAACGGAGAAGCACTGACGTAGTCCATCCCGACCTGGTGGCAAAACTTCACGCTGTCCGCATCGCCCCCATGTTCTCCACAGATGCCGATCTTAAGTTTGGGGCGCGTTTTGCGACCCAGTTCGATGCCCCAGCGCATCAACATGCCGACGCCCTTGGCATCGAGCGACTGGAAAGGATCCGCGCTGAATACAGCGGCTTTCTTCTCGTCCACGTAATCGGGCAAGAATCGGCCGGCGTCATCGCGCGAAAGTCCCATAGTGGTCTGGGTAAGGTCGTTGGTGCCGAAGGAGAAGAATTCGGCCACTTCGGCGATCTCTCCTGCGAGCAGAGCAGCGCGGGGAAGTTCGATCATGGTTCCAACGAGATAGTCGAGCTTGAGTCCGGACTTCTTGATTAGATCATCGGCGACGCCGCGCGTGGCCTGCTCGAGAATGAAGAGTTCTTTCCGGTCCAGAACGAGGGGATGCATGATCTCAGGTAATACTTTAATTCTCCCTCGTTGGCATTCGATGGCGGCTTCGATGATGGCGCGCACTTGCATCTCGAGAATTTCGGGATAAGTGATCGCGAGGCGGCAACCGCGGTGGCCGAGCATGGGATTGGCCTCGTGCAACTGCTCGACGCGGCGCACCACGGTTTGAACATCGATCTTCAGATCGCGCGCCAGCTCTTCCTGTTTGGCACGCTCGTGCGGGACGAACTCGTGCAGCGGCGGGTCAATCAAGCGGATGGTGACCGGCAAGCCGTCCATGGCCTTGAAGATGCCGACGAAATCGCGGCGCTGGAACGGGAGCAATTTGTCCAATGCTTTGACGCGAGCCTCTCTGTTGTCGGCAAGAATCATTTCCTGGATGGCGCGCTGCCGCTCGTGACTCCTCTCCGGCTGCTCGAAATCGGTGAAGAACATGTGTTCCGTGCGGCAGAGTCCAATACCCTCCGCCCCGAACTCGATGGCCTTGCGAGCGTCTTGCGGAGTGTCCACATTCGTGCGGACCCTAAGGCGACGGGTCTCATCCGCCCACTTCATGAGCGTTTCGTAGGACTTGGGAAGCTGCGGAACGACCAGCGGCATCGCTTCGGTGTAGACCACACCTTCGCCGCCATCGAGGGTGATCCAGTCCCCTTCCTTCACAACCTTGCCGTTGGTGGACATCGACAATGATTTGTAATCAATGTCCAGTTTTTCGGCGCCGACGACGCAACACTTGCCCCAGCCGCGCGCGACGACGGCCGCGTGGCTGGTCTTGCCGCCAGTGGCAGTGAGAATCCCCTGCGCGACGGCCATGCCACCAACGTCTTCGGGGCTGGTTTCACGACGCACGAGGATGACTTTCTCGCCGCGTTCGGCCCACTCTTCCGCTTTTTGCGCGGAGAAGACGACTTTGCCGACGGCCGCGCCGGGAACGGCATTGATGCCGGTAGCCAGGATTTTCGAGGACAGCGACTTCTTGTCGACCTTGGCATCGATCACGGGATAGAAGAGCCGTTCGATGTCTTCGGGTTTGACGCGGAGAATGGCTTCCTCTCTGGTGATGAGCTTTTCGTAGGCCATGTCGACAGCGATTCGAAAGGCAGCGGCGGGGGTGCGCTTGCCGGTGCGCGTCTGGAGCATGTAGAGCTTGCCGTCCTCGACGGTAAACTCCATGTCCTGCATGTCGCGATAGTGCTTCTCAAGTCTTACTCGAACTTTTTCGAGCTGCGCGTAAACCCTGGGCATGATCTTTTGCATTTCGCCTAAAGGCATGGGAGTTCGAATGCCGGCCACCACGTCTTCTCCCTGGGCGTTTACAAGGAAGTCGCCATAGAAGATTTTTTCGCCGGAACTCGGATCGCGCGTGAAGCAGACGCCAGTGCCGGAAGTGTCGCCGGTATTCCCGAATACCATTTGAACGACGTTGACGGCGGTGCCGAGGAGTCCAGTGATTTTTTCGACACGGCGATAGGTGACCGCCTTTTCCGCCATCCAGGAGCCGAACACCGCGCCAATAGCGCCCCAAAGCTGGTCGATGGGATCGTCCGGAAAATCCTTCCCGGATTGCCGGCGGAAGTACGCTTTGTATTCCGCCACCAATTCTCTCCAGCCGCTAGCAGGGACCGCGGTATCTTCCTTGACGCCAAGCCGATCTTTCATGGCGCGCAGCCGGTGTTCGAGATCTTCCTTCGACATGTCCATGACCACGGTCGAATACATCTGCACGAAACGGCGATAGGCGTCGTAAGCGAAGCGTTCGTTCCCGGTTGCGGTGGCGAGACCTTCGACGGAGCGGTCGTTGAGGCCGAGATTGAGAATGGTCTCCATCATTCCCGGCATGGAACGGGCGGAACCGGAGCGCACGCTGACGAGGAGAGGGTTTTTCGGATCTCCGAGTTTCTTTTTCGTGGTGCGTTCGAGCTTGGCGACGTTATCGGAGATTTGCTTCTTCAGCTCCGGGGGATACTTCTTGCCGTTCTTGTAAAAGTAATCGCACACTTCTGTGGAGATGGTGAAACCGGCGGGCACCGGCAGGCCGATCTTGGTCATCTCGGCTAGACCGGCGCCTTTGCCACCAAGAAGATCGCGCCAGGTTCCGTCACCTTCCGCTTTGCCAGCACCGAAGAAATGCACCCATTTTTTCACTGTACGCCTCGCTTGTCGCATTTGGAGTTGTGGAATCCTTGCTGCCGCCACCGTTCTCGAACGGCGGCCAAAAACTGTCGGCGCGCCGACCTTAAAGACTTCAAGTAAAACTTTAGATTGCTTAACGCCGCTCTTCACCGCCAATTTCAGAGAAATCCGCAACGGTTGTGAACTCGCGGAGCAATTCCGCGAGCAAGGCCAGACGGTTGTTGCGAACGGCTTCGTTCTCCGCCATCACCATGACGCCGTCGAAGAACTGGTCGACGACTTTTCGAAGGCCGGAAATGACTTCCAGGGCTTCCTGATACTTCCCCGCGCGTTTCTGCGTTTGCACTTTTGAGGCCGCCTCGCGAACCGCGGAGTAGAGTCCGCGTTCGGCAGCGCTTTCGAACAACTCTGGATTCGCGTGGCGAGCATCGCCGTGAGCAACGTTGGCTTTCTCAAGGATTTTGCGAATACGCTTAAAGGAGACCGCGAGGGGCTCGAAGTTTTTTGACTTGCGGATGGCCTTCAGTGCCACCAGACGCTTCTGGGCGTCCACCAGGTCGTCGGCACCGGCACGAAAAATGGCGCTGACCTCGTCGTAGCCGAAGCCTTCCCGTTCGCGGAAGACAAACTTGGCACGGTCGAGAATGAAGTCCAAGATTTGAGCTTCCTGGTCCGGCGTTATGCCGCGCTTGGGTTTGTGAGTGAGGAGTGCCTTTGCCGCGGCGCCGATCGCCAGCGGGAGGGAGACGGGCAGCTTCTTCTCCAGAATGATCTTGACGATCCCTAGAGCGTTGCGGCGCAAAGCGTAGGGATCGCTTGAACCGGTGGGCACCACTCCGACGGCAAAACAGCCAACGACGGAATCGAGTTTGTCCGCCAGCGCGACGGCGCAGCCGGTTAGATTGCGCGGGATGGGATCCTCAAGGCCGACGGGACGGTAGTGATCGTAGACAGCGTCGGCGATTTCGTTGGATTCGCCCTGGGCGCGTGCGTAGAGGCCGCCGACAATGCCCTGAAGCTCCGTGAACTCGCGAACCATTTCGGTGGCAAGGTCGCACTTGGCGAGTTCAGCGGCGCGGTCGGCCTCCGCGACGTGGGCGTGGACCATGCCGAGGTTGAACCATTGCTCGGTGAACCAGCGGGCGATGGCGCGGATGCGTTCAACCTTGTCGCGATAACTGCCGAGACGCGATTCGTAGGTGACGCGTTCGAGCTTCGGCAAGTAGTCGGCGAGCCGACATTTCTGATCCGACTGCCAGAAAAATTGTGCGTCGGCGAAGCGCGCGCGAAGGACACGTTCGTGGCCGGCGCGGATGAGTCCCTTGGAGTCCTTGTCGACATTGATCACCGCCAGGAAGTGCGGAGCCAGTTCACCGTTCTTCTTTTCCACGGCGAAATACTTCTGGTGGTCGCGCATGACGGTGACGAGGATTTCGTCCGGGAGGCTCAGAAATGCCGGATCGAAATCGCCCTGGATGACGCTCGGGTATTCGTTGAGATAGGCCACCAGCTTTCGAAGCGAGGGGTCTTCGTGGATGCGATAGTTTCCCCGTTTGGCATGGGCTTCGAGTTCCGTCGCGATTTTCACCTCGCGGCGACCGGGACGGATGATGACGCCGTTGTGCTGGAGCCGCTTCTCGTAGTCCAGAAAGTTGCTGACGTGAATGGCGTTCGAACCGAGGAAGCGGTGGCCGCGAGTGGTGGAGCCAGCAGCGATACCGGCGACGGAGAGCTTCAGAGGTTTGCCGTCGAGCACGGCGACGATCCAGCGGATGGGACGAATGAAGCGCGCGCCATCGAGGCCGGTCCAAGTCATCGAGCGTGGCCAGGTGAGATCGTGAACGGCGCGGGGGAGAACACTTTTGAGAATCTGTTCCGCGGTCCTGCCGAGCATGATCTGTTTGGCGGCAAGGTATTCGCCCTTGGGGGTCTGAACCAGATAGAGATCGCTGACGTGGACGTGCTGCTTCTCGGCGAAGCTCTGTGCCGCGCGTGTCGGCGCGCCGACGGAATCGTAGGCCACCGACTTGGGCGGACCGGTCACTTCGATCTCGACGTCCGACTGCCTGGCGAGCAGGCCGCGGACCGAGGCGGTCAGGCGGCGAGGCGCGCTGAAGGTCTCCACCGAAACCCCATCAAAGAGATTTTCCGCGGTGAGCAGTTTCTCGATGTTGGCGCGGAGTTCCTCTTCGGCCTTCGGAAGCATCCCGGCGGGTATCTCCTCGCAGCCAACTTCGAAGAGGAGGTCGACACGCTTTTCTTTTGCGGCGTCCTTCATGAGCGCACCTCGTGCTGCGGTGGGGCGCCGCCGATCTGTGACAGGTAGGATGTGGCGGTGCGGCACGCGAGGGTGCGCACGCGGGCCATGAGCGCGGCGCGTTCGGTGGTGGAGATTACGCCGCGTGCGTCCATCAGGTTGAAGAGGTGCGAACACTTCAGGCAATGGTCGTAGGCAGCGAGTAGGGGGAAACGAACGCGGTCCTTCCCTTCCAGTCCCTTGAAGCCATCGAGGAGTTCTTTGGCCTGCTTCTCGTGCAACTCGAATTCGGAGCGAATCGCGGGTGCATCGCTGCGATCAAAACTGTATTCGGAAAACTGCTGCTCCTCCAGCAAGCGGATGTCGCCGTAAGTCTTGTCCGCGGACCAGCGCAGGTCGTAGACGCTCTCCATGCCCTGAAGAAACGCGCAAATGCGTTCGAGGCCGTAGGTGAGTTCGACGGAGATGGGATCCAGGTCGATGCCGCCGCTCTGTTGGAAGTAGGTGAACTGGGTGATCTCGAGACCGTCGAGCAGAACTTGCCAGCCGATGCCCCACGCGCCGAGGGTCGGGGATTCCCAATTGTCCTCTTCAAAACGGATATCGTGCTCCTTGAGGTTGATGCCGATGGCGCCGAGGCTCTTGAGGTAGACGTCCTGCACATCGACCGGAGAGGGCTTCAGGATCACTTGAAACTGGGAATGCTTGTAAAGACGATTGGGGTTCTCGCCGTAGCGGCCGTCGGCGGGCCGACGACTGGGCTGAACATAGGCGACGCGATAGGCGTGCGGGCCGAGCACGCGCAGGAAAGTTTCCGGGTGCATCGTGCCTGCGCCGACTTCCACGTCGTAGGGCTGCTGAAGTACGCAACCCTGCTTTACCCAAAATTGCGAGAGCTGCAAAATCAGATCCTGGAAATTGAGGCCTTGCAATTTTTTCTCAAGTTTTACTTTAGTTTTCAAGTGCTCTCCAAAAGTTCGCGAGTCATGAGCCGCCGCTCGAGGTGATGCTCGATCCAGGACAGCCCTGCCTCGCGCAATTCACTGGCGCCGAGTTGCAGAGACTTCTCGTACTCGACGCGATCTAGTCGCTCGCCGGCGAAGCGCTCGGCAAGGCTCCTCGCCTCAGGGTGCAGCGGCTTCATTCCGGAGCGCCGGCACTTCTCGCAAAAGAGGCCGGGCTGATGGGCATCGTAGAAAACCGGCTTCGAACCAAACGGCGTGCCGCAAGAAACGCAGCGATCGAAGCGCGGCAGCCAGCCTCCCAGCCTTACCGTCCAAAAGGCGAAGTAGCTCAGCGGCAAGTGCCAATCGCCGGTGCGCTCGACTTCCCGCGCGGCCAGCAGGATCAGCCGGAACATGGGCTCGGAGACTTCGTGCTCCGGCAGAATAAGCTCCGAGATCTCGCTGATCACCGCGAGCCCGGTGCTGAGACCGTAATCGCTCTGCGCCTTGTGAAAGGACTCGAGCAATTCGGCCTGCTGGATGCGCACGAGATCGCGGGTTTCCCGCTCGACGTACCAGATCTGGACGTGCGAGAGGATCTCGAGCGTCGAGCCGTAACGGTTCTTCAGGCGGCGCGCGCCAGGGGCGACGCCCCGTACCCGCCCCGAGGAACGCCCAAGAAAACTCACCAGGCGGTCCGCTTCGCCCAGGGGAAATGTCTTCAGAATGATGGCTTCCGTTTCCCGCGCAGGCATGAGCAGTCGGCGCGCCGACGCTGCGCCGGACAAACTGCGGTACTCCGTCCGAATCGCGCGCACACGCAGAACTATTGTAATTACCACACGCGCAGCCATCGCGCAACGTTCCCGTGGAAAATTTCGCGAAAAATCTATCCGGGAGGCGGGGCAAAATTGAAAATCGGGCTCATCAACTCCGAAGGCTTTTTTCGGGCGGAGCGAGATAAAGGCAGTGGATCAAGGCTACTGCGGGGATGAATATATTCTGTTAACCAGCGGGCGTTCCATATCTACATTATCGGACACGGAAAGCCGTCTCCTTGCCCTTTTCATTTCTCGCAGGTTTCGCTACTCTGCTGCGGGCCTCTTCCCATGTTCATTCCACTCAAGGACCTCAACCCGTCGCGAACCTATCCCTTCGTCAACATCACGCTGATTCTTGCCAACATCGCCGTGTTTATCTACGAGCTCGGCCTCGAGGCTACGCTCCCGCAGCGGGCCTATGAAGCCCTGCTCCTCGCGTACTCCACGGTTCCTGCGCGTTTCCCTGCTTTCCTGATGGGGCATTCCAGCTTTGAAGGATCCTTCGTGCCCCTGGTGACCAGCATGTTTCTCCATTCCGGCTTCCTGCACCTCGCCGGGAACATGCTCTTTCTCTGGATCTTCGGCGACAATGTGGAGGATTTCTTCGGGCACGTACCGTATCTCTTCTTCTATCTCGCGTGCGGGATCGGGGCGGGTTTGCTGCATGTGCTATTCAATCTGCACTCCAACGTGCCGGCCTTGGGCGCGAGCGGGGCCATATCCGGTGTGATGGGCTCTTACATCTTACTCTATCCCCGGGCGCAAGTTCTTACGCTGGTTTTTATCTTCCCTTTGCCCGTGCCTGCCGTGATCTTTCTTGGCTTGTGGTACGTCATGCAGTTTCTTTCTGGGATCAACGCCCTCGGAGTCGGTGCTTCTGGAGGAGTGGCTTGGTGGGCGCACATCGGAGGATTTCTTTTGGGGGTGTTGTTCTCCGGCATGTTGCGGCGGAGATAGCGGGCAAATCGAGATTTCCAAGCATTAAAGTATTGCTTTAGATTGAAAGCTGGAATTGCAACCGGGCATTGCGGAAGCGGCAACCGGGCTGCCGTACTCCAAGAGGCGGCACAGCCATTTAGCGTTGATGGGCCAGGGCTTCTACGGATTTAATGGTGAGCCAATCACCGACCTCTACCGTACGTCTCTCGCCGCCGAGGTCGGGCGTCACGTAGTTCTCGCGCAGTGCCGCCCGCACCGCGGTTCGAAGCGCTGCGGCCTCTGGCTTCCAGCCGAGGAATTCCAGCATCATGGCTGAAGTGAGGAAGGAACCAAACGGGTTGGCGATGCCCTTTCCGGCGATGTTGAGGGCGGAGCCGTGGACGGGCTCGAAGAGTGAAGTCTTGCCCGGGTGAATGTTCGCGGACGGCGCCAGGCCCAGGCCGCCCGCGAGCTGCGCGCCCAGGTCGCTGATGATGTCGCCGAAGAGATTGCAGGTGACGATAACGTCGAATTGACTAGGGTCGCGGACGATTTCCATCGCCAGGGTGTCGATGTAAAGATGGCGGGAATCGATGCTCACATATTCTTGGCGCACTTCCTTGAAAACCCTTTGCCAAAGGTCGTGCGCAAAATTCATGGCGTTGGATTTGTCGCTCATGCAGACGCGTTTCAGGCCGTTCTGGCGGGCGTATTCGAAGGCGTAGCGGATGATGCGCTCGACGCCTTTGCGGGAATTCACGTCTTCCTGGACGGCAATCTCGTCCGGCGTGCCTTTCTTGAAGAACCCGCCAACGCCCACATAGAGGCCCTCGGTGTTCTCGCGGAAGACCATCAGCCGGATATCCTTCTCAGTCCTATCGCGCAGCGGGGTGAGGCGGTCGTGGAGCAGTTCGACGGGTCTGGCATTGACGTAGAGATCGAGCTTGAAGCGAAGGCCCAGCAGGATGTCGGCTGCATGCTGGTTCGAGGGCACGCGGGGATCGCCCAGTGCCCCAAAGAGGATGGTGTCAAATTCATCGCGCAGCATCTCTACGGCGCCCGGCGGGAGTGAAACGCCTTCGCGAAGATACTTGTCCGCGCCCCAGTCGAATTCGACGAATTCCAGGGGCCGCCTGCCGGGCGCAGTCACGGCTCTCAGGACTTTGACGGCTTGCGG
>WNFJ01125505.1_pt1 | contig 17934 bp, 22 predicted proteins | sample 5400461 | NCBI WGS metagenome assembly WNFJ01 (sample SAMN13153349, study PRJNA577476) | soil metagenome | isolation source: 115 cm saprolite on Douglas fir-dominated hillslope | place: USA:California | collected 2013-09-17 | reverse complement strand
AAGAAAATCGTTCCAGAGCTTTCCCAACGTGCCGTGGCCGCCACCCTTCAGTCCCAGCATGCCGGCGATTTGCCCAAAGGCAACTTGTATGCCGACACCGGTCAAGAACCCAATCAAGACGGTACGCGAGAGGAAGTCGGCGAGGAATCCCAGGCGCATGAGTCGCGCCAGAATCAAGAAAACCGCGGCCATCAACGCAAGTACGCCGGCCAACGCCAAATATTGATCCGAGCCGGTAGCAGCGACTCCGACCAGAGAACTGGCGAGTATGGCCGCGGTCGCTGAATCGGCGCCCACGACCAAGTGCCGTGAAGATCCGAAAAGAGCGAAAAGCGCGGTGGGGATTAACATGGTGTAAAGACCGGTGATCACGGGCGTGCCGGAAATTTTGGTATAACCCATCACCTCTGGGACGGCGATGGCGGCAAGCGTGATTCCTGCAATGATTTCAGCGGGGATACCAGCGGCCGAAATAGGCAGTACTCCCTGAAGAAAGTGGAAGCGGGCTTGCGCGGTGTGCTCGTGTGCTGGCGGCATGGCGGTCTCCCTATTTATGCTGCCGGCGCTTGACACGCAACTGCGCCAGAGATCGTGCCAACGACGCATTGATGTGGGCAACTTCTTGATCGGAGAGTTTTTCTTTGAGCCGCGCTTCGGCGCGCTGACGGGCTTCTTCGGCCTTGGCTTCGTCGATCTTGTCAGCTTGAACCGCCAGGTCGGTGAGGATCGCGACACTGGTGCCGGTGACTTCGATGAGTCCCGCGCCGGTCGCAAAATATGTGTCGCGACCGTCTTTACGCACGATGATTTCGCCGGCCACCATTTGTGTGATAAGTGGAACGTGTTGTGGGTACACTCCGAATTGGCCGGTCACGCCCGGCAAGGTGACCATCTCCACGTCTTCGGAGTACGCCGGACCTTCCGCGGTGACGATTTCAAGTTTTAACGTGTTGGCCATTTTTCAACTCGCTTTGACTTCGTCAATCCCGCCCTTCATGTAGAAGTCACCTTCCGACACAGCGTCGTGTTTGCCCTCAAGAATCTCTTTGAAGCCACGAACCGTTTCAGCCACAGGGACTTGTTTGCCTTCGTGGCCGCTGAAAACGGCGGCCACAGTAAACGGCTGGCTCAGGAAACGTTGAATCTTGCGGGCGCGCAATACCGTGGTCTTATCCTCGGGTGATAGTTCGTCCATGCCGAGAATCGCGATGATGTCTTGCAGATCCTTATAGCGCTGGAGTACGCGCTGCACGTTGAGAGCGACATCGTAGTGCTCCTGGCCGACAATTTCCGGCGCGAGCGCCCGGGAAGTCGAGGCAAGCGGATCAACCGCCGGGTAGATTCCCAACTCCGCAATCGATCGCTCCAAAACGATGGTCGCGTCCAAGTGTGCGAACGTAGTGGCCGGTGCCGGATCGGTTAGGTCGTCGGCTGGTACGTATACCGCCTGAAACGAGGTGATCGAGCCCTTCTTGGTGGAGGTAATACGTTCCTGGAGGACTCCCATTTCCGCGGCCAGAGTCGGCTGGTAACCTACGGCGCTCGCGGTGCGGCCGAGTAAGGCCGACACTTCGGATCCAGCTTGCGAAAATCGGAAGATGTTGTCGATAAACAGGAGCACGTCCTGATTTTTCTCGTCACGGAAATATTCAGTCATGGCAAGACCGGACAGGGCGACGCGAAGGCGCGCGCCGGGCGGTTCGTTCATCTGTCCATAAACGAGAGCGATTTTCGACGCGCCGAGGTTTTCTTGCTTGATGACTCCAGCCGCCGACATTTCATTGTAGAGGTCGTTACCTTCGCGGGTGCGTTCACCGACGCCAGCGAAGACCGAGACGCCGCCGTGGAGCTTGGCGATGTTGTTGATCAGCTCCATGATGATAACAGTCTTGCCTGTGCCGGCACCGCCGAATGCGCCGACCTTGCCACCTTTCAAGAAAGGACAAATTAAGTCGAGGACCTTGATGCCAGTGGGGAGAACTTGTGGTGAGGGCGATTGGTCCACCAGCTTAGGCGCGGGGCGGTGGATCGGGTAATATTTCTCTGCCTTGACCGGACCGCGTTCGTCGACCGGGTTGCCGCACACATCGAACACGCGCCCCATTACTCCTTCCCCGACGGGCACGGAAATGGGAGCGCCGGTATCGATGACTTCGTAGCCGCGTTTGAGGCCTTCGGTGCCGGACATGGAGACAGACCGGACCCAGTGATCCCCGAGGTGCTGCTGCACTTCGAGTGTCAGCTTGAACTGCTCGCGATCGACTTTAAATTCGACAGTCAATGCGTTGTAGATGGCCGGCAGGAGTTCCGTGAATTCGATATCCACGACCGGACCGACGACTTGAACAATTTTGCCTTTATTCATGTGGCACTCTTTCGCTATTCATTTCCGAGCTGGCCGCCGGCAATCTCCAGCAGTTCTTTAGTAATATTGCCCTGCCGCAGCTTGTTGTATTCGAGAGTTAAATCCTTGGTCAAGCCGGTGGCACTGTCTGTGGCGTTCTTCATGCCGACCATGCGTGCGCTTTGTTCACTGGCTTTGGCTTCCAACAAAACCCTGTAGATGAAAATGTTAAGGTAATGCCCAAAGAGATAGGAGAGAACCTCTTCCGGGCCGGGCTCAAAGAGGACTTCGGTTGTGTCGGAGGTCAGGTCCGCTTCGGATTCCGCACCAGGAATCTTCAGTCCTTTGATTTCGCCAATCGGCAGAAACTCCACCACACCGGCCTTCTGTGACAGGGTGTTGATGAATTGCGTCGCGACGACACGACCTTCACTTCATCCACCTCGCCCTTCAAAAATAGATCCCGAGCAAAGTTGGCAATCGGCCGGGCTTCGTCGAATCGCGGCGAGTCCCCGAAGGCAAACTCGGCCGCCAACTGCCGGTGGGTTCGCGCGATGAACTGCGCGGCGCGCTTGCCGGCCGCGATAAACACCGTCGTCGCCGGATCAAACTGGGAAGCAACTCGAAACAGATTGGTGTTGAGCGCCCCGCACAACCCTTTGTCGGTGCCAATGAGGATCACCGCGCGCTTGCGAACTGCACGCACTTCCAGCAGCGGATGGGTGAAGTCATGGGAGTGTGTAACGGCATAACGCTGGATGCGATAGAGCAGGCGCGCGAATGGACGCGTCATCAGCGTGGCCTGTTGCGCCTTACGCATCTTCGACGCTGCCACCATTTGCATGGCGCGCGTGATCTGCGCTGACCTTATTCGTCGGCGAAGTTCACGAGTGCTGAGCATAGTTCACCATTAAATGTTCATTTCCAGGTCTGCTTGAATTCATCGGCGACCACTTTTAACTCTGCTTTCAACGCATCGCTGAGGGCTTTTTCCTTCCCTAGCTTGGCGAGCAACTCGCCTTTGCGCGTGGTGAAGTATTCCGTCAACTTGTTTTGGAACTCTTTGACCCGCTCGACTGGCACTTGATCCAAATAACCGTTTTGCGCGACCCAGATCACGACCACTTGAATCTCCACCGGAATGGGGTTGTACTGGCGCTGCTTGAAAATCTCCATGATGCGTTTGCCGCGATCGATCTGCGCCTGCGTCTTGGCGTCGAGGTCCGAACCGAACTGCGCGAACGCCGCCAGTTCCCGGAATTGGGCAAGATCGCCCTTGAGTTGTCCCGCTACTTGCTTTATGGCCTTGAGTTGCGCGGCTGAGCCGACGCGCGAAACTGAGATGCCGACGTTGATCGCTGGCCGGACACCTTGATGGAACAAATCGGTTTCGAGAAAGATCTGTCCGTCGGTAATCGAGATAACGTTGGTCGGAATGTACGCCGAAACGTCGCCTGACTGTGTTTCGATGAGGGGCAAAGCCGTGAGCGAGCCGTTACCATACTTCTCGCCAACGCGCGCCGCGCGTTCGAGCAAGCGACTGTGCAGGTAAAAGACATCGCCGGGGTACGCTTCGCGACCTGACGGCCGCTTCAACAGGAGCGACACTTGCCGATAGGCTACGGCCTGCTTGGACAGGTCATCGTAAACGATCAACGCGTCCATGCCGTTATCCATGAACCACTCGCCCATCGCTGCCCCAGCAAATGGCGCGAGATACTGGTTGGCGGCGGAGTCCGAGGCAGGGGAAGCCACAACAATCGTGTACGGCATCGCGCCGGTTTCTTCGAGAACAGCGATGACCCTCGCGATTGTAGATTGCTTCTGGCCGATCGCAACGTAGATGCAGTAAAGCATCCGGTAATCCTTATCACCGGCCACTTCAGCGGCTTTGTTGAGGCGAGCCTGGCTGATGATCGTGTCGATGCAGATCGTTGTCTTACCGGTTCCACGGTCACCGATGATCAATTCGCGCTGGCCGCGGCCAATCGGAATCATGGCATCAATCGGCATGATTCCGGTCTGCACTGGTTGGTTGACGGAGCGGCGACGAATAATACCGGGCGCAGTTTTTTCCACCGGATAGAACTTGTCGCTCTTGATCGGGCCTTTACCATCGATAGGTTCGCCGAGCAAGTTCACAACGCGGCCGAGGAGACCTTTGCCCACCGGCACTTGCAAGAGCCTGCCAGTCGTGCGCGCTTCCCCGCCCTCTTTGAGTTGTGTGTAGTCGCCTAGAATGACGACGCCGACCTCGGTCTCGTCGAGATTCAACGCCAAGCCGGTAATGCCATTGCCGAGGTCGATCATCTCGTTGAGCATGGCATCGCTCAAACCTTCAATCCTGGCGACGCCGTCGCCAACTTCGCGGATGACGCCGACGTTTTGCATCGCGGCTGTAGTTTTCGCGCCCGCGATTTGATCCTTAATTTCTTTTAGTAGGTCTGTCATAGTCACCTTGCTTCAGAAACTTTTCTTCAACGCTTCCAACCCAGCCCGTACACTGCCGTCATAAACATCGCATCCCACTTGAATGCGCATCCCGCCAATTAACTCCGGGCGCTGGGCGAACGCGGTGGTTAATCCCAGTCCGTATCGATGCTGCAAGCCTGCTCGCACCGCAGACTGTAAATCGGCCGATAACGGGGTGGCACTCTCGATCGTGGCCGTGTGTCGGGCACAGTCGAGTTTCACCAGCCGGAGAAAATGCGTGAGGATGGAAAGACAATTCCGTTCACCGGTCGCGAGGATGCGCTGCGCGACTTGCCGGGCACGATCCTCGTCGAGCAAACCGTTCACCAAGCAAAGGCGGTACAGTTGCTTGGCTTCGCGCTTCGCTTTTTTGGTGATTTTCATAGTTAGACCGCAATCTGCTTGGAAGTTTCCTCAGCCAGGCGTCGCTGGTCTTCCGCAGTGAGAATCTTGCCGGTGACCGAGGTGGTGGCTTGCACTACGAGATTGCCGACCTCACGTTTGAGTTCAGATAGCATTCGATCGTGGTCCTGCGCGGCGGCTTCGTGCGCCTTGGCCATGATCTGTTCGCCAGCGGCAATAGCCTTCTTGGTTTCCTCTTGCTGCACGCGAGCAGCCGCGGCCCGCGCTTCTTCGATAAATCGCGACCCTTGGATGTGAGCCTGCGCCATCACTTCCAGGCGCTGACTTTCGGTCTTGTCCAGCTCCGCTTTGATCTTCTCGGCGTTGGCGATGCCCAGCGCGATTTGCTGGCGTCTTTGCTCCAACATCGCGAGAATTCGCCGGTAGGCAAATTTGTAGAGCACGGCGCACACGATCGAGAAGCTAATGATCTGCGCGAGCAAATGCGACCAGTCTACGCCGAAGGTACGGGCGATCTGCGCGACCTGGCCATCGCTCTCAGCGGCGGCCAATAAAATAAAAACATTCATAGCTCTGCCCCCTCTCGGTCGTTACTGTTTCACTAGGAACAAGGCATAGAACACAATTGCTTCTGCGAAGGCGATGGCCAGAATCGCCTGGACCATAATCTTCGTGGAGGCGCCGGGATTACGTCCCACCGCTTCAGAAGCTTTCATGCCGATCAACCCCACGGCCAATGCCGCACCCAACGCGGCCAAACCAACATGGAGACTTCCACCTACCCCCGCTTCCAACATGAATGCAAACATATGCCGTACCTTCCTTTGCTATCTCGCCAGCTCCCGCGATTGAACACGGTCAAGCTGGCGGAATCCTTTATCGCGTGTTGGGTTCCGTCGCCGGTGCCGCTTCTTCGTGTTGACAAATCAGCAGCGTGAACACTGCGCACAACAACATAAAAACCAACGCCTGTACTAAGCCCACCAACAATTCCATGAAGTAAAACGGAATGGGCAGCAACCAGCCGAAGCCGGGCTTCAGCCGGGCCATGGTGTCCAGCATGGTCTCCCCGGCAAAGACGTTGCCGTAGAGACGAAAACCAAGGGAGATCGGCCGAAACATGATGGAGATAATCTCCAGGCAGCCGGACGCGAAAAACACGACGATCATCAACACTTTTAAGAATCCGGTTGTCTCACCTTTTGGCCCAAATAGTTCTTTTACGAATCCGATTGGCCCAAGTTCCTGCAACGCCCAGAAGATCCAACAAGCGAAAAAGATAATTGCCATGGCAAACGTCAGATTCAGATCGGCATTCGCGCTTCGGAACAGCGGTTGTTCAACCTCGAAACCGCTAGGAGTCTGATATCCCCATCCAATCGTGCCAACGCCGGGAATCAGACCAAGCCAATTGGCTGAGAGAATGAAGATGAAGATAGTTGCCAGAAACCAAAACGTCCGCTTGACCAAGTGAGGGCCGATGATACTCTCCAAAAATCCATACAGACTCTCGACCAGCCATTCCAGAAGGTTTTGCGCCCCGCCTGGGACACCCTTCATGTCCCGCGTCGCGATTCTGGCGAAGATGAGCAGAGCGATGGCAACAATCCAGCTGACAACCATCGAATTGGTGATGAAGCCGCCCCAATGTTCGATTCTGACGGCAGACTGCGGCAGGCCATGTTCCGGCTCCGTAGCAAATACGGCCCCTGCAGGCGACAACATCGCCAACCACAACCAACGTTGGAGCGCGGCCCTCATCGATCAGTACCTCTCCTTCACGAACCGGCGACCCTCGAGCGACTTTTGGTCATCGTATGCGTGTTTCATGGAGCGCTTCACCATCTCCACCTTCTCGTGCTTCACTTTCTTGTAGGGCATCAGGTCAAGAATGTGGGCGAGACAATTCAGCCGCGCGCGCTTCTTATCGTCGGAACGCAGGATGTACCACGGCGCTTCTTTGGTATCCGTGGCCTTGAACATCAAGTCGCGGGCGCGGGAGTAGTCGAACCAGCGCTTGCGCGAAAACAGATCCACCGGGCTGAGCTTCCACTGACGGAGCGGATCTTCGATACGGACTTCGAAGCGACGCTTCTGCTCTTTCTCACTGGACTCAAGCCAGATTTTGATGAGTATTATGCCGTTGCTCACGATGTGCCTCTCCACACCGGGGCAGACCTCGAGGAAGTGATCGTGTTGTTCCGGTGTGCAGAAGCCCAGCACGTACTCCACGCCTGCGCGGTTGTACCAACTCCGGTCAAAAATCACGACTTCGCCCTTGGCCGGGAAGTGCTGAATGTAGCGCTGTATGTACATTTGCGACTTCTCGCGGTCAGACGGCGCTGGTAATGCCACCACCCGGAAAACGCGCGGGCTGAGTCTTTCGGTGAGCACTCTGATTGCCCCGCCTTTGCCGGCAGCGTCGCGCCCTTCAAAAACGATGACTACGCGCAGTCCCTTGAACTTCACCCATTCCTGTAGATGGCAAAGCTTCTCTTGGAGTTTGCGCAACTCCTTCATGTAAACTTTGTTCTTTAATTTCTTCGGCTCGCCGTCGTCTTTTGAATTTTTGCTCATAAATTGGCTCAATCCATCCGTTTGTGTTGAATCCAACTAATAAGGGACGCTATGGACTCGGCCCGTGCAGTGGTGTGTGCATTTGGGTCACCACATCCGAGAATTGCTGGATGGTCCAATCCACTGAAACTGAACCCGTTACTGGGTTGTGCAATCTTGCCTCGAGAAGCTGTACCCGACATTTTGACATAACAGTCACTCCCACGACGCCGGCGACGCGGTCGCGTGCCTGAGTCAGAGATGTGGGCGTGCTGGCGCTGGTCAGTGTCGCGAGAAAGAAACAATACGAAAACTGCCGGCCGCCATAGGAGAGTCGCGGACTACTGAGAAAGACCCAAGCTCCAGCTAATGCTACGACGGCGACTACCGCGGTCAACCCGGCTATAGTTGAGAACTCAGGGAAGATCCAGGCAATCGCAGCGAGTGCGCAGATTCCCCCGAGAATGTCGCCGGGGATACGGAGGAACTGCTTTTCGGTTGTCTCACCCACAGTGCTCAAAGACAAGGCAGGTTGTAACGATCGTGGAGATACCGCCCCAATCGGTGGCAGCCTGGATGAAGTAGCAGATGCAGGCGGCTGCTGTGACCTTCAAGGCGTTAACAACGTAGACGCTATTTGTCCAAGCGTCGGGTTTGAGAAAACCAGGTTTCGGAGGTACGGCTAACTTCGCAAAGTTGGTTCCGTGCCCGTTCAACGTTGCATTCATTTTCAGAAGGTCTCTCGAATACCGGCAAGCTGCGCTCCTGCGGATGACGGGGGTTCGAGGTGATTCAGTATTGGGGGTTTGCGACCGGAGCGGATAGCTTTCTCAAGGACATGGCACTGTTCGATCAGGATGGGAAGCGTGGCTCGATCTTCGTCCGTCAGAAGGCGCGAGTTGCGGGCCTGGAAAGTAGCCACCTGATCTATGAGAAAGAGGCCAACTTGAATAGTTTCTGCCAACACGATTCCGGACGCCCGCTGGATCGAGATATCTCTTTTGCGCGTCGTGGAACAACTCGTATTGAGCAGAGGCTCCTTTGAGTGATAAGCCGTCCAACTTCTTTTGTGTTGCTGGATCTTCCCTGCCCTGTTGCCAATTTGACATCGCATGCGCCACGGTTTGAAGCGAATCTGAAAGTTCTGCACGCAGCGTTTTCAAAGAATCGCGTCGCCCAAAGAGCAACTCTATGGCCACGCCACACGCGAACCCAGTGACCAAGCTCAGCCAGAGCCACGGGTTGTTTTCCAGGTTTTTTTCGGCAGCATAACGATGGTCCCAAGAACGGATGAACACGTCTGAGAGAAGTCCGAGGAGCAACCAGGGTGGCCCAACCGTAGTTGCCTGCATCATGAATATGCCGACGAAGATAATGGCCGCGCCCCCGGCAAAACGAATTGCCGGTCCCTCGCCCGGCAATGAGACGATTATCTCTGCATAGACAACTGCAAGAGCGCATGTAAAAGCGACTAACGCTAGATATTTAACGGCCTTGGCGGGACTGTCCCGCGGCACCATGTAAACCAGGTACAGGGAAAGTCCAAGTGCAGGAAAGCCGAACGTCATACCCACCCAGAGAGCCAGAACAGCGGAGGCAGTAATGCGTAAAGCGACCTCGAGGCGTCCTGGGCGCGGCTTCAGTTCCTCGCGCAGAAATGCAAGGAAAGTTGCAAAGCGGCCATGATCGGGCGCTGAAAAAGGCTAAGTCTATCTGGTTGCACCGCCAGCCATTCGGCTGCGGCAGCCAACTCAGCGAATACGCGTGATTACAAAACCTGTGGAAAATAATTTCAAAATCCGACAACAAATGCGTCGCCTTGCGAAATGACGACACAGATCGAAATGGAGCAAAGGAATTGCTCTCCACCCTCAAGAAAGCCACCCCTGAAAATAAGAGCGACAAGGAATTCGACGTTCGTCCCAGCTCCAAATTAAAATGATTGGCCCTACGGGGCCGGTCATTTCGGGAAATGAGGAATCCGTTGTGTTTTCGTTGTCGGCTTCTCTAAAACTTCTGTTACTTAACCACCTAATCTTCTCTTTATAACCACGGCCGTTAGATCATCCTGCTGCTTATTGTATCCATGTCGACACCTCTACTTGCGAGACTCGCTCGGCATTACCATAAACCCGTATCGATTGACGACCTCAGGCTGCCTTTGTGGAAACTACTTCGCCGGGTGAATGGCCTCTGAAGATACTCAAATAAGCTCACTTAAGATGACAACCTACCCGCGGAGCGCCGTGATTCTGCCCTATAGATTAGTGGAAGAGATCAGTGCGGCAGCGATTGGTTCGTCTGCCTGTCTGAATTCGTAGGGCGCGTGAGGGCGCATTTGCACTGCGATCCATTCAGGTGCGAAGTGTAAGGAGATATTGTTCGCGACGTCCAAACGGAGGTTTTCAAGAAAATAAGGGCGAAGATTTCCACTCTACTGGTGTCGGCGTTGCTCATTTCTTGTTTAGTCGGGGCGTGCATTCAAATACACGCTCAGTCTGCGCCGGGACAAAAACTTGATGAGCAGGGGCAAGCCGCGCTAGAGCAGATCATTGGCTCGGCGCAAAATCCGGATCTTCGTTGGCCTGACTTCCATCCTTATCAGGCCGAGGTAAAGGATTTCTACACTCGTGCTGGTTCGACGCTGGGGTGGGTGCGAGATCGTAGGCCTACACCAGAGGCGCTAATCATGATCGGTTTGTTCACTGAGTCGGATCAGAAAGGCCTCGTGCCAGAGGACTATGATGCTTCTCGTTGGCCCGCCTGAGTGCAGAAACTGCAAGCGTCGCCGAGTGATACCGACCTTGCAAATTTCGACGCCACTTTGACTGTTTCGGCGATGCGCTACCTCCGTGCCCTACACGTCGAGAGAGTGAATCCGAAAATCCTCGGCCAGCAACTGGATGTCGAGAAGCGCAAGTACGAACTGGGCGAGTTTTTTTACGACAAACTAGTCTTTGCTGATAATCCCGCTCAGGTCGTGCAATCCGTTGAGCCAACGTTTCAGGGATACCTGCGGACACTCGAAGCACTATATCGCTATCGTGAATTCGCTAAGGTGGATTCCGGCAAGCCATTGTCGGTCCCAGAAAAGCCCATCGCGCCGGGCGGCACCTATGCCGACCTGCCGCGTCTAAGCCAATTGCTACAAGGGTGGGCGACATTCCGTCCGATGCCCCGATGGACCCGAGTTCCACCGCATATGACGGACCGATCGTGGATGCCGTGAAAAGCTACCAGGTGCGACATGGCGAGATTGCCGATGGACGCTTGAAACCAAAACTGATCAAAGAAATGAACGTCCCACTGCAACTGCGTGTTCGTCAGATCGAACTTACATTGGAACGCTGGCGTTGGATGGAGCATTCCTTCTCTCAGCCTCCAGTGTTGGTGAATCTGCCCGAATTTCGGTTGCGAGCGTTCAACGGAAGTGCAATCTTCCCTGGAGGAGTACTTTGCGTCTCATCCGGCTCAGTGAAAAGCCCATTGATTGCATTCACGGCGCGTCGCGGACCAGAAACGGCACGGCGGGAGTCTTGTGAAAATCGGCATCAACTAGACATATCTAGCGGATCTCTTGGGCGTGGCATTAACTGCGGTCGTGAACGACAAAGCGCTAGCTCAGCCCTATTCACAGTCTTTTGCCTTTGTCGCTTGAGCCCGGAATCGAGCCAGCAAAACATGCTTTCATTGTCTGCCCCAGTGGAGGATAGACAATATGAGAATCTCCTCTGAGGTTCAGGGCGGGAATGCGACAGGAGGAATTCGTGGAGGGAGTCTTTTGCGACGGGCACTCGTGGCCGCTTCCATTTTGGTGCTTGCAGGACTTGGAGTGTATGAAGCTTGGAGTGCAGAGAGATGGGACCTCGGTTTGCTTGGACTTGCTGGAACACTGGGGCCAGCCGCGGCCTTTGCATTTGGCTACTTTCGTAATCTTCCGGACGTCTTAGGAGCCTCGGCCGTCCGCCAGAGAGGAACGCTCTGGCAACAGTGGTCGGACTTTGCACGGCTCACGGCGGCAGTGGCTGTGCTCATCACGTGGATCGGTACCGCCACACTTCTCATAGAGTCCATACTCAAGAACAACATGGCGATGGTCGATGCGGCGGAAACGCTGATCTGGCCCATTGCGGTTACGTTGCTGATGGCAGGATGCGTGGGTGCCAGCGAGCAATATCTGGCTCACACGCTAAGCGGTGAGTATGGGTCAGGGTCAGGAGCTGTAGGGTGGCGTGCCATCGTCAGGCGACTCGTGGGGTTCTTTCGTACAACCTTGGCAAAATGGATCTCGGCGAAACGCGCCTTGGTTACTGGAAGCACTTTGGTAATGGCTAGCCTGATTCTGACGACGACGCTAATGGGCAGTTGCGCAGATGAACCGGGTAAGGGATACGAGATCGTTTCCGGCAAGGCCGTTTGGATTACTGCGGAGCAGACAAATTTGGCAGGCCTGCTTAAATATGTCGTCGCACAGCTCGACCGCGGGATTTATGTGCTTGGACTTGCCGTTGCGTTCGGAGGATTGGCAGCAGTTCTTGCCGGACGAGCAGGAGACGCACTGAGAAGAAACCGAATACTTGCGGCTGCATCAGGAGTGATTGCGATTTTTGGCATTTGCGACTACACATTTGCATGGGCCCGCTTTAGCAGATCAATCATTCCGAATGAGGGTATGGTCGCAATCTGGATCGCGGTTTGGGTGTTGCCCATAATGCTCTGGTTGAGGCGGGCTCGACGCGGGGAGAGCCAAGGGGATTGGACACGCCTCGCCGTGATGATCCTCTATCTCTTAGTTTGCTTTGTGTCCGTCGCCCTCCTCGTCTTCCTCGCCCCCGGGCACCAGGCTACGCGTTCTTCCTCGTCGGAATGCTGCTTGTCTGGTGGGGATTTGTGCAGAGCCAGTTTGAGTTTGTCAGGTCGTCATGAATCAGAGGCAAGGGAAACTGCATTAATCGCAAATACATCTGGATGAATAGTTCGAAGGATGAGTGGTCGGTGCAACCACAATTCAGCGTTTTGAAGACTGAAGTCTACATAAGGTTTCTCCTGTCTTCTCACCGACCAGTATTCAGTCCAGCATCCACAACGGAAGACAAGAGTTATGGACTTTATTTGGGAGCGATTTGTAACGAACAGCAAACGAATGCCTATTGACGAACGGCCTCGCTGAGGTGATGATCGTCGCCGAGAAGTCCGTTTCGCGTGTGCAGTGAGTTGTCACGCCTGAAGATGAATTGGAATTCGAAAGAGAGGTCGCCATGAGCAGCAATCCAGCGGGAGCTAAGAAGCCCGCAGCATCTCATTTTGGGGCAAGTCTCCGCCCACTCTGGATCCCATTTCTGCAGTTGGGCCAATGCGGAATCCCAAGGACCGCTTTCCGCTGGTTGATTGGTGTGGCACTGAATGCTTCCTGTACGAATCTGAATCCGGAAGGCACGCGGCGGCACATTCGCGCTGCGCTTCATGAGGGCGCGACGCGCGAGGAGATTCTACTGGTTCTTAAGATGGCATCACTCATGTCCATTCAATCCTGTGGCCTGGGGGGTTCCAGTCTTCTGGAGGAAGCAAGCGAGGCATCTTTGGATGCTGCCGGGGTCGGACGAGCCAAGCGTTTGAAGGAGGCGGGAGGAACAACTCCAGCTATAGACAAGATGAAAGCTATTGGGCAATGGAACGAAGTTGGGGTCCCATTTTAGCTTTTGACCCAGTGTGGACAGATCAATTCATGGCCACTGTTGTGGGGATTTACACGAGTGGTGTTTTCTCACCTAAGGAGATCGAATTCCTCAGCATCGCCTTGGATGCATCGTACGCGCACATGTACGCGCCCGGCACACGTCGGCACATCAAAAATGCAGTGAGTATCGGCGCCACGGTACAAGAAATCATGGAAGCGCTGAAGCTTTGTGTCGTCGAAGGCGTTCAAGCCTGCAATCTTGGCGTGCCGATTCTTGCGGAAGAGCTTGCCCAACTTTCTAGTGCGGGCGAACCGGCTGGTAGCCAGGAGGGTGCGCTATTCCGGTATGTGATCTACATCACAGACAGAGCAGTCACTCTCGCTATCAACACGATTCGAGTCCAAGTCATGTCTGCCTCTGTTCACAGCCAGTGTTTGCGCTTGAAGTACAGTAGCACTAGCCCAGTGGATGCCAGCATCAGGCCAATGGCAAAGAGAGTGCCGTGCGGGCGGCTTGCCCAGGGCAGGGGAAGATTCATCCCAAAGAATCCTGTGATGACCACCAGCGGCAACGCTACCGTCCCCCAGATGGTGAGGAACTTCATGACCTCGTTGGTGCGATTGGCCACCGCGGAGAGATAGAAATCGAGTGATCCGGTCAGCAGGTCGCGATAAGATTCGATCGTGTCGACGATGCGCAACAAGTGGTCGTAGACATCGCGGAAGTAAGGATCGAGATCGTCGCCCAACAAGCCACGCTCGCGGCGCATGAGGATGTTGACGACCTCACGCATTTCGGCCGCGACGCGGCTGAACTCAATCAGCTTGCGCTTCATGTGAAACTTTACGTGAAAGATGTCTCGCAGTATCGGCGGATCGGGATCCTTGAACATTTCGGACTCGATGTCGCTGACCTGTTCGCGTATGTTGTCGAGGATGGAGGCGTAGTCGTCCACCACGGCGTCTACCAGACGATAGAACAGCTGGTCGAGGCGGGTGATCTGTTTTTCCTGGGCGACTTGTTGCAACTTACGGATCGCTGCGCAATCCCGCTGGGGTACGGTGATGAGGAAGTCCTTGCCGAGGAAGATGTCGAGATCGTCGAAGTCAAGCTCGTCGCCGGTCTTTTGCACGTGCTTCAAGATGGAAAAGATGTATTCGCCGTATTGGTCGGTCTTGGCGCGCTGGGGACGGTGGTGGCAGTCTTCGATTTGGAGTTCATGGAGACGGAAGCGTTTCGCTAGCTCGTCCAGGGCGGGCGAGTTGGGATCGCGAATGTTGAACCAGGGAATTCCGGGCAGCAGTTGTTGCGCTTCGGTCATCTTTTAACCAGTATGCTGGGATTTCCATTCTGTCCCGGCCGTGAGCGATTATGCTTCGATTCCCCTTGGAAAACCACCAATTTGGGTAATTTTAGATTGATGAGCAGGGGGCTAGATCATTTTAAAAGGTAGATTCAGCAGGGAAATTAAATTGTGGCCAGCCTAAGACAAACCTGGGCACGAGTCACGGGCGCGCCGGACCGGGGGCATCCGCACACCATAAGTCTGAAACTGCGCGACGTGAGTCAGCTGTTCAATTCGATGGACCCTTCTCCGTTCATTGAAAAGAATCTCGACGACGACGCAGAGGAATTCATCGTGAGCTGGTCCCAAGAATTCTCCAGTCAAATTGCGTGTCCACTTGGACCAGTGGCCAACCGAAGACCCAAAAGAACTGATCCGGACGGCCGTCCTCAGCAGGATGTTGGTAGGTCATGGATGTGGGGACGTGGGCCGCCGTCGTACGAGAGAGCCTTACGATTGCGGGTTGGGTCGCTATGTGGCGACCGATGCAGATCTATCTTTACGATTGGTGGCCTTTGCTGCGACGGAGTCGGATCTATGTCAAGCTGAGCCACATGCCCGGTACTCACAAGAATTCTACAAGAGCTGATGGGTTGCTTCTCGTTTCCAGAGTGACTCGTCGAGGCTCTATCGGTGCTTTGTAAACAGAAGAGTTACTTGGAGGCTCAACTGCCATCGTGGCGAGAGCTGGTTCGCCGGGCGAACAACATTGCGATAGATCGTAAGGTTCGCATCGACCGGCTGCCGGCCGAGTTTCCAGGTCCTTCCGAAACCGCCTCCGATGGGTAGGAGCCAGATGTTGCTGCGAACTTGTGTCCAGTCGGCAGTAATGGTTGGGTTCGTTATCAGATACCACTCGTCCGGCAGGTTGTAAGAGAGCAGGGGTTCGAGTTGCATCTGATTGACCGGGCCTCGTTTGGTGGCAGAAGGAAGCGACCAGATATTCTGAGCTAGAATTGCGATCGTGCCCCATTCTGGCTGTAATTGCACGACGAATGAGGGGCCCAATCCCCATCGGCCCGCCCCGAGTTGGCTGTCGGTCGCTGTGGGGATTTGCAAGGCAGGTCCCACGCCCCAGACGATCCTGCTGGCATGTGCGGGCGTAAAGAAGAAAGTGGGGACAATATCACCAAGACCCACCTGGCCACCGCTCTTTTGCGCCAAGTTCGGAACGTAAGTTACCGCGGTTGCCACTATGCGTGGAACTAGCAGCCATTCCTTGGATATCTGGATTGGAAAGAGTGGCTGGAACTGGAGGTCGGCGGCCGTGCGATGGTACGGTCCGGCGTCGAAATAGATGTCAGGCCCGACTGGGAGCTGGAATACATCAGCGAAGGGATTCCTTGCAATCTGTCGGAGATCGGGCTGCGGGGGTGCTTGCGCGCATAGAGCAAGCGCCACGAGATAAATGCAGATTGCTAACTTAATCCGGGTCCTTGCCGTCTGGGGCCAGACGGGAGAGCGTCGACTAATCGCCGATGCGTTGCCACTGAATAGCATCCAGCGGGAACGCACCTCATTTTCGAGAGGCTTGCCAGTAGCTTCCGCCGATGACCCCGAGTACTCCACAAATCGCTTGTTAACGTAAGTATTGGAGCCATCGGGCAGCGTACTCCACACAATCGCAGGAATGGTATCGACGACCACCTCGCGAAGCTCCGCTTCTTGTTTTTTGATCACCGCTTCTGCGTGGCGTTGCTTACTGACGTCGGTAACGGCTCCCACAAACTCGAGGTTGCCCGAGGCGTCGCGCGAGGGGCGAGCTGTCACACGGACATACTTGATGGAACCGTCGGGCAATTGCAGGCGATGCTCAAAATCAAAACGCTCGCCGTCACGAGACGCCCGGCCGATTTGCTGCTGCACCAATTCGCGGTCCTCCGAGTGAACTCGCGAGAGGACTAATTCCACTGTGGGCTTCGTCTGTCTAGGACACTGAAAGATTCGGAACGTCTCGTCGGACCAGAATATCTCGCCGCTTGAAACGCTCCAGCCGAAGCTGCATGTTTTACTGAGCGTCTGAGCTTCCGTCAGATACGCTTCGCGGCGGTGCAGATCCTGCGTCAGAAATTCGTGCTCGGTAACGCCCATGGCGCTCCCGACATACTTTTTCCGGCTTTGGTTGTCGACAAGGGGTACGCCGACGCAGCGAATGTGGCGGACGTCACCATTGGGTTGCACGATGCGCTTGGTGGAACCTTCCGCTACGAGTCGCTTGATCAGGTCTGCCATGGATTCGCGGTCCTGTGGGTGAACACAATCCAGGTATTCCTGAACACTAGGTGGTTTGCTGGCCGGATCGAGGCCGTGCATTCGAAATAATTCGGGAGACCAGTAGTCGAATCCGTCAGGATCGAAGGCCCAGCTTCCCATGTTGGCAAGGCGCTGCCCTTCGGCAAGATAAAACTCGCTTCTTTGCAGCTCCTGGACATTTCGGCGGAGCTGTTCTTCCGCCGTTTTGCGTTCCTCAATATCGAGACTCGATCCATACCACTTGACGATGTTGCCGTTTGCATCGCGAAGTGGCACTTTCCGGTGGAACATCCAGCGGTATTCTCCATTCGCCCTACGGACGCGAGTTTCGTACTCGAAGATTTCTCCAGTCGCGAGGCAGGCTCGCCACTTGGCCACTATCCCCTCGACGTCTTCAGGGTGAACGAAAGCCGTCCAATTCCAGCCGGTCACTTTGTCCAAAGTGACGCCCAGGTATTCCAGCCAAGGTTTATTGAAGTAATCGAGGTAACCGTCGGGCCTGGCCGCGTGAAGCAGCGCAGGAATCGAGTCGACAAGGAGTTGGGCATTCAAACGGTCGGATCCCTGTCCTGAGGAGGCCATGGCGGGCATGATACACCCGACTAACCCACATATCGACAAGAGTGAGAGCATTGCGCCGATGCTCCCCAAGAATTGTTCAACTGCTCGCCAATTGTCGAAATTTCGGCGTTGACTCGTTGGTGCAAAAATCGCGTTTTCAACTACTTACAATTGGAGCGCCAATTGCCTCTTGGTTTTACCGCGTGTGATTTCGACGGGAGAATTAGATGCTCAGGATCACGAGAAAGGCAAACGGAGAAGTGGTCTTTAAGGTTAGTGGTCAACTAACCGCGGAAAACGTGGCGGAGATGGAGGCACTCATTGCAGCAGAAAGAAAAGGCAAACGAATTGTCTTGGACTGT
>WNFJ01487524.1_pt3 | contig 17945 bp, 16 predicted proteins | sample 5400461 | NCBI WGS metagenome assembly WNFJ01 (sample SAMN13153349, study PRJNA577476) | soil metagenome | isolation source: 115 cm saprolite on Douglas fir-dominated hillslope | place: USA:California | collected 2013-09-17 | reverse complement strand
GACCAAATACGGCATCGACGTCCAGGTGCCGGGCATGCTCTACGCCGCCGTGCTGCACGTGCCCTATCACGGCGGCACGCCGGCCATGGTGGATGATGCGGCCGCGCGGCGCCTACCCGGCATCTCCGACGTGGTGCGGCTGCCGGACGGCGTCGGAGTCGTCGGCACCTCGGTCGAGGCGACGCAGGCGGCCAGAAACCTGCTCAAGGTGACGTGGTCGGATGCGCCGGCAGCGAGCTACAACAGCGAACGCGCCCTCGACGGTTTCGCCGCGATCGCGCGCGACAAGAGCCGCGGGGGCCTCCCCTATCGGCCGGTGGGCGATGCCAAGGCGGCGATGGCGGGCGCGGCCAAGATATTCGGCGGCGAATACCGCACGCGCTATGTCTGTCACGCGGCCATGGAGCCGCTGAATGCGACGGCTTTCGTCAGTCCCGACGGCAAATCAGCCGAGATCTGGGCCGGCACGCAGTCCCCGACCAACGTGCTGAGCCAAGTCGCGCGGTTGCTGCAGACCGAACGCTCGAACATCACCTTCCACCAACATTTCCTCGGCGGCGGATTCGGCCGCCGCGGGTCGGAGCAGGACGTCGTGCATGACGCGGTCCGTCTCTCCAAGGCGGTGGGAAAGCCGGTCAAGGTCATCTGGAGCCGGGAGGAAGACATTGCCTTCGGCAAGTTCCGCCCGATGACGGCGCACTTGATCGAGGCCGGATTCGACGCGAGCGGCAAGCTGATCGCCTGGCACCACCGCGTGGTCGCGGAATCGGTCTTCGGCTACCGGCAATCGGCGGCCGTCAACACCCCTCCGGGCACGGAAGGTACGGTGGACGGGGTTGTCATGTTCGGGGCCTCGCTGCCGCAATATCCGATCCCCAACAAGCTCGCGGAGCATGTCGTGCAGCCCTTTCATGCGCGGCTTTCGACCTTGCGCGGCGTCGGCGTCGGCCACAATGCCTTCGCGATCGAGAGCTTCATCGACGAGCTCGCCAAAGAGATGGGCAAGGACCCGCTGGCCTTCCGGCTGGAAATTTCCGAAGGGAACGCGCGCGTTCAGACCTTGCTGCGCACCGTCGCTAAAATGTCCGATTGGAAGCGCAAGCGCGAAGGGACCGCGCTGGGCTTCGCCGTCCAGGAAAAGGCTGAGACGTTCGCGGCCGGCGTCGCCGAAGTCTCGCTCGATCGCTCGAGCGGCAAGATCAAGGTGCATAATTTCTGGGCCGCGATCGACGCCGGCATCGCGGTGCAGCCGCGAAACCTGGCGGCGCAAACCGAAGGCGGCATCGTGTGGGGCTTGGGCCATGTCCTGCGCGAAATGATCACCATCAGGGACGGCCGCGTCCAGCAGACGAACTATTCGGACTACCAGGTGGCGCGCATGTCGGACGTGCCCAACATCGAGGTCAAGGTGATCTCCACCGACAACATACCGACCGGCGCCGGCGAGGACGGCGTGCCATTGGTGGCCGGCGCGGTCGGCAACGCGATCGCAACGCTGACCGGCGTACGGCTGCGGGAGCTGCCGTTCGCGCCGGAACGCGTGCGCGGGGCGCTCGGGGCATAGGCTCACTGCGGGCGCGGCTCACGACTCGGCGGCAGCAGCCAGGTCCGGTCACGACGCCGATTTCGGCCGGTGGCCGCTGACCTCGGCGGCGGCGTCGGCGGCGAGCGGCAGGCAGAAGGCAAGGCACGAAAGCACGAGCGTCGTCGCCCCCGCGAAAGCCACCTGGAAGTCGAACAGGGCGAGCGCGGTCGTGCCGCGCCAGGCCAGCGACAGATGCAGCAGGACCGCCACGATGGCGACCCCGAAGCCGCGGCTGAGCTGTTGCGCCATGCTGGCGATGCTGGTCGCGGTGCTCATCTGCGGATTCGAGATGTCTGCATAGGCGATTGCCTGGGTGGCGGTGAACTGCAGCGACTGAAAGAAGCCGGCGACCAGCAGCAGGACGAAAATGAGCGGGACCGGGGTCGCGCCGGTAAAGAAGGCGCACATGGCAATGGACGCCGCGCTGATGATCCCATTGACGATCATGACGGTGCGGAAGCCGAAGCGTCTGAGGATCGGCCGCGCCGTCGCCTTCATGGACATGGCCCCGGCCGCGCTGGCGAAGGTGAGGACGCCGGAGGCAACCGCCGTCATGCCGAACACGACCTGCAGCAGGAGCGGCAACAGGAACACCAGGCTCCCCGCGCCGGCGCGGAACAGCGAGCCGCCCGATGCTGGCGCGAAAGGTCGCAATGCGAAAGATCGACAGGTTGAGCAGCGGATGCGCGGACCGGCGCAGATGCCGCAGCGCGAAGGCGCCGAGGATGACGCCGACAACCAGCAATCCGATGGCCTCCACCGCAACGTTAAGGCCGCGCCCGATCGCCTCGATGCTATACAGGATGCAGGAGAGCGAGAGGCCGGTGAGCAGGAAGCCGATCCAGTCCAGCGGGCGCGGCTTGTCTTCCTTCGGATTGTCGAAGTAGAGCGTCACCAGCACGATGCCGAGGATCCCGAGCGGCACATTCACCAAGAAGATCCAGCGCCAGGAGAAATAGGTGGTGATGAAGCCGCCGATCGGGGGCCCGAGCACCGGGCCGAGCTGCGCCGGCACCTGCAGATAGGCCATGGTGCGCACCAGTTGCGATCGCTCGACGCTGCGGAACAGGACGAGCCGCCCGACCGGCACCATCATGGCGCCTCCGAAGCCCTGCAGCACCCGTGCAGCCGTCAGCTCGACCGCGTTGTTGCTGAGGCCGCACAGGACGGAACCCAAGGTGAACAGCCCGATCGCGGCCCGAAAGACTGTGCGCCCGCCGAACCGATCCGCGGCCCAGCCGCTGACCGGGATGAAGACGGCCACGCTCAGCAGATAGGCGGTGACCGCCACGCTCAGCGCCACCGGGTCGGAATTGAGCGAAATCGCCATCTGGGGCAGCGCCGTGGTGATCACGGTCGCGTCGATCTGCTGCATGATGATCGCCGACGCCACGATCATCGCGACGACTTTCGGCTTGGTGGCGGGAGACATGATCCGGCGATGTGAACGATTCCGTCGGCATATTCAACAAGACAGTTTTGGGAGACCCGGAGATTGGGGCGCTTTACTGCCTCGACGCCAAGATGGAAGCGGCCTATCCTCCGGATTCCAACAGCGCGTGACTCCAATAACGCGTGACGCCGACACTAGGTGATCTCAATGACGCACGAATCCGGGGAGGTAGCCATGAAACTTGAGACTTTAGGTCGAGCCGTTCTGATTGCATCGGTCCTCGTGGCGGCGGCGGAAAGCCGCTGGCTTCTCGGCGGCGAGGCGGCCGCGCAAACGCCGGCAGCGCGCAGCCTGCCGATGTTCGAGGTGGATGCCGCTTGGCCGAAGGTGCCGGCCAAATGGAAGCTCGGCGACGCGTCGAGCTTCGCCGTGGATGCGCAGGACAACGTCTGGCTCCTGCATCGTCCGCGCACGCTCAAGCCCGAGCAGGCCGCGATGGCGGCGCCGCCCGTCATGGTGTTCGATCCGGCGGGCAACAACATCAAGGCCTGGGGCGGCGCGGGCAGCGGATTTGAATGGCCCGAGCGCGAGCACGGCATCCATATCGACTACAAGGGCTTCGTGTGGCTGGGCGGCAACAGCTGTCCCACCAACGGCCTGCCGGGCTTGAAGCCGGTCGCGGACGACCAATTGCTGAAGTTCACGCAGGACGGCAAGTTCGTCATGCAGATCGGCCACAGCAATCAAAGCAAGGGCAATGCCGACACCCAGAACTTGCACCGGCCGGCGGACGTCTGGGTGCATCAGCAGACCAATGAATTGTACGTCGCCGACGGCTATGGCAATCACCGGGTCGCGGTCTTCGATGCGGATACCGGCGTGTTCAAGCGCATGTGGGGCGCCTTCGGCAACAAGCCGATGGACGACGACCATTGCGAGATCGTGAGTCCGAAGAGCTTCCCGGACGCCCAGGGCCCCGCGAACTTGAGCGTCGTGCACGCCATCCGGGTGGCCAACAGCGACGGAACGGTCTACGTGGCCGACCGGGAAAACCGGCGCGTCCAGATGTTCCTGCCCGACGGCACGTTCGTGAAGCAGCTGATCCGGACCGGCGCGCCGTTTGCGCGCAATCTCGCGTTCTCGCCTGACCGCGAGCAGCAGTTTCTCTATGTCGGAGGCGACAAAGGCGTCGTGGTGGTGGATCGCAAGACGCTCGATGTGGTCGGCGCGATCCAGCCCCCGGGCATGATCGGAGCGGGCCATCACATCCAGACGGATTCGAAAGGCAATATCTATATCGCGCAGACCACCAGCGGCATGCAGAAGCTCACGTTCAAGGGGATGTCGACCGCCAGCCGCTAGTGGCGGCCACGTCATTTGCCTCATCCTGAGGAGCGCGCACTTGCGCGCGTCTCGAAGGATGGCCGCGAGTCCGTGGCCTGCATCGATCCTTCGAGACGCCGTGCTCCGCACGGCTCCTTCAGGATGAGGTCAGAAAGAGGTTAAGGGCGCCCCGCTCAGCGCGCCGATGCGGTGCGCCGCCGCACCGGGCCGCTGGCGATCTCGGCGATCAGCTTCTTCACCATGGCGCGGCCGAAGGTGCTGAAATCCTCCGCCACCATCACGAATGAGCCGGGGCCGCCGATGACGTTGTCGCGGTAGTACTTTTCGAGCCCGCCGGGCGGATTGGTGTGCTCGGGGATGCGCGAATATTGCAGCTCGGTCAGGATCGCGATCCCGTTGACCACGATGCCCTTGGCGACCGCCTGATCGCGGGCCAGCTGCACGTCGCGACCCGCATTGTTGGTGCCGTCGCCCGACACGTCGATGGCATGGCGCTCGGCCGCGAACGGCGCCCGGGCGATCTGGGCGGCGGCGAAGGTGATGCCGCCGCCGATCGAGGTGCGGTCGTTGAAGGAGCGCGGGGCTTCGAAGATCAGGTCGCCGAAGCGGCGCGCGGTGTCGGCTCCGTCGATGACGCTCCAATCGATCACCAGCTTCTGCTCGCCGGCGCCCGACCAATCGATGAAGCAGATGGCGATCTTCTGGTGGGCGCCGGATTTGATCGCATCGAGAACCTGCGGATTGGTGATCGCGGCCGCATAGCCCTCACGCTGCAGCAGGAACTTCGGCTGCTCCATGCTGCGCGACACATCCATGGCCAAAGCGAGCAGCAGGTCGACCTGTTCGGCGGCGCGCGCAGTGGCGACTTGACTTGAAACCAGCGCCGCAAGCGCCAGCAGGCATCGACCGATCCGCATCACGGCTGCGCTCCCGACAAGATCGCCACGGCCGGGGGCGCGGCGAATGCAGCTTCCAGGGCGAACCTAGAGCATTTTCAGGAAAAAAGCATGCCCCGGACTTGATCCGCGGTGGAATCCGGTTTCCGTCCGAGAGGTCTTGAGCGCGGACAATTTGCAGGACAGGGTATCGAATTGTGCTATCATTGCGTTGCTGGAGGCACGGAGCCAGGGGCGCCGTGGAAAGAAACGCAGAGGAGCAGGCAGATGAGGAAAAGAAGCGCTTTGTATTTGAGCGTCGCGGCCATCGCCATCGCCGCCGTTTTGGCCGGCGCGCCGGCGCAGCTCAGTGCGCAGCAAAACGCCGCGGTCAGCATCGGCGACACCGACCTCGGCGGCGTCGTCAGCGGGCCCAAGGGGCCGGAAGCCGGCGTGTGGGTGATCGCGGAAACGACCGATCTTCCCACCAAGATGGCCAAGATCGTGGTGACCGACGATCAAGGGCGCTACGTGATACCCGATCTGCCGAAAGCCAATTACAGCGTCTGGGTGCGCGGCTACGGGCTGGTCGATTCGCCCAAGGTCGAGACCGCGCCCGGCAAGCTCCTCAACCTGACCTCGGTGCCGGCGCCGAACGAGGCCGCGGCGGCCGAATACTATCCGCCCATCTACTGGCTTTCGATGCTCAAGGTCCCGGTCAAGAGCGAGTTTCCCGGCACCGGGCACGACGGCAATGGAATCAACCCGAACATCAAGTCTCAGCCCCAGTTTCTGCGCGAGTTCAAGACCGACGGCTGCTTCCACTGCCACGCCATCGGCACCAAGGCGACGCGCACGATCCCGGAAGCGCTCGGCAAGTTCAACTCCGGATATGAGGCCTGGACCCGGCGCATCCAGTCCGGCCAAGCCAGCAAGGATATGGTCGAGACCATCGACCGCTACGGCACCGAGCGCGGCCTGAAGATGCTCGGGGACTGGACCGATCGGATCGCCAAGGGCGAGCTTCCCGCATCGAAGCCGCCGCGCCCGCAGGGCCTCGAGCGCAATGTCGTCATTACGGTATGGGACTGGTCCGGCCCCAAGACCTATCTCCACGACGAGGTCGCCACCGACAAGCGCAACCCTACGATCAACGCCTACGGATCGCTCTACGGGGCGACCGAGAACAGCACGGATTTCGTGCCGATCCTCGATCCGGTCAAGAGCACCGCCACGAGCGTGAAGATCCCGGTGCGCGATCCGAAGACACCCTCGGCGCTGTCGACGGAAATGTTTGCGCCATCGGTGTATTGGGGCGACGAGAAGATATGGACCGCGCAGACCATCCCGCACAGCCTGATGTTGGACGAGAAGGCTCGGGTCTGGTACGCGGCGCGCATCCGCGGCGTGAACAATCCCGACTACTGCAAGAAGGGATCGGACCATCCGTCGGCGAAAATGTTTCCGATCGACAAATCGAACCGCGAAGTCGCGATGCTCGATCCGCAGAGTCAAAAGTTCACGCTGGTCGACACCTGCTTCCCGACGCATCACGTGCAGTTCGGCTTCGATGCCAATCGGACGCTCTGGGCGAGCTCGGGCGGCATCGGCGCCGAAGTGCTGGGATGGATCAATACCAAGGTCCTCGAAGAGACCGGCGACGAGGCGAAGGCGCAAGGCTGGACCGCGTTCATTCTCGACACCAACGGCCTCGGCCACCGCGGCGGCGAATATGTCGAGCCGAATCAGCCGGTCGATCCCACCAAGCAGAAGCGCATCCGCGTGGGCTTTTATGCGGTTGCGCCGAATCCGGCCGATAGCACGATCTGGGGCTCCGTGACCGGATATCCCGGCTCCGTCGTCAGGGTCGATCCGGGCTCGAACCCGCCCGCGACCGCGCTTTCGGAAATCTATGAGGTACCGCTGCCGGGGTATTCGCCGCGCGGCGCCGACATCGACAGCAAGGGCGTCATGTGGTCCGCCCTCGCGAGCGGCCATCTCGGCGCCTTCGACCGTAGCAAATGCAAGGGCCCGCTGAACGGCCCGACCGCGACCGGCAAGCACTGCCCGGAGGGCTGGACGCTTTATCCATTGCCGGGACCGCAGCTCGGCGGCGTCACCGACGACGGCAGCGGGGAAACGCCCTACTATGCATGGGTCGACCAGCACAACACGTTCGGGCTGGGCAACGATGTCCCCTTCGCCACCGGCAATCAGAATGACTCGCTGATCGCGCTCAAGGACGGCAAGATGGTCAATCTGGTCGTGCCCTATCCCATGGGATTCTGGGCGAAGGCTCTTGATGGGCGCATCGACGATCCCAATGCCGGCTGGAAAGGCCGCGGCGTCTGGTCGAACACCGGCAACCGGACGCCCTTCCATCTGGAGGGCGGCAAGGGTACGTCGCCCAAGATCGTGCACTTCCAGATGCGGCCCGATCCACTGGCGCGGTGAGCGGGCCGCCGCTCTCTTAAGGCCAGTCTCGAAGATCACGCAGCTCGGGTGCGCCCGAGCTGCAATCATTTTGGCTGCAGGTCGCGGCGGGACCAGGAACTACTCTTTGCCATCACGTGGTTTTCCCCCTCTTTCGCGTCGTACACCACCACGCTCACGATCGGATGCCCGGTCTTGATCGCCATTGCGGCCTTCTCGGCAGCCTCATAGGTCGCAAATGACGCCTTGGTCTGCCGATCCACCAGCAGGCGGAATTGGCCGACTTCCGGTCTCTTGCGCCGGCCCAGGAGTTCCGGCACGGGCTCTTCGACGACCGCGTCGGGGTGCGCCAGGCTGATGGTCTTGCTCTTGCGCCGGTCCAACAGATCCGGCGTGAGCTCGTCGGCGATCGGATCGGGTTGAGCCAAGCTTATGGTCTTGCTGTCTTGTCGCACCATGGAGCTATTCCTTTCATTAAAACGGCCGCTCGCGCGGGATCGCCCCGGTCCTTGAGCGCGGACAGATCCGGCGCGCAGAACTTGCTCGATTCGGCTCTGAAATCTCGGCGGACGATCTGCTGGATCTCGGCGGACGTGGTCTCGGGGGGGAGTATCGGGCCAGCATCAGCATGAGCCTTGGAGGCCGCCGTGGGAGTGGATTCCTCCAGATATATACAAAACATGAATTAACTGACCACTCGAGGACCCGGATACGAAGCTAAGCAGAAACGGCAGAAAAACCAGCCCTTCGCACCAAAGATATCTTGCCTGAGCCCGGAGCCGTTTCTCCCGCAGGTTCGTGGCTTTTCAGTGCTCCAGGTCGCTTCCCGGAGTCCCGTGACCGCGACGGGACCGCTTCCAGGGTTTGGTCGGCCCGTCAATGCCGGGTCTTGAGCACGAGAGCATCAAGCAACTCGGTCCATAGCATGGGCATTGTTACGTAGGCCAGGGCGCCAGCCGGAACCGATATATACCAAGCCAACTCGAAGAAATATTCGAAGATCACGACGGTTACGGTCGCGCCGACCACACTGAGTATGCGGCCGATGGCTATTTTATGAGCGAGCAACAAATCCAGCATGATGCACGCCCACGATGAAGCGCACCTTTGGGGCTTCCACGGCTCGATAAATCTACGCGCTCATTCAAAGGCTTGCCCTTATCAACGCGAATCCAGCGACACGCCCAATTGAAATGCCTTTTGTCTGGTCGCCCCGAGCGTTCGTTTCATCGCGCGTGCAATCTTGGGTGCCGGGGTCTTCTGCCGCGCGTGGGTCTTGAGCTCGCGAACATCCGATTTGGTCCAAGCACGACGTTTGATTTTCTTCGCCATTTCAATTTCCCTCCAATGAAGGCGCGGTTCTAGCACCTTCCGAATTCATCTGCCAAGCTATTTCAGTCCGCCGGTACCGCCATGTGCGGCTCGTCTCAATCACCGAGATTCACTAATCCTTGTGCAAGACGACGGTTGAAACAAACTAATCTGAGCAAAAAGTCAACCCGCGCGGCGATGAATTTGAAGACTCACCGCCCCCGATCAGGTTCGTCTGATCTTGATTTTCTTCGTAAAGCCGCACGTCTTGCATGCGAGTGTCAGCTCTTCGAATGCGCTCCCGAACAAGACCGGCTTCACTCGGATAACGACCAGTTCGGTTCGGCACTCGGCGCAGGTTGCCGAAGCTTCTGTTTCGGGCGGTACCTGCGCGGCCACGTGTTTTCCTCGAGTGAGGTTAGACGACGGAGCAGCATCACGCCCGGCGTTCAAATACCGGCATGACGCCGGCGCACGTCGCTGAAGGAAACGAGCCGTTGCTGATTTTCATCCCACAGCGCCAACCGAATGCAGCCGAGGCTCTCCCCCAAGGTAAGCCGGCCGATGCCGCCGAGGTCGGGGTGATGACGCAGCACCAGCGGCAGCCGGTAATAGGGGATTCGGCTGCACAAATGATGGATGTGGTGCATGCCGATATTGGCGGTGAACCAGCGCAGGACGGTCGGCAGGTCGTAATAGGAGCTGCCGTGGAGCGCCACTTCGTGCAGGTTCCAGGCTCCGTCATCGGTCCATCTTGTGTTCTCGAACTGATGTTGGACATAAAACAGCCAGACCCCGATCGAGGAAGCGAGCAGCATGACCGGGAGATGCACGAGCAGGAACGGACCGACGCCCACCAGCCATATCATGGTCGCGGCGAGGATCGCGATGGCGAGGTTGGTCGCCATCGTGCTGAGCCACGGCCGCCAACCCTGACGCATGAGGCCGACCGGCAGCCGGTGCCGAATGAGGAACAGATAGGCGGGACCCAATCCGAACATGACGACCGGGTGACGGTAGACCCGATAGCGCAGCCGCCTCCAGCGGGACAGCGCCAGGTATTCGCGCACGGTCAGGGTGTCGATGTCGCCGGTTCCGCGGCGATCGAGATTGCCCGAAGTCGAATGATGAACGGCGTGCGTGCTGCGCCAGAAGTCGTAGGGCGTGAGCGTCAGCACCCCGATCACGCGCCCGACCCAATCGTTGGCAAGGCGGTGACGGAAGAACGCGCCATGACCGCAATCGTGCTGGATCATGAACAGCCGGACGAGCAGGCCCGCGGCCGGGATCGCGAGCAGCAGGCTGAGCCAGTAGCCGATGGCCAGCGTTGCCCACATCAGAATCCAGACCAGGACGAGGGGGACAGCCGTAATGACGAGCTCGGTCGTGCTGCGCGCTATGCTCGGAGCGCGATAGCGGGCGAGCAGCTGCGTCAAGCCGCGGGCATCCGGGCGAGTGGCGAAGACAGTGGAATTTGGTCCGTGCATCAATAACTCTCGGTCCGCGGGTTCAATCGCGACAGCAAAACCGAGGCGCTCCCTGCCATCGCCGAGGAGCAGCCCCATCGGCTTTGGTATCGGAGCTTATTTCAGGGCAGTGAGCAGGTTCGCGCAGGCCTGGGCCACTCCACGCTCCGGCGAGGTCGTGCCCGGGAAGGTCGCCCACCCGCCCTTCTCGATATAGGAATCCTGCATCCACGAGCTGATCTTCTTCAGCTCGACCATGTTCAGCGTGGAATCCGAGGCCTGCCGGAACTTGTCGGCGCACATCGGGGCAAGAACCGCCACGACGGCGCTATTGGCGCTTTTCTCGGCCATTTGCTTGGCAGTGCTTTCGAGCATCCATCCGCCCCAATTGAAGCCGATGATCACGGTCGCCAGAAAGCCGGCGACCGCTCCCTGCAATAGTCGCACGAGCGACTCGCCTTGCAGGATTGAGGGCAATTCCATGGCGTTTCCTTTCGCCCGACATCGTTCGGAGCGAGGGCAGCGGAGACCCGGATGGGTTCCGGTCGATCGATAGAATTGAAGACATGGCCGCACGGATTGCGCCCATTTGGGTTCACTAGGCGCTCTTTATCGAGAGAAGTCTGTATAAAATTGAACACCGTCCACGGCTATCACCGGTACGGGAACGCCTCCAGCGAAGCCGCCTCCCAGGTCTTGGGCGCGGGCGTCATCAAAGCCCCCGAAGAATGCCGTGGCAAGGCCGTGCATATTGTCCTCCGGATTCTAATGATAGCCGATATCGCCTCGCACCTTGCCGCGAAACACCCAGTACGACCAGCCGGTATAGAACAGGATCACCGGCAGGAGAACGAGCGTGCCGACCAGCAGAAAGGCCTGGGTGCTTTCCGAGGCGGCAGCCTCATCGAGCGTATAGTGTCCGGGCACGATCATCGGCCATAGGCTGATGGCGATCCCCATATAGGACATCACGAACAGGCCGAGCGCGCCCACGAAGGGCGCGTGGTCGAATCGGTTATCGAACGACCACCATACGAAACCGATCAGGCCGGCGGTGATGAGCGGCACTGGTGCCAGAACCGCGATGTTCGGCCAGGAAAACCAGCGCGCCGCGATATGGGCATCGATAAACGGCGTCCACAGGCTGACAACCGCAATGGCGAGCGCGGTGCCGATCAGTGCGCGCCGGCCGAGCGCGCGTGCCCAATCCTGCAGCGCGCCGTCGGTCTTGATCACCAGCCAACCGGCGCCGAGGAGAGCGTAGCCGCACATCAAGGCAACGCCGGTGAAGGCCGAAAAGGGCGTGAAGCAGTCGAACGAGCTTCCGACGAAGTGCCGGCCCTCGACGTGAAATCCCTGGATGAAGGCACCCAAGACCACGCCTTGCGCAAAGGCTGCAAACGCCGATCCGTAGGCGAAGCCGTGGTCCCAGAAGGTCCGGTGCTCGGCATCCCGATAGCGAAATTCGAAGGCGAGCCCGCGAAAGATGAGCGCGAGCAGCATCAGCAGGATCGGAAAGTAGACCGCCGGGATGATGATGGCGAAGGCAAGCGGGAAGGCCGCCAGCAGGCCCAGGCTTCCCAGGATGAGCCAAGTCTCGTTGCCGTCCCAGATCGGCGCGATCGAATTCATCAGCACGTCGCGGGCCCTGCGATCGGGCGCAAAATTGTAGAGCATGCCGACGCCGAGATCGAAACCGTCCAGGGCGACGTAGAAAAAAACCGCCAGTGCAAGAATGACCGTCCAGACCGGGACTAGACTGAGGGTCGGCGTCATCGCGCTGCCTCCGGGGTCGCCCGCGACAGCGCCTCGATCGGCGCCATGTGTCGCCCGGCCGCAATGGGTTCCAGCTCTTCTGTCGAAACCGGGCCACGCCAGACGATCCGCAGCATGGCAAAGAGCCCCACCGGATAGATGACCAGATACACCGCCACATACAGCAGAAGCGAAAGCAGCACATCGGAGCCCGCGAGCGACGGCGACACCGAGTCTGCGGTTCGCAGCAAGCCGTAGACCGTCCAGGGTTGTCGTCCGACTTCCGTGGTGGTCCATCCGGCGATGACGGCGATGAATCCAAGGCAACTGGTGAGCTGGCACAGCCGCAGATACCAGCCTGCCCGATCGAGCCGGCCTTGCGCCATCAGCACGAAGCCGGCCGCCACCATGGTCAGCATCAGGAGCGCGATCCCGACCATGATCCGGAACGTGAAGTAGACGATTACAACCGGAGGGCGCTGATCGGCCGGGAAGTCCTTGAGGCCTTTGACCGCGCCATCCCAGGAGTGGGTGAGATAGAGGCTGCCCAACCGCGGGATCGCGATCTCGCCGAGATTGCGTTCGGCCGTTTGGTCGGGCCAGCCGATGATGGAGGCCGCAACCCCGCTTCCGCCGTCCCACAAGCCCTCGATGGCGGCGAGCTTGGCGGGCTGGTAGGCCAGCGTATTGAGGCCGTGCAAATCTCCGATGACGACTTGCACGGGCACGAAGATCGCGAGGAACCACAGAGCGAGCCGCAGCATCAGGCGCCCGTGCTCGACCGGTCGGCGGCGCCGCAGCGTGTAGGCGCCGACCCCCAGCACCACAAAGGCCGTGGTCACATAGAAGGCGCTCACCGTATGCGCCAACCGGTACGGGAACGACGGATTGAAAACGATCTCCAGCCAATCCTTCGGGAAAAATCGACCGTCGATGATCTCGTGCCCGACCGGAGTTTGCATCCAGCTGTTGGTCGCAAGAATCCAGAACGAAGAGGACAGCGTGCCCACCGCCACCAGCAAGGCGGCGACGAAATGCATGAATGGGGGCACCAGCTTGCGGCCGAACAGGAGCACCCCGAGGAACGTCGCTTCGAGGAAGAATGCGGTCAAGCCCTCGTAAGCCAATAGCGGAGAGATCACATTGCCGGCGTCGTCGGCAAAGCGGCTCCAGTTGGTGCCGAACTGGAACGGCATGACGATGCCGGTCACCACCCCCATGCCGAAGGAGATCGCGAAGATCCGCAACCAGAATTGGGACAGGTCGAGAAAAACGGGACGCTTGGTCAAGGCGTAGCCGCCTTCGAGAAAGGCAATGAAGGAGGCAAGGCCGACCGTGAAAGCGGGCAACAGAATGTGCCAGCCGATGACCCAGGCGAATTGAACGCGCGACAGCAGAACCGGGTCAAGATGCAATCTTCGTCACCCCTCTTGTTGAGCTTTGCAAGCGCGGCTTCGCAAGCGCGGCGGTCGATCACGGTGATCAACCGCCCGCCGGCGTCCCTTACTTTGCCCGCGGGAGAAAGATAGCATGGAACTTCTGCGGCTTCATCATGGGCGTCCGAGGCGAGGTATGAGCATGCTCCCGAAAATGTCACGGTGGATGGCGGCGGTCCTGCTGGCGCTCGCCGCCCCCGCCGCGGCGTCAGCACAGGATTATCCGGCCCGTCCGATCGCGCTGGTCTCGCCGTTCCCGCCCGGCGGCAGCGTCTCGCTGGTTGCCCGCATCGTGGCCGAGAAGATGAGCGAGACGCTCGGCCAGTCGATCGTGGTGGAGAATCGCGGCGGCGCCGGCGGCACGATCGGGGCGCGGCTGGTGGCCAAGAGCCCGGCCGACGGCTACACGCTTCTGCTCGGCTATACCGGAACGCTGGCGATCGGGCCGAGCCTGTATGCCAACGCGGGCTTCGAGCCGCGCAAGGACTTCGCCCCCGTCGGCCGCATCGGAACGGCGCCCACCATGCTGGTGGTGCATCCAAGCTTCCAGGTGCATTCGGTCGCTGATTTGATCGCCTATGCGCGGCAGAATCCCGGCAAGATCAACTACGGCTCGGCCGGCATCGGCACCGTCGGCCATCTGGCCGGAGAGCTGCTCGCCACCATGGCGGGGCTCAAGCTCACCCACGTTCCCTACAAGGGGACTGGCCCGGCCATCACCGATCTCCTGGGCGGCCACATCCCGATGATGTTCACCCCGATCCCGACCGCCCATGGCCAGGCGGAGAGCGGATTGCTGCGGGCGCTGGCGGTGACCAGCGCGCAGCGCTCGAGCCTGCTGCCCGATTTGCCGACGATCGCGGAATCCGGCCTGCCCGGATACGAGGCGGCGTTGCGCTACGGACTGGTCGCGCCGGCCGGAACTCCGCGGGCCATCATCGAGCGGCTGAACAAGGAGCTGCGCCTGGCGCTGACGGCGGAGGATGTGCGCCAGCGGCTCGCCACCGACGGCGCCGAAGTGTTGCCGAGCACGCCGGAAGACTATGCCGGCGACATCGACCGGGAGGAGACCACCTGGTCGAAAATCGTGAACGCGCTCGGCTTGAAGGGCGAGTGAACATGGCCGCGAGGATGCACGCCCGGTCCGGAACCACTCTACTGGCCGCGCTGGCTGCGGCCGTCGCTTGCTGGGCCGTTTCGGCGGACGCGCAAGACTATCCGAGCCGGCCCATTACGCTGGTCGTCCCCTATGCGGCCGGCGGCGGCAACGACGTGATGGCGCGCATCGTGGCCGAGAAGATGAGCCGGACGCTCGGCCAGCAGATCGTCATCGAGAACCGGGCCGGCGCCGGCGGCAGCAACGCGACCCGCCAAGTGGCGAGGAGCGCGCCGGACGGCTACATGCTGGTCATCGGGGGAACCGGGACGCTCGGCGTCAATCCGACGCTCTATAATAATGTCGGCTACGACCCGCGCAAGGATTTCGCCCCGGTCGGCCTGATCGGCACCAGCGCGCTGGTCGTGCTCGTCCATCCGGGCCTGCCCGCACACTCCATCGGCGAATTGATCGATCTCGCCAAGCGCGAACCGGGCAAGCTCAACTATGCCTCGGCGGGCGTCGGCAGCGGCATCCATCTCGGCACCGTGCTGTTCGAGCAGATGGCGAACATCAAGCTCAGCCATGTGCCCTACCGGGGCAGCGCGCCTGCGCTCACCGATCTGATGGGCGGACATGTGGCAATCTATTTCAGCTCGCTGCCGCCCGCGATCGGGCTCGCCCGGGACGGCAAGGTGCGGGCCTTGGCGGTGACCGGTGCGAAGCGTTCCGAGGTGCTTGCGGACCTGCCGACGGTCGCCGAGGCGGGGCTGCCGGGGTATGAATCGGTCCTGCACTANNGGCGCCCGCCGGCACGCCGCGGCCGATCATCGACAAGCTCAACGCGGCGCTGCGCGAGGCGCTCAACGCGTCGGATACCAAGGAGCGCATGGCCGCGGACGGCACCGAACCGCTGCCCAGCACGCCCGACGAATACGCCGCCGATATCGACCGCGAGGAGACCAAATGGTCGGCCATCGTGAAGAAGTCGGGCGCCAAGGCGGAATGAGAAGCCGATCGTGAGGGCCGCATGAATTTCGAATTCACCGACGAGCAGAAGCTGTTCGCCGACCAGGTGCGCCGCTTCGCGGTTGCCGCGCTCGAGAAGGGTGCGCTCAAGCGCGCCCATGAATCGGGCTTCCCGTTCGACGTGGCCAAGCTGATGAGCGCCCAGGGACTCATGGGCATCACCCTTGCGCAAGCCGACGGCGGCCAAGGCGGCACGCTCATGGATGCCGTCATCGCCATCGAGCAGATCGCGGCGGTATGCCCGCGCAGCGCGGACGTGGTCCAGTTCGGCAATTTCGGCCCGATCCGCACCTTCGCGGAATATGGCACGGGTGCCCAGAAGGCGCGGTGGCTGCCCGACCTCCTCGCCGGCCGCATGGTTCTGAGCCTCGGCATGACCGAGCCCGACGCTGGCTCCGCGGTGACCGACCTCACCACCAGCGCGCGGCCGGACGGATCGAGCTTCCTCGTCAACGGCACCAAGGTGTTCTCCACCTTCAGCCCGGATGCGGCGATCTTTCTCATCTATGTGCGCTACGGACCGGGCTTGGGCGGCATCGGCTCGCTGATCGTGGAGCGCGGCACGCCGGGCTTTTCGATCGGCCAGCCGTCGAGCTTCATGAGCGGGGAGCAATGGTGCGAGCTGCATTTCGAGAACTGCAGCGTGCCGGCCGGGAACGTCCTGCTCGGGCCGGGCGGCTTCAAGAAGCAGATGGCGAGCTTCAACGTCGAGCGCCTCGGCAACTCCGCGCGCGCGCTCGCGCTCGGACGCTACGCCTACAACACGGCGCGCGCCTACGCGACGACCCGCGAGCAATTCGGCCGGCCGCTGTGCGAATTCCAAGGCTTGCAGTGGAAATTCGCCGAGATGGCGATCAAGCTCGAAAGCGCGCAGCTCCTGCTCTATCGGGCGGCCGTCAATGCGGACCGTGGCCTGCCCTCGGCCTACGAGACTGCGCTTGCCAAGGCCGCCTGCAACCAGACCGGCTTCGAGGTGGCGAACGATTCCATCCAGGTCATGGGCGCGTTCGGCTATAGCCGCGAGACACTGGTCGAGTATTGCATGCGGCGCACCCGCGGCTGGATGATCGCCGGCGGCTCGATCGAGATTTTGAAGAACCGCATCGCCGAGCACGTCTTCGATCGCCGTTTCGATCAGCGCAAACGCCATGCTGACGCCGCCGAATGAGACCAAGGCCGGCGGCTTGGCGCAGGTGCTGCTGGCGCCGCGCTCGGTCGCGATCGTCGGCCAATCAAACGACGCCGGCAACACCACGGGCCGGCCGCTCAAATATCTGCGGCAGGCCGGCTATGCGGGGCGCATCTATCCGGTCAATGGGCGCCGCGATACCGTGCTGGGCGAGCGCGCTTGGCCTTCGCTTGCGGCGCTGCCCGAGGTGCCGGAGCACGCCTATATCGTGACCGGAACGGACGCTGCGGTCGAAGCCGTGCAGGAATGCGGCCGGCTCGGCGTGAAGGTTGCGACCGTGCTCGCCGACGGCTTCACCGAGGCGGGCGGCGCCGGCCTGGCGCGCGTGGCGCAATTGCGCGACGTCACGGCCCGCACCGGCCTGCGCATCGTCGGGCCATCGAGCCTCGGCGTGGTGAACCTGCGCGCCAAGGTGATGCTGACTGCCAATGCGGCCTTCGATGAGCACCCGCTCCCGGCCGGCCGCATCTTCGCCGCCTCCCACAGCGGCGGCATGATCGGCGCGCTGCTCTCGCGCGGCTTGGCGCGCGGCATCGACTTTGCCGGCCTGGTCTCGGTCGGCAACGAGATCGATCTTTCGCTCGGCGAGATTTGCGCCGCGACGCTCGCGGACCCGGCGATCGAGGGCTACATGCTGTTCCTCGAATCGCTGCGCCACGCCGATGCGTTGCGCGCCTTCGCGCTCGCCGCCGCCCAATGCAACAAGCCGATCCTGGCCTACAAGCTCGGGCGTTCGTTCGAGGCGCGCGAGCTTGCGGTCTCCCATACCGGCGCGCTCGCCGGCGAGGACGACGTGGCCGAAGCGTTTCTCATCGATTGCGGCATTGCCCGGGTCGATACCCTGGACGGGTTGATCGAGGGACTGCCGCTCTTGGCGCGCGTGGCAGCACGCGCGACGGTGGCGGCAGCCGGCGCCCGGCGCCCCCGGGTGGGGGTCGTCACCACGACGGCCGGCGGCGCCACCATGGTGGTGGACCCGCTGGCGATGCGCGGCATCGGGATCGAGCCGCCGAGCGCCGCCACGCTCGCGCGT
>WNFJ01149144.1_pt2 | contig 17945 bp, 18 predicted proteins | sample 5400461 | NCBI WGS metagenome assembly WNFJ01 (sample SAMN13153349, study PRJNA577476) | soil metagenome | isolation source: 115 cm saprolite on Douglas fir-dominated hillslope | place: USA:California | collected 2013-09-17 | reverse complement strand
GAGCGGATCAAGGCGCTGGCGCGCGGCACCCTGGTGCATCGGCTCCTGCAGGCCCTGCCCGCGATTGCGCCGGAGCGGCGGGAGGAGATCGCGCATCGCCATCTCGCCCGCGCCGCGATGCAGTTCTCGGCGGGCGAGCGCGAAAGCATGATCGGGCAGGTGCGGATGATCCTGGAGGACCCGCGCTTTTGCGACCTGTTCGGTGCGCAGAGCCGGGCCGAGGTGCCCATCGTGGGTCGCATCACGGTCGGCTCGCTCGCGGCAGGCGGCCGGACCATCTCGGTCTCCGGCCAGGTGGATCGGCTGGCCGTCACGCCCGGCGGGGTGCTGATCGCGGACTACAAGACGAATCGCCCCGCGCCCCGGCGGCCGGAAGAAGTGCCTCCCGGGACCATAACGCAGCTCGCGCTCTATCGGGCGGTGCTCCGCCGCATCTATCCGGACCGGCCGGTGCGGGCCGCCCTGGTCTGGACCGATGTGCCTGACCTGATGGAGATTTCCGCGGAGGCGCTGGACCGGGCGGTGGCGGCCCTCACCTCGCCGTGAAGCCGCCTTGACGCTTGCACGCCGCATTCATAGTTTCGGCCTCCTGTCGGGCGATCGCGGCTACAAGCGATTCTCCCGCTGCAAGCATAACGAGGGTCATTTCCATGGCGGTTGGCAAGGTATCGGATGCAGACTTCGAATCCGAGGTGTTGAAGGCGAGCGGAGCGGTGGTGGTGGATTTCTGGGCCGAATGGTGCGGCCCCTGCCGCATGATCGCGCCGGCGCTCGAGGAGATTTCCGGTTCGCTCAACGGCAAGGTCAAGATCGTCAAGCTCAATGTCGACGAGAATCCGCAGACCGCCTCCAAATACGGCGTCATGTCGATCCCGACCCTGATGCTGTTCAAGAACGGCGAGATGGCGTCGCGCCAGGTCGGCGCCGCCCCCAAGCAAAAGCTCGAGCAGTGGATCACCGGCGCCATGTGAGCCCGGTTTTACACTTGCATCTACGTTGTCATGGCCGGACTTGTTCAGGCCATCTCGTTAGGTCAGCACCGCAGTGCCTCCCTGAGCGAGATCACCGAGACAAGCCCGCTGATGACACCCGGCCTCCCAACCTTCACTTCGCCGGACGCGCATAGATGCCGATCATTCCGGTCGCACCGACCTCGTGGCGCGGCCCGCTCGCCGGCACGATCCTTAAGGTGAGCTCGTCCTTGGTCAGCCCGGGCGGCAAGGCGTTCGGCTCGAGGTCGGTCGCGATGAGCACGAATGTGTAGTGGCGCGGCGAGTAGTTCGCCGGCATGCACGGTCCGGAGAAATGCCCCACGCCCTGCCGGCTCTTGCCGCCGACATATTTGGGGGAGTCCTTGCTCACCTCGCCTTCGGCAAAGCCGGTGACGGCCGCCGGAATGCCGTAGGCGACCCAGTGGATCACGCCACCGCCGCCGCGGCCTTCCGGATCGACCATGAGGAAGGCAAAGCTCTTGGCGGCGGCCGGCGGGTTGACCCATGACAATTGGGGAGAAACGTTCTCGCCCAGGCAGTTCGGGTTTTGCGGATCGTTGGCCTGGCTGTTGCCGACCTTCGCGGGCATCATCCCGCCGTCCCGGAACGTCGTCGACGACAGGTTGAAAAACTTCTCCTGCGCGTTTGCGGTTGCGCAGGCGCAGGCGAGAGCGACGCCGGCGGCGAGGATCGGACGTCCCATCAATTGCTTCAATCGCTTCATGGCGTTGCTCCCTTCGGTTTGGTGCCGGGCGGAGTAGCCGAGCTCACCGCGGCCGGAAGATTTCGGTGAACGCCGTCTGCATCCGCTTGCGTTCCTCGGCCGAGGAGATCGGGGCGATGACTTTTTTCTGCTGCAGGGCATCGATGATGCCGGGCGGATTGGTCTCGACATCGCGGATTCGCCGCCAGCAGGGCCGCCTTGGGATGCGGCGCCTGGGCGCTGATGCCGACCGATCCGAACGCGAGCGTGACCGGATCGAGCGCCCAGAAGTCGGTCGGCGCGCCGGACAGCTTCATGTTGACGGTCAGCGGCACGAAGTTGTTGAGCGCGACCCAATATTCGCCGGCGCCGACCGAGCGCGCGATGTTGAGATGGCCGTCGATCACGACCGGCTTGAGCGTCGTGGCGATGTCCTGGGCGAGCTTGCGGCCGCGGTCGTCCCCATAGTGCTGGAAGATTCCGGTCAGCCACTCGGAATCGGTCGCATCGATGGCGATCTTGCCGGCCCATTCCTTGTGGGCGAGGAATTCCTCATAGGTCTGCGGCAGCTCTGTCTTCTTGACCAGGTTGGTGTTGTAGGCGGGCGAGTTGTAGTTTCCGGTGACCCCGTACCAGCGCCGGTTCGGCCCGCGCGCCTGCGCCATGAGGTTCTTGGCTTCCGGGGGGTCGAATTGCTGCAGCAGCTCGTCGGGAAGATTGTAGACCGGCGTGGTGGCGACCAGGTCCCAGCTGCGCTGCCGGGCGCGGGCCTCGATCGCGATGCGGGCGCGGATGTTGGCATCCGAGGAGCGCACGAAGCTGACCTTGATGCCGGTCGCCTCCTCGAACACCCTCCAGTAGGGCAGCGCCTCCTCCTCGTTCATCGAGGCATAGATGGTGAGCTCGCCCTCGGCCTTCGCGGCGGCGAGGATGTCGGGCATCATCCAGGACGGCTGCGCCTGGGCCGGCGCGGCGAAGGCCCAAACCGCAAGACCGAGCCCGGCTGCGAGGCGCGCCGCTGCGGGGCGCGTGGGCATTGCGCTCCTATCGCGCAAATCCTTCACAGGCCGAACGGGCGCAATGCCCACCCTACAGGTTTGGCGCAAGGCATCCTCCCGCGGTTCGGCGGTCATTTCGGCGACTGACCGAAATACCGCAAATCCGGCGGCGGCTGATTTTTCTTCAGCGGCATCAGATAGCCTTCCTGGCTCATGTAGTAGGCATCCTTGCCGATGCGGACCATGGAATTGTTCTCCGCGCAAACGGCCGTCTGCCACATCGGCTTGGGATTGGGGACGCGGCCGGCCTTCTTGGTGATCGACCAAGGCCGTGTCAACGCGTTGTCGATAACGGTGAGGTCGTCATAGAGGATGTTGGGATTGGATTTGTCGAGATGGATCCGCTCCTTGACGATGGTTTGATTGTCGTGGTGGAGCGGCAGGCCGGTGCCGTCGTAGACGCGCGGCCCCTTGAAGTCGCGGGTCTCGATCTCGAGCACGTTGTAGCGGCCGTCCCCATGCTCATCGATCCAGCGGCCGATGGAGTAGCCCGCGAAGGTGCGCTCGTATTCGCCCTCGGCGGGCCAATCGCGGCCGTCGGTGTAAATCCTTCGATAAGAGTCGTTGACGTGGCTGATCAGGATATAGGTGACCTGCGGCGTCACCACGATTTCCATCGGGTCATACAAGCTCATCATCATCGGCATGCCCTGCGGCAGGCAATACCACGACGCCATGTCGCCGACACCGCCCGCCTCCATGCGGGCCAGATTGTCTTGGTAGACGGCGCGGTATTCGGACGTCAGCGGCGCCTTGTTTTCCGCGCTCTCCCATCGGTTGGGACCGATGCGCTGCCATTGGCCCTTCAGGTCAGGGTATTTCGACACGTCGTCGAGCGCGGAAGCGGCGGACACCGGCATCGCCAATGCAAGCGCGATGAGGACGATCAGGCTCGGATAGCGCATGGCTCTGCTCCTTGACCCCCCACCCTGACCCCCCGGCTTGCGGAGGAGGGAACGGGAGGGGGTTTTAGCGCGACGGGGTGAAATTCCGCAAATCCGGGGGCGGCTGGTCCCGGTAGGCCGGCATCAGGTGGCCGTCGCCGCTGCGGAAATAGAATTCCTTCCCGATCGGGATGTGGTTGTTGGCCTCGGTGCAAAGAAACTCGGGCCAGAGCGGATGGGGCTCGCGATTGTAGTCGCGCGTGACCGTCCAGGGGCGGGTGAAGGCATCGTCGGTGGTGGTGATCTCGTCATGCAGGAGATCGCGGTTGGCGGGGTCGAGGCTGATGCGCTCCTGGACGACCGTCCGATTGTCCTTGTGCAGCGGGAGGCCGTCGGCGTCGAGCGTGCGCGGGCCCTTCATGCCGCGGGTCTCGACCTCGAGCAGGTGGTCGCGGCCACCGCCGTGCCGGTCGATCCACCTGCCGATCGAATAGCCGTCGAATGTCGGCTTGATCTGTGCCGGCCAGTCGCGCCCATCGGTATAGATGCGGCGAAAATCGTTCAAATGATCCACGCGGATATAGGTGATCTCCGGGGTGACGATGACCTCCATCGGCTCGTAGGCGATCATCATCCGCGGCATGCCTGAGGGAAGGCAATAGACTTGCGGATCGGCACCCAAATTGCCCGCGTGAAGCGACGCCAGATTGGCTTCGAAAATGGCCTGATACTCGGGCGTGAGCGGGGCCTGCTGCGCGAGGCCGCGCGGCTTGCTCGGGTCCCATTGCGAACGGGCGTGGGCGCGGCTCCATTGGCCGTTCAGGTCGGGATACCTACCGGCGTCGGCCGCCCGCGCGGGCGCAAGGGCCATGGACATTGCCGCCGCCAGCGCCACCGCACCCATCGCGCTTCGGCTGGACACCATCGTCTATTGTCTCCCTGCGATCGATCGAAAGGATATCCCGGGCGTCCCTCGATTGCGAGCCGTCGGCGCAGGTTCCGATCTATTTGATGAATAAACGCACAAAGCACGCGCGATCAATCCGGCGGCGTGCCGTTGAGCGCCAGAACCGCGCCGGCCAGATAGAGCGAGCCGGTGATGAGGATGCGCGGGCGCTGATCGAGGTCGAAGCTTGCGACGGCCGCCAGTGCCGCCTCGATATCGGGGCTCTCCTGCGCCGGCAGGCCGATCGCGCGGGCCGCATCCGCCAGCGCCGCCGCCGGCAAGCCGTTTTCCTGCTGCGGGATCGGCACCGTGACGATGCGGCGCGCCAGGCCGGTGAAGTTTCTCAGAAAACCTTCGCTGTCCTTGTTGGCGAGCATGCCGACGATGAGCACGAGCGGCCGCGAGACCCGTTCCTCCAGATCGGCGAGGGCGTTGGCGATCACGCGTCCGCCGTCCGGATTGTGGCCGCCGTCAAGCCACAGCTCGCCGCCCGGCGGCACCAGGGCGGCCAGCCTTCCGCTCGACAGCCGCTGCATCCGGGCCGCCCATTCCGCCTTGGCGATGCCCTCGAAGGCGGCCGGCGCCAGCGACCATTTGTCGACCGCACGCAGCGCCGCGATGGCGAGGCCGGCATTCTCGAACTGATGGCGGCCGTTGAGCTTGGGGGCCGGAAGATCGAGAAGCCCCGCATCGTCCTGATAGACCAGGCGGCCGCGTTCCTCGGTCGCGGTCCAGCTCTCGCCCGCGATCCGGACGGGGGCGCGCAGCCGCGCCGCCTGCCGCTCGATCACGCTGAGCGCCTCGCGCGGCTGCGCCGCCACGATCGCCGGCACGTCGCGCTTGAAGATGCCGGCCTTCTCGGCCGCGATCTTGCCGAGCGTGTCGCCGAGAAATTCCCGATGATCGAGCGAGACCGGAGCCATCACGGTGGCGAGCGGCCGCTCGATCACGTTGGTGGCATCGAGCCGGCCGCCGAGGCCGACCTCGAGCAGCAATATGTCGGCCGGATGGCGCGCGAACAGGATGAGCCCGGCCGCGGTGGTGATCTCGAACACCGTGATGGGGGCGCCCGCGTTGGCGCGCTCGCATTGCGCCAGCGCATCGCCGAGCTCGCGGTCGGTAGCCAGCCGCCCCTGCCCGAGCGCGCCGAGACGGAACCGTTCGTTGAAGCGCACGAGATGCGGCGAGGTATAGGCGTGCACCCGCAAGCCCGCAGCTTCCAGGATCGCCCGCATGAACGCGATGGTCGAGCCCTTGCCGTTGGTGCCGGCGATGTGGATGACCGGCGGCAGGCGCCGTTGCGGATGTCCGAGCGCTTCGAGAATGCGCCACATGCGCTCGAGCGTGAGATCGATCCGCTTGGGATGCAGCGCCAAGAGCCGCGTGACTATGGCATCGATCTCGCTCATGCAATGGGAACGGGCCGGCGCATTTCATGGGTTGGGTTAGAGCGGTTTCACATTGGCTGGAACAGAAACCGTTCTAACATTTTTGCATTGTCGCATTTTCTGAAAATGCTCTAGGCGTGCGCCGGCACCGGCACGTTGCCGGTGACCTCGGAGGCCGGCGACTTGGTCAACAGCCGGCACAGATTGGCCAGCGTGGCGCGCAATTGATGGCGGTGCACCACCATGTCCACCATGCCGTGCTCCTTGAGATATTCGGCGCGCTGAAAGCCTTCCGGCAGCTTCTCGCGGATGGTCTGCTCGATGACGCGCGGTCCGGCGAAGCCGATGAGCGCGCCGGGCTCGGCGATCTGGACGTCGCCCAGCATGGCGTAGGAGGCGGTGACGCCGCCGGTGGTCGGATTGGTGAGCACCACCAGATAGGGCTTGCCGGCCTCGCGCAGCATCTGCACCGCCACGGTGGTGCGCGGCAATTGCATCAAGGCGAGGATGCCTTCCTGCATGCGGGCGCCGCCGGAGGCCGCGAACATGATGAACGGCGTGCTCTTGTCGATCGCGGTCGCCAGGCCCTTGACCACCGCTTCCCCAGCCGCCATGCCGAGCGAGCCGCCCATGAAGTCGAAGTCCTGAACCGCGATCACCACCGGCAGGCCGTCGAGCTTGCCGTAGCCGAGCTTGATGGCGTCGGTGGTGCCGGTCTTGCCGCGCGCATCCTTGAGCCGATCGGTGTAGCGGCGTTCGTCGCGGAACCTCAGCGGATCGACCGGAACGTCGGGGATCGCGATGTCGAACCAGGTCTCGCCGTCGAACATGGATTTCATGCGCGCCATCGCGCCCATGCGCATGTGATAGTTCGAGCCCGGAATGACGAACTGGTTGGCCTCGACATCCTTGTAGAACACGAGCTGCCCGGTCTCCGGACACTTGATCCAGAGATTCTCCGGCGTTTCGCGCCGGTTGAGGAAGTTGCGGATCTTCGGCCGCACGACGTTGGAGATCCAGTTCATGGCGTTCCTCGGGCTGTGGTGCCGTCTGATATAATAGCAAATGCAGCCGAGCGAGAGTCACGCTCGCTCCTGCGTGAAGTCGGGCTTGCCCGACTTCGCCACTTATAAATGGCCGAAGTCGGATAAATCCGACTTCGGCTGGAGAAGGTGGGATGAGGGGGTTCGAGAGGAGCGATACGGAATCATCGTGACCCCCTCTCCCCACCCTCTCCCCTTCGGGGCGAGGGAGTGAAGCGCCGTGTCCACTCACCTCACTCGGCCGCCACCCGGCGGGCGCCGCGCACGCCTTGCGCGAGGCCGGCGACCAGATCGGTGACGGCTTTGACGCTCGATTTCGTCGCCTTCATGTCGCCCCCAAGGCTTTGCCTGAGCGCATCGACCAGCGCGGAGCCGATCACGACGGCGTCGGCGACCTCGGCGATCGCGCGCGCCTGCGCGGCCGTCCTCACCCCGAAGCCGACCGCGACCGGCAGCGCGGTGTGGCGCTTGATGCGGGAGACCGCGGACTTGACCCTGCCGGTGTCGGGGGCGGCCATCCCGGTGATGCCGGTGATGGAAACGTAATAGACGAAGCCCGACGTGTTGGCGAGCACGGCGGGCAGGCGCTTGTCGTCGGTGGTGGGGGTGGCGAGACGAATGAAATTGAGCCCGGCCTCGAGCGCCGGCAGGCACAGCTCGTCGTCCTCCTCGGGCGGCAGATCGACCACGATGAGACCGTCGACGCCGGCGGCCTTGGCGTCGACCAGGAAGCGCGCGACCCCGTAGACGTAGATCGGATTGTAGTAACCCATCAGGACAATCGGGGTGGCGGCGTCGGCCTCACGAAACTGCGCCACCATGGCGAGCGTCTTTCGCATGTTCTGCCCCGCCTTGAGCGCACGCAGCGAGGAAGCCTGGATGGCGGGTCCGTCCGCCATCGGATCGGTGAACGGCATGCCGAGCTCGATCACGTCGGCGCCGGAGCGCGGCAAGGCGCGCAAGATTTCGAGCGAGGTTGAGTAGTCGGGATCGCCGGCGGTCACGAAGGTGACCAGCGCGGCGCGGCCCTCGCGCTTGCACGCGGCGAAGCGCTCTTCGATCCGCGTCGTCATGATTTATGCCGTTTCAGGTATTCCTCGACGCTGGTCAAATCCTTGTCGCCGCGCCCCGACAGGTTCACCACCATCAGGTGATCCCCGGGCTTGGTCGGCGCGATATCCAGCACTCTCGCCAGTGCATGGGCGGGCTCGAGCGCCGGGATGATGCCTTCGAGCCGAGCGCAAAGCCCGAATGCCGCCACCGCCTCGTCGTCGGTGGCGGACAGATATTTCACGCGCTTGATGTCGTTGAGCCAGGCGTGCTCGGGCCCAATGCCGGGATAATCGAGACCGGCCGAGATCGAATGGGCCTCCTTGATCTGCCCGTCATCGTCCATGAGCAGATAGGTACGATTGCCGTGCAGCACGCCGGGCCGGCCGCCCGCGAGGGAAGCCGCATGCAACCCGGTGAGACCGTGACCGGCCGCTTCGACGCCGTAGATTTCGATCTGCGCATCGTCGAGGAACGGATGGAACAACCCCATGGCGTTCGAGCCGCCGCCGATGCAGGCGATGAGCGAGTCCGGCAGGCGGCCCTCCGCCGCCATCATCTGCGCGCGGGTCTCGTTGCCGATGACCGATTGGAAATCGCGCACCATCATCGGATAGGGGTGCGGGCCCGCGACCGTGCCGATGCAATAGAACGTGTCGGACACGTTGGTGACCCAGTCGCGCAGGGCCTCGTTCATGGCATCCTTGAGGGTGTTGGAGCCGGTGGTGACCGGCCGCACCTGCGCCCCCAGGGCCTGCATGCGCAGCACGTTCGGCTGCTGCCGCTCGACGTCAAGCGCCCCCATATAGACGATGCATTGCAGGCCGAACTTGGCGCAGAGCGTGGCGGCGGCGACGCCATGCATCCCGGCCCCGGTCTCCGCGATGATGCGCGGCTTGCCCATGCGGCGCGCCAGCATGATCTGGCCCAGCACGTTGTTCACCTTGTGGGCGCCGGTATGATTGAGGTCCTCGCGCTTGAAGTAGATTTTCGCGCCCAGCGGCAGCGAAAGGCCGGAGGCCCTCTCGGTGTTTGCAAGCCCGGAGGCCGTCTTGGTGCTTGCAAGGCCGGAGGCCGTCTTGGTGCTTGAAAGCCCGGAGGCCGTCTTGGTGCTTGAAAGCCCGGAGGCTGTCTTGGCGTTTCGACAATATTCGGTCATGCGCTCGGCAAAATAGAGCGGCGAGGGCCGGCCCACGTAATGGGTGAGATGGAATTCCATCTCGCGAGCGAAGGCGGGATCGGCCTTGGCCTGCGCATAGGCTTTGTCCAGATCCAGGATCAGCGGCATCAGGGTTTCGGCGACGAAACGGCCCCCATAGATGCCGAAATGACCGCGCTCGTCGGGACCGGTGCGGAAGGAGTTGGGTTGCTGGACCGACATCGTCTCGCTCACGGGCCGGCGCTGCGCGCGGCCGAGCGCCCCGCATCGGCGCGCGGCGGCATCCTCGCATCGGCCTCGCGGGCGGCACGAATGAAGGCGCGGATCTTGTCGGCATCCTTCTCGCCGGGGGCATGCTCGACGCCCGAGGATACGTCGAGGCCATCCGCGGCGGTGATGCGCAGCGCCTCGCCGACATTGCCGGCATCAAGGCCGCCCGAAAGCATGAAGGGCACGCGCACAGCGAGATTCTCCATGAGGTGCCAGTCGAATGCCTTGCCGAGCCCGCCCGGACGGGTGGCCTCGCGCGGGGGGCGCGCATCGAACATGAGCCGATCGGCGACCTTGGCATAGAGGTGGACCGACGACAGATCGGCGCGTTCGGTGATCGGCAAGGCCTTCATCACCGGAAGCCCGAACCGGGACCGGATCACGGCGACGCGCTCCGGCGTCTCGTTCCCGTGCAGCTGCAGCAGGTCCGGCTGCAAGGCGGCGATGCAGGATTTCAGCAGCTCGTCATCGGCATCGACCGAGACCGCGACCTTGCGGGCGCGGCTTCGCACCCGTTCCCCGAGCGCGCGCGCCGCCGCGAAGCCGATATGGCGCGGCGAAGCCGGAAAGAACACAAAGCCCACGAGATCGGCGCCCCCATCCAGCGCCGCATCGAGCGCCGCGGGCGTCCTCAGGCCACAGATTTTGATCAGCACGGACATGCCGGGTCTTCCTGCGCGGGCGATTCTACCCCGGCTTTAGAGCATTTTGCGGAAATGTGGAGTCCGGGTTTGCGGGCCATGGGCGCTGGGGCTCCGGCCGGCCCCCCGGTCCCGTCAAGCGGCGGGCGGCGGGACGATGAGGTGCGGCCGCGCATCGGCGGGCGGGGCGGCGGAGGCGCCCGAGGGCTCGCTCGATTGGGCGCGTAACGCGCTCAACTGCGCCTCGGCGCGGCGCGCCCGGGCCCGCCATTTGGCCTGCCGCAGCCAGGCCGCGCATCCTCCGAGCACCACGCCGCCGATCAGCAGGACGAAAATGAGCTGGTACATGGGTTGCGTCAGCACCAGCGCCGGATTGCCCTGATCGAACGGATCGAGCGAGACGGTGACGACCTGGCGATTGGCGACCGCAAAGGAAATCAACACCAGCGCGAGGCAGATCAATACCAGCGCGGTGACGATCTTGCGGATCATGGAGCTACACGGAGATCACGGACCGGGGCGGTTGAGCCGCTCGCGCATTTCCTTGCCGGTCTTGAAGAACGGCACCGACTTCTTGTCGACCGAGACATGGGCGCCGGTCCGCGGATTGCGCCCAGAACGGGCCGGGCGATGCTTCACCGAAAACGCCCCGAAGCCGCGCAGCTCGACCCGGTCGCCGCGCGCCATGGCGGCGATGATCTCGCCCAGAATGGCGTTGACGATATTTTCCACGTCACGCTGATAGAGATGCGGGTTTTGCGTAGAGATGCGCTGCACAAGCTCGGATTTGATCATCGTGGCCGCCGCCTAGCCTGGGAGGGAAACTAGTTGCCAGGGTGCCAAAGGGCCAGAAGACCGTCAAGGTTGAGTTGATCGATTGCTCGCACGGCGCCCCATTCGTCGAGGTGTTGGGCGAGCGCGCCCAGACCCGCCGCACCGAGGATCGCTCTTGCCGCGGTATGCAGGAACGGCAGGTCGCTGAACCGAATGCGCAGCGAGTAATCGCGAACCGGAGTCTTGGGGTCGATATTGTTTTCCTTCGCCAGCCAGGCAATCGCGGTCTGCTCGTCGCCGAGCTCGTCGATGAGCTTGAGGGGGACGCCTTGGCGGCCGGTAAAGACGCGCCCGTCGGCGACGCGCTCCAATCCGGCATCGTCGAGCTGCCGGCGAGCCTTCACCAGATCGCGAAACCAGTCGTAGGAATCCTTGACCAGATCCGCGATCGCGGCGCGCGCCGCCGGGCTCGTCGGCTCAAAGCCGTTGGGCGCCGCCTTGAGCGGCGACGACTTGATCTCCTCCATGGTGACGCCGATCTTGCCCAAGAGGTCGCCCACATTGGGAAATTGAAACAGCACGCCGATCGAGCCGACCAGCGAGGTCTCCTGCGCCACGATGTGATCGGCCGCGATGGCCGCGATATAGCCGCCCGATGCCGCCAGCCCGTCGACCACGACCACCATCGGCTTCTTGCTCTTGAGCCCGATCAGGGAGTGGTGCAGCTCTTCGGAGCCCGCCGTGGTGCCGCCGGGGCTGTTGATGTGCACGATCACCGCCTTGGCCCGCGAGTCGGCGAGCCGCGCCAGCGCCGTCACCCGCTCCTGATCGCTGCGAATGAGGCCGGTGATCGAGACGCGCGCGATCGAGGCGCCGGGCTGGCCGATCAGCTGATCCATGCCGGGCGTCCGCAAGGCGGTGCCGAGCCCGATCACCGCGCCGACGGCCAGGACCACCGCAAAGACGCGCCAGAAGGTCAGCTTGCGCCGCATCCGGCGGCGATCGACGATTTGATCGGCATCGAGCGACATGGTGGTTTCCCTGGATGAACTCGGCAAGGACGCGAGGCGTGAGTGGTGAGTAGTGAGACAGCGGCGAGCTAGACTGACCGCTAACTACTCACTACTCACTACTGACCACTCACTACTCACCAATTCGCTATCACTACTGACCACTCACTAACTCACCAATTCGCTATTCTTCCGGCTTCTCTTCCGTCTTCTCACCGGCGCGCTTGAGCGCGGTCCCGAGGATGTCGCCGAGCGTCGCGCCCGAGTCGGACGAGCCGTATTGGGCGATCGCCTCCTTCTCCTCGGCCACTTCGAGCGCCTTGATGGAGACCGTGATCTTGTGGCTGCGGCGGTCGAACTGGGTGACCCGCCCATCGACCTTCTCGCCGACCGCGAACCGCTCCGGCCGCTGCTCGCCGCGATCGCGCGCCAGCTCCGAGCGCTTGATGAAGGCCGTCAGGTCGGTGCCGACGATCTTCACATCGATGCCGGATTCCTTGACCTCGGTGACCTCGCCGGTGACCACCATGCCCTTCTTGATGTCGCCCGCGCTTTCGGTGGCGAACGGATCGCCTTCGAGCTGCTTGATGCCGAGCGAGATGCGCTCCTTCTCGACGTCCACGTCGAGCACCTGCGCCTTGACCATGTCGCCCTTCTTGTACTCCTCCATGACCTGCTCGCCGGGCCGTTTCCAGTCGAGGTCGGAGAGATGCACCATGCCGTCCACGTCGCCGTCGAGCCCGAGGAAGAGGCCGAACTCGGTCTTGTTCTTGACCTCGCCTTCGACCTTGGTGCCCGGCGGATATTTCTCGATGAACACTTCCCAGGGATTGCGCATGGTCTGCTTGAGACCGAGCGAGATGCGGCGCTTGACCGAATCGACCTCGAGAATCTGCACCTCGACCTCCTGGGAGGTGGAGACGATCTTGCCGGGATGCACGTTCTTCTTGGTCCACGACATTTCGGAGACGTGGATGAGGCCCTCGATGCCGGGCTCCAGCTCCACGAAGGCGCCGTAGTCGGTGATGTTGGTGACGCGGCCCTTGAAGCGGGTGCCGACCGGGAACTTGGCCTCGATGCCCTGCCAGGGATCGTCCTGCAGCTGCTTCATGCCGAGCGAGATGCGGTGGGTCTCGTGATTGATCTTGATGATCTTGACCTTCACCTGCTGGCCGATGGCAAGCACCTCGGTCGGGTGATTGACGCGCCGCCAGGCGATGTCGGTGACATGCAGGAGACCGTCGATGCCGCCGAGATCCACGAAGGCGCCGTAGTCGGTGATGTTCTTGACCACGCCGTCGATGACCTGGCCCTCTTCGAGATTCTGCACCAGCTCCTGGCGCTGCTCGGCGCGGGTCTCCTCCAGCACGGTGCGCCGCGACACCACGATATTGCCGCGGCGGCGATCCATCTTCAGGATCTGGAACGGCTGCGGCACGTTCATGAGCGGCGTCACGTCGCGGATCGGCCTGATATCGACCTGGCTGCGCGGCAGGAACGCCACCGCGCCGTCGAGATCGACCGTGAAGCCGCCCTTGACCTGGTTGAAGATGACGCCGGTCACCTTCTCGTTGCCTTGGAACGCCTTTTCGAGCTTGCCCCAGCTTTCCTCGCGGCGCGCCTTGTCGCGCGAGAGGACCGCTTCGCCGAGCGCGTTCTCGACCCGCTCCAGATAGACCTCGACCGTGTCGCCGACCTTGAGCTCGTTGGCCCGGCCGGGCCCGGAGAATTCCCGCAACGGCACGCGGCCCTCGGTCTTGAGGCCGACATCGATGACGGCGACATCCTTCTCGATGCCGACGACGGTCCCCTTGATGACGGAACCCTCCTGCAGATTGCCGTTCCCAAACGACTCATCGAGGAGCGCGGCGAAATCCTCATGCAACGGCGCGGTGGTGGCGACAGCAGTGGCCATGAATACTCCCAGATAACGGTCCGCGCCGGATTTGCGTTGATGAACGTCCCGACCGCGCGGGCCGAAAGTCTAAAAGTGACCCTAAGTCCTGGTGACTTCAAGTCTCGGCGACTTTCGGCGCCCCCGATGAGCGGAGGACCCGGCGCATAAGCGCGCGATCGAAACGATGGTTCGGATCCGGTTAAGCCGTCAGAGATCGGCCATCGGTGAAGCGGGGGGAGCAGGCTTAACCCTCCACGACGCAAGCGCGGTCAGCCGCGCTTGCGGCCTGCTCGGACGGCTTCGACGATTTCGACGGCGGCCCGGAATGCGGCGTCTATATCCAAATGCGTGGTGTCGAGCAAGTGCGCATCGGGGGCGGCTTTCAGGGGGGCGACCGGGCGCATCGTGTCGCGCGCGTCCCGGCGCAGGATATCGGCGAGGATCTCGGCCTCGGTCACCTTGGCCCCGGTCGCCTCAAGCTCCAGGGCGCGGCGGCGGGCGCGCTCCTGCGGGGTCGCGGTTACCAGAATCTTAACCTCCGCATCCGGGAAGATGACGGTGCCGATGTCACGGCCGTCGAGCACCGCGCCAGGCGGGGAGCGGCCAAAATCCCGTTGAAAGGCCAGCAAGGCGGTGCGCACCTCGGCGATGGCCGAAACCAGCGAGGCGGCCTCCCCGATGGCCTGGCTCTTGAGCGCCGTCTCATCGAACCCGGCGGGGTCGAGGCAGCGCGCGGCGGCGACCGCGCGGGGGATGTCGTCGAGCCGATGGCCGCCCTCGACCAGCGTCTTGGCGACCGCCCGGTAGAGCAGGATGGGCCGCCAGCCGCTTGCCCAGCGTGCCCTTGCCGGAGGCCGCCGGCCCGTCGATGGCGATGATCATGACAGGTCGGCCCCGAGGCCCCGCAGCATCGGCACGAATCCCGGGAAGCTGGTGGCGATGAACGAGCCGTCGTCGATCTTGACCGGCTTGGCGGCCGCCAGCCCCATCACCAAAAAGGACATGGCGAGGCGGTGATCCATATGGGTTGCCACAAGGCCGCCCCCGGCCGCGGTCCCGGTGCCGTGCACGATCAAGTCGTCGCCGTCGATCTCGACCGCCACCCCATTGACCCGCAGACCCTGCGCCACCGCGGCGAGGCGGTCGGATTCCTTGACCCGCAGCTCCTTGAGGCCGCGCATGATGGTGGTGCCCTGCGCAAAGGCGGCGGCGACCGCGAGGATCGGATATTCGTCGATCATCGAGGGGACGCGCGCGGCCGGCACATCGACGCCATGGAGCGCCGACGCCTGGATGCGGAAATCGGCCATCGCCTCGCCGGCATCGCCGCGGACATCGATTGTGTCGATCCGGGCGCCCATTTCGTACAGCGTGGTGATGAGCCCGGTGCGCAGCGGATTGGTCATGACCTCGGTCACGATCAAGTCGGAGCCCGGCACGATCAGGGCGGCCACCATCGGGAAGGCGGCGGAGGAGGGATCGGCCGGCACCACCACCGCGGCGGGGTGCAGCTCGGGCTCGCCCTTGAGCGTGATCCTGCGCCCATGGGGGCCCTCATGGGCGACCGTGATCTCGCCCCCGAAATGCGCGAGCAGGCGCTCGGTGTGATCGCGGCTCGCCTGCGTCTCGATCACGATGGTCTCGCCCGGGCAGCTAAGGCCGGCGAGCAGAACCGCGGACTTGATCTGGGCCGACGGCACCGGGGTTCGATAGAGGATGGGGAGCGGATCGCGCGCGCCCTTGAGCGTGACGGGCAGACGGCCGCCGGCCGCGGCGTCGACCGCGCGTGCCCCCATCAGGGCAAGCGGATCGAGGATGCGCTGCATGGGCCGCCCGCGCAGCGAAGCATCGCCGTCGAAAGTCGCGGTAATCGGGCAACCCGCCACCGCGCCCAGGACCAGCCGGCAGCCGGTGCCGGAATTGCCGAAATCGAGCACCTCCGCCGGCGCCCGAAAGCCCCCGACCCCGACCCCATGAAGGCGCCAGGCGCCTGCGCCGGTGCGCTCGACCTTGGCGCCCAGCGCCCGCATGGCGTTGCCGGTATGGAGCACATCGTCGCCTTCAAGCAGCCCGGAAATGCGGGTCTCGCCCACCGCCAGCGCGCCGAAGATCAGGGCCCGATGGGAGATCGATTTGTCGCCGGGCACGCGCACGCGGCCATGCAGCGGACCGGCGCGGCGCGCCGCGAGTGGGGTTTTGGCGGAGTCGGTCATGCCGGAGGTCGGAGGTCAGGGGTCAGACGTCAGAGGTCGGGCGTCTGTCCTCTGACATCCGTCATCTGTACTCCTATTGACAGAGCCGGCGCGACTAGCCAAGTGAAGCAGCTTCTTTTCAACATGTGCGAGGAACCCGGACCGTGGCAAAACCCGAGCTCGGCACCAAACGCCTCTGCGGCAATTGCGCCGCAAAATTCTACGACCTCGGCAAGGACCCGATCGTCTGCCCCAAATGCCACACGGTATTGCAGCTCGCCGCCATCACGACGCGGTCGCGGCCGGAGCCGGCGCGCGCCCAGGCCGCCGCCGAAGAGGTGGTGGTGCCGGAGACGCCGGAGGCCGAGTTCGTTACGCTGGAGGAGGCCGATGCCGAAGTCGAAGGCAAGAAGGTCCCGGAGGGCGAGGTTGCGGACGGCGCCGACGAGGAGATCGAGATCGAGGACGAGCAATTGGACGACGCCGCCTTCATCGAGGAGCAGGAGGAGGGCGACGAGGACGTGGCCGACATCATCGGCGATGTGGAGAACGAGGAGGAGCCGTGATCAGGGATCAGTGATCAGTCGTCAGTGATCAGAGGCGCCTCGGCATCGCCGCTGGATTTTTGACTGATTACTGATTACTGACTAACTGATCCCTGACTACGGATACCTGATCCCTGGAGGGGCCATAGCTCAGTTGGGAGAGCGCTTGAATGGCATTCAAGAGGTCGGCGGTTCGACTCCGCCTGGCTCCACCAATAAAACCCGGGCGATACGGCGTATGAAAGTCATCTTCGGCGAAGCGGCGGAGGACGACCTTGATCGCATCTTTGCTTGGCTTGCGGAAGCGGGGGGTGGGGTCGGGACGCACGCCTTTGGGGGGAAAAGCAATCTCAGCCCAACTCTAACTTTCGCCGCTTCGCGACCCAAAGTTGCAATTAACAATACGAATCGATCGCTCCGCACAAGCCGTTCCATTCGGAATAGTCTAAATTCAGGGCTACTGAAATCGAGAGGTTTGTCATGAACACGTCCATATTAGATATACTGCGGGATGCGGGTGCCAGCTCAATATTCTGGATAGGATTGGCGGCGGCTCTGGTCATCGCGGGTCTTCTTAGCCATTGTCGATTGATCGTCCGTGGGAGAAGAGGTGAAGATCGCCCACGATTGGATTCCCACGGGCCGAATTGATTTTGCCGGCCCTTCGATGGATGAAAGCTCTGCCGACACGTCGGCTTCGTTTTATTTGCAAGCCGAGGATATCCGCCTGCTTATCAGCTTTAGCGGAATCGAACGCAAAGAAATTCGATGGAGGAAAGCAACGCTGAACGAAGCAAAAAGGGTAGTGCGTATTTTTAATCGACAAACGATGAAGGGGACCGATCGAATAACAGAGAGCGCTTCGCCTGCCACTGCGCCCTCCAGTGAAGATGAGACGGAAAGTACGGCAAAGGTAGAAGCGTGGCAGCGCTGAATCATGCGTGCTGCTATTTGCCGGTGCGAAAATAGGGCTCGACCGCACCGCTCAGCTTGATGGTCATGGGATTTCCGTTGCGGTCCTTGGCGGTCGCATGCGCCACCCGAATCCACCCTTCGCTGACGCAGTACTCCTCCACGTTGGTCTTCTCGACGCCCTTGAAGCGGATGCCGACGCCGCGCTCGAGCATTTGGGCATTGTAGAAGGGGCTGTCGGGGTCGTTGGAGAGGCGGTCCGGAGGCGTGTCGTCCATGGAGCGATCCTGAAAACCGAGGGAACAGCGTCGGTGGATTAAGATTGCCCGGCGCGCTTGGGCGTCAGCTCGGGCGGCGAAACCGGGGCGCCCTTGGGCAGGTCGAACATTCCCCCCGGAAGGCCGTCGAGAAACGCCAGCGCCTCCGCGGTCTTCACCACATCGGCATATTTCGCGTTCATGTCGCAGAGATTGATGGCGTG
>WNFJ01218236.1_pt1 | contig 17947 bp, 21 predicted proteins | sample 5400461 | NCBI WGS metagenome assembly WNFJ01 (sample SAMN13153349, study PRJNA577476) | soil metagenome | isolation source: 115 cm saprolite on Douglas fir-dominated hillslope | place: USA:California | collected 2013-09-17 | reverse complement strand
CCCGCCAGCACAAACCCGGGAATTCTCGAGATTTCGGGATGAGGAATGAGCTTCCGGGGCTACGGCGTCGCCACTGCCAGCGAGGCCTGCTCGGCGGCAAGCGCCACACAGGCCTTCTTGCGGTGCAGGCCCCTTATCGCGCCGGTGACCTTGAGCACCTTCCCGGCCGGACACGAAGCGTCCTGCACAAAGGCGATTTCATAGGGTGCAAGCACGAGGGGTTCGGATTTCAGGATAGTCTGGGCAAGACACGGCAGCGCAACCGTGGATAAAAAAACTCCCAGCAACAAGGCACGCATTTTCGTTGTCCACCAACCGGCGGCATCATAATAGCCGATTGCGAGCGGAAGTTCCGCACCGGTCGAAAATTTTTATTTGTCGGACCGCACGCGCCACACCGAAAGTTTTCGGTTCGGATCGAGGTCGAGCCGCTCGAGAAAATCCGGGGTTTCGCCGCGGCCCAGGCGCGCGGCCAGCCCATCCGGAGCCAGCCTGACGAAGTCGCTCTGCTCGGCGGAAGCGCTGCAGATGGCAACGTAATCGACATGGCGGCCGGACAGGATTTGCCGGGCATTTTGTGGCGGGGCCAGAAATGCCCTCAACATGGCAAGGTTGCCGTCATTGTTGCGATGATAGGGCGCCGCAATGATGGCATGGTCTGTGGCCGCCAGGATGGCCGGGCCAAGATCGATCGGTGCTATCACCCGGCCGGGCGCCAGGCTCGCAAGGGGCGCGAGGCTGGAGACGGTCTGGCATGAGGTCGCTGGATTCCGGTCAACAATCTTCATCTGCGGCTTGGCGATCGCCTCGATCAGCGGCTGAGCGGCCAGTCCGAGTGCCGCGAAACTCGCCGGAGAGGCCGCCAGGGCCGCGAAAACCAATGCTCGTCCTGGTTCGCGACCAGGCCACAGGGCCGCGAGGCTGGCCGCCATGAATGGCGTTGCCACGATGGTCGCGGCGGCGGCGGCGCGCATCTCCCAAAGGCTGGTGCCGATCAACGCCGCGAGCGCGACGGTTGCCAGTATCCAGCGAGATCGCGCCGGCGGCGCGGCGCGATGGAGCGCTGCCACGGCAAGGCCCAAGGTCAGCACGGGGAAGCCGTAAAAGCCCGGAATTTTTTGCGGTACAAGCTGGAGCATGGTTTGCAGAGACATGGCTTCGGCGACGCTATCCAGCCAGAATGTTTTCAGAATCGGATCGACGGCAGCGTAGGGCGACGCCAGGCATCCCGGAAAAAATCCCAAGAATGAGCCGAGCAGGATCGAACCGGCCACCGCGCCCACGGCAGCGCGAGCGGGCAATGAGGGATGCCGCCGGGCGATAGCGGCGACGGTCATCAGGCCGATCCCACCCCCGGCGATCAGCAGCAGGCTCGGCCCGCCGAACGCGTCGCAGACCGGCGCCCCGAGCGACTGCGGCGGCAACAGCAGCCCGGCCAGCAAAAGCGACGATCCAGCCAATGCAGCGCCGAAGATGCCGATTGGGAGCGCGACCGCCCTGCCGCGCCAGACCAGAAGGCCAAATACCGCGACGCATGCCGCGGCAATCGCCGGCAGCATTTCAAGGCCTATTGCCAGCGACAACGTCGCTGCGAAACCGGCAAGGCAAGCGTTGACGGCGCTGCGCTCGACCTCGCACAGCAGAAAAACCAAGGCCAGCAACAACACTATTTGCGCGTTGTGATGATCGATCGCGCCGGCCCGGAAATGAATCAGCGCCGGCGCGGACAGTGCCGCCAGTAAAACTGCGGCGAGTTGCACCGTTGGCTGATTGGAGCCCACACTCATCCGTCGTGCGATCGCCGCGACCAGGAGCAGCGCTGCGCCAAACAGCAGCGCGGGCCAAAGGGTCAATGTGACAGCCTCCGCCGCGGCCGCACCCGCCAGCGGCCTCAGCAGCAGGATGAGCGCTGCCAGCGGCGCATCGATCACCCGTGACCAATGCATCGAAACACCCGGCGGATCCAGCCGGTGCTGCGCCAGGTCAAACCAGGCTTGGCCAGCGATCAGATCGCGCACTTCGACCAACCGCATCGCATCGTCGGTCGACATGGCATCGAACACGCCGTCCTTGATGACCGGTACGGCGAGCGTGCAGGCGACCACGGCCCACAGCAAGGCAATCATGATCTTGGGGTTTGCCGCAATTGCAGCGGCTGGTACCGAGCTGTCGGCGGCGGCCGGAAAATCGGACATGAGAACCTCACGTCCTGTCTAGTCGATGGCCGGTTACGCAACGCTTAAGCACGTGCTCAAAACGCCGCCGCAAAGCCCGCCTTTTTCGGCATCGATGTCAGTTGCGAGGGTTCGTTGCCGACGGAAATTCACGGCCGGGGGAAGAGGCTTTTTCCGATCGCTTGGACAAGGAAGTTGGAACCGGCATCCGATAGATGCACGATATCGGTGGTTATCACGTCATTTGCCGTCGGCCCGACCCGCGTCATGCACCCATCTGAGTTGCATAGCGTATGCCACGCCGAAATATATTCCACACCGGCGGCCTTGCTGAAGGCTTCCATTTGTTCATCGCGCTGCGGTCCCAACACGCCGCCGGTAATCCAGTCGGCGATGCTGTGTCGAAGTCGGTAGAAGTTCACGAGCGAATGAGGAAGCGTGCGTTTCCACACAGGCACCGGCCCCAAGATGACAATTCGCGGGATATTGACCGCCTTTATCCGTCTGATTGTTTCCCGGAGCTTGTCGAGGTCATTATTCTTATCCCACATCGCATGGAGCAGTACGATCTCGGGGACCGATGACTTGATGAAGCCAAACACGAGCTCATTGGCCTCGTCGCACCAGGCATTGGATCCTGTCGCTAAAATCGGCGCGCAGGCAGGCGCTGCAAAGCGAGCCAGGCGAAACGGCACAGTCTCCTGAGCTTTTCTTAATCCGGGATAAAGCGCCGCTGCGGTGGAATCTCCCCACAGAAACAAAAGAGGTTTCTCGCCCTGCTCGATGCAGTCCGAATTGAATTGAGATCCGGGCGCTTCCAAAAAGCATTTATCGCGGAATCCAGCGTTGTTCTGCGATGCAAGCTGCGCGATATCGCGAATTTGCGGGGAAAAACGAAAGCCAAAGCCGGATGCAACGGCCGTTACAATCCCTATCATGCCGATTGTCATCAATCCGAAAGACAACGTCGGCACGATATTTGGCTTTCGGCGAAGCGGAATTTCGACGAAGCGGAATGTCAGCCACGAGAGCACAACCGCCACAATGACGGCGGCCCAAATCTCCATGAAGTTTGGCACGCCATTCTGATCTGGGTGAGAATGATACGGGTGATCAGGAAGCCGGAAATAACGAAGAAGATATCGACCCCGATAAATCCGCCCGGAACCAGCCAAGGATGCGCGTGATATCCGACCACCAGCAGAATGGAGACCGCGCGCAGGCCGTCGATGTCAGCGCGATAGGCAACCGTCTCGTTTTCGCGTCCGGGCCGAGTGATCGGCAAGATCGTGCTCCTCGGCAGCTTCATGACCGGTGTGTATCGTTGCGCTGGCGCTGCCGGTGCCGAATATCTCGCGGCCGCTCTGTTATGCTTTGCACCAGATTGCCGGTTTGCAGAAGCCCTCAACCTCGAGCCAGGGCATCTCAGGTCCGCACGCGGGGTGGCTTATGGCAACAAAAAGGCCGGCATCAAGCCGGCCTTTCGTCTCGGTGCAGACTGTGTCAATAGCGCGTGGCGACCGGGCCGCCCCAGCCGAAGCGATAGTTCACGCCGACCTTGACGGTATGCTCGTCGTCCCGGAAGTGGGCGCCGACGACCGGGGCAGGTCCGCTGGTGAACGTGGTGCTGCCGAAGTTGTAATACTGGTATTCAGCCTTGGCGGACCAGTTCGGCGCGAACATGTATTCAAGACCGGCGCCGACGGTGTAGCCGTCCTTGCGTGTGCCATTTGTGGTAAACGCGGCCGGCACGCCGGCGACGGTGACGCCGATATTGTTGTTGTCGCGCCAAGCGTAGCCGCCCTTGGCGTAGAGCAGCGCCGGGCCCCAAGTGTAGCCGAGCCGGCCGGTGGCCGAGCCAAGCTGGTTGTTGTTCGTGGTTACCAGAGTGTTGCCGGGGAAGAGCACGCCATTGTTGTTATTGGAAAGCCAGCTGTACTGAGCCTCGGCGCCGACCACCCAGTTGGTTGCGAACTGGTAATCGAAGCCACCCTGCACGCCGCCCATGAACCGGCCGCCGCTTCCCTCCAGGCTGTTGTTGCCCGCGAACGCGCCGCCGAGATGGCCGCCGATATAGAAGCCGGTCCAGTTGTAAACCACTTGCGGCGCCGTATAGACCGGAGCCTTGGTGTAGGTACGCGGCGGTATGTCAGCGGCAAACGCCGGAGCCGCGAACGCGATAATGGCGGCTGCGCCGAGCAAAACTCTTTTCATGAATGGTTCCCCGTTAGTGTCGTTGTGACCCTCATCAAACAACATGGCTTCAATTTGGTTGCTTCGCGGCAACGCCGGAGCGTGGATCGCTCGTAACTGTGACGACGCGGCAACAGGGGTCTTTTTGTTCCTCACGGACCAATCCTATGCCGGTAAGGCCTCCCTTGCAGCTATATGCTGCGTCGATGAAGACTACATCCAGGTTCACCGCTCGCTGAAATGTGATCGGTTTGCCGGAAGCGCTAGCTAGCCGGGCAGATGGGGGAGACCAGACGTCCGCCGGCTGATCCCGGCCGCCAACATCGCGGCGTCGGTTCATGCCGGCAGGCCTCGGAATGTCGCTGGAAGAGATCGGACACATCCACCGGCAACATCATCTACATCGAAGTGGTGATTGTTCGGATGGCGTCGGAGGCTAGGCCGCACGATCCGGATCGCGTGCGCGGCTGGCTGCGCGGTTTTGATGCAATCGCGGAGTATTTTTTATGAGCACGCGCGGCAAGCAAATCAGCGATCCGTCCGACGAGACGGACCTTTCAACTTCACGACAGACGCGTACGATCTTCCCCGTAAGATCCTTCTAGGTCATGCTGCCTGGGATGAAGCACCGGATTGAGATTTCACCGTTAAACCGCATCGGCCAAACCATCGTGCGTCCGGCCCGGTTCGGTTCGGTGATCAAGGCGTCGTCGGGAACATCGATCCAGCTATTCTCAAGGCGCACCCGATAGTGGCCGTCTTTAGACTCCCAATCGGGATCTGCGACGCTTTCACCGTCTGCCATCGAGCAGCAGAGTCCTTTGCCGCTGGCGAGATGGTCGAACCATGATTTAAGCGGTGAATTAGCGTAGCGGCCATCGAGATCGCGAGCTGTCACGCTGCCGATGAAGCAAGCAACTACCAGACCAAGGGTCAGACCAAACACGATGCGTATCATTTGCCACGCTCCTGAATGTCAAAGCCAGTCCCGGTTTTGTGTTAAGCAATGTTCATGCCGCTCTGTGCGAATCGCAAGGTCATGATAACCTGCGTCGCAGAAATCGGCGCGATTTCGGTGTCTGATTAGATTTAGGCATTTGCGATCTCGGCGCGTGCTTGATCACGCGGTTGTGGCCGCATGCGGCAGCGAACCAAGCGTAATCAAGCTTAATTGTTCCTGGCCGGCTCATCGCCGAGGATAGGCCGATGCCCAGAGTCCAACGCTAACGCGTCAGCTTCCCCAACTCGGGGAACGGCGCATAGACCGCGCCGGCACAAAGATCGCTGGCGTCCTCGACCACGCGGTCGAGCCGGCCATTGACGTAGAGAACGGCGCGCTCCCGCAACTCGCGGTAACTTCCGTCAGATTCGCGCGGGATAAAACGCAGACAACTGACATAGCGCAGCCGCCCACCGGCTGTGCGCTGCACTGGCTCGGCCATCGCGGCATCGTGTACGTCACGTGGATCATTGAGATAGGTTCTCATGAACGCCAGCAATTCGGCGCGGTAGTTGTCGGGATACGGCTGGTTGGCGACGCCGCGATCGTCGGTGAAGGTGATGCTTCTGCCGTCGTCGTTGCCAGCGCAGGCTGTGAGTGCGATCGGCAGCATCAGGATCGCCGCGCGCTTTGCCGATATCCCCAAGTGCGACTCGTCTTCCGGTCGTTTGCCCCAAGCAGCGCATACCCACGGGCTCGATCCGAGGCGGGGCGCCGCTCGGCGAATCCTAGACCGCCCGCCGCGGAAATGGAATTGGCATCCGGCTATCGGGTAGCCGTCAACACCTGTTGAAAAACAGCGCCGGCCCGCGGCCATTGGGGAAGCAATGGCGCACGGGCCGGGCCGGGTATCCACGGTCGCGGCGGGGCAATGTGGTCAAGCCACGCCCGCGGATCAGCGTTAGCCGCGCTTGGTGGCGGGCGCGTGCTTAATCGTGGCCTTCGAGAAGTGGTGCGCCTTGACCGCACTCATCTTCTTGGGGGCGCGATGATGGCGAACATGCTTGACATGATGGCGGCCCATCTTGGCATTGGCGTTCAGCGCGTTCGGCTTCACCTGCGCGTCCGCCTTCGGCTTCGCCTGCGCGGCTTTGGCGGCAGGCGCTTGCGTGGTCTTATCGGAACCAGCCGCCATGACGGGGGCGGCAAGAACGGAAACTGCGAGCAACGCAGCGGAAATTGTCTTCAACATGGTCGTCTCCTCTTCAAAGGGGATCGAGAGGTGGGCCGGTCGGATGGCCGGGCTCGTCGATCATGGCTGCGACCCTACGTGCCGCGCGCTGAACCCATCCTGAAGCACGACGACGGACTTCGTTCATCTGCATGACATGTTGGTCATGTTCCCGCCCGCATAGTGTGCATGGAGTGTCAAAATCCTCTCAAATAAAGCTGATCACACGGGAATGTTTGGAACCCGCGGGTGTTCAAGTTGACGGGCTTCAGTATAGGATCGCCCGGTTGGAAAGTCGGTCGGAGGGACGGATGAGCAAATTTGTGATCAGGCTTTTGGCGCTGGCGGTATTCTCGATGGCGCTTATCGTTGTACCTCTGCTCACATCAGCCCAAGCCGCGGGCGGCGACAATCCGTCACCCCCGGCGTCGGATTCGAATAAGAAAAAGAAGAAGAGCTCGAGCATCGAGGATTCCCGATTCCTCGCGGGTTATCGCGCGGCCTACGCTACGATTTACGACCGCAACGATTACGCCTCGGCGATCGCGCAGTTGAAGGCGCTCGGCGAGGACGACCGCGCCGATGTCGCCAATCTGATCGGCTACTCCTATCGCAAGCTCGGCGACTACAAGGTTTCGCAAATCTGGTACGAGCGCGCGCTGAAGGCCGATCCGAACCATGTGCGGACGTGGCAGTATTACGGGCTGTGGCAGCTCGAACAGGGCAACCGCGACCAGGCACAATATCACCTGAACCGGATCGGCAGGCTATGCGGCACCGACTGCGCGGAATATCGCTCGCTCGCCGCCGCGCTCGAAAAGCCGCCGGGCAGCGGTCTCGTCTACTGATCTTCACGACCTTAACAGGAGAGATGCATGAGCAAATTCGTGATCAGGCTTTTGACACTGGCAATGTTTTCGATGGCGCTGGTCGCGGCGCCCTTGGTCACCAAGGCATACGCCGCACCCGACAACGATGCGCCTCCGCCATCCTCGAGCAAGAAGGCCAAGAAAAAGACCAGCGAAGTTACCCCCAGCATCGAGGACGCGGCGTTTGCCAAGGGTTATCGCGCGGCCTACGCGACAATCTATGACCGCAACGAATATGCCGCCGCCATTGAGCAGTTGAAGGCGCTTGGTCACGACGACAGCGCCGCTGTCGCCAATCTGATCGGCTATTCCTATCGCAAGCTCGGCGACTACAAGGTCTCCCAGATCTGGTACGAGCGCGCGCTGAAGGCCGACCCGAACCACGTCAAGACCTGGCAGTATTACGGACTGTGGCAGGTCGAACAGGGTAACCGCGATCAGGCGCAGTATCACCTGAGCCGGATCGCCGCGTTGGCCGGCACCAACAGCGAGGAATATCGCTCGCTCGCCGCAGCGCTCGAAAAGCCGCCCGGCGCCGGCCTCGTTTACTGAGTTCGGCGGCAAAAATCAGCCGGCGCAAATCTTGAGGTTTGCGCTGGCTTTGTCTTGACCCGGCTGTCACTTCATCAGCGCCTCGGCCTCCGCCCGGAACGCCTGGCGCGAAGCGTCGCGCGAATAGAACATGTGCCCGCCCGGATACACTGCGAATTTCACACGCTCGGGCGAAGCGTAGGCGGGTAACTGGTCGAGCAGGATTTTCGAACCGAAATACGGCGTGGCGAGATCGAACAGCCCGTGCCCTACGAGCATCTTCAGTTTTGGGTCGAGAGCGAGGATCTGTCGCAGTTGGGAGATCGATTCGGGGGGATTCAGGCTACGGCCGAAATCCCAGGCCCTTTCGACCGGACGACTGAGCAGCTCGTAGGGTCCGTCCGGTTTCCAATTGAGCTTGCGCGTGGTGAGGTCGACCGCGGCGCTGGTCAGCGGCGCGATCAAAGGTTCGCCGGATGGATCGTCGAAATGATAGAAGCTGGAGTCCGGATTGGGATCGAAGCCCGAGACCGACGCATCGTAGCGTCCTCTCACTTTGCCGTTGCGCCGGTCCAATTCGCGGCGAAACTCGGAGACATCGAAGCGCCCCGCCAGCCTGCGGCTCAGGCCCTGGTCGATCCCCGTCAATGCCGCCACCCTGTCGGCAAGACGCGTCGTGGCCTCGGCGTCGGCCTCCCCTTTCACAAGGTCGGCCAAGAATTCACCCCGCGCATAGAGTTCGACATCGGCGACGTCGGCGCGGGTCACGGGGCCCTTCGCTTCGCGCGCCACAGCCGCCATGGTGGGGAGACTCCACACATATTGCAGCAGGCTGGAGCCCGAAAATTCGCGGAAGTCGAGCACCGGTGAGACGAGAATGAGACCCTTGACCCCGACGCCCTGCTGGGTTTGCAATTCACGAACGATTTTCGGCCCGCGGATGCCGCCATAGCTTTCGCCGGCGACAAATTTTGGTGAGAGCAACCGGCCGGACTTTTCCAGCCAACGCCGGATCGTCGCTGCGATCGAGTTGACGTCGCCGTCGACCGAAAAGAAGTGCTTGCGCACGTCCTCGCCCGTCGCGACGAAGCGACTATAGCCGGTGCCGACCGGATCGATGAAGACGAGATCGGTAAAGTCGAGCCAGGTCTCCGCATTGGGTTGGAGATCGGGCGAGGCGGAGGAAATCGGCGCGTCCGCGTCGATAGCCAACCGCCAAGGCCCGGCATTTCCGAGTTGTAAATAAGCAGAGGCCGCGCCCGGCCCGCCGTTGAAAAAGAAAGTCACGGGCCGGGTGGTCGAGTCGGCGCCATCCAGCTGATAGGCGGTATAGGCGATATCGGCTTGCGGCTCCCTCTTGTCGTTGAACAATCGGATCGAACCCGCAGTCGCCGTGAAGGCGAGGGTGCGGCCGGGAAGCGCCAGCGTTTGTTGGGTGGTGGAATCCGGCGGCAGGCGATGTTGCTCGGCGGCCGGTGAATTGGGAGCAGCGCCGCCGTGTTCGCCCGTTGCTCCGGATTTCTGACCCGAGGGCGTCGCCGCGGGTTGCTGCTGCGGCGGCTGCGGCGCATCGTCGGCGCGCGCCCCGGCCACCACGCAGAGCGCGAGAAGCGTGAGGGCCAAGCGCCCACGACGCGGTGTCCGGAAATGGATGGCCATGTTTTTCTTCTCCTGATCCCGCGATCGGTCCATTACGCCCATTCAATGATGGGAGGGCCGGCATTTCCCGGATAGACGCGGGTTCTAACCCAAAACTGCGACAGGTTAGCGTTGTTCGCAATCTCGGAGCCGCTGCCGGCTTTGTACTCAAGCTCTCCGCCAGATCCGTGGCAACCTCCCAGCTACTTGCCCATCTCGACAAGGACAGCCAAGGTCGTATAGACGACTCAGCGCACCCCGATCCCGATCAGCGCCCAATGATTAGCCTGCGGTCCCATGACGAACTCCAAGCGATATGACCGGATCGCCTTCGTCGCGAGCGCCGGCGCGGAGGCCCAGCAGGCGCTCGCTCAGCTGGTCGCGCTCTATGGCAATCACGATCCAGCCGACGCCGATGTGGTGGTGGCGCTCGGCGGCGACGGATTGATGCTGCAAACGCTGCACCAACACATGCGTTCGGGCAAGCCGATCTACGGCATGCATCGCGGCACCGTCGGCTTTCTGATGAACGAGTTCAGCGCGCACGATCTGCGCACCCGTCTTGAGGCCGCGCGGGAATCGCTGATCAATCCGCTCTTGATGCGCGCCACCGACGTGCATGGCGCCGTCCATCTTCATCATGCTATCAACGAGGTCTCGCTGTTTCGCCAGACCCATCAGGCCGCGCGTTTGAGGATCCTGATCGACGAACGCGAACGGATGGCGGAATTGATCGCCGACGGCATTATGGTGGCGACGCCCGCGGGATCGACCGCTTACAATCTTTCGGCGCAGGGGCCGATCCTGCCGATCAACGCCGCACTGTTGGCGTTGACGCCGATCAGCGCATTCCGCCCGCGCCGCTGGCGCGGCGCCCTGCTCCCGAACAGTGCCTATGTGGTCATCGAAGTGCTCGAGGGCGATAAACGCCCGGTCGCCGCGGTGGCCGATCACGACGAAGCCCGCGATGTCCGCCGCGTCGAGGTGCTTTCCGACAAGACAATCTCGATGCGGATGCTGTTCGACCCCGGCCATAGCCTGGAAGAGCGCATCTTGAGCGAGCAATTCGGGTACTGATCCGTCCACCGCCCTCCCGGTCGCAACCATTCGTTAACCGGCCTCGCGATATGGTTAACGCCGGTATACCGTTTCGGCAGGTAACGCCCTGAGGGTCGGGCCATGTTTCGCATCGATTTCAACAAGCTGCGATTTCTTGTCTGCGACGACAACCCGCATATGCGCCGCATTTTGCGGACGCTGTTGCATTCCTTCGGCGCCCGCGAGGTCTATGAATCCGAAGACGGCGCGACCGCGCTCGAAATGTACAGCCACTATGTTCCGGATATCGTCATCACCGACTGGTCGATGCCGATTTTCGACGGCCTCGAACTCGCGCAGATGATCCGGCAGCCGGAATCGAAGGGCAATCCCTACGCTCCTATCATTATGTTGACCGGCCATTCCGAGAAGCGGCGCGTCACGGTGGCGCGCGACGCCGGCGTGACCGAATTCCTGGCAAAACCGATCTCGGCCAAGGGGCTCTATCAGCGCATCCTGAACGTCGTCGCCAATCCGCGCCCGTTCATCAAGACCAAGACCTATTTCGGCCCGGACCGCCGGCGCAATACCAGCAACACCTATATCGGGCCCGAACGCCGCGTCGGCGGCGAGGTAGAAGTCCTCCAGCAGCCCTCGCTGCTCGACAAGGCCCGCTCCGCGGTCTAGCGAGACGCAAGGAACCCATCATGGCGAAAGACAAGCCCGGCACGCTCGAGATCAAGACCTTCGCCGACCATCACGTGATCACGCAGCCCAATCCGTTGCAAAACGTGTTGCGGCGCGTCGCCGAAAAAGATCTCGACGATCCGGTTGCGCGCGCGGAAAAAGCCCTTGCCGGCCTGTCAGGCGAGTTCAAGAACTGGATGGGAATCGAGGCCGACCGGCTCTCGGCCGCCTACGCCGCAATTCTCAAGAACGGTTTTACGAATTTTGCGCGCGAGGAGCTGTTTCGCGCCGCCCATGACATCAAGGGCGACGCCGCCACTTTCGGATACCCCTCCGCCGGCGTCGCCGCCGAGAGCCTCTGCAGAATCATCGAACACGCGCCCGATCTCGACAAGGTGCCGTCCGACCTGATCGCGCATCATATCAATGCGATCCAGGCCATCGTGCGCGAGCGTACCAGGCTCGACACCATAAGCATGGCCAGCGAACTGAGCCGGCGGCTGCGCGGTGTCGCGGACGATTACCTCACTCACGCCAATCGCGACCGCCCCGAGCACCTCGAAGCAATCCTCGCACCCAGCATCGCGCCGGGAGAGTGACGCCGAATATGATGCGGTTAAGCCGCGATCAGTTCGTACCGGATCGGGGCAACGGCCTCTTCGGCGATCAGCTCGTCGCAGAACATGCGGGCTTCTTCCCGCGCCGACTCGGTCGCAAAGCGCCGCAGCAGGATCAATAGCGGCTCCGCGGCTTGCCGGTCCGTCTCGCAATGCGTCAGCACACGTTCGACCATCCGGCGGCGCAATCTGGCCGCGCCTGCGATGGTATCGACATATCCGACTTCATGGCTGGCTTCGAGCGCCACGCGGAACGCGGCGAACGTCGATTCCGGCAATCCGGCGCGGACCAACAGCGCCTGCAGGCTGGCGCCGCCGCGGTCATGCAGCAGCGCGGAGACGCGGGCCTGTGGCAGGTCAGACAATTCCGACAGCGCGTGATCGAACAGTTCGAGATTGCCCGACAATAAGGCGCGCAGGATCAGTCCGGCGGTGAGTTGGCCGGTGGCGCGCAGATGCCGCACCAGGCCGCGCATGTCGTGGCCGCGCGAATGCGCCGCAATGTTCATGGTCGAGCGGTCGCGGGCTTCGCTGGCGATCCGCCCCACCCGATCGGCACTCAGCCAATTCCGGGCGACAACGAACTGCGCCAGCGCGTCCGACAGCTTGGCGACCAGCGCGACCCGGGTCGTGGCGGGTAGCTCTTTCAGCACCAGCATCGATTCCCGGATCGCGGCGAGATGGCCGTGGCGCTCGACGATACGGTCCCATGAAAACGGCGCGAGTTCGGCATGGGCATTTTCGATCAGCTCGAGCGCTGCCGAGGGCGTGCCGACTTCGGCGATCGCGGCGCAGACCGAGGCCGGCAGATTGACGCGGCGGGCGATGGCGCATTGCATCTCGCAATCGCCGGTCGCGATGATGTCGACGAGGTCGGCGTCGATCAAAAGCGGCGAATGTTCGAGGATCGGAAGCGCGACCGACGGCTGGTCGAGCGACAGCGCCTGCACGACGGCCGCGGGCGCTTCCGCGCTGCGCGCAAACACTTCGGCCATGGCCTGACGCACCCGCGGAGATGCGTCGTCGAGCATCATCAGCAGCGCGCCTTCGGCAGCGGCGCGATCGTCCTCCGTGAGGTCCGAGATCAGCCAGGCCCGGGCCAACGCTCGCGTTGCCTCTGCCCGCTCGCCTGCCGGAGCGGTCCTGATCCAACTGATGAACTGCCGAACGATCATTGTCCTGCCGGCTTACGTAATCCGTGACGGCACCATGAGGCGATGCCAGTGCAACACAAAATAAACCACGACGCTTAACAAAGCGTTCACCATAAACGGCTGGTTTTATTGACGTTTTGTTAAGGGTGGCCGATCTCAACCGCATCGTTCCCCCGGATGCTGCGCAGCGCACCCGGGTCCGCGCGACGCGCGGCCCGAGCACAGGCTGCGCGGTGCGCTGCTGATCCGGGTCCATCTTGGCTACGAGTAGGACCCGGTTCTGCGACGCAACGCTGCGCACGGCATCGCGCACCGGACACGGTTGCATTTAGCTGCTGAATGTGCCGCGGCGGTCGCTGAAGAGATCGAGCGGTTGCGGCGCGCGAACGGTCGGCGTGCGCGTCAACGCCGAGGGGTTATCCCACAATTCCCGAACCGTCGATGAGACCGGCTGGTTTCGTTCGCCGGCCTGAAAAAGAGAGCGGAAGATCGGGTCGGTCGGCGGCGAGGTATTTGTCGCGCCCGAGGCGAATGCCATTGTGACCGGCGTGACGGAGTGAACATCCGGAAAAGTCGAGAGATAGGCTGCGTTGTCAATCGGCTGCGCAGCCGTTGCGGCGTTGGCGAACGTCACACGTGTCGGTATGTCGCCGACCGACGCCATCGCGGTGCGTGTTGCCTGCGAATTGGCGGCACTGGCGTAACGCGAGGTCAGCACCGAATAGACTTCGGAGACGTTGCGCGCGCGTCCAGAACGGTCAAAGAAGATCGAACGGTTCGCCGCGGCGGCGTTCGGAAACAGCCGCGCCGCCGAGGCATTCGGATTGTCCTCGGCGTTCGAGATCAGCTTGGCTGCACCGCCGACGCCCATGAAGTGCGCCATATAGAGTTCGCCGTCGGTGGGACGTCGTCCGATCTTGCCGATGAGCTTAAAACTGTTGGATTGGGTCAGGACGGCCGCCATTGAGGAAGCGGCGTCGGGGTCGTCGCGCAGCTTCATGATCGCACTTCGTGCGGCGGGATCGCTGACGGAGTAACTGCCGGACGGCGATTGGGCGATGGCGTCGGCGTATTTGCCGTAGCCGAGCTGCGCGCCCGCTTCCTTCACGGTGCCGAGCCAGGTCTGGTCGATGAATTGATAGAGTCCGCGCGCCGACGAGGTCGAGGCGCTCGCCTTCGGATTGAAATTGGACTCCATCTTCGCAGTGGCGAGCAGATATTCGAAGCTGGTGCCGGTAGTACTGGCGGCCTGCTTGATCGCGCCGGCGATCCGCGCGCGTGATGGGTCGATACCTGCCGTTGCCGGGGCGTTTGAAGTGTCGACCGACATATGTTGGTGCCCCGCTCCTCGCGAAACGCCCGCTATGCATTTGGAGCGCCAATAACGCTCATGCCGCTGTGACACTGCGGCGATTATGGTTAATGGCGGGTTAAGCGTCCAACCTCCGGTCGTCATTCCGGGGCGCCGCTTGGCGCAGGCCCGGAATCCATACTCCCGATCGTGATTATGGATTCCGGGTTCGCCGCCTTGCGGCGCCCCGGAATGACGAAATTACTTTCGATAAACCGCCTTCGGATCGAACAGCCTGTCCGCATCCACGAACGACAATCGCGCCGCGCCCTCGACTGCATCGACCTTGCGATAGAAACACGAACGGCGGCCGGTGTGGCAGGCCGCGCCTGATTGCTCGACCCGGATCCAGACGGCGTCCTGATCGCAATCCATCCGCATCTCGACCACGCGCTGCGTGTGACCTGAAGTCTCACCTTTTCGCCACAACGCGTTGCGGGAACGGCTGAAGTACCAGGCATCCCCGCTTGCAATGGTCTTGCGCAAGGCTTCGTCGTTCATATGCGCGACCATCAGCACCTCGCCCGTGACGGCGTCGGTGGCGACGCAGGTCACAAGACCGGAGGCGTCGAATTTGGGCTGAAGCGTCAGCCCTTCCTCGATGTCATTGATATCTGCAGATATGGACACAGTCAGTCCTCGCGAACTCTGGGCGAGGCTACCGCTGCGACCCTCGCACCATGGACAGGAAACGGGCCTGCTCCGCCGGATTGTCGCGGAACATGCCGGTGAAGCGGCTGGTGAACGTCATCGCGCCATGCTTGGCGACGCCGCGCACCGACATGCAGGTATGCTCCGCCTCGATCATCACTGCAACGCCGCGGGGTTTTAGCACCTCGTCGATCGCAGCGGCGATCTGGGCGGTCAGGTGCTCCTGGGTCTGCAGGCGGCGGGCAAAGATATCGGTCAGCCGCGCCAGCTTCGACAATCCCACCACCCGCTCGACCGGCGTATAGGCGATGTGCGCCCGGCCGTAGAACGGCATCATGTGATGTTCGCATTGCGAGGTGAATTCGATGTCGCGGATCAGCACGAAGTCGTCATAGCCGGCCGTTTCACCAAACGTGCGGGTCAAGACCTCCGCCGGACACTGGTGATACCCCTGATAGAGTTCGTCGAAGGCCTCGACCACCCGGCGCGGCGTATCCAAGAGGCCCTCGCGGTCGGGGTTCTCGCCGATATAGCCAAGCAGGGTCTGTACCGCGTGCTCGGCCTCGGCGCGCGAGGGACGCGGCTGGTCCGCGCGTACGGCGGCGGCCAGAAACTCGGACGGATCCAGTTCGGCCGGGCGAGCATCCGGCATCCGCGAATCCGGGGACTTCACGTCAGAAGGCTTGAGATCGGAAGGCTTGAGGTCAGAAGGCTTGAGGTCAGAAGGCTTGCCTGGCCGTAGCGGCTTAATCAGCGCGTCCATGTCAACTCCGTTCGACCGGCCTTGCGTGAGGCCGGAGTGTCACCGGGCAGACGGGGCGGTTTGCCGCCGGACGCCTGAGTCCCACATTAACAACAACCACGGCGGCCGAATTGGCTCTATTTGAGGCCGCCAAGGGAAACGACCGGACTGTATTTCGGCCATTTCGACCCATATATAGGGCTGTGAACAGCGGTCGCCAAGGGCGATCGCGCCGGAAGCCGAGACCCCAATCTTATGCTGAACGACATCTACAACAAGCGGATCATCGAATTGGCCGGCAATATACCCCGGCTCGGACGCCTCCCCGACCCCGATGCCAGCGCCACGGCGCATTCCAAGCTATGCGGTTCGACCGTCAAGATCGACCTCAAGATGAACGGACCCGTGGTCACGGATTTCGCTCATGATGTGAAGGCCTGCGCGCTGGGCCAGGCTTCTTCCTCGATCATGGCAAGCCACGTCGTCGGGTCGACGGCGAGCGAACTGCGCGAATTACGCGAGACCGTGCGGAAGATGCTGAAGGAAAACGGCAGCCCCCCGCAAGGCAAGTGGGCCGCCTTCGATGCCGTGGTCGATGCGATCGGCCAGATCGAAGCGAAGGCGAAGCAGCCGGTATCGGTGCAGGGCTAGACGCGATTCAGCCCGTCGTCATGCCCGCGGAGGCGGGCATCCAGTAATCCGCGAATTCGCGGCTAATGAAAACCGCCGCGGCATACTGGATCATCCGCTGGAGCCTGTCATCGGGCGGCCATTCGGCCGACCCGTTGGCGGATGATGACACCGTTCTAGGATCGGCTTTACCGCCCCTACTGCGGGGGCGCCACCGGCGCGACGCCGCCGGTCGGAACGGTGGCTTCGGCGGTCTTGGTCGACTTGGGCGACGCAACGGCCTGCGGCTTCTCCGCGCTTACCGTCTCGCTCACAAAACGATCGATCCTGCACGGGTTTGGTCACGACCTCGGCGACCGGCACATTGGGGCTGTCGAACTGCGGCAGCACCTCGGCAACGGCATCGGTGGTGACCAGATTGGTCAGGCGCAATTCGGCCCGCGACAATTCGTGCAGATCTTCCCACGGCGGCACGCTCAGCGACAGCGACAGCAGATCGCCCGCGCCGCCCATGTCGAAGGTGAATTTGGCGAGACGTCCGATGTCGCGCTCCACGATCATCAGATCCTGGGCGGTGTAGCTGGCGGCCTTGGCGTCGTCGGCGCGGTCGCCCATCCAGATCTGATGCACCCTGACATGCGCGGCCTCGGGCACGTAGCGCGTCTTGCCCGACAGCAGCAGAAACACGCACATCGATTCGCAATACGCTTCGGGCGCGACGCTCGCACGATCGCCCTGCGGGTTGCGGGTCTGGGCGCTGATGCCGACGGTGGTCAGCGCACCGAGATTACGCCAGCGCCGCCCGAGCGTGATGGAGTCGTTGACCGAGCCGCCGCTGGAATCCAGCACGATGGTGGCGCCGCCGAGCTGGCGTCCGCGCGCGAACTCTTCGAAATCCTGCGGGCTGTCCGCGGTCACGATGCCGACCGCGCTGACCCAGCCCCGGCAGTTCGGCTGGCACGCGACCCAGCTGAACCGCATCGGCATTTTGCGTTCTTCGAGGGTGACGCCAGCGTGGGCCCGACCACCATCTCCGGCTGTCATGGCAGGCAGTGCGATGCAAAGCACGGCGGCGCCAAGTAGCGCACGGCCGCTGGATCGAAACGACTTCATGAGCCTCAATTTGGTTCCTTCCCCCAAGCTCCCTGCCGAGCGGGCCCCAGTTCAACGCCAAACGATTCTCGTTACACGGGCGTTATGAAAAAGCTAACCGTATGACAAAGAAGCGTCTATTAACATTTGCTGCATCGCCTCCAAATAATTGCAATATTTGGGCAGGTGTCACTCAAATACATGTGAGGTCAGGTTCCGTGCAAAGGAACCGAGCAAATACGGGCTCAACAACGGGCACGGCGCCTATGAAATATTCGCATTGTGCGGACTGCGCCGCGGCTTTTCAACGCCTGCCGCGCAATGCCGGGCGCGCGATGATCTGGCTTTACCGGCACACGCTGTCGCCGCTGGTCGGTTACAACTGCCGCCATCTGCCGACCTGTTCGGT
>WNFJ01435114.1_pt1 | contig 17953 bp, 16 predicted proteins | sample 5400461 | NCBI WGS metagenome assembly WNFJ01 (sample SAMN13153349, study PRJNA577476) | soil metagenome | isolation source: 115 cm saprolite on Douglas fir-dominated hillslope | place: USA:California | collected 2013-09-17 | reverse complement strand
TGCCTCGTAGGCCCATGAGACTGCAAATGCGATCACCCACACGATTGGAGCAAATGCAAAAACAAAATGCGGACGGTCCTCGTCAAATCCGCCCTGGGAGGCTTTGATGATGGCCGGAAGCACGAAGATAAAAAACAGCGGGCTTAGCAGGGCTCCGAGAATCACGCGGTCAATAATCGTAGCCAGAACACGTATCCAGAATCCCGCGTAAGGTGAGGCGGACGCCACAACGACCACGGGAACAACGGGAGTCACGACAACCGGCGGCACTGGCGCGGCCGGAACGGCCAAGCTCGCTCCGCACTTCTGGCAAAACGCTGCGCCGGCGTCGTTCTCGCTGCCGCACTTCGAGCAAAACACGGCCATAGGAAGCACTATATCGCTGGAAAATTCACGAGTAAACAGGAATCGCGACCGCCGCGGACTTCCTGAAATCTTCCAACACCAGTTCGAGGCCGCCGAAGTCCGGATGGTTATTCACCGTAACCGTGAAAGCCAGATCCAGACGGTCGCCGGGAATATAGCTCTCTCCCGCCAGACGCTCCGCCATGCGCCATCCCATGGCTTCATAGTTGTAGCTGCTGCGGCCGTCGGGCAGAGTCTGGTTCACACGGAACTTGATGTGCTTGTCTTTGATGACGCGAGGCGGAAAGACAAGATTCACGCCCTGGCTGGCGAAGACTGGTTCGGGATTGCCCTGGCCAAACGGCTCAAGCTGTCGCAAATTTTCGAGCAAGTCAGGGGTCACGTCTTTCAGCGTGATGTCCGCGTCAATGCTCAATTCAGGCAGCAGATCCTCGGCCGTGAGCCGGGTGCGCGCAAATGTATCAAGCCGCAGCTTGAGTTCGGGCAAGCTAACGCTGGGCAACGCAAACCCAACCGCATGAGCATGGCCTCCGAACCTGGTGAACAGCCCACGACAAGATTCCAAAGCTTCCAACAGATGAAACGCGGAGATGGACCGTCCTGAACCGTGCGCCTCTTCACCATCTTTTGCGATCACCAGGGCGGGCCTGCCGGTTTTCTCTACGACGCGTGATGCCACGATCCCAACGACACCGCGGTGCCATCCATCACCGTCAAAGACCAGACAGAACTTGTCAGAGATATCCGGCCCGGTCGCGAGCTCTTCCTCAATCGCTGCCACAATGCGCTGCTCTTCTTCCTGCCTCGCCAGATTCAGTTGATTCAGCTTCTCCGCAATTTCGCGCCAGCGGTCCGGAGACTTGCTGGTAAACAGCTCGATCACGTCACGGGCGACGTCCATGCGGCCCGCAGCATTGATCCGCGGCCCAAGACGAAAGCCCACGTCGCCGGCAGTCAGAGCGCGATCGCCGCTTTGGAGTCCGGCAACCTCCATCAGCGCCTTCAGTCCGCCGTTCACGGGACGTCGCAAACCCTCTAGTCCCAGCTTGGCCATGATTCGGTTCTCATCAACCAGCGGGACCGCGTCGGCAATGGTAGCGATGGCCACCATCTTCAAGAATGACGGAATGAGTTTCGCTTGTTCCGCCGCGTCTTTGAATTTCGCGAAAAGCGCTTGCGCTACCTTGAAAGCAACGCCGGCGCCACAAAGCGCCTTACAGGGATACTCACAACCTGGTTGGTTGGGATTCAGTACAGCCAGGGCGTTCGGCACTCCTTCATGGGCTTCCGGCAGGTGATGGTCTGTGACGATCAGGTCCACACCAACGCGACGCGCGGTGTCGGCCGCCGTGAATGCGCGGATCCCGGTGTCCACGCTGATGACCAGCTTCACTCCCGCCGCGGCAGCGCGCTCAATCACATCATCTTTGATTCCGTAACCTTCTTTAATGCGGTGCGGTACGTGAAAGTCGGCCGCGCCTCCGCACAACTCAATCGCCGTCTTCAGGATGACAACGGCGGTCGTGCCATCAACGTCATAATCGCCGTAGATCAGAATCTGCTCTTTATTGGTAATTGCAGAGCTGAGGCGCTCGATCGCCACTGTCATACCGCGCATCTGGTAGGGCGAGTGGAGTTGGTCTAGCGAAGGCTTCAGATAAGTGCTGCCAGCAGCGGCGGTCTTGATTCCGCGTAAGATCAGAAGCCGCGCGAGAACCGGGGAGATATCGGTCTCCTGGCAAAGTCTATCTATTTCTGCGGAATCGGCGGTGAGATGGCGCCAGCGCATGTTGCGGGTAGGAGCGGTTAGTCTTCTTCCGTGTCTGAGTCGTCGATCAGGATGCCATCATAATCGTCGGCCGCGGTTTCCAGCCGTTGGAAGTTTTCATACCAGTCGGTGGAGACTTCATAAAGAAACATTACGCCTTGATAAGGAAAGCCGATCTGGATGTATCCGGTTTTGCCCACAAAGTTACGCAGCCAGCGCGCCTCTTCCAGGTCCTCTTCGTTCATGTAATCGATTTCCTGGAGACGGTTGAGCAGCAGGTCGGCATCCTCTTTATCGAGTTCCATGAAATTCATGGTCACGAAGTTGACGCTTGACGCCTTGGCCAGCTCCACAAAGTCTTTCCATGCGTCGGGATGGTCCTCGGTTGCGGCCCACACAACGCTCGGCACTTCTTCACCCACGTGGGCGCTGAAGCGGCGCATGCCGTGGCCTTCAATGAAGGCAACCATGTCGTCCTTAAGGTTGTGCAGGTCCTGGTCCATGAGAAGTCAAGAACATCATATCGCGTTCGCGGGTAGCGGGCCTACGCCGGAAGTTCATCGTAAATCAATGGCAGGGCGACGGTAGCTTCACAGCCCGTCCGGTCGCGGCGGTTTGCGAGCTGCAACGCGCCGCCGTGGGATTCCGCGATCTGGCGGCTCAGGATCAGTCCGATTCCGCTCCCACCGTGCTTCGTGGTAAAGAACGGCACAAATAGATTGTCAGAGTTAAGAAGCCCCGGTCCTTCATCACGGATAAAGACCTCAACACTGCGCGCGTTGGTGCGCCATCCGACCTCCACCGATCCAGGCTGGCGGAGTGAAGCGTCGAGCGAGGCATCCGTGGCGTTGCGAATCAGGTTGATCAGCAACTGCTCTAGCTGATCGGCATCAGCGTCTACATTGACCCTCGGTCCCTCAACGACCTTCACCGGTAGACGGCGCTCCAGCGACGCCGCCCGCTCCACCAGCGACCCGACTTCGACCCTTGCGCGGACAGGCGCAGGCATGCGCGCGAGCTGTGTGTACGCCTGCATGAATCGGCCCAGAGACTCTACTCGATTCTCAATAACCTTGAGTCCTTGCGCTACGTCCTGATGGACTTCTTCAGGCAATGCGGCCCGCGCCGTTACCGACTGAAGCGTGCCTGCGATTGACTTGATAGGAGCAAGCGAGTTGTTGAGCTCGTGTCCGAGAACGCGAATCAGACGCTGCCACGCCTGGCGCTCTTCTTCGCGCAAGGCACGGCTGAGATCGGAGATGATCAGTAATTCATGCGGTACGCCATTTTCACGGAACGCGGTGTGACTGATCGCCCAACGGCCATGCTTGCCGGGAAACGTCATCTGCAATGTCTGTGGGCCGGCCTGCAAAAACTCCTGCAAACCGAGCTCTTCTGCGGTAAGTCCCAACATGCGTGGACCGATCCTGCCTAAAAGCTGCTCGCCCGCGCGGTTGACAATGCGCAAGCGAAATTGCTGGTCGAAAGTGAAGACGGCCACATCAATCTCCATCAACACTTTCTTGAGCAATGCCGTGGCCTCAAGCGCGCTCACCTTTTGTGCTTGCAACCTGCCGGCTAGCGAGTTGATTTCAAGGATTAGGTCAGCCAAGGAGTCTTCCCTGCTTCCACCGCGGACGCGGAAGGAGAAGTCTTCTTCGCGAATGGCAGCCACCATATTCGAGAGCGTCTGCAGCGGGCGAATCACCGCTGCGTGCAACACCGAGCTGCCGATCAGCCAGGCCAGCGCAATAAACAGAGTGACGGTCCACTTGAGTTCGGAAGAATGATCGCCCAGCCACAGAAGAAGCTCAGCGACGGCAGCTGGAGGTACGCTGATCAGAAACGTAAGCAGCAGGATATGCTTGTCGTAATTGAGTCTGTACCGTTTTTTCGCCGGCTTTCCCGTTACAAATTCGTAACCGGATTGGCTGTCCAGGTCAGAGGCCATATTTTTGCATGCGGCGATACAGCGCGCTGCGGCTCAGGCCCAGCGCATCCGCCGCATGACTGATGTTTCCAGAGTGGCGCGACAGCGCTTTCTTAATGAGAAGATATTCTACTTCTTCCAGACTCATATCTTCTATCTTGGCCGAGCCTGCGCGCTCGCTTTCCAAGCCAAGGTCGCCAGGATGGATTTGATCGCCCGTGCTCATCAGCACCGCGCGTTCTACGGAGTGGTCGAGTTCGCGCACATTACCAGGCCACGGATGCTCCACCATTCGCTGCAATGCCGCCGGCTCGAAACCCTTGATCGGTTTTCGATAACGCTCGGCGTATAGCTTAAGGAAATGCGAGGCCAGCAGCGGAATGTCTTCACGTCTTTCTCGCAGCGGTGGAATGTGCAACTCAACTGTATTGAGCCGGAAAAGAAGGTCGGAGCGGAAGCGGCCTTCCGAGCTCTCCAGTTTCAAATCAGCGTTCGTGGCGGAGAGCACGCGAACATCAACCTTGCGCGTCTTCGACGAGCCAACGCGCTCCATCTCGCCGGTCTCCAACACGCGCAGCAGTTTGGCTTGCTGCTTCATAGGAACGTTGGCGATTTCATCGAGAAACAGCGTGCCGTGATCGGCGAGTTCAAAACGTCCAACGCGGTCGGCGCGGGCGTCAGTGAAAGCGCCTTTGATATGGCCGAACAACTCGCTCTCGAACGTGCCTTCCGGAAGACCACCGGTATTTACAGTGATCATCGGACGGCTCGAGCGCGAAGAGAGCACATGCAAGGTCTGAGCGACAACTTCTTTTCCCGTGCCATGCTCGCCCGTGATCAATACGTTCGCGTCGCTCGGGCCAATGCGGCTCAGCAACATCAGCAGCGGCTGCATGGCCTTGGATTCCGCAATGAACACCGGCCGGTTCTGCGCGCGCAGAAGACTATTCTCGGCTTCCAGACGCTCGGCCCGCCGCATAGTGCGGTAAAGATCAATCTGCGTGCGGATAATGCTGAGCAGGCGCTGATTGTCCCACGGCTTTTGAATGAAGTCGCGGGCGCCGCGGCGCATGGCTTCAACGGCCAATTCCACGCTGCCCCACGCGGTCATCACGACGATGGGCAGCTTGCTGTCAATACCCTGAATCTTCAGCAGCAGGTCAATTCCCTCCTGCCCCGATGTCGTGTCCCGATGGTAGTTCAGGTCCATCAACATCAGATCGAACTCGCCCGTCTGCAGCGCTTCAATCACAGCAAGAGGATTGCTGACAGCCTCAGTCGCATAGCCTTCCGCTTTCAGCAGCAGGCGCAGAGCTTCGCGGACATCGGCCTGATCATCGGCGATAAGGACCCTGACCGGCTCCGGTTTCGGCGGCGCTGGAGCCACGCTCTCTTCCGGTTTGGTCAACACCGTCTCCCTGGAACTCAAGCTGTGGCGCTGCCCTTCTGTGTCGTTGAGTCATCCACTATCCAGCCGTCTTTCAGTTGAATGATGCGATTGCCGTAAGAGGCATTGACTTCCGAGTGTGTGACTTGAATGATGGTCGTTCCCTGCTGGTTAAGCCTGCTGAACAACTCCATGATCTCTTTGGCTTGTCCGGAATGGAGATTGCCGGTTGGCTCGTCGGCGAGAATCAGTTTAGGATTTCCGGCCACGGCGCGGGCTACACCCACCAGTTGCTGCTGTCCGCCGGATAACTGATTGGGATAAAGGTCCTTCTTGCCGACAATCTGAAAGCGGTCAAGGATATCCGCCACCATAGCCGCCCGTTGCGCTCGGGGAATGTCACGGTAGGAGAGTGGTACATCAATGTTTTCCTGAACCGTAAGATTGTCGAGAAGGTGATAGCTCTGGAACACGAAGCCGATGTGCTTGCGATTCAATTCAGATCTTTTCTTGCGGTCGAGTTTGTGTACGGTGTGGTCGAAGAAAAAGTACTCTCCCGCCCAGCCGTCATCCAGCATTCCGACAATGCTCAGCAGCGTCGTCTTGCCCGCTCCAGATGGTCCCATGATGGTGACAAATTCACCTTCTTTAACGGTCAGGTTAATGCGGCGAAGCAGCCACATGGTTCCGGCCGGGCTTTTGATGGTTTTTTCAACGTTGCGAAGTTGGATCATCTGGTTCCTTGTGGATAGCGCTCTCTCGTTGAATTTGTCGTTAGGCAGCAAGCTCCGCGCACTGCTGCACTTGCTGCCACGCCGTGCAGGCCCTTAGGTGTCTCCATAGTATCAGGGGCATTAGACTGGAAAGAAGCGCCTTGCGTGAGTCGTAATTCTTCCTCCTAACCAAGCGCACTCATCGGTTTCGATAGCAGTCCTGCCTAGGATCGTGAAACGATTCGCACTGACGGCGCCCAAATCCGGTCGGATGTGTCCTGTGTTCCGGCTCGGTGCAGAAGGCCCAGTGCCCACGCTGCGTTTTTGCGCGCTTCCGGTTGTGGTGAGGTTTTCAGGACACGTATGAGAGGCTCAACCGCAGGACGGCCGATATTTACCAGAGCAGCAGCAGCCTCGCCTCCAAGGGTGAAACGCGGCTCCGCTCCCAACGGACGATATTGCAATGGATCTATCTCGCTAGTGTCGCCCAGAAGCTGCACCAGCGCTTCCACTGCACCGGCGGAAACCGTATGCTGCTGTCCCAGCCAGTAGGCTGCCGCAGCTTTTTGCTGAGGTTTGCCCGATCGCAGTTGCGCCACGTGACGACTTACGTCGTCAGGCTGGTTTGCGCCTTGTTTCGAAGGATGCTCTTTGGATCCGAAACCCGTAAGGATAAGTAGCGCCAGGCCTAGACCCAAGCTCAGACCCGTGCGCTTCACTTCGTGCATAAACTGCTCCTTAAAGTTAAAGACCGACTTACACCGTCCACTGTTCTGCAGGCCTGAACGCCAACAACGCAAACAGGTAAAAAGCACTTATTGTGCCGAAGAGCTGATGCTTTTAAGCTATTGAAATAAAAGGGCAATGTTGGTTTTGGAGAGGAATCTCTGCCCGGATTCGTGTTCACAAACGTATTTCACTGTTCGGAAATGAACAGTCTTTAAGTTTTGCCCTATGCGTGTGCATGATCAAAAAGAGGGGCTGCCGAAGTTTCAGGTGGTGGCAGCCCGGAGCACACTCTGGGATTTGTTGTCGCTGTTACTCGTAACGCAAAGCAATCATGGGATCGACTCTGGTGGCGCGCCAAGCGGGGATGTAGGTAGCCACCAACACCACTACCAGCAGAACCGCCGCAGTGAAGCTAAAAGTCAGTGGGTCCCTGGCGCTGACGCCAAACAAAATTCCCGATACCAGTCGGGAAAGGGCAGCGGCCACCGCTAAGCCGATGGCAACACCGCATACTGAAAGCACCATTCCCTGTCTCACTACCATCCGCAAGACATCGCTGCGTTGGGCACCCAGCGCCATGCGTATGCCGATCTCCTGTGTGCGCTGCGTGACCACATAAGCCAACACGCCGTACAGACCCACTGATGCCAGCGCCAACGCCAGTACTGCGAATGCAACCATCAACGACATCCCAAACTGCTCCTGGCCCATGCTTCCACTCAAAAGCTGGTCCATGGGCTGGATGTCAGTGACAGGTTGTTCTTTGTCAATGCTGAGGACCTGATTGGTCAAGCTGGATGACAACTGCAAGGGATCGCCTGACGTCCTCACGACAATGGACAGTTGGGAAAATGCCCGTGAAGGCGAGAACATTTGCGCTCGTGGCGCGACATCCGGACCTAGCTGGTGGGTGTCCGCAACCACTCCCACCACCTCACGGCGTACGGTCTTGTTGGCTGGTCCCATCATCAGCGCCTTGCTCAGAGGGTTCTGGTTGGGCCACACGCGAGTGGCTAACGCCTCATTCACAACGATCACCGGGGAAGCCGATTCAATCTCCTGTTGCGTAAACGGACGCCCGCGAAGAATGGGAGAGCCCATGGCAATAAAGTAGTCAGCGGTGATTTCCTGATAATCGGCGATCTGATAGTCCTTTTCTGCCTGCGATTGCCCTTCAACGTGGAAGCCTTTGGCTTGAATATTCTCCAGCGGCAGTCCATTGGCGAGAGCAGCGGACTTTACGCCAGGAAGCGATTTCAATTTTTCCAGCAGCTGATCGTTAAATGCCGTGACTTGTTGAGGTGTCTTGTATTTCTCAGGCGATAACCGCACGATTGCGGTAAGCAAGTGGTCGGCGACAAAACCAGGATTGACCTTACGTAGCGCATTCAAGCTGCGCACCATAAGTCCAGCGCCAATCAGCAACACCAGCGCCAGCGCGACTTCCGAAACCACCAGCAGAGAACGCAGCTTCCCGGAACGGCCAATCACTGATTTTGAAGTTCTGGTCAACGACTGATTGATGTCCTGACGCACTGCATGCACGGCGGGCACACTACCGAACACAACGGCGGCGAAAATTACCACGAGTGAGGTAAAGCCAAATACCGGAACATCGAAACTGAGCGTGTGCAGACCCAAAAAATCCGTTGGCGCGAAGCGGTTAATCGCGGTCATGCCCCACTCCGCAAGCAGCAATCCGGCAAGGCCTCCTAAAAGGCTAAGCACCAGGCTTTCTGCCAATACCTGCCGGATAATCCGTCCGCGTCCAGCTCCCAGGGCCATGCGGACCGCGATTTCTTTCTCACGTCCTGCGGCACGGGCGAGCAGCAGGTTCGCGATGTTCGCACAAGCAATCAGAAGGACGAATCCTACGGCGGATTGAAGGACAAGCAACCACAGTTGAAACTCGGACCCCACATCTTCCTCGCGCAAATTGAAGATGTTTACGCCGAAGCCTTCATTCAAGCCGGGGTCCTTCTGCTCTAGACGTTTTCCAATTACGTTCATCTCCGCCCGTGCCTGTTCCAGGGAAACACCGGGCTTTAAGCGGCCGAGAACGTAGTTATTCCTCGATTGCAACACGGGCGCAGGCTGATTGGTACTTTCATCCAGAGGGACCCAGAGCTCGGGTTTCTTTTGATCGAAGCCACCATATGTGGCCATAAGACGAAAGTCGCGCGGCAGCACACCTACGATCTTGTAAGTCACCCCGTTCAGGAGCAGTGCCTTGTCCAGCACGTCAGGATCCCAAGCACCGCGATGTGGTCGCGACCAGGCGTACCTTCACCAGCGGCAAACGTACGGCCTTTGACGGCCCTCACGCCGACGACCTCAAAAAAGTTGGCTGAGGCTTTCTCGGCTGTCACCTGCTCAGGCTTGTCAGTCCGGGTGAGCGTAAAGTTGACATCGGAGTAAGCGGCAAGCTGCTCGAATGACTTGGATTCGGATTGCCAGTCGACATAGTTCTTCAGACACGTCGGCAGACGCGAGGCAATGATCCCCTCGAGCTTGGGGTTCTTCTCCCACACCACCACCAGACGGTCCGCTTCCCGGTACGGAAAGGGACGAAGCAGAAAAGCATTGAGCGCGCCGAACATCGCGGTGTTGATGCCAATCCCCAGCGCGAGCGTCAGTACTGCAATGGTGGTGAAGCCAACATTCTTTCGAAGCATCCGCAGACTGAAGCGAACATCCTGGAAAAGGGTTTCCATTCTTAGCTCCTAAGCTCCTAAAATCTCGCAGTCGCTAGTATTTCTGCAATATGCATAACTGCTCTATCTCGCGCCCGGAAAAATAGTTCGCCGTCCGGAAACAAATAGCGGGACACGATGTTTTCTTACGAGCAAACTATTGAGCCGCGCAACTTGAGTGTAGAGGGAAAAGCACTTTTAGTACCGAACCTTGAATTCACGCTAAGCAACTGAAAACAATGGCGTCCTTCCTGATCTCATCAAGGGAGTTCCTGAAGTCCACTGTCCACTACCGGATTGCAAGTGTTCGTAAACGGACACCAAGCCGCGCTTCTTTATCTTTTTTTCACAATTCATTGAACAATCCAAGAACTTCAGGTATTTTGGGTCGGCAGATTGCAGATTGAGGCTGGTAACTACAGGAGACTCTGTACATGAAAGCCGCAACCGATCTTCCCTCTCTATTGAACGCGGCTCCGGGCCAGTCTATAGCTGTTGTTATTCCCGAAACCGGAACCTCGGTCACATACACGTGTTTGCGCGAACAGGTCATGAGGATGGCTGAGACCCTTGCCGGTTTGGGCATCCGTCCCAGCGATCGTGTCGCGAGCGTGCTTCCAAACGGGCTGCCCACGATCGTCAGTTTTCTTGCGGCCTCCATCGCGGGAACGGCCGCGCCTTTGAATCCCGGCTATCGCTACGACGAATTCTGCTTCTACCTCGAAGACACCAGCGCGCGCTTGCTGCTCTGCCCCAGCGAAGGCGCCGACGACGCACGCCGGGCCGCCGAAAAAATGAACGTCCCGGTCTATACCGTTGCGATGGACAATCAAGGATCCGTCAATATTGTTTGCGCATCTGCGAGGGCTTCGGTTGCTGGGCCCGCGCCCGACGATATCGCGCTCGTCCTGCATACCAGCGGCAGTACCGGACGGCCCAAGCGCGTTCCGCTCAAGCACATTAACCTTGCGATTTCATGCGCCAACGTCGCAAACACTTACGCGCTCACATCAAACGATGTTTCGCTCTGCGTGATGCCGCTTTTCCACGTCCACGGTTTGGTCGCCTCCACGCTGGCAACCTTCCTGACTGGAGGGACGTTAGTCGTTCCGGGCAAATTCAATCCTCTCTCATTTTGGCGGACGGTTAAAGATCATCGCGTGTCCTGGTATTCCGCTGTCCCGACGATCCACCAGCTCGTGTTGGCCAGGACCAGCGAGCGCCCTGAAGGGACCGAGCGGCTGCGGTTTGTCCGCTCGTGCAGCGCCGCATTGTCACCGCAGGTGATGGAGAAGATGGAAAGCGTATTCAAAGTTCCGGTGCTTGAGGCTTACGGGATGACTGAGGCCGCACACCAGATGTGCTCCAACCCTCTGCCTCCTCAGGGCCGCATCCCGGGTTCAGTGGGGCCAGGCACAGGCGTGCAGATCAGCATCATGGATGAAGCTGGCAATCATCTTTCCCAAGGTCAGGTCGGAGAAGTAGTGATTAGCGGGCCGAATGTGATCCGCGGGTATGAGAACAATCCAGAAGCCAATGCCAGTTCATTCGTAAATGAATGGTTCCGCACCGGGGATCAGGGTGTGCTGGACGCGAACGGCTACCTGACTCTCACCAGCAGGCTCAAAGAACTGATCAATCGCGGCGGCGAGAAGATTGCTCCGCGTGAAATTGACGAAGTTCTGCTCTCTCATCCCTGCGTCGCTGAGGCGGTCGCGTTCGGCATGCCGCATCCTACCTGGGGAGAAGAAGTAGCCGTGGCGGTGGTGTTGCGCGAGCCGCAGAGTGAGGCCGTGTTGCTTGGCTTCTGCAAGGAACGGCTGGCGGACTTCAAGTGTCCTAAGAAAATCCATATTGTTGAGACCATTCCCCGCACCGCGACCGGGAAAATCCAGCGCCGGGCCGTGGCTGCCGCATTCGCCGGCGCGAAGTCATGAAGTATCTGATCGTCGGCGCGGGTGCCGTAGGCGCTTACATTGGGGGGTTGATGTCCCGCGCTGGCCATGATGTGACGCTGCACGCCAGAGGGCCCCATCTGCAAGCCATGCAGCAACACGGCGTTCGGATCATCACCGCAAACGAAGATTTTTATACAAATCCCAAAGTCACGGGCGATCTTCAAACCGCAGGAACGTTCGACGTCGTCTTTCTCTGCGTGAAAGCGCATGGCCTGCCTGGTCTGGCGGCACAGTTGCCTGCGGTGATCGGACCGGAGACCACAGTTGTGAGCACTCAGAATGGAATTCCCTGGTGGTACTTTCAGTGTGAAAACGGTCCCCTCGCCGGTACGCATCTGGAGCGAGTCGATCCCAACGGCGTGATCTCAGCAGCGATTCCGGCCAGACAGATCGTGGGCTCGCTGATCTACTTTGCCACCGAAATCATCGAGCCGGGAGTGATCAAGCATGACGAAGGAAACCGCGTCACTCTGGGCGAGCCTGACGGATCGCGCTCGGAACGGTGTCGCGCGATCGCGGAGGCGCTGATAGCTTCCGGTCTGCGCAGCCCGATCACTACCAGCATTCGCACTGAAATCTGGGTGAAATTACTGGGCAATCTTGCGTTCAACCCCATCAGCGCTCTTACCGGCGCAACTTTAGGCCAGATGATTCGTGACTCTGAAGTTTCCACTCTAGTGCGCAACATCATGCAGGAAGCAGAGACTCTGGCTAAACGACTGGGTATGGAGCTGCCTATATCCATCGAACAGCGGATTGCCGGAGCGGCGAAGATCGGCGAGCACAAGACTTCCATGCTGCAAGACCTGGAAGCAGGGCGGCCTCTGGAACTGGAGGCCATTACCGGAGCAGTGGTAGAGCTGGCAGAACGTTTGAACGTGCCTATGCCGAACACGCGCGCGGTTTACGCATGTGCCCGGCTCATGGCACAGCAGCGCTCACAAGCGGCTGCAGGAAAGACCTAAACAATTTTTAGGAGAAACACTATGGGCAAGCGTTGGATACAATTCGCAGCCGCTGTGGTGGCGATGATCATGATCGCCAACCTGCAGTATTCCTGGACGCTATTCGTCAAGCCTCTGGCAAAGGCGCTCAACCAGAAAGACATTGTGGCCGTGCAATGGGCAGGGACTCTTTTTCTGATATTTGAAACGTGGGTAACGCCGGTGGAAGGCTGGCTGATTGACCGGCTTGGCCCGCGCATATTTCTTTCGATAGGCGGCGTTCTCGTGGGCATTGGCTGGACTTCCATGGGCTTTGTTCACAGCATTGCGCAGCTCTATGTAATGTACGCGATCGCTGGCATCGGCGCCGCATTCATCTATAGCGGCTCGGTGGCCACTGCTCTGAAGTGGTTCCCCGACAAGCGTGGCACGGTATCGGGCTTTATTACTGCTGGCTTTGGCGCAGGCGCTGCTCTGTTCATTCCCATCATCGCGGTTGTGCTCAATCGTGGGGGCTACCGTGAGGCGTTCCTGTACAGCGGGATTGCACAGGGTCTGCTCATTCTGATCGCGGCGCAATTCCTGCACAATCCAGGACCGGATTTCAACGTGTCCAAAGCCGCGCGAGCGCCGGTGTCGCCAAAAATTCGTCGCAACACTACGCAATTCAATAGCCTGCAAATGTTGATGACGCCCCACTTTTACCTGCTCTTCATCACCTTCGTTCTGATCAACGTTGGCGGCTCCATGGTAACCATCCAAAGCGCTCCCGTAGCCGACTACTTCAAGATCAGCGCCGCAGCCCTGACCGCCGCGCTGGCAGCCGGACGCCTCGCCAACGGCACAGGCCGCATCTTCTGGGGATGGCTCTCCGACCACATTGGCCGCGAGATGGCCATGTTCATCCCCTATGTTCTGCAGGCGTTCAGTCTGATCGCTGTGATCACGATTGGCCGCCGCTCCGGCACGGCATTCACCATCACGCTCATGATCGTTTACTTCATCTGGGGCAGCATGTTCGCGCTTTTTCCTGCCATCATTGGCGACTATTTTGGCGCCAATCACGCGACCTCCAACTACGGCTTCCTGTATATGGCCAAGGGCGTGGCTGCAATCCTGGCAGGCGGAATCGCGGCATTTGTCTTTCGGAAATTTGGCAACTGGAATGCCGTCTTTTATGGGAGCGCAGTGCTGGCGTTGCTCTCTGCGGCCTTGGTGCTTGTGGTGCGAGCCATGCCCCTGCCTTCCGTCGGCAGTGTAAAAACCGAACCAGGTGCGGTAGTCGCGCAATCGGGATAAGCGGGTTCAAGCTCAACGGCAAGCATTTCTTCAGCGAAAAGGCGGTGGCATTTTCTCGCTACCGCCCGTTCGCGGTGCCTTCCTTCCCTTCGAAACATCCGCGCAATTACACTGAACATCGCAAGAGTGTATGACCGTCGATAACCTCCAGGGCCGGATAGCGCTGCTCGTACTCTACGACGTCTCGGACGAGATCAGGCTTGAGGAGTTGCAGCGCCTCATTGGCGGCAAGCCGCTTGCGCCTACTTTCAAACATCCGGCGCCGGAATACGTACGCTTTGAGCGCCCGCCAGTAATCGAGCCGCTGGACCCAATCTCCCTGCCTACCGGAGAACACTTCACCGCCTCTGTGCAGTATTACGACTATGGCGTAGTCAGCGTGCTCTTGCATTACCAGTTTTCCGGAAGCTGGCGGCAGCTCGAGACGCTCGCTGGCAGCTGGATCTCCGGCAACGTCTTTGACGTTCTCTCACGGAAGATCGTGGAGCGCAAAGTTGAAGTCATTGCTCCGGCCATGGACAAACGTTACGACCACTGGTTGAGCGAGGACTATTGCATTGTCCATCTGCACACTATTCCAGACGTTGCAGATGCTGCGGCGCTCCTGCGAAAGCACGGTGGCGATATCAGCCAGATCGTTCGCGGAGAGACGTCGCCGCTTGCAGAATCTGAACGCAATGAAATCTTGCAAGCGCATATGTCGTACTATCCCAACGACCTGGTGGTCATTGGCTGGAACGCCGCTTTTCTCTACGACACCGAAACGGGCGCGGAAACAACGGTCCGTCTTCTCGAGTACGCCAACTCACAGCTTCTTCAGTTCCGTCACTATGACGACTTACTCACCCGCGAGCTGCGCGATGTCTATCGCTTTCTCGAGCGCAGGCGCGGACGAATTGCCGGATGGCGTATGCGGCCCGCCGCTACTCGTCTGCATACGGTCATGCTCGACGTGACAGAACTGACCGAGCGCACCAACAACGCGCTGAAATTCGTGGGAGACATGTTCTCGGCCAGACTGTATAAGCTGGGCGCCGCCCGCATCGGTGTGAATGATTATCAGGTACTCGTACAGGAAAAACTCCGAGCCGCGGACGACCTTTACGACTTCATGATCGAGCAATTTCATCAAGCCAGAGGATTCCTGTTGGAGTTCATCGTGGTGCTGATCCTGATCATTGAACTTTTCTTCCTGTTCCGCGGACAGAAGCCGTGAGGATAACGAGTGCTAAGCGGGCAACCGCTTCAACAGGCTGGCAGCCCGGCGAAACCACGGACGCTCGATGCGCCGTAAGTATCTGGGCATAGTGGCCTGCTTGGCGAGTATGCGCTGGGCCCATTGGCGGGCTTCTGCGGGGTTTCCGCGTTCGGCGAGAAAACTGGCGTAGTTGTATTGCGTCTCTGAGAGCGTTGAGGTCTGCGTCACATTACTGAATAGGCTGGCCGCGCGGTCGTTTTGACCCGTCCGCGCCCATGCATAGGCGAGCAATCCGGCTGCTCTTCCATAGTCATAGCCACGATCCTTGGTCACAACTCGTTCCAGGTCAGCCGCCGCATTGGGATAGTCGTCTAACTCCAGTTCGCACAAAGCACGTCGATAAAACGGATCGGGCGAATCCGTACGAACGGATATGGCGTGGTCATAACATTCTTTTGCCTGCGCATACTTCTTCGATTCCAGATAGAGATCCGCCAGCTCTTCATAATTTCCGGCGGATGGATTATCCAGGACCATCATCTCTAACTGCTTCACGCGCTTGCGATGACCCAGAACCTGCAAATAGGGACGCAAGAGACCCAGATCTGGAACGACCTCGACCAGTATGTAAACCAGCGCTCCCAGACCGCCACCCATAAGGATGATCCACAACCAATAGGTATTCGGACGGCGCTTCGCGAAGTGGTACACCGCGATCGCCATCAGAATGAGGCCGTAGCTATAGTTGCCTAAGAAGCCCATGGATGTGTGAGGCGAAAATATAACACAGCTACTTGGCGCGAGGATGGGTCCGATCATAAACCTCAAGCACCTGGCTCACCGAAAGCTGCGTGTACTTCTGTGTAGTGGAAAGCCGCTCGTGGCCCAGCAACTCCTGTATGGCGCGCAGGTCCGCTCCTTCGCTCAACATGTGTGTGCCAAAAGCATGACGCAGCGTGTGCGGATGGACGTCCGGTGGCAGTCCTTTGGCAATGGCGATCTGCTTCACGATCCGTCCAACGCTCCGAGTCGTCAGCGGACCGCCTCTCTGGTTGATGAACAGTCGCTGCGTCGTCTTCCCTGCCTGCCGCAGCAACTGCTGTCTGACTTCGCGGTAGGCATGTAGCGCCTCCTGCACCGCACCTTCAATCGGCACGTACCGTTGCTTGCGGCCCTTTCCGCGGACCAACAGCACGCCATTCGCCTCCTGAATGTCGGCCATCTCAATCCCAACCAGCTCAGAATTACGCAGGCCGCAGCCATACAGTAGTTCGAAGATCGCGTGGTCGCGCTCCGGGAAAGATGCTGTCTCCGGCATCGCGCCGTCCAGTAGGCCGTTGATTTCCTCGAGCGTTGGCACTCGCGGCAGTTTTTTGGGAAGCTTCGGCGTTGACACCAGCTTGGCGGGATTCTGCTGGACCAATCCTTCGCGGGCCAGCCACTTGAACAGCGAACGTAGCGCAGCTAAAGCTCGCGCAACCGAGACCTTACTCAAATTCGCAGCATGAAGCTGGGAAAGGAAGCCGCGAATGAAAACGTGGTCAATGTCTTTCCATTTGATTTCCGGACCAACATATTCGGCAAAGCGCCGCAGTTCGTTGCTATATGCACGCAGAGTATGCAGAGAGGCATTGCGTTCCGCGCGCATTGATTCCAGAAACTTCCTGATTCCGCTCTGAATCTGAGCGTTGGCTTGTGTACTGCCTTGTTTCACGAACTTTGCTCCGCCGTATTCTTGGTCGCGCGGGGGTGGTGTTTGCGATAGACGCTCTTCAGGCGATCCAGCGCAACGTGGGTATAGATCTGGCTGGTCGAGATGTCAGCGTGTCCCAGTATCGTCTGGACAGTTCGCAGGTCCGCGCCGTTTTCCACCATGTGCGTGGCACAGCTATGGCGAAACATGTGTGGACTCGCGTGACGTGAAGTCGATGACGCCGCGTTCAGCATCTGCCAGACGCGTTGCCGGCTGAGTCGGCCTCCCAAACGTCGCACAAACAATATGGATGAGACACGGCCGGAGAGCAGCACTTTGCGCCCATCCTCCATGTATTTTTGAATTGCTTCCTGGGCTGCGCGCCCCAAAGGTACGATCCGCTCCTTGTCGCCTTTACCACGCACCAACACGTGGCCGAGTTCCAGCTTCAAGTCTTCCAAGCGGACGCCAATCAACTCGGAAACTCTCATGCCGCTTGCATAAAGCAATTCGACGATGGCAAAGTCACGCTGCGCCAGCGCTCGCAGTATTTGGGTATCTTGTTTTGGCTGTATGGCCTTCTGAATGGTGTCAATCTCGCTGCCTGCCAGCGACTTGGGTAGGATTTTCCATTGCTTGGGAGAATCAATGTCGAGCGTGGGATCGCTCTGGATTCTGCGATCAAGCAGCAAGTATTTGTAAAAATGCCGGAGCGCCGAAAGCTTGCGCCCCACCGACCTGCCGCTGACTCCATTCGAAAACAGTTGGCCTAAAAAGGCACGGACATCTTCCCTGCGGGCTTGCAGCGGGTCGCGTTTTCGCTTTTCCAGGAATTCGGCAAACTGTACAAAGTCTGATTCGTAAGCGCTCAGAGTCAATGCGGCCAAGCCCTTCTCGATTTTCAGATAATCGAGAAAGTCGCGGAGCGCACGCTGGCCGACGTCTGTCACAAACCCAGTATGCGCCCGAGTTTTACGTGAGTAAATAACAGGAAAGGTTCAGGGGGTCTACTTGCCCTTTTTCACCGGCATGACAAACGGCTTTTCTTCAATTCCGTTTCGCCGCGCCACCACTACCGCGTTCAGCGCACTCTCCGGATTCTCCTCGTGCTTGAAGAAGGCGAAAACTTCCTTGTCGCGGGCCTGCTCCTTGAGTTCGTCGGCGATCTTTTCCAACTGAGCGGTCGAGTACTCAGGCACGCGGTAGCGGTAGTACACAAAGTCAGCAGTAACAATACGTGGCGCCGAAATCTTTTCGCTCTCCGCCCAGCACAGA
>WNFJ01116063.1_pt1 | contig 17961 bp, 13 predicted proteins | sample 5400461 | NCBI WGS metagenome assembly WNFJ01 (sample SAMN13153349, study PRJNA577476) | soil metagenome | isolation source: 115 cm saprolite on Douglas fir-dominated hillslope | place: USA:California | collected 2013-09-17 | reverse complement strand
TGTCCCAGTCGAGGTTCTGCGGCGAAAGATCGAAAGGTGGGGGATACTCCCAGGCCCCGGTCGGGTCGTTGCGGCCGAGCCAGCCTTCCACCATCATGAGGTCGCCGATCATGCCCTGCGCGATCATCTCCTTGGCCTTTTTGCAGATCAGCGAACTCACACGTTGTGAGCCAATCTGAACGATGTGTCCAGTGCGCTTTTGCGCCTCCGCCATCTCGACACCCTCGGCAGCCACGTGCGACATCGGCTTTTCGCAGTAGATATCCTTGCCTGCCGAGAGTGCATCTACCACGATCTGCTTGTGCCAGTGGTCGGGGACTGCCGCGATGATGCAATCAATGTCCTTCTCTGCCAGGACTTCCTGGTAACGGCGAGTCGCCGGCAAATTCGGCTTGCCGGTGATCTCGCGGGCCAAAGTGTGGCGGCCGTCGTAGAGATCGCAGGCTTTCACGCACTCCACGCCCGGCAATTCGATGGCGCTGCTCAGCAGCCAATTTCCCTGCATACCAATCCCGATCATTCCGAACCGAAGACGATCACTTGCTGCCCTAGTCGAGGCCAGCAGCGGCTCGGGATCCAGCAGGATGGTCTTAGCAGCGAGAGATGCGCCCACCGAGGCGGCACTCATCCCTAGAAACTTGCGACGAGAGAGAATGTTTCTGCTCAATGTAGTCCTCCTGCAGCAACGATTTTTTAGGTCTTTGCAATTACTTGAGCGCCATTCCAGATCGGGAGACTCAATCTTTTTCCGTTCGCATTGCCACTTCCTCGTTCATCAATCCGAACTCACCATCAACGACATAGGAGCAACTACGAAATGAATCACAATCCACTCCCTGGAGTCGTGACAGATGTTCCGCAGCCAACTGGGCAGGGAGGATATCAATGAGAAACTGCCAGTCCGGTGCAATGCTGGGGATTTGGAACACTAGGTCTCCACCACGTTCGGGAAGATCCTGCCCGATAAGCATCACCGAGGCTCCTAAACGTCGAAGGTCACGGGCAACCGACAAATCCTGTTCCCGCATTCGGAGAGCGTCAATCCAGAGTCCAAAGCGGACATCCGGGGTCACCATTTCTTGTGGACCGTGGCGGAAACTGCCCGTACCTAAGGCAGTAGCGGGCGACTTGGCACCTTCCTCCCACAGCAGTCGGGCCTCGTGACAGCTCCCCAATGCGCCACCGCGCCCCAGAAAGTAGGTAACCTTGCTGCAAGCAACCCAGTCGCTGTCGGCAATCTGCCTGCGCCAGTGTGCAATTCTACGTTCCGTCTCCGCTACCGAGGCAACCAAAGATGCCGCGAGCGTCACATCAAAGGAGGTGACTGTCTCACTAGCAAGAGCGCCAGCAGCGGCCGCCAGAGTAGAATAGGTGTTCACGGAAATCGCGTGATCCGGCTTGGTCGGAACCACCATTGCGATCTGTGCCTCTTGCGCAAGCGCCCCGCTGGGCGAATTGGAAATGCCGATGACGACTGCACCGCTCTCGCGAGCTTTAGCCAGCAGATTTACGACTTCTGCGCTTCGGCCGCTGCGCGAGATTACAATTACAATGGCCGCCGGGGGGAGCGTTCCAAATTGCAGCAATTCTCCTGCGTCCACCATGTGCACGGGGTTGGCAGCGCGATAAAAGATGGGCGCCACGCTGAGTGCGGCGTGCCAACTGCTGCCGATCCCCGTCAGATAGACGTGGCGAGCTTTCCTGACAGCAGCGGCCGAAGTTTGCAAAGTATCCTTACCCGCTCCACACAGGTAGTCAAAAGCGCGCTGCAACTCTTCGGGTTGACGTAAGATGTCGTCAAGAAAGTGAGTCATTGCGCTTGTTCTGTGGTCCGATGCCGATTCAGATGCCTGACCTTCATAATTTCCTGCCGGCTACGCCGACTATTTCTTTGCCGGAGTCAGGATGATATTTCGAAAGGCGACGTGATTGTCCTCGCTGCCTTGAAGATAGATCGGCCCCGGCATTTCTTCGTTGCTGTCTAGCGCCCCGCCCGTAATGCCAGGGATTTCCTGGTGATCAATCACAGCCTTTCCGTTCTGGACGACGGTGATGGTGCGTCCCACCAGCGTGATGTCGAAGCTCTCCCACTCTCCCGGCTTGCGAGGCAACTCTGGCGAAGGAGCGATGAAACCGTAGACGCCCCCGGTATGGTGACTGGGTGGTTCTTGAATCGAATTGTCTTCGATCTGCACTTCGTAACGGCCCCGCAGATAAATGCCGCTGTTGGCGCTGGTGCCGCAATTGAACTCGACGTGCAACTTGAAATCTCGGAACTTTTGCTCGTTAATGATCTCCGGACCGTGTCCAGGGCTGACCAGCGTCCCGTCCTCCACTTTCCAAGTCGCCGTAGAATTCGCGTCGCTCATCTTCCACCCGGTCAGATCTTTTCCATTGAACAGAGAGATCGGCTTTCCCCACTGAGGCTTGCCTTTTCGTTGCAGAAGCGGAGCCCTTACGGCGGACCATGTCCAGCGCGCTCCATTGGGTCCGGTGAGCGTTCCGGAGAGGGCCTTCCCGTCAGGTTTTCCGACAAAGATCAGGTCGGTGGACGAACCCTCCTCTTCTTTGGGTGAAACGAAAGTGATCTCGCGATCGGAGACTTCAACTCTGGGAATTGGGCGAGCGTTCCCCCACCGTCCCACCATTTGTGCGACCGGGTGTCCGTTTTCCTGGTGAATCTCCAGCCAAGAGGGATATTCGCGGTCGGGACTCTTGAGAGTCAGATCCCAACGTCCCGAAAAAAGCTGGACAGCGTCCGAAGTGGAACCCTTGTCGCCGTTTGGTCCTCGGCATAAGGTGCCGGAAAACAGGAAAGGGAAAAAGAGGAGCGCGGCAGAAGCGAGTCTGGAAGTACCCTGAAGTGCGAGCATGATCTCAATTTAGGAAATCGGTTCCTGCAACCGGTTTCATACCCATACTTTATTAGTCTTTCTAATTCCCTATGTCAAGGGAATTGAAATAGGGGCGTCGAGAAGCAGCGGTGACGCGGTGTCAGCACAGCGCGGTCGTACTCCGAGCCGGGGAATCTCACAGGCTGCGTCTCAGTTCAATCGCCGGGCCGTCTCCGGCGGCATCCCGGCTGGCGACGCGAAGCGGTTGCTCTCGAGCAGCAGCGGTGGATCTGCGAATTACCAACTCTGTTTCCACATAATAGTCCGCTCCTCTCCTGCGTTTCAGCTTTAGCATCTTGTCCAGCGCCTCAAATGCGATCGTCCCCAATCGTTCGCGAGGAACGCGGATGGTGGTCAGGGGAGGGCGTGCAAGGAAAGCGAAAGAAATATCATCAATGCCAATAACGGAGACGTCCTCGGGGATCCTGACCCCCGCCTCCTCGAGCGCACTCATGGCGCCCATCGCAATGAGGTCGCTTCCGCAGAAGACCACCGTGGGTATCTCCGGCTGTGACAGGATGGCACGAACCGACGAAGCTCCGGCATCGACGCGATAATTGCTTTCGAGAACAGGAAAAGGATTCAGCTTTCTTGCCTTCAACCCATTAATCAATGCTTGTTTGATGATAATCGCCGTGTGGTTGTCCTCAGGCCCTGCGATGACCGCGGCCCGGCGGTGGCCGAGCGCGACCACGTGTTCAATGGCCTGGGCGATTCCCCGCTGGTAGTCGATCGAAATGTTACTCACCAACTTCTCGGCCCCACCGAGGTTGCAGAAAACCACTCCGACTCCTGCTGCGATCAGGTCGGAAGTCGCGCTTTTGCCGACGGACGCGGTCATAATAGCGACCCCGCGGACATCGCTCTCGATCAGCTTCCGTATGACCGACTTAGTCCGTGCCTGGTCGTACTCAGTGTTACACAGAAGGACGTCGAGTCCACGGTCCCAGGCCGAGGCCTGGAATCCCCGGATGATTTCCGGAAAGTATGGATTTGCGATCTCCGAAATCACCAATCCAAACAAATCGCTCTGGCCGGTCGCGAGCCGTCGTGCGTGAACGTTCTTGTAGTAGTTAAGCTGGCGCACTACTTCAAGGACCCTCTGCTTGGTCTCGGTAGAGATGTATTGGGTCTTGTTCAGTACGCGTGACACCGTGGCCGGGGAAACCCCCGCTCGTTTGGCCACTTCTCTCATGGTGTGGCCCATGGTCCCTCCCTTCGTAGAGCCGAGGCGCTCAACGCGGCCACATAACTTAGACTAGCCCTACTGGCTTGTAACTCCAGAACTTGGTGCAAGAACGTGGCAGGAGAGCGCTTTCCGTAATCACTGATCATGCCCCCGTTGAACCTAACACGACTGGCCGGCAAAAGGCCACGAGCAAGTCTCCGCCCCGGCGATTCCGGAGAAGAAAGAACCGGAGAAGAAAGAACTTGACAAGCTTGCTGGCACTCGTGTAATAAGGAACCCTTAAGAAACCGGTTTCTGAAATCGATTACCTACGGGCAGGAATTTAAGCCGCACTGGTTTTCTATTAGGGTCGATTTTTGGTATTTCTGCCGGTCTGCAAGGTCAAAGTAGTGAGCGAGAACGGTTGAGCTCAGTGCGCGGCGAGTGTTTAACGATGCAAAGGGAGTGGATATGAAGCGATATTTGGTGGCGCTTGCAATCGGGACTCTGTGCCTGCTCGTACCGGGCACTGCTGCAGCACAATCGGACCGCGGAACGATCGCCGGATCGGTGGTCGACAGCACAGGTGCGGCCGTCGCCGGCGCGTCAGTTATTGTGAGAGGCGCCAACACCGGCTCTGTCTACAAAACGGTATCCACTGGCGAGGGTACCTATCGCATCTCTGACATTGCAATCGGCCGGTACGATGTTACCGTTGAATTTCCCGGCTTTAAGGCCTCCGTTCAACGCGGTGTCCTAGTCCAGATCAACACGGTTGCAGCTCTCAATGTCACACTCACACCCGGCGATGTGAAGGAGGAAGTGACCGTACAAGCGGACGCCCCGACAATCCAGACGGAGAGTTCTGACATTGGCACGGTCGTAGGCGAGAAGCAGATTGAAGATCTTCCACTAGCGTTGAATTCGACAGGACAGAGTTTTGTACGCTCTCCGGAGACCTTCATTTTCCTGACGCCGGGAACTACGGGTCCTGGAACCAACAGCGATCACGGCAGCGCTGGCATCTTTGAATCGAAGCTCTCGGGCGGCCAGAACTTTGGCACAGAAATACTTCTCGATGGAGCCAGCGTGCAGCGCTCGGATGGGAGTGGTGCCTCTGCCTTCGATCAGACCGCGCCTACCGTCGAAGCCTTGACCGAGTTCAAGGTCACAACCTCCACGCCATCGGCGCAGTTCGGCCACACCTCTGGCGGTATTGAAAGCTTCACCACCAAGTCTGGAACTAACCGCTACCACGGATCCGTTTTCGAACTGTTTCGCAACGAAGCTTTAGACGCGATGCCCTGGAACATCAACTTCCAAAACGGCATAGCCAGGTATGACAACCAACAGATCGCAGCCTGGAACCAGGCGAATCCGACTAATACCGCGAACTTTGAAAAGATTACTAAGAAGCCCAGAGATCGCCAAAACGATTTCGGTGGATCGTTGGGCGGGCCGGTGCGTATTCCCCACCTTTACAACGGCCACGATAAGACATTCTTCTTTTTCGCATGGGAGCAATACCGCAATCGTCGTGCCTTGCAAAATAACACTGTGACGCTGCCTTCTGCAGCCGAACGCAGCGGTGATTTTTCGGCCCTCTTGGGCCCTCCCATTGCTGGGGTCACAAACCCATGCACCAGTGGGGGCGCAGTGCTCCAAGGACAGATTTTTGATCCCTCAACCACACAAGTTGTGGGCGGGCAAACCTGTCGCCTGCCGTTCCCCAACAACCAAGTCCCGGTTTCAAGCACGGTAGCGCAAAAGGTTTTGGCCTTTATGCCACAGCCCAATCTTGGCGGTTCGGGGCCAGGCGGGATCGCAGGCAACTACCTGAACCCAACTTCATTTGACCACGTCATCACCACGGAGACCAGTTTTCGCATCGACGAAAATCTAACTGAGAAAAGCAAACTGTTTTTCTCTTATCACAGCCGGGAACAATACTTTCTGAACGCGAACAGCTTTGATCTTCCGCCGCCCCTCACGCCGGGGAACTACAATAACTACTATTTCACCCATTATCTGCGAACGGGATGGGACTACCTCGTCAGCCCGTCAGTACTGAATCACCTTACCGTGGGTTTTAACCGCGTTTACACTGCCAACAAATCTTTAGCTGTAAACGGCTCCGACTGGGAGAAAGTGCTCGGCATCTCAGGCGCGAGTGGTGATACATTCCCGCAATTCTCTTTCAGCGGTGCACAGTACGGTATCGGCTATGAGGGCTTGGGCGATGCAGACCACAAGATTCAGGTCCCCAATGCCTTAGTCGTTGCCGACAGTGTTTCGTGGATTCGAGGACGCCACTCCCTCCGCTTCGGTTTTGACTGGCGATCCTATCAGGACTCGGTCGCGGCGAGCCTGAGTTCTTCGCCAAACTACGCTTTCACCAATGTTCAGACGGCGTTTGCCCCGCCAAGTCAGCAGGGGTTGGCGAATCAAACCGGCGACCCATTTGCCAGCTTCCTTCTGGGACAACTGAATAGCGAGAACCTGACGGTGTCCTCTCACAACTCACGCTGGGGTCAGAACTACTACGCAGGTTTTGTGCAGGATGATTTCAAGTTTCGCAAGAATTTGACCCTGAATCTCGGTCTGCGATGGGACATTGATACTCCGCGTCACGAGGCCGCTGGGGCACAATCGGTTTTCTCCCCCACTGCCTCGAATCCCCTGTCACCGGGTCAGCCCGGGGCCTTGATCTACGGCAAGAACGCCACTGGCGCCAAGACATACTATAAGGATTTCGGCCCTCGCGTCGGATTCGCCTGGTCGCCGGAGTTCGTTCACAACACCGTGCTCCGTGGCGGGTACAGCATCTACTACGCTCAGCTCAGCTACGCTGACTTCGGCACGAGCTTGGCCACAGGGACAACAGCCAACCCGACTTTTCAAAGTTCTGATAACTTCAGTCCCGTGACTCAGGGAACGCTGGATTCAGGGTTTCCGTCATACCCTCCTCCCACCAATGCTAAAGATCCCACCCTCACCACCTTTGCCGCCTTCAATGGCCCCATCTATGTGGCGCCTGAATACGGCCGCCCCGGCATGATCCAGAACTGGGACCTTGAAATCCAGCACCAGATTGCTACGGATCTCATCTTCACCATCGGCTATGTAGGACAGCACGGGACTCGCCTGCTCTCCAACTTGGCCCAGATCAACAGTACACCCCCCACATTCAACTATCTGGGTAACTCCCTGGGATTTGCAGTCGATGGCTCTGACGGAAATAACGGACCAGCTATTCTGAGCCAGCTTGGCGTTACCGTGCCCTCCTGGTTTGTGGCAGGTTGGGGAGAGCCGCAGACGGGGGGCTTTGCCACAGTCGGGCAGTTGTTGCGGCCGTTCCCGCAATACTTCACCATTAGTACAAGCTGCTGTCTGGAGAATCTTGGCCAGTCCACTTACCACGCTTTGGAGGCCAAAGTTGAGCGTCGCTTCCACAATGGATTGAATCTTCTGGCGTCGTATACATTTTCCAAGACCTTAACGGATGCCGATTCGGCACAGCATACTGAGAGTGGTTTCAGCTCGCATAACTTCGGTGCCCAGAATCCCTACAACCTGAAGGGTGAAAAAAGTCTTAGTTATCAGGATATTCCCCACACTTTTGTGCTGAGCTATTTGTACGAGCTACCAGTTGGCCCGGGAAAGAGGTATTTGAATCACGGCGTCGCCAGCAAGATCGCGGGCGGCTGGCAAGTTGGCGCAGTTCAGCGCTACCAGAGCGGAAATCCTACTGTCATCGAGGAGAATTTCGACACGTTCAACCCTTATTTCCAGGGACAGTTCCGCTTTAGCCGGATTCCTGGAGTGTCGCCGTTCGGTTCTGGTTCGTGGAGTCCTTCCCAAGAGGTGACCGCTAACGGAGGAAAGGTCATTACTAGCGTATCCGGTGGCACCGCTAATTTCGGCGGCGGCTGGAATAGCGGTTGCGCCGAGAATGGGGCAGGAGTTTTTCAACCCACACCCGCCAACACTTCACCGACGCCAGCGAACTGTGCGGCTTATCTGAACCCCAACACGGCATCGTTGGCTGGTGGGGGCGGATACGTTTATGGAAATCTGCCGCCGGTGGTGGGGTGGTGGCGAAGTCCGGGTTACATGAACGAGGATATTGCGATTATCAAGCGAACAACGATCGCGGAAGGCAAGGTGTTCATGCTTAAGTTCGACCTCCCTAATGCTTTCAACCGGCACACTTTTGGTGCCATCGACGGGGGGCCAGGTGACACTCACTTCGGCGTGCCCGGTGGAGGAGGTGGGGTCATCAACGGACCCAGAGACATCCAAATAACTGGGCGATTCGAATTTTGAGTTCAAGTGTAGTCCCCTTTCGGCCAGTCCTCCTGTCATGAATTGGCGGGGGGACTTTTTTCTTCTCCGCGCCAAATTTTTCGGAAGTATAGAATTTAGTCGTGTTCGTCAGTGATAATTTGAAAGATGCGCCTTACAGTCGCAGGACGTCGAGAACGACCGAGTTATGGCACAGTTGCAAGCCTGCCCTTTCGAACCGGCTCGATGCATACCATTTCAGCAAACCGTAAAGCCCTTTCCGGCCCCAGACCTAAAACGCAGGCTCATGTTCCAAGCGCGGACATAAATGGGCGCTCTTCCAGTGCGCGACTTGTCGGCCTTACACTTCTGCTTCTCTGCGCAGCGTCGAGTTATATGTCCGCACAAACCTCGACTGTCCCGCCCGAATTCATCCAAGCTACCCAGGATATGCGCGAGGGAAGGCTTCAGGAGGCCTCCGACGGCTTTGCTGCCGCCGTGAAACGCCAGCCTGCTTTCGCTGAGGCGCATTTCAACCTTGGCCTGGTTGACGAAGAGCTGGGCAAGTACGACGAGGCCGTTGCCAGTCTGCATGAGGCCTTGAAACTGAAACCGCTCTTGCATGGTGCGAACCTGTTTCTGGGCATCACGGAGTTCCGCCTGAATCATCTGGACGATGCCGCCGCTGCCGTCCAGAAAGAAACAATAGGCTATCCAAAGGACGCTGCAGCATGGATGTGGCTGGGAGTGGTGCGTCTAGCACAGGACCGTGCTGAAGACGCAGCGGATGCTCTCGACAAGGCCGCCAAGCTGAAGCCGGACGATCAAGACATTCTGTACCATCGTGGGCGGGCGCATTTGCTGGTTTCCAAGAACAGTTATGCCAAGATGTTCAAAGTTGACTCACACTCATGGCTGGTGCACCGAGTGTTGGCACAGGCGAACGCCGAGGCTGAACGGCACGTGGACGCAATCGCTGAGTATGAGGCTGCCATCAAGCTTGCCCCCACGCAGCCCGGCCTTCACGAAGAACTTGGAACGGAATACCGCAGCGTAAATAAAATTTCGGAAGCCGAAGCCGCATTCCAGCGCGAACTTGAGATTGATCCCCGCAACGTGCTTGCGACTTACAAGCTAGGCGCGATCGAAGTCGAACAGGGCGATGCGGCCAAAGGCAAAGAACTGATCGAGGCAGCGCAAAAGGAGAAGCCCGGCCTGGTGCACCTCGATTACAACCTGGGCCGCGCCGAGATGCTGCTGAACAACGAAGCTGCCGCCGCCAGCCATTTCGAACGCGCCGTCAAGACCGATACCGATCCGGAAGTCATCGAGCAGGCCTGGTTCCAGCTCGGAACCGCTTACCGCCGCCTGCATCGCATGGACGAGGCTCGAAACGCCATGGCCACCTATCAACAGCTCCAGGACGAAGGCGCGAAAAAGTCTCAGAAGGAGTTCGAAACCTACCGAGAAGAGCATCCCAACACGCCGGATTCGCCTCCGCCGCAGAGTCCCCAGTAGGCAATTTCCCTGAAACTAAGGCTTGGGTGGAGTGGATTTTGAACCAGCCACGCGGCTTTGCAACTGCGCGGTTCGGTCGAACTCCGCCTTGGCGCGATCCAAGTCGTGAATGTCTTTGTACAGTCTGCCCAGTTGGTAGTGGGCCACGGCGTTATCTGGATCAAGCTGAGTAGATCGCACCAGTTCACGTTGCGCGGATTCCATTTGGCCGGCCTTACGGTAATACACTCCGAGTGTCATGTGACAAAATGCGTTGTTTGGCGCCAGCGCCACTGCCTTTTCGAGAGGCTCGATAGCTTCCTTAATCTGACCTTGCTCCATCAACAGATTTCCGAGATTCACATACGGCTGCTCACTAGGCTGGGAATTCTGTTCCTGCCATGCGATGGCTTTGCGATAAGCTTTAATCGCGGCTGCAGGCTGACCCTCGGTTTCTAGAATCAACCCAAGATTGTTTTCCGCCCTGGCGTTGCGTGGATCCAAATCGAGAATCGTCTGGAACGCCTTGCGCGCTTCGACGAGGCGCGCTTTTGTGTAGTAGGCGCGGCCCAGATAGTACCAGGCATCTTTGTTCGTGCCGTCGAGAGCCACCGCCTTCTCCAGCCATTTCATGGCGTCGGCGTAATCATCTAGCAGGACATAGTTCAGACCAACAATTTTCAGATCGTCGGCAGTTGGGGGCGTGATCGCCGCAGCCTGGGTGTAAGACGCAAGCGAGTCCGAGGGGCGGTTCTCGCGGTTCAGAACGAACCCCAGCATATACAGCGCGTCAGAAGAACCACGATGCGACCGAACGTAGCCACGTAGCGCCGGCTCGGCTTCAGCAAAGTCCTGAAGGTGCACCAGCGCTTTCGCCTGATAAAGAAGCGCATCCGTAGCGCCGGGAGAGGCAGCCTCAGCACTGGCAAACAGCGCGGCGGCCGCGGAATAGTTTCCCGCGCGAAATTCAGCCAGGCCACGATCAAAGTCGCTGTTGGGTTGCGCGGAACTCCTGACTGCACAAAGAGACCATGCCATCACCACGGACAGGAAAAAGCCCGCTTTGGCGCGTCGCGTATTCATGGTTTTTGTGGCGTGGATGGAGCGGCCGGCTCGTCGATCTGAAGAATCTGATCTACAGGGATGTCTTTGAGTGTTTGCCTGATGCCGCTGGGCCAGCGAATCTCGATTCTTTGCGCAACGTTTTCCTGTCCCAGCCCAAAATGCACGCGCTTGTCGCTGGCGGAGAGATAACTGCTGGCGGTCGAAACAGTTGCGTATTGCGATCGGGAGCCCGTCACCAGAGTGACCTCCGCGCCAATTGCGTCGCGGTTGCTCTTGTCGCCAACCAGCTTCAGCAGAATCCAATGATTTCGCGTTGCGGTTTCGTTGTGGAGGATGTGAACCGGCCCATCGTTAGTGGTCACAACCGCGTCGAGCCGACCGTCATTATCCAGGTCGCCAATGGCCATCCCGCGCGCAACCCAAGCTTGACGGAAGACGCTGCCCGATTGCGCGGAAACATCCACAAACCCGTGTCCGGTATTGCGGGCGAGCAGCATAGGTTCACGGTAATGCAGATTGGGATGATCCAGTTCGATGGTATCGAGATCGTGGCCTTGAGCTATGAGTAGGTCCTTCCATTCGTCATTGTCGTAGTCGAGAAATCGGACTCCCCAACCAGAGTGAGACAGCGTCATCTGTCCAATGCCCAAGGGTTGGCTGGCATAAGCGAACGAGCTGTCGCCGCTGTTCTGGTAGAGAGCGTAGCGCTGATTCGCCAGGTCGGTTACCACGATGTCCGGCCAGCCATCATTGTTGTAGTCGGCGAAGTCCACGCCCATGCCGGCATAGGTTCGACCGTCTATATCGACGGCAACGCCCGAAGCGAGACCAACATCTTCGAATGTCCCGTCTCCCTTGTTGTGATAGAGGAATTCGCCCATGGAGTCGTTGGCGACAAAGAGATCGATATGGCCATCGCGATCATAGTCCGCTATCGCTACACCAAGTCCCTTGCCTGGTTTGCCGAGACCTACCTTCTGTGCGACCTCGGTGAAAGTACCATCTTTATTGTTATGGTAGACAAGGGGAGAAATTGGCTTGAAGTAATCGGGATGGCAATACGCCCGGTAGCCTTCCTTGTGCTCACCGCACCAGACATCGTCGAAATCCCAATCCACATAGCGCAAGACGACTAGATCAAGGAACCCGTCGCCGTCCAGATCGACCCATGCCGCGCTGGTGGACCAGCCGCCTCCTGCGACGCCTGCCTTCTCGGTTACGTCGGTGAACGTGCCATTGCCGTTATTGTGATAGAGCTTGTTCCCGCCGTAGGCGGTCACGTACAGGTCCTCATATCCGTCGTTGTCAAAATCACCCACCGCAACGCCCATACCATATCCTGCTCCTTGCAGGCCAGCCTTTTCTGTAACGTCCTCGAATGTTCCGTCCGGCTTCTGATGGTAGAGACGGTTCCAATACTGCGAATCTGTCTTCCGCGGAACTGTCCCTTTCGGAGTGGGATCGCTTAGAGGCGCGCCGTTTACCAGATAAATATCCAGGCGTCCGTCATTGTCGTAGTCGAACAGCGCGACCCCTGCTCCCATAGTTTCAAGAAGGTACTTCCTGGAGGTATGGGATGCGAGGTACTGGAAGTTGATGCCGACCCGCTGCGTGATATCAACAAAGGATTCAGTAGAACTGGAACCTGCTGCCGCTGGCACAGTGCGTTCTTGCGCCGTGATGAATCGGCGCGAAGCGGCAAGGAAAAACAGCAGGAGTGTCAGGAGAACCCGCCCCTTACGGCGTGTTGGTTCGAGCTTCACGGCTCCACGGTTCCTTTTCCTTCCACAACAGTGACAATCCGATCGATTGCAGGAATTTTAATCTCTTCCTTCAATCCGTCTGGCCACGAGATTTCCACTTTGTCAACTCTTGTGGCAGTGCCTAGCCCAAAGTGCAAACGCTGGTCCGAGCTGGAAGCGTAACTGCCGCCGCTGAAAACATCCCCGCGTTGACGGACGCCTCCCGTCCAGACAAACACCTTGGCTCCGATCGCGTCCCGCGGGCTCTTCGGGCCACCGACCAATTTTAACGTCAGCCAGTGATTGGAATTCTTGACGACATTCCGTAGAAGCACGGGGGGCGAGTCCATCACGTTGAGCACTACGTCGGTGTGGCCGTCATTGAACAGATCGCCAAAAGCCGCTCCGCGTGCGGAGACCACGACCGCCAGCCCGCTGCCTGTGGCTGGAGCGACCTCCACGAACTTGGAGCCGTTCAAATTGCGAAATAACAACGGGCGCTGGGCCCAGGTGGTGCCCCAGTCCTGCTTGTCAACACCAGGATAAACGTGCCCATTCGCAACAAAGAGGTCGAGCAGTCCGTCGTTGTCATAGTCCAGGAAACCCGTTCCCCAGCCGAGAAACGGAATGGACGCATTGGCGATTCCAGCTGCAAAGCTTACGTCAGTGAAGCTGGCGTCTCCGTCGTTGCGGTACAGCGTGTCGTAGTCGTCTGAAAAGTTCGTGATGCAAAAGTCCACCTTCCCGTCGCGGTTGTAGTCACCGATTGCTATTCCCATTGCCGCCTGTTCCCGGCCCTCGTCGTTGAGGGCGAATCCCGAGAGGTAGCTGACATCCTCGAATGTCCCGTCACGCTTGTTGCGATAGAGGTACTTCGGTACGGAATCATTGGCCACCAGCAAATCCAGCCATCCGTCGTCGTCCACGTCAACAAAGACCGACGCCAGACCGTAATAACCCCTGGGATCAGAAACGCCGGCCTTTGCACTCACGTCCGTAAAAGTCCCGTCGCCGTTGTTGTGAAACAAATGATCGCCCTCACCAGGCAAGCCGCGCGGACCACACATCACGTTGATCCCGCGAAACTGGCAGAACCCGAACGGCAGGTCTCCTTTGCCTGCGATGGGCGGATTGTCAGGATCGAATTTCACATAACCTGGGACAAAGAGGTCGAGGAAACCATCGTGGTCGTAATCGCCCCAGGTCGCGCCGGTTGACCATCCTCCCAGCGCAACTCCAGCCTTCTCTGCAACATCGGTGAACGTCCCGTCGTGATTGTTGTGGTAGAGCCGGTTCTTGCCGAAATTGGAAACATAGATATCGGGCCAACCATCGTTATCGTAATCGCCGACGACGACGCCAAAGCCCCAGCGCTCGTTGGCCACACCTGCCTTGTCCGTCACGTCGGTGAAAGTGCCGTCGTGATTGTTGTGGAACAACATGGCCCGCGGCGGGGCCGCTTTGCCCTTCAGCGCGGGAAAGGTTGAGCCGTTCAGCAGATAAATGTCGAGCCACCCATCGTTGTCATAGTCGAGGAGGGCTACTCCGGAGCCAGGCGTTTCCAGAATGGTGCTTTTGTCGGGAGTACCGGACTTATGGTGAAATTTATCCAGGCCTGCGACACGGGTGATATCTGAGAAGATGACCGGCGCGTTATCCACAAATCCGCCCGCCGTAATGGGACGGGACAGCGCGTCTTTAACGGGAGCGTGCGCGATCCCGGTGCTCGTGCCGCTCTGCTGGCCCTGAGTCTGCGCCGGTTCGGTATTCTGTGCGGCGCCGGCGCCTACAAGCAGCGACAGACAGATGGTTCGGATGGCTGCGAACCGGGCAATCAACCGGCAATGTAAAGCAAATTGGCTGGAAACCAACGATGGCATTAGGCACCGACTGCCCGGGTCTAGCATCTTCTCACGCCGCCCGTTCCAATATCCAACCGGCTGGAAGTGGGTACTGGGCTAAAAGTGTGTTGCCGTCCGAATGGGGGCGGCAATGACTAGTCCACCTATTTCAAAGCATTCCATCGCGGATGACGAGGATTATAGCCCCGCATTTTTCCCCGCACGAAATCAAACAGGAACTCTAGGATGTTTGCTGTGGAGATGGGATGGTCGCACGGGGAAACGCCTGTCCAATGTTCGGTACGCAATTTTGTGCGCAACTCGCTTTCTGTGGTTTGAGTTACGGTGGTCTCAAGTAGTACGTGAAATTCTATTGGAGTGCGGCAATTTTCTTTGGCGCATCGGAAAGATATGCGAAGCCAGGCCTTCTCTACGTTATGGGATTCTTCGGGGAAGTCATCTTGATAGGCGTGGCAATGAACGAACACGCGCCTGCATTCAGGACACGCAAGATATAAGAAAGTTCCGTCCTCTGGCCACTCTGCTAGATCGCCAATTGTTTGTTGAGGGTTGGCAACGAGGAGCCGAATGGGCGCTCGGTGAAATTTACAACTCTCGATTGGACAGTTCACATAGTAATCAAGCGGCATCGAGTCATCCTCAAGAGGGGAGTAATTCTATTCGGCTCCCAGTAACTCAGCAAGACTCCAAACGTGATCGGTCAGACCCGCTTCCATCGCCGGAGTCACGCGATGGGCTTGGCTTACGCGGCAAAAGTTGTACCACGCAAAGTAGAGAGTCACAGCGGCTTTCAGGTTCTCCAATTTCTTCGAATGAGCGTTCGTCAATCGAGTAAAACGGCGCAGATGCATTCGCAAACTCAAATTCGAGCGTTCGACATGGGACGTGCTGATATGTTCCGGGTCGGGCCGTCCGTCGCGCACTTTGGATATAACCTCCGTGATTCTTGGTGGGGAGTACCTCGCTTCGGGCGTGTCGAACTGCCCGTAATCGCCAAACAATTTCACCAATTGCGCAAAGTCGGCTTGCCCAGCGAATACGTCCTCGACTCCGCGCTCGTAGAAATGGAACCCATCGGTAGTGAGCTGAAAGCGATCTACACTCAGCCGTCGCTTCAAATTCGACAGAAATCGCAGCGTGGTTTCTTTGGTGCGCTTGCCGATCTCAAAGCACGGCACCAACTTGGTTTCGGCATCCAGAGCGACAAACACCCACTGATCGCCGAGTTCCATAGAATCGTCCTTGCGGATGCGTCGTGCTTTCTTTCCGACGAAGCACCAAATCTCGTCGCATTGCAGGTAGTGCGGACGCAGGTTGCGAATGCTATTCATGGAATGCGAGGCGTTCGCCGCTGCCGTTTGCATCAGCGAAAGAATCGTGTTCTTGTGCAGTCCCGTGATACGCGAGATGGCGCGAACGCTCATTCCCTCAAGCATCAGGGCCAGCGCCTTTGCTGCGGTCTCAGGGTCGGTGTAGTGAGTTCCCAGCTTGGGAACCGATTCGCAGAACGTGGATTGGCAGGCTGTGCAGCGCCATCTTTGAACACGGCGCTTCCCGAAAAATCCGAACCGCTTGCAGGTCTGGTGCTGGCATCTACGGCAGGTCATGTGATTTCTCCGCTTGCGTTCTGCGGAGAAACCAGCCAGAATGTCTTGTGGTCTGAGGCGTGGGTCACTCCGCGCTTTGGATTAGCCCCGACTACCGTTGACGCGGCAGCCGGGGCGCTTAGTTACAGGCTATTGAATGGTGGGGGTCTGATTGCCAAGAGTGGCCTCCTTTCGGTTCGACCGCTCAGTGTTCCTGCACTGAGCGGTTCGTATTTAGCTCCAAAGTCAATCTTTTTCGCCAACGGGCGGACCACCCCAACTCCCTTTCTTTTTCTGCGTCCCCGTGGGATTGGGATAGCCGAGCTTTCCACTAAAGCCAATTCTTTCTCCAAGCGTCGGTCTCCGATAGGCTATTTGTATCTTCCCGCCGGTACTCACCGGAACCTCGATAGCGTCACCGCCCGCCGCGAGTCTTTTAAGAACGGTGTACACAGATGCCAGCAGATTTTTTTGCTCAGGAAAGCCAAGTGCTTTAATTCTGTCTCGCACTTCGGACGGCAGAAGCGGCTTTTCGGCAGACAAAACCGCAGTCTTGCAGGCGTCGGTAATTCCAGTTACCAAACCCTCAGGAGCTTCCGAATCGTAGTCCACGTCTGCAAGTTCAGCCAGGGCCGCGACAACACGCTTCTGTTTCGCAATTCTCACCTGAAGCTCGTCAAATTTGACCAACAAATCTTGCAGGTGTTCCCTTGCTTGTTCCAGCTCAGATTTATATGCACGTGTAACCATAGACAGGAGTATTAGACAATATGTCAGCTACGTTGTCAAGCGGAACAAACGGATGGGAAAAAGCGATTGAGGAAACCAAGGAAATGTTAGCACGGGTCGAGGCAAAAGCACGACGACTCAGAACCTCCCTCGTAACCTTGCAAGAATCCAAAGACGCCGGGGAGCCGTGGCCCGGAATCACAGAATCAGCAACACAGAATTAGCCCAGTACCTGGAAGTGTGTTTGTGGGGAGCTGCGCAGTGAATGTGCTTGCTCCAAGCTGGGACGACGGCCAGGTCTTCAATGTCAAAGCGAAACCACGGCGTTCTATCGGTATCTGGCCAACCGTCTTTTCGAGTCCAAATCGCTGGAGAAGTACGGGTTTGATAATGGACGTCCACAATGCATAACACTTCTGCGTTGGGTGCAAGCCGTCTTCGACGAAAAGGTCAGCGCGGAGGTTACCCTTGGTGTCGAACATCGCAGAAGCGACATCGATGTACTGGACCCGGTCCTGCGTGCGTAAGAAATGCCGAATTATGTGGTTTGCTTCCTTCATTCTGGGCCACTCGTTCCATCGCGACAGGGATGGCTTGATGGAAATAATGTAGATCCAAGTTTCCGGTAACGCCGAAATGAATGGTTTGGACGAATACCCGCGCGTCGTTGGCAACTGATTCCGGTGTCTTGGAAGATCCAGCCGCGCGGTCGTTGTCACCCTCATAAACCACGACCGCACGAGGCTGATAGGCAATGACGATTCGTTTCGCGTATTGGTTAAGGTCAGAATACTGCGAGCCGCCAAAACCTCGATTGATGACATCTAGCGGCTTCATCTCATCAACCAGTGTTTCCCAGCGCGCGATACTCGAGGAGCCGGTGAAAACGATGCACCCCAATTTAGGAGGATTGATCTTGTCTTGCTCTTCAAACTTGCGGATCGAAGATTCCCAATCCTGAGCCTGGGCAAGTGCCGTTGAGACGAAGCCATATTTGCGGCCGCCAACGCCCGCAAGACACAACGTAAGGACAATTAACCAAACTTTCGCAGTTGAGCACTCCGGATTCAGTTAAGTGCTTTGGAATCAGTCGAGGTTATTGAAAGGTCTCCACCACAAACAGCCCAGCTACCG
>WNFJ01190002.1_pt1 | contig 17968 bp, 21 predicted proteins | sample 5400461 | NCBI WGS metagenome assembly WNFJ01 (sample SAMN13153349, study PRJNA577476) | soil metagenome | isolation source: 115 cm saprolite on Douglas fir-dominated hillslope | place: USA:California | collected 2013-09-17 | reverse complement strand
GTCGGATGCTTCGACCAGGGTCGACATCAGCCGGCGCTCGTGATCGAACGGAAGCTGATCGACCCGCTTGTAGCCGACCGGCACCGCGCCGGCCGCCAGCAGGGCCGCGTCCAGCGCGTTGCCCGACGCGGCGGGGTCAGATCCGTCCGCCACAGAGCCCAGGAGCCCGAGGGTCAGGACCTCGTCGCTCGACGCGCCCGCAGGGTCGACAGCCTCCTTGAACGTGATCCGGCCCTCGGTGAGCGTTCCGGTCTTGTCAGTGAAAAGGATCTCGACGTTGCCGAGGTCCTCGATGCTGATCAGCCGCTTGACCACCACACGCTTGCGGGCCAGGTTGCGGGCACCGGAGGCCAGGCTGACTGTGACTATCGCCGGCAGCAGTTGCGGCGTGAGCCCGACGGCAATCGCGAGCGAGAAGAGCGCCGACTCGAGGATCGGGCGACCCAAAAGCGAGTTGGCCACGAAGATCCCGCCCGCCAGCAGCGCGGTCACTCGCACCAGCAGGATCGAGAAGCTGCGCAGCCCACGCTGGAACACGGTCTCGGGCTGCCGCTCGCCCAGCTTGATCGCGATCTTGCCGAATTCGGTGCGCGCCCCGGTCTGCAGGACGATACCGCTCCCGGACCCCCCGCTGACGGTCGTCCCCATGTAGGCGATAGAGCGCAGGCCCAGCTCGACGAGATCAGTGCCCGGCTCCGGCTCGGAGCGCTTCGTTTTCGGCATCGCCTCGCCGGTGAGCACCGCTTCATCGCATTCGAGCTCGCGAGCGTCCAGCAGCCGCAGGTCGGCCGGCACCAGGTCGCCGGTTCGAAGGAGCACGACGTCGCCCGGCACCAGCTCGGTGACGTCGATCGAGGCCGAGACGCCACCCCTGAGCACGAGCGTCCGGTGGCGGATGCTGGCGTGAAGCGCCTCGACGACGCGTTCAGATCGGTATTCGTTGAAGAATCCGAGGCCGACGCTGAGGGCGACGATGGCCAGGATGATGATCGCGTCGGTTCGCTCGCCGACGATGAGCGAAACGATCGTGGCGGCGGCGAGGAGGATGAGCAGGGGGTTGCGAAGCTGGCGCCCAAGGATTGCAAATGGCCGAGCACCATGGCTGCGGATCGCGTTGGGGCCGTATTGCTTGAGCCTGGTCGCGGCCTCCTGCGGGGCGAGGCCGCTCTCAGAGCTGCCCAGGCGAGCGACGATGTCGGCCGGCGCCGAGCGCGCAGCGGCGATGAGATCGAGGCCGTCGGGCGGAGCACTGTTCGCGGTGACCTGGACCGTCACGAGGCCTCATTAAACCCGGTGGGGCTTATTTGCGGGCGGCCTGCCGTATCGCCTTGTCCAGCTCCTCGCTGACCTCGCGGAACGTGCCCGCCAGTGCGGAACCAAACGACTTCGCAGCGCGTTTCGTGCTGGCCCGGACTTCGGGGTCTCGTGTCGCGGTGTCCAGTGATTCGAAGAACGCCTCGGCCGCCTGACCGAGCTGCTGCAGCGAGCGGTTGATCTCGGCCGCTTTCTTTTGGTCGTCCGCGCTCTTGTAGTTGCGACGCAGGGCGCCCGCAAGTGACTTCATGTCTGACTGGAAGCTGTCCCAGGCCTTCCGCGTGTTCGTGTCTGTCAAATCTCGACCTCCTCGACTCCAGCTTACCCAGGCTGCCGCCCCCACTGAATTCATTTCTTGACACGTGCCCGCGGGAGGGAGAGCGTTAGAGCGATCCGGCGATTCGGTTTTCTGTGGAAAGTCGGCACAAACAGGGGGTGCTCGCATGAAGCTGAAATGGATCTTTCGTTTCGCGGCCGTGGTCGCCGTCCTGGGACTCACCGTCGCGGCCACGAGTGCCGACGAGGTGACCCAGACGTTCAAGGCCAAGCTCAGTGGATTTCAGGAGGTGCCGCCGAAGCTCAGCCCGAGCACGGGACACTTCGAGGCCACCGTGACAGGGTCGACGCTCTCCTACACGCTGACCTACTCGAAGCTGTCGAGCCCTGCTTTCATGGCCCATATCCACTTCGCGCAGCCAGGTGTCAACGGCGGAATCTTCCTGTGGTTGTGCGGGTCTACAGCGGCGCCCGGCCCGGCCGGCACGCCGACATGCAAGGCCGATGGAGGCACCATCTCGCGAAGCGGGGTCACCGCCGCCGACATCCAGGGTCTCTCGGCCCAGAACCTGACCGCCGGCGACTTTGCCGGGGCGATGAGCGTGCTTCTCAGCGGCGATGCGTATGTGAACGTCCACACGACCAACTTTCCCGGCGGCGAGATCCGGGGCCTGGTGAGGTCTGGCGACGACTGAAAGGACGAAGAACCCAGGTCCGTTTTGAACGGGGCGGTCAGTTAGGCCGCCCCGTTTTGTCTGCCAATCTCCAAACGACGCGATAGTAGAAGGGTGCGGCGACTGCTGATCACCGGCGCCGGCGGGACTGTCGGCACGATCCTCCGCGACGGCCTTCGTGGCCTGGCTGCTCAAACCCGGCTGCTCGACATTCGCCCGGTCGACGCGGGCCTGGGCGAGGAGTACATCAAGGGCGACGTAGCAAACCTCGAGTTGGCGCGTCGAGCCATCGCGGGCTGCGATGCGTGCGTGCATCTTGCCGGCATCCCTGTCGAGGCGCCATTTGACGAGACACTGCGCGCCAACATCCAGGGCACATGGTCCATCTTCGAAGCCGCGCGACTCGAGGACTGCGAGCGCGTCGTCTTTGCATCCTCCAACCACGCGACGGGCTTTTATCCCATCACCAAGCGCATCGGACCGGAAGATCCTGTGCGGCCCGACAGCTATTACGGCGTGAGCAAGGTCTTTGGCGAAGCGTTGGGGAGCATGTACCACGACAAATTCGGCCTGCGAGTGGCGTGCATCCGAATCGGCTCGGCGCTCCCTCGCCCGCTCGACGAGCGGCACCTCTCAACGTGGATCTCACCCGCCGACCTGGCTCGGCTGGTGACGGCGTGCCTCACCTCGCCCGACCTCGGCTTGCCGAGGGTGGTGGGACCTGCAATCAGCCCGCAGGCTCGGATATGAGCCGCGCGACGATTCGGAGACATATGCCGATGAGGTGGAGGCGATGTCGCCGTACCAGTTTCAGGGCGGCGACAAGTTCACCGGGCCCGGCTCGACGCCGTAGCCGATCAGGTCGCGATCCGGCCGCTGTTTCGCACCATCACACAGGGCTCAGCCCCAATTCGGTGGCAGCGTCGACAAGGGCCTGGTAGGTCGCGGCGGGTACAGGCACACCTTCCACCGCGCGCCGGCGGCGCGAGCGCCACTCGGGTTCTCCGGGCATCATCACCATCTCGACGCCCGGCGCGGCCGGCGCCTCGTGAATCGCGCTGGATAAGGCCTCCTCCTGGTCCAGAAAAGCAGCCCGCGGGACGAAGCGCTCGACGTCGATGGCCAGCACCACGGTTCCGTTGCCGTTGTCGAAGCCCGGTAGGCTCGAAGGCCCGGAGCCCGATAGGACGCCGCCCATGAGCTCGGCCACGACGCTCAGGCCGAAACCCTTGTGCCCTCCGAACGTGGTGAGCGCGCCGCCGTCGTAGTACGCGGCCGGGTCCTGGCTGGGGCGTCCCTGGCTGTCGACCACCGCGCCCGCGGGAACCTTGCCACCATCGGCCTGGGCCACCCGGAGCTTTCCCTCGGCGATGGTCGAGGTGGCGAAGTCGACCACCACCGGCGGCTTTCCGGATGCATGTGGAGCGCTCCAGGCGATCGGGTTGGTGCCGAGCAGCCGGGTGTAGCCGCCGAAGGGAGCGACGGCGGCGCGCGAGTTGCATATCGCCATGCCCATCATTCCCGCTGCAGCGAACCTCTCGACGTATTCGCCCAGGCGCCCGATGTGATTGCACCTACCGATGGCCACGACTCCAACGCCGTGGCTGGACGCGATCTCGACGGCGGCATCCACCGCGAGGCGCGCGGCGGGCTGACCCCAACCCCATTCGCCATCGACCCGCGCGCATGCGCCGCCCAGCGATTCACGTCGGGCGCGAGCGGCAGGCTTGACCTGCCCACGGCGCACGGCGGCGACATATGAAGGGATCCGGATCACGCCGTGCGAGTCGTGCCCGGCCAGGTTGGCGTCGACCAGCGATTCGGCGACGATTGCCGCCAGGTCCTCGGGCGTCCCCGCGGCTACGAGGATCGACTGGCTCAGGCGCCGGAGCTCGTCCGCCGAATGCATGACCGCCGGCTCAGCCACGACACTTATCGTGTCATGGCCCGGCGGCGTCAATACGTCGTTGCCCTGGACGTGGGTACCTCCTCCGTCAGGGCGTTCCTGTTCGACCAGCGCATGAGCTCTGTTCGGGCGGCCGAGGTCCACCATCCGATCAAGCCGCGCCTCCGCTCGGACGGAACCGCCGAGCTCGACGCCGACGCTCTCGTCCGGTTGGTGGAGCGCTCGCTGAGTGAGCTCCTGCGGTTGGCGGGGCCACGGCGGGCCGGCAGCATCGCCGGCGTCGGCGCCTCGACTTTCTGGCACGGCCTCGTCGCCGCGGACGATGCCGGGCGGGCCCTCACGCCGCTGTACCTCTGGTCGGACACGCGCAGCCGAACCGTGGTTGCCGGGCTGAAGAATCGCCTCGATGCCGAGCAGGTTCGGCTGCGCACCGGGTGTCCGATCCACCCGAGCTATTGGCCGGCCAAGCTGACCTGGCTGAAAGAGAAGCGCCCCGATCTCTGGAAGACGCCGGCCAGGTGGCTCAGCTTCGGCGACCTTCTGTACTGGAGGTTGTTCGGCCGGCTGGGCACAAGTGCGTCGATGGCGTCAGGCACAGGCCTCTTCCGGCTCCGCGACTGTGCCTGGGACGAGGACCTGATGTCGTACCTGGACATTCGTCGCGACAGCCTGCCGCCCACCGCGGAGGCTGAGCTTGGTCTCGCGGCCGAGTACCGGCGCCGGTGGCCACACCTCGCGGACGTGCCCTGGCTGCACGCCGCGGGCGACGGGGCCCTGGCCAACCTGGGCAGCGGCTGCGTGACTCCCGTGCAGCGAGCCCTGACCGTCGGTACATCGGGAGCACTGCGGGTAATGCATCGCTCGCCGGGACCGGAGACGCCGCCAGGCCTGTGGACCTACCGGCTGGATCGCGAGCGGTTGGTGACGGGAGGCGCGCTTTCCAACGGCGGCAATCTGCACGCGTGGCTTGTCCATGATGTTCGAGTCAAACAGCCGGGGTTGGAGAGCCGGCTCCGAGCGATGGCTCCCACGGCGCATGGCCTCACGTTTCTTCCTCACCTGGCCGGGGAGCGCAGCCTCGGCTACGACGCCGCAGCATTTGGCGCCATCGCCGGATTGACTTCAGCCACTGCGGCGGATGACATCGTTCGTGCCGGGCTCGAGGCGGTCGCGATCGAGTTCGGGCGCGTCGATCGCCGTCTCGACGAGGTGTTCCCACGCGCGAAGCGGCTGGTGGCCAGCGGTGCGGCGCTGCTGAGCTCGCCGGCCTGGATGCAGATGATGGCCGACGCAACCGGACGTCCAGTCGCGGTCGGGAATGCGAAGGAAGCCTCCATTTCCGGAGCAGCTCTGTTTGCCATGGAATCCCTGGGGCTCGCCGGGCGCGCCGCGTGGCGGCCGGGTGTCGGCCGCGTCTTTCGGCCCGATTCACGCGCCGCCGGCGCCTACCGAAGGGCGGAGTCGCGCCAGGAGGCTCTGTACCGAACCCTCATCACCGACGGAGTCCTCGAGAAGACCTAGCTCAGACCGGCGATGTCAGCTCCAGCTGGATGTTGTCGGGATCTCGGAACGGCAGCACGCAGATTCCAAATGACGTCAGCTCCCTGACTTCGCCGTGAGACACGCCGCGTTCTTCGAGCAGGCGGATGGCCTCCTCGAGCGCGGCCCGGCTCTCGACGCTGAAGCTCAGGTGGTCCAGCCCGACGCGGTCCTCTTCGAACCGATCGCCCTTCGCGGCCACTGGCCGGAGCCCGAGGAGATAGTTGCCCTTAGCCATGACACAGCCGCCCCAGAGCACCGGGTAGCTCGGGTCCGCCTTGGGGTCGTCGGACGCGGGCGCCTCGACCGCGACGTCGAATCCCAACAGGCCCGTGTAGAACGCGCGGCTCCGCTCGATGTCCGTGACGGTCAGCCTTATGTGGTGGATGTTGCCGAGCTCGATCTTGCCTGCCATCTTCGCCCCCATGTACGCAACCCGCGACCGGCGCGTGCTCATTGTCACATCGGCGGGCTATTGATTCGCGCTGCCGGTTGAGGGCAGCCTCGTCGTCAGCAAAACCGCGAGCACCGAGATGGCGGCCCCGGCCCACAACACGGTGTTGAGGCCCTCACGCACCAACAGGGCTCCGACGACGCCGCCCCCGATCGATGACAGATAGATCGGCAGGAAAACCAGGTTCAGCGTGGTGGCGCGCCGCTCCTCTGGAACGGTGGTGGCCAGGAGCGCGAACACCATCGAGATCGTGGTGGCGGTCGCCGCGCCAAGCGCGACGGCGCCTGCTGTGAGCCAGACCAGGTTCGGCGCCACCGCCAACTCGGCCAGGCTGGCGGCCGCGAGCGCGCAGGCTCCCGCCAGGAGCTGTCGGAATCCATAGCGATCGCCGGCAGCGCCGGCAATTGGCGAGAGAAGCGCACCCAGCACCGCCGATGCGCCGAAGACGATCCCGATCTGGCCCGCGGCGCCGGCCGTGCCGCCATTCAGCCTGATCACCAGCAGCGGTAGGAACGGGTTCGCGATCTGCTGCGCGAAGTACGCGAGACCGAAAACGCCGAACACGATCAGCGTGACGCGCCCGGTCAGCGTAAGTCGCAGCGCGTCGAATGCGAGCCGCGTCGCCGATCCCGATGGCTGGTGCGGACGCGGACCTTCCCGCGCGAACGCCAGCAGAATGACGCCCACGGCAAGCGAAACGGCGGCGTCAAGCGCGAACAGAGTGTGCAGGTTGAGGATGCCGTGGTCGACGAGCCATCCACCGGCGGCGGGGCCGAGCGCGAACCCGAGCGACGGCGTGACGCCGAACAGGGAGATCACGAACCCGACTCGTCCGCGCGGTGTGACTGCTCGAAGAGCGGTGAGCATGACGCCGGTGTTGCCGAGCTGAAAGCCGACCAGCAGAATCGCGAACGCCGCCTCCCAACGGTTCTGCGCGAGCCATAGCCCGATGAACACCACCATTTCGACGAAGGCGCTGCGCGCGATTATCGGGATGCGTCCGTAACGCTCGGCCCAGACACCCCAGAACGGGACCAGCGGCAGGCCGAAGAGGAAGAATGCCGCGTTCAGATATCCGGTCCATGCCGGCACGTCCGCCGGAGGCACGTACACGGTGCCGAGGTAGAGGGGTAGAAAGCGAAAGACGTGCGAGACGCCGAACGCCTCTACGGTCGAAGCGATCCCGAAAAGGACCAGCAGCGTGATCCAGCCTGAGGCTGGGCGAGTCGACTCGGTCTCGGTCGTCTCTGCCGACATGACAGCCGACTATAAAGGGGCCTCGACCATTAACCGAGCCTCAATTGACGGCCCGATTCCTACAATCCGAGTGCTGTGGGGTCGATACAACCTGGATCGCCGGCCATATCGCCGGACGGACGTTTCTGGTGGGACGGCCGCGGCTGGCAGCCCCTGTTCACGCCAGACGGAATGTCGCGCTGGAACGGCCAGCAGTGGATCCCGCTCGCGGAGCCATACGGCCGCGAGGCGATCGCCGTGGCTGCAGCGCCGGCGGCGCCGATGGAACCCGCGGCACCGGTGCAGCCTCCTGTCCTGGAACAGCATCCGGCCTGGCTGCCGGAGCCCCCAGCGGCTCCACCGCCTCCTGCTCTCGCATTCGTACCTGAGCCGGAACCCGTTCCCGCGTGGGTCACTCCGGCGCACACACAGTCGAGGCTTGTGGTCTATGTCAGTGTCGGGCTCCTGGCTGCGGTTATCGCCTTCGGGGGCTGGATGGGCGTGCGTGGAATGCTGCTGGCCAATCAAAACACCGGCTCGTTCGCATCACCGACGCCGTTCGGGTCCGACGATCGGGCGGAGCGCTTCCTCACCGCCGAGCTCGAGCCGGCCATTGTAGAGGTCAACAAGACCTTTCCGGCGGTACAGTCGAACTGCACGGTGCAGCTGCCGTTGAGCTGCCGTGACGCGATCGCCGTGACGGATCAGAAGATGCGTGACGCGGGGAAAGTGATCGACCAGGGGGACATACCTCCGTGCATCGCCGACGCGATGGCCAAATTCAGCAAGGATTGGACCGCGGCGCAGAATGGCTTGGACGCAGCTCTGGGCGGTTACCAGTCGACGAGCAACGAATTGATTGCGCGGGGACTGATCAACTTCGTACAGAACTACCACCTCTTGAGGCCTGACGCTGACGCCGTCGACAAAGCCGAGCAGACGTGCAAGCGCTGAGCTTGACTGCTTTCGTCGGTTAATCGGCTCAGCGCCGGCCCTTAACGGTCGCGCGGTACCTTCCCCAAAAGACGTCCAAGGAAGTTCGGGGGTATCGATTGATGGGTTCACGACGCTTGCTGCTTGTGGGCCTCCTCTTGGTGACTCGTGCAACTTCGGTACGGCGGGCAACGCTGCCACGACGACCAACAGCTCGACCGCGGCCGCCGTGAGCCGCGTCTCACCGATCGCGGCCCTGCCCGGGTATGAGGTCACGATGTTCGCGCAGGCCGATTCGAGGCTGATCGTCTCTGGCCCGGACTCGATCGCCGTCGATGGTGACCATGTGTTCATCGACTACCAGAACGTCACGGCCAAAGACTGTGCGGACGCGGACAAGGCTTCGAGCACCGTCGTCGAGTACGACCTGAAGGGCAAGATCCTCAACATCAACACCGGGGTGAGCGTCAGCGTCCCGTTGCTGCCCAGCGCGATCTGGGCAACGCAACCGCGGCTAATCTCCTCAACAGCAACGTCGCGACCGGCCTGACCCTGACCGACCCGGACTCGATGAGCGTCGATAACACCGGCCAGCTCGTCCTCGTCAGCCAGGGCGACAGCGTCCTGGTGTTCATCAAGAACCCTGGCGCCGGGGGGCAGAAGGTTTCGAAGATGGCTGTGGGCACGAAGCTCGAGGACACGGTTTGGCCGAGTGGTCCCGGACGGCTGCTCGTGGTCGACGGCGGTCCCACCGGCGCGACCTACTGGATCGACGGCAACTTCTCGAACGGCGATGTCTATACGGAGGCGCCGAACGATTCAGGAATCGACAACTTCGTCGGTCTTCTAAACCCTGCCACCGGCTTCGTCACACCGATAGCGATCGGGTTTGGGAAGGCGACAGGGCTGGTCTTCGTTCCCAAGACCTGACGAGCCGCCCTGAGCGCGGCATGGTGAGGGAACATGGTCTAGAGTGGCCTTGGGGGCGTGATGCAACCCAGGAATACTTCGTTCAGGTTTGGGGGCGGCAGACGAGTGGTTCTGGTGGCCGCCGGTATTCTGGCGGTCGCCCTTGTCCTTCTCGTGTTGACCGTGCGTGGCACGTCGAGCCCAGGTCTTCCATTCGCCTCCACGAGCGCGGAGCCAGACGGCCATATCGCCGGTCAGGTGATGCGCGGCGCGGGCCTCGATCCGCGGAGCGGCGCCGCATCAGGCGCACTCGTGCCGGTTTCCGGCGACCCGGTGACCGCGCAGAACGAGCAAGGCCGAGTCGTCGCGCAGGCCGTCTCAGCGCGTGATGGGTCGTTCACCATGAACGTCCCGCCTGGCTCGTACACGGTAGTCGAAGGTATCTGCGCCACAAAACAGCAAGTCGACGTCCGCAGCCAGACCGTCACTCAAGTGACACTCCAGATTCCGAACAGCTGCTGAGGACGCGGCTTAACCGCGCCTCAGAACGACGGCGAGCTGCACTGACCCGAGCGCGCGCCCGTGACGCTGTTCGGGATGCCGTTGTCTATTGGCGCCGGCATGTTGCCGGTGCACACCAGGGATCCGTTCACGTGGTTGCCTTCGATCTCGGGAGCGGCATCCTCGATCGTGGCGCCGCCGCCCGTGTTGCCGACTAACGTGAGGCCTCCACGGATCGTATCCCTCCCGATCTCAGCTCCGGCGGTGTTGCCGGACAGCACCACCCCGCCCCGGAAGTCGTCGCCGGCACAGGCGGGCGCACCGTCATCGCCGGCGTCACCAAGCTCCACGAAGCAGGTGCTGCGGCTGATGGAAACCCTCCCATCGATTCGGCTTCCGCACACGCGGATGCCGGTCGCCCCCTGCGCGCTGAGACCGCCGTTGAGGCGGGAGTTGACCACGGAAAGGGCGCCCCCCGGAAGGACCGAGACGTGCCCGTCGACGGTGGCTCCGTTGAGGCACGTGGAGCTGGTGACCTGCAGTCCCCCCTTGACCTTGCCAGTCAGGTTCACCGTGCATCCAACCACCTGGGTCAGCGTCGCGGAGCTGGGCAAGAAATTCGAATCACCGCTGTAGCCGGCGGCGATCAGGTGGACTCCGGGCGCGAGCGAGGAGACGGCTATGGAGCTGGCGTGCCCGCCTGCCAGGGTCGCCGGCAGCCCGATCTGAGAGCCGTCGGCCGTAAAGGTCACCGTTCCCGATGGGGTTCCTGAACCAGGCGGATTGGCGGTGACGTCAGCGGTGAACGTCACCGGCTGGCCGAAATGGGATGGATTCACCGAGGATGTGAGCGTGGTGGTGGTGGGGTCCTTGATGACCACCTGCGTCAGCATCGCCGATGTGCTCGATGCGAAGTTGGGTGCGCCGGAATAGATCGCCACGACCGAGTGGACGCCTGCGGATAGAGAGCTGACAGCGGACAGCGTCGCGATCCCGGTGGCGGTGTTCACGGTCGCGGGAGATCCAAATGCGGAGCCGTCGACCTTGAAGGTGACGCTGCCGGCATCGGGGACGGGGTTGACCGTGGCTGTGAAATCGACCGGCTGGCCGAAGACGCTTGGGTTGACTGATGACGTCAGCGATATCTCCGTGCGTTGTGGGACGCTGAAAAAGATCGGGTCGATCGTCGAGGTCGGGCTGTTGAATCCGTTCCGGTTGCCGCTGAAGACGCCGTAGAACGCCGCGCCCACAGCCTTCATCTGCTGGAAGTCGCCCAGGACTCGTTGCCGCGCGTTGCCGTTGTCCTTGGCGGGGGACGCGAACGCCTCTAGGACCACATCGTTGAAAGTCGCGCCATGGTCCGTGCTTCGTGCGAGGTGCGCTGAGAAGAGCGGGAAGCCGTTCGAGTCCGTGCCGTCGAAGGTGTCATAGAGCACGCCGATGGTCCCGTCCGTGAGCACCGCTATTGAGGGGAGCGCAGCGTTGGTGGAGGTCGACACGTTGGTGGCGGCGCCCACGTTGAGCCCCCCGGCCCCGTTGTCCTGGAGTCGGCGGATCTTGATCTGGTTCCCGCCCGAGACGTCCTGGCCGTAGACGACATACACGTCGCCATTGGTGGGATCGACCGCAGCATGGTCGACGCCCCCGAGGAGGGCGTTGACGCCCCCGAACTTGAATCCCGGCGCCTGGTCGCTCTTGACCGAGTCGACGGTGAGGCCATCGGTGCTGCCGTTGAGAGTCCACGTGGCGCCGCCGTCCGTCGACCGGTTGAGCTTGTACGTCACGCTCTTGGGTTGCGTGGCTCCGGACGACTGCTCGTAGAGGGCGTACACGGTGCCATTGCGGGGATCGATAGCGAGGCGCAGGCCGGGATTGGTGGCGTTCGGGCTCTCGGTCCCAGCCTTGTTGTCCGCCGTGATGTTGACCGGGCTCGCACCGTACGAGACCGCGACCCTGGCGTCTGGGCTGCCGCCGAAGTCGTCGTACGCGACATACACGTCGTCCTGGCCGGCCGTCGTCGGGTCGCGGTTGACGAGAAGCCACGGCTGGTCGACGTTGGTCCTGGTGCCGGTCGTGAGCTGCGCGGGATTGCCGTTCCACAACCAGGAAGCGGCCTTGGTGGGGTCGGTGGTCGATCCCGTCACGACGGTGGTCGGTGAAAACGTCAGGAACGTCCCGTAAAGCCTTCCGTCTCGACCGTAGTCGAGGTTCTGATCGCACGGGCAGCCGCTCGTGCCTCCGATTCCGGGAGGCACCGGGATGGTGGCCTCCTCCGTCCAGGTGATCCCGCCGTCGGCCGAGTACAGGAAATCAGCGTTGCCGTTCCAGGGGAACGTAAACCGGGTGATGGCGATCTTGGTGGGGTCGGCAGGGTCGATCGCGATGCTGGGCTCACCGCCGCCGCCGCTGTTGGCGCTCAAGCTGGGGTCTGCGGTGAATACGCCTGACGCGGCCGGGATGAGAGTCGCCCTCCGGGTGATGGGTGTAGCGGTCGCGGGCAGGACGTAGACCGTTCGGTCGGGGGGACTGCTGCTGGTTGCCGGCGGCGCCGTGTTGGCACCCGCCGCGACGGTGGCTGCCCACGGTGCGGTGGTGCTCGCCTGAGCAGGTATCACGCACGCCGTGGCGTAGATCGATGCCGCCACGGCGAGTTTCCGAGCCCATCGAGAATGGGGCCAGACCGACGACATGATCTCTCCAGTGCGACGCTGTAGGCGGGCCGCCCGTGTAGTCTGCGCCGCGCATTAGAGTGTGCGCGCCGTACGCATTCTGTCAAGTCACTTGCTTAACCAGGTCCGAAATCGGGGAGTGCTAGCCTTCGGAGGCTGATGCACGCCCGCGTCGCCTGCCTGAGCCCATACGACGAGGGCACGGTTCGGGCCATGTTCCAGGGCCGTCATCAGGTCGACGTCGTTCCGGTCCCGCCTCCACCGGCTGCGTCCGCGGTCCTGGCAGCGTGTACAGGGGCCGACCTTGTGATCGGTGATCAGCGCCACAAGCATCGCATCGACCGCTCGGTGCTCGAGCGCATGCCCCGCTGCAAGCTGGTGCAGATGCCGTCCGTCGGCTTCGATACCGTCGACCATCGCGCGGCAGCCGAGCTCGGGATACCGGTTGCCAACGCGGCTGGATACAACAAAGAGTCGGTGGCCGACTGGACCGTGATGGCGATGATCGCGCTCCTGCGCCACTCATTCGCCGGCGACAGGGCCCTTCGAGCTGGACGGTGGCGCGTTGACGACTCGATGCGAAAGGAGATGATCGGGCGTGAGCTCGGCGCTTTGACCATCGGCATCATCGGCCTCGGCAACGTTGGCTCATCGGTCGCTCGAAGGCTGACCGCGTTTGGGTCACGGATCCTGTACACAGACGTGGTAGTAGCGCGTGACTTCGCGGACGCGGAGCGCGTCGATCTTGACGCGCTGCTGACGCAAAGCGATGTCATCTGCGTCCACACCCCGCTGGATGTCGATACAGGCGGTCTTATCGGGTCAGCGGAGTTAGCGAAGATGAAGCGCGGCGCCTTCGTGATCAACGCGGCCCGCGGGCCGATCGTCGACGAGAGAGCGCTTGTCGAAGCACTCGGTTCAGGACAATTGGCAGGTGCCGCCCTCGACGTGTACGAGGTCGAGCCACTCGCCCTCGACTCACCGTTGCGCAAGTTCGAGAACGTGATCCTCTCGCCGCATGTCGGTGGCGCCACTCTCGAGGCCGATTCCAGGTTGATGGAGATGGTCGGCGACAACCTGCGGCGCGTGCTCGAGCGCCATGCTCCGATCAATGTCGTCAACGCTGTCGAGGTGGGCGCTCGATGAGTTCGCTGCGCGAGCGCTGGGGGGCGGGGGAGGCGACCTTCGGCGCCTGGTGCACCATCCCGAGCACGTGGACCGCCGAATTGGCCGCACGCTCTGGACACGATTGGGTAGTGGTCGACACGCAGCACGGCCTCATCGGCTACGACGTCATGCTTCCGATGCTGCAGGCGATAACCGCCGCCGGCGTGCCGTCGCTCGTGCGCGTCCCATGGAACGAGCCCGGAACGATCATGATGGTGAACTCGGTCGCGGAGGCTGAGAACGTCGTCGGCGCGTGCCGCTATCCGCCGGCCGGCTTTCGGAGCATGGGGCCCATCAGGGCGCGACTCGTCGACAGCGACTGGCGGCAGCCACTTTGCGTCGTCATGGTCGAGACGGTGCAGGCGGTGAGCCTGGTCGACGACATCCTCTCGGTGCCGGGCGTCGACGCTGTGTTCGTAGGCCCCAACGACCTCGCGGTCTCTGCGGGCCTCGAGTCGAGCTACGAGGGTAGGGACCCGAGGCACCGGGAAATGATCGAGAAGATCGCTCAGTCCGCCCAACAGCATGGGGTGACGGCTGGCATCATGTGCGGCACGCCCGAGGTCGCCAAGCAGTGGCGTAACGCCGGCTACCAGATGCTCGCGCTCGAGGCGGACACCAGGCTCCTCATGTCTGCGAGCGAACAGATCGTCGCGCGGGCAAAGAAGCTCGCGGGCTCTTGATTGTTAACTGGGCCTTCGATGCGATTCGATGCCAGTGACGCTGAGCCGCCAACCCGCCCCGAGGATGACCGCGCCGACTGCCAGGCCGCCGAGGAGAACCGCAAGCGCCGCTGGAGTCCTGAGCGTCGCAAGGGGTGGTGGAGATCCGGATTGACGATCGATGCGCCGCCAGACCAGGTACTGCAGCAGCAGCGAACTTGCCGGGATGGCGGCGAACCAGAACAATTCCCCGCCGTCCTGACCGCAGGAGGGGATCACCATGCCGAAGGCCATGTAGATCGTGATCAAGAGGTTGGCGAGCTGGATGCCGGCCATCAGCCACCGGCCCGCTGGCGCGGAGGTAGTAGGCGACAAGGACGACGATGTTGAGAGCGCCCCACGCAAACTCGGTCAGAGAGGCGCGCGCACCCTCCGCGACCTGTGGCGAGTAGACGGGACCGAGGGAGAAGCCGGCCAAGTTCCACTGTGCGAGGCCGGCGAGCAGCCAGACGATGCACTCGACGAACGCGAGGATGGCGATGGCCAATACGAAACGCCATCTCACTCGCGCATCGTAGGGCCGCCGGCGACAGCGGGGCAGCACGCTCCTGATGGCGTAGCGTTGGCCCGTGAGCCGAGAAGCTGAGGACATGAACCGGCGCCTGTTGCGCGCGCGCGACGCCATGGACCGCGCCTACGCCGAGGCGCTCGACGTCCGCGCCGTGGCCGCTGTGGCCCATATCTCCGAGGCGCACTTCATCCGCAGCTTCCGCGCGGTCTTCGGGGAGACGCCGCACCGCTACCTGCAGCGGCGACGGGTGGAGCGCTCGATGTTCCTCCTGCGGGAGACCGACCGCAGCGTCACCGACATCTGCTTCGACGTCGGCTTTACCAGCCGTGGGACCTTCAGCCGCATGTTCCGGGAGATCGTCGGCGAGGCGCCGTCGGAGTACCGCGTGGGGAATGGACCGATGGTGGCCCCCAACTGCTACCAGATGTGGGCGATGCGGCCGGTGGTGGCGGCGGCGGTGGCGCGCCGATCGAGCAGTTTTGGAGACGCCCCCGCAGCGACGGCCTCCTAGCATGAGGGTCATCCCCATCAAGTCTCGCAAAGGAGAAAACGAGCGATGATCACCAAACTCAACGTCGCCTCGATCATGGTCCTCAACAAGGACGAGGCACTCGACTTCTACGTCAACAAGCTCGGGCTGGAGAAGGGCCAGGACGTCAAGCAAGGTTCCTACCGCTGGCTGACGGTGCGCGTCCCGGGCGACGTCACCGAGATCTCCCTCGAGGAGCCGGGTCCGCCAGTGCATGACGAAGCCACCGCTTCGCGGCTCCGCGAGCTGATCACGAAGGGCGCGCTGGGCGGGCTCGTGTTCAACGCGGACGACATCCGGGGTCTGTACGAGACCCTCAAGTCGCGCGGCGTCACCGACTTCACCCAGGAGCCCACCGACCACTTCTACGGGACCGACATGGGCGTCCGCGACCCCTTCGGCAACGCCATCCGGATCCTCCAGCAGGGGAAGGTCGCCAATAAGGCAAGGGCCTGAGGCTTAGGCCTCGGCCGCTTGAGCCGGCGCCCTGACTGCCGAAGCCATGTAGCGGGAGATGCTGGAGACAGCTCTCTCCTACATGAGCTGGGCATGGCTTTTCCTATAGACGAGCTCAAATAAGAGATGGCGGTACGGACGTCTCCTTCCATGTCCCGGCGGCTAAGCTTGTCGACCAGGTAGTGGCTCGCACCTTCGGCGAGCCGGAGTCAACTGATTGGGGACCCACTATTCGAATCAAACTTGCCGGATGACCTCGATGACCAGGTAAGGAAGCGTTGGCATAGGAATGTCGAGAGGTTTAGAGGCCAGGGCGTGACTGCGGAACCGCTGGCATTTGCAAAGGCATTTGCCGACGACAATTTTGCTTCGACAACCTAGTCGGGAAGCGCAAGGTTGAGCCGCTGATTGCGACATATCAAGCGCTTGCCGCGTGATGAGATCGGTGGTCTGATGCGGTTGCAGGCGGCGGGCGATCTGGCTGCTCCGGAGAGCGAACCATGGGAAGCCGGCTACCCTCGGGGGTAAACCGTGCCTGAGCAGGGTGGCGCGGATCGCTACGCCGGTAGACCGCTTGTGCGTGCGCTGGACTTCTACGTGCTGTCCATCATCGGACAGCTGGACGAGGAGACCGCGGGTTTGATGGACACCTGGGTTCGGCGCGCTTTCGACGTTGCTGACGGAGTCTCATGGGAGACGGGGCTCGAGCGCCAGCTCGAGCTGGGCGCGTCGATCAGGGAAAGCCTGCGAACCATGTGGGATGGCTATGTCGACTTCGAAGCCAAGAACGGCCGGCCGGCGGATCCTGGACAGTTCGCCACGGCGGTCGTCGATGAAAATTTCACGCCGCTCATATCTCGACGTGGAGTGAACTAGCTAGAATCGCGCCGAGGTCAAGCACGCACGCCTAACCGCTGGATTGAAGTTGCGGTCGAGACCGCGCACCACTATTGGACTGGGGTAAGGATGGGCGTTCAAGAGATGAGGCGCGGGCTCGAGCTCGCCCAATCGGCGGAGTACGCAGACTTCGGGCCGCCGGCCAGCCCGGAGATGATCGCCGACGCTGAGAAGTATCTCGGGATCAGGTTTCCGCCCTCATGTCGCGAGTTCCTCGCGGCGGCGGGGTGCGGCTCCTTTGCGGGGCGCGAGTTGTACGGAATTACTCCTAATGGCACTGCAGCGATGGGGATCCCCAGTGTCACGTTCGCAACGGCCGACGAGAGGCGTCACGGCCTTCCGTCGCAGTTCGTCCTGATCGAGGATCCGGGGACCGACTAGGAGTACGTCATCGACACCGGTGAAGTCGGCCGCGACGGCGAGGGCCCGGTCAAGGTCTGGTCGCAAGGCAGCGACCCGGCGAACCTCGAGGTCGTGGCTCCCGACTTCGGCACTTATTTGCTCCAGACCGCCCAGGCAGTTACGTCCTGAGCTTCCAGTCGGAGGGTAGACCGTGCCGACGACAATTTTGCTTCGACAAGCTAGTCGGGAAAGCGCCCAAGGTTGAGCCGCTGACTGCGACATACAAGGGAACTTTGGTCGGGGGACGGGACACTATTTGAGCTGCCCGCCTGAAGTCGCAGGGGCTTCCTCGAGCTCCTTAAGGTTCACCGACTCGGGCTGGACTGGGCATGAACTTCTCGTATCGGTTGATTTGAGTCTCGCACTCAACTCTCACGTCGACTTCCAACCATTTCAGCCAAGTTGACAGGATTCCGCGTGAGTGTGCGCGGGTTCGTGGCTAGCACAACTGCGAGGGCGGCTATGCCATGAAGCACCGCAACAATGATCGGGATCGTATGTACATCGGAAGCGGGGGTCTGAACGATCGAGGTGTCGAGGTTGAAGGCGCCATGCGCCACCAGTACGACAAGCAAGCTTCCGCGCGTGCCGTTGTACAACCACGCGTACAGGACCGCGGTCGAAGTTAGGCGAAGGTAAGTCTGAGGGAAGTCTGTCCAGGCGAATAGTGAAAGCCCGCCGGGTACTGCCACCGGCCAGAGATGCCAGGTGCTCCAGAGCAAACCGATGATGACGGCCGCCCCCAAAGCACCGATTCCAACTTGAAGCCGCGACTGCCCAAAGCCCCTCCATCCCAGTTCTTCTCCGATCGCTCCGGCTATCACCGCTCCGATGGTGAATAGCAGCGCGGACATACCTCCTTCGGCGGTGCCT
>WNFJ01338287.1_pt1 | contig 17969 bp, 12 predicted proteins | sample 5400461 | NCBI WGS metagenome assembly WNFJ01 (sample SAMN13153349, study PRJNA577476) | soil metagenome | isolation source: 115 cm saprolite on Douglas fir-dominated hillslope | place: USA:California | collected 2013-09-17 | reverse complement strand
CCATACGCGATTACACTGTAGATCCCGATTGCCGCGAGCACCAGCGCCAGCGCGCCAAAACCGCCCACCAGCCCCGCCACAAATCGCCTCTGCACCAGGGAATCCGAGATCATCTCTTCCATGCTCTGCGCGCTGAACACTGGCGCATCCTTGTCCAGTGCCGCGATTTGCTCTTCTACGGCATGAGTCAGGCTCTGCGTTGATAAGCCGCTGCGTAGGACTACCACTTGCGAACTGTCTACATTCTGCGTGTAAGGCAGGTAAGCGTCCGCCGTCGCCGCCGCGTCCAATCCATATTGGCGAACGTCTCCCACGATTCCCACGATTGTCGACCAGGGTTTTGTCTCCTGACGCCCGCCGAGCTTAATCCTCTTTCCCATCGCATCTCCACCCGGCCACATTTGCTTTGCAGTGCTCTCGCTGACCACCGCCACCTGCGCATCGCTGCCCGCCGTCATATCGGCGGCCGTAAAATAGCGCCCGCGCCGCAATGGGATCTTCATGGTTTCAAAATAGCCATCGCTTACGTAATACGTGTCGACCCCCGGAGCTTCTGTGTCCAGGGCAACGGGATGATCTTGCGTGAAAATGTTTCGCTGGTCGTAGCCGCCCCCAAGAGGCAGCGTACTCACAAAGGCTGCATCCGTAACTCCTGCGAGCTTGCGAATTCGCGTGAGCAATTCCTGCTCGGTGCTCACTACCTGGGGCTCTTTGTCGTACTTGGGCCCGATCAGAGAAAAGTTCATGGAATGGAGATCGCTAGTCTGAAATCCCGGCTGAACTCCAATGACTTGCTCCAGGCTTCGAATCAGCAGCCCCGTTCCGATCGCCAGAACGAAAGCCAATCCCAGTTCTCCAACCACCAGAAGCGAGCGCAAGCGCCCGCTGGAAAGTCCCGCAGTTCCGCGTGCTCCGCTTTGCAAAGCCTCGCGTTCATCGATCCGGGCCGCCTGCAAAGCAGGAATCACTCCAGCAATCAGGCCCGTGAGAATGCTTACACCCAATGAGAAGAGAAGAACTGGAATGTCTACTCGAGCTTCCGTGAGCCGCGGAATGTTCGCTGGTCCCCATCCCGCGAGCGCACTGACAGCCCAGTTCGCCAGCAGCACGCCACAAACTCCTCCTGCCAGAGCCAGCAGCATCAATTCCGTCAACATCTGCCTGCCAAGTTGCAGGCGGCTTGCTCCCAGCGCCGCGCGAACGGCCAGCTCGCGTTGACGCGCCGTCGCCCGGCTCAGCATCAGGTTCGCAAAATTGGCGCAAGCAATCAGCAGCACAAATCCCGTCGCGCCCAGAAGCAGCCACATCGCTGTGCGCACTTTTCCGACGATTTGGTCCTGCAACGGCCGGATCAGCACAGTTTCGTTGTGCGCATAGTCGTTCGGGAATTCCCGTGCCAGACTCCCCGAAATTCCCCTCATCTCCACCCGCGCGCTTTCTATGGACGTCCCCGTCTTCAGCCGCGCGACGCTTCTAAGGTGCTGGCAGGTTCGGCAGGCATTGGACGTCGTCGCGTCATATCCCAGCGGCGCCCACACTTGCGGCGGCTTTGAAGAGGAAGAAAAAATCAGTGGCCTGAAATTCTCTGGAAGGACGCCAACAATTTGAAATGGCGTCTCGTTGAGGTAAATCGTGGAACCCACCACCTCCTCCCGCCCGCCAAATGCCTCTTTCCAGTAGCCATAGCTCAGCAAAACAACGTGCCATCTATCCGGTCGGTCCTCTTCCGCCAAAAACCCACGGCCCCGGATGGGCGAAATTCCCAAAGCGTCAAAAAAATTGTAAGAAACGCGCTCGCCTCGCAACATTTCCGGCTTTTTCCGGCCTGTCAAAACCGCTTGGAAGCCTCGATACAGCGCAATCGACTCGAAAGCGTGGCTCCGCTCTTTCCAATCCTGTGTTTTGAGGTAAGAAACATTCTGTGGGTCGATCGACGTGCTGTCGCTCGCCGTCAGCGTCACAAGTTGCTCGGGATTTCTATAGGGAAGGGAATTGAGAAGAACAGTTCGCACTGCGCTGAAGAGCGCGGTGTTCGCTCCGATTCCCAGTGCCAGCATCACGATCGCCGCCAGCGTGAAGCCGGGATTCTTGGCCAGCATCCGCAGGCCGTAGCGCACGTCCTGCCAGAGCGTGTGCATCTTCCATCCTCCTGCGGCAATCCGCGCTAAATGTTTGTCCATCAGAATCTGCCAAGCCGTTTGAGGTGCGCTCACTTCAACCGGATGCGGTCGAAATTGTCCCAGGCGGACATGTCCGACAGGATCACTTTGTCGCCAACCTTCAGGCCCTGCACGATCTCAATGGTGTTCACCGAGCTCCGCCCCAACTTAACATTGACGCGCACGGCTTCCGATCCGTCATCAATAATCTTGAAAATCCCGATCGTGCTGTCTGCCTGGCCATGCACCGGTCGTCCCACATAAAGCACGTCCTTCAAATTCTCCAGCTCCACGGTGCCATCCACGCTTAAGTCCGGCCTGGCGCCCAAGGGAAGGGGATCGTCGATAGTCACGTCGACTGTAACCGTGCCGTTTACCACCGATGGATCAATTCGCGAAACGTGTCCCTTCACGACTCCATTCCGCGTGTCGACCGATGCCTTTTGTCCGGGCGTCACGTCTTTCGCTTGCGTTTCCGCAATTTTGATTTCTGCTTTCAGTTTCTTCGGATCAGCCACCCGCGCCAGGTTTGTGCCGGGTGTCACATGCTGCCCCACCTCCACCGGTACAAGCTGCAATACGCCATCGATGCCCGCGCGAACATGCAGCGCATCCACTTGGCTTTTTTTCAGTTGGTATAGGGCTTTCTGCTGATCGATTCTTGCCTGTTGGGCGGCCAGCCGCGCTTTCGCCGAATCCGCGGCCACTGCGGTTCTTTCGCTCTCAAGCTTTAGGCGAATGGCCAGCTGATCTTCCTTCACCCTGGAAAGATTCCTGATGTGGTCAGACCCGATCCCCTCTTTGTATAGCTTTTCGTCTACGTCATGCTGGAGGCGGGCTTGCTCGTAATCGCTGCGCACGGCCGCCTCGTTGGCCTTCTGGTTCATCAGTTCGCTGTTCACCTGCACCTGCAGGTTCGCATAGTCTGCTTCCGCCCCTTTGAGCTGGAATTCCGCGTCAAGCGCTTCTCGCTGCAAGGTCGGGTCGCTCAGTTCCATAATGATGGAATTTGGCTTGACGATAGCCCCCGGACGCAATACCCAGCGGTCCACTCGGGAGTCCGTCTGCGCCGGGATCCAGCGAATATCCTCAGGAACCAGCGTCCCCAGCCCATGGACTTCCCGCAGCATGGGCCCGCGCTTCACTTCATCCGGCCAAATAGTGGCCTTATCTACGCTAGGCGCCGCTGGCCGCAGTTTGGAAAGCCCAAAAGTCACTCCTCCTACCAGGAGGAGCCCCACTGTACCGTAGACGATCCTTCGGATCTTCTTGGCCCGCGCGTTAGATGGTCGTTGGATGTCCATATATATTGATACCCTATAGAACGCAACTCTCCGGCCCCAGGTTCCTTCTACTTAAGCCTACCTGTTTTCAATGGTTTAGCCAGAGTTCCTTCTACTCAATCCCACCCAAATCGCCCGATATTGGGATTACCCGTCCCACCTTCGAACAAGGCTGGTACTTCCGCCGCGTCCCTGTAAGATCGGGCTTCTGAAGCCCGCAGCTTCCCGAATTGTCCGTGCCACTCTTCCTTCTACCCCGCCTCCGGCAACTTCACCCACCCCGAATTCTGCCTCGAAGACTCCAGCACCCCCGCTATGAACTGCACTCCCTCAACCCCCTCCTTCACGCCCGGCACCAGCAGTGACGTCGGCATCGGTGGCCGCCCCTCGTTCCGCGCCGCAATCTGCTCCGCCAAATCCGTATAGAGTTGTGCAAACGCCTCCAGGTAACCCTCCGGATGCCCTGACGGGATACGGCTCGCGTGCTTCGACACTGCCGTTGACCCTGCCCCTGCCCGGCTGATCGTAGTCGGCGGCTTCCCATACGGCGTAAACCGCAGATAATTCGGGTTTTCCTGCCCCCACTCGATCCCAGCCTTCTCTCCGTAAACCCGCAGACGCAGATTGTTCTCGTTCCCGGTGGCCACCTGGCTGGCCCACAACATGCCTCGTGCCCCGCCTTCAAATCGCAAGAGGACCTGCACGTTGTCATCAAGCCGCCGCCCCGGCACAAAAATCGAAACGTCCGCCGCCACCTGCTCGCAGCGCAGCCCCGTCACGAAACAAGCGATGTTGTAAGCATGCGTCCCAATATCCCCCAGCGAACCCGCAGGCCCGCTCTGCGCCGGGTCGGTGCGCCAAACCGCCTGTTTATTGCCGGTTGCCTCTACCGGCGTGGTCAGCCAGTCTTGTGCGTACTCCACTTGCACCACCCGAATTCGCCCCAGTTCCCCGGCTGCGATCATCTCCCGCGCCTGCCGCACCACCGGATAGCCGGTGTAGTTATGCGTCAAGCCAAAGATCAGCCCGCTCTTCCGTACGATCCCAGACAGCGCTACCGCATCTTCCACCGTCGTCGTCAGCGGCTTATCGCAGATGACGTGGATGCCAGCCTCCAAGAAAGCCTTTGCCGGCCCGAAGTGTACGTGATTAGGCGTAACGATCGACACCGCGTCGATCCCGTCCGGTCTCTTCGCTTCCGCCGCGGCCATTTCCCCGTAACTGCCGTAGGCCCGGTCCGGCGCGATATGCAGCTCCAGCGCCGCCGCCTTGCTCTTCGCCGGGTCGGAAGACAACGCCCCCGCCACCAGCTCAAAGCGATCATCCATCCGTGCGGCGATCCGGTGCACTGCTCCAATGAACGCCCCCGGCCCTCCGCCAACCATCCCGAGCCGCAGCCGCCGGTTCTTCACGTCACCCGTCTTTACAGTCGCTGTCATATCAAGCATCCCGTTTTCATTTAGATTCGCTTCCCCGCGTTTCTACGCCAATCCTAACATCCTCCGATTCGCCTCTTGATCCGCCCCCGAACCTGCAAAATCATCAAAAGCGCGTCCCGCCGCCTGGATGATGTGTCGTTGAATAAAAGGCGCGCCTTCCGCCGCTCCTTGCTCGCCGCTCTTGATGCAGCACTCCCACTCCAGCACTGCCCATCCCGGAAAGTCATATTGCGTCAGCTTGGAAAATATTGCTTTGAAGTCCACTTGCCCGTCTCCCAGCGAACGAAACCTCCCCGCCCGGTTGATCCATGGCTGATAGCCCCCATAAACGCCCTGACGGCCCGTCGAGCGAAACTCTGCGTCTTTTACGTGAAACATCTTGATCCGCTCGTGGTAAACGTCGATAAATTCCAGATAATCAAGCTGTTGCAGCACGAAATGGCTCGGGTCATAAAGCAAGTTGCACCGCGCATGATTCTTCACGCGCTCCAAAAACATTTCAAACGTCACGCCATCATGCAAATCCTCGCCTGGATGAATCTCATAACACAAATCCACTCCTACTTTGTCAAACGCATCCAGAATCGGCCGCCACCGCGCCGCCAGCTCGTCAAAAGCTGTTTCAATCAGTCCCGCGGGCCTCTGCGGCCAGGGATACAAGTAGGGCCATGCGAGCGCCCCCGAAAATGTGACATGCGCCGCCAGTCCCAGATTCGCCGAAGCCTTCGCCGCCATCAATAATTGTTCCACCGCCCATGCTTGCCGTGCCTTCGGATTGCCTCTCACCTTCTCTGGCGCAAACCCATCAAAAGCCACGTCATACGCCGGATGCACCGCCACCAGCTGTCCCTGAAGATGTGTTGAAAGCTCGGTAATCTCCAGCCCGCATCCTGTAACCGCGCCGCGAATCTCATCGCAATACGTTTTGCTCTCCGCCGCCCGCTTCAAATCAAACAGCCGGCCATCCCAGCAGGGAATTTGCACTCCCTTGTAGCCGAGTTTCGCGGCCCACGCAGCTATGCTCTTCAAACTGTTGAACGGCGCCGCATCCCCCGCGAACTGCGCCAAGAATATCGCCGGTCCTTTGATTGTTCTCATTGTCCTCTCAACTCCAGCTTGACTCTATAATTTGAGTGTCCCACTCTCGCACGACCATAATGAGTGGTCCAGCGCCTTCGTCGGTCTGTCTGGGAATGTGCGGGGATCCCGCGCCTGCCTGTCCTATCGACAATCTCTACAGTGGCTCGGGGTGGGAAGCTAGTGCCTCGCGATAGATCTTCAGGTTGTTCTTATCCACTATCACTGTCCCAGTGTCCACAAACGTCGGCATCGGCGCGGCCAGCGCGGTGCGCCAGTCTTTGAATTGGTGCACCGCATTGTGGTGCAGGTCGTCAAGGAACTTCAGCCCGAAATAACTCATGACGTACGGCTTTTGTGTGATCGTGGCCGTGATTGCACCTCTGTCGATCCAATCCAGCGTCTCTGGATCGTTGTCGAACGCTACGATGGGCATTTTTCCGGCAAGATTGAAGCGGTCCGCTGCTTTGGCGGCGCCAGAGCCTCCAGACGCCTCCAAACAGATGATTCCATCAATCTTTTCCTTCTTCAGTATCATGTCGGAGAGCTGGTCAAACGCGTTTCGCCAGTCGCCCTTATCATCTAGGATCTTTGTCACCTTCAAACCTGGAAAATTCTTCAACGCGTCCACCGCGCCGGCCAATCTGTCATCGACGTTACGCTGTCCCGGGATCGTGATGACCACAATGTTGCCTTTGCCCGGAACGAGAGCCGCCATTCGCTTCAGGCTTTCTCTGCCGGCCTTGAAATTGTCCGTCCCGATATACAGCACGCGCTTCGAGTCTGGTACATCGGAATCCACGCAAATCACCGGGATGCCTTCCAAAATCGCTTTGTCTATGTCCGCGCGGAAAATGTCGGGCCGCCCTGCGGAGAGGCAGATTCCAGCGGGGTGCTGCTCCACGACCTGACGGAAAATTCCCACCTCGGCGCTCGGGTCGTACGTCTCCGGACCCACCAGTTCACCCTTTACGCCCAAGGTTTTAGCCGCGTCCAGGAACCCCGCATTCGCCTCCCGCCAGTATGGCAAGTTTATGTTCGTAGCCACGAACACATAGCGTTCGGTTTCTTCATGGTAGGGTTTCGCGCACGAGGCTATCAGTGCCGCCCCAACGAAAACAGAAACAGGTACTAGAGTGGCTGCTCCATATTTCCTCATTGGGATTCTCCTCTCTCAGTAGGTCTTCTTGCGGGGCCCTTGCTCGCCCCATAGGGAAAAGCCGGGATCGGCGCATACCAGGTTGGGAAAAATCTTAACGAAACGGCGAGTCCACCTCCACAAACAACGCTTTTTCGCTCTTGCTTGCTTCTGGTCCAGACTGCTCGCTGCTTACTTTATCTCTGCGCCAAACGATAGGCCCGCCGCCTCTTGCTGTCAATCCCAGAGCGGTTCCGTTGCGCATCCGAGGTAGTTTCTTGCAGCACATGCAAAGTTTCCCTTGACTTTTGTTATCCCTTTGGTACAATTCCACTTAGGGAAAACCCTAGTTTGACTGCGGGAGTACAGCTCCCGCTTTTTCTTTTTGGAGCAGCCGGTTCCGCTCATCGACGTCCTGAACAACCAAGGACGTGCCCTTTAGAATCAATCATTTACGGAATGCAAATTTTGTAAGTCTTTTCTTTTGATGTTCATGCAAATTGCCGGGGGTGTGGGGGGGATACTTAGGCCAGTTACCAGTCACCAATCGCGAGTCACCATCCGTTGTATCATCTCATCCGTGAACGTCCTCCTGAACGAAGTTGAATGCCGCGTCCTCGGCTCCCTCATCGAAAAAGAGATCACCACTCCCGAATACTACCCGCTTTCGCTCAACGCCCTCGTCAACGCTTGCAACCAGAAATCAAATCGCGATCCGGTTATGAATCTCGACGAAGCCGCCGTCCGCCAGGCCCTGCATTCTCTCGACGGCCAGTCCCTCGTCCGTTCCGTCAGTGCCTCGGACAGCCGCGTCACTAAGTACGAGCATCGCCTCCAGGAAGCCTTCAACTTTTATCGTCACGAGATCGCCATCCTCTCCGTCTTGCTCCTGCGCGGCCCGCAAACCCCCGGCGAACTCCGCACGCGCGCCGAGCGCATGCATCCTTTTGACGATTTGAGCGCCGTGCAATCTAGCCTGCAGCACCTGATGAAGCGCGAGCCACCGCTCGTGAAAGTTCTCCCGCGCCAGCCTGGCACCAAAGAAGCTCGCTACGCGCATCTCCTCTCCGGCGATGTTGAGTCCATCGAGCCAAAGTCAGAGGCCCTTGCAAGCGCAGCTACGACCTCCGCCGACGGGGAGCGGCTCGCGCATCTGGAAAAAGAAGTCGCCGTTTTTCGCAGTGACGTTGCAGACCTGCAAAAGGAGCTGGCGGATCTGAAGCAACAATTCGCTCAATTCCGAAGACAGTTCGAATAGGATGCATGTTGCTTGAGCGGGTGCTATGCTTGCGGGCCGTTTGGAGCACCCTGATATTGGGTCCTTGACTTCGAGGAGATCGCACGAATGGGCTTGACCACCATCGACTGGGTCATCATGGCTGTGTACTTCGCGTTCGTCCTGGGCATCGGCGCGGCCCTCAAACGCTACATGAAGACCAGCACAGATTTTTTTCTCGCTGGCCGTTCGATTCCCGCGTGGGTCTGCGGGCTCGCTTTTATCTCCGCCAACCTTGGCGCGCAGGAAGTCATCGGCATGGGCGCTTCCGGCGCGAAGTACGGCATCCTCACCAGTCACTTTTACTGGATTGGCGCCATCCCGGCGATGGTGTTCGTCGGCGTTTTCATGATGCCGTTCTATTATGGTTCCCGCGCCCGCTCCGTCCCGGAATATTTGCGGCTGCGCTTCGACGAAAAAACGCGCGGCCTGAACGCCGTCTCTTTCGCCACCATGACGATTTTTTCCTCCGGCATTTCGATGTATGCGATGGCCAAGCTGATCCAGACACTGCACATTCTGGATGCCCCATTTCGGGGCCTCGGACTCCCGCAAGCGTGGATCTTTGACACTGGCATTATCGTGTCGGCGCTGGTCGTGCTCACTTACATTTACCTCGGCGGGCTCACAAGTGCCATCTACAACGAAGTTCTTCAGTTTTTTCTGATCGTTGCCGGTTTCATCCCTCTCGTGTGGCTCGGCTTGAAAAATGTCGGTGGCTGGTCGGGCTTGAAGGCTTCGCTCGGCCCTTCCTACGTGCATTCGTGGGTTGGCATGGGCAGCCCGCACACCAATCGCCTCGGCGTCGAATGGTTCGGCCTGACGATGGGTCTTGGATTCGTCCTTTCCTTCGGATATTGGTGTACGGACTTTCTCGTGGTCCAGCGCGCGATGGCTGCGGATTCCATGGCTTCTGCCCGGCGCACGCCGCTGATCGCTGCCGTTCCTAAGATGCTTTTTCCGTTTCTCGTCATTCTTCCGGGATTAATCGCGATCGCCCTCCCCACACAACCGCCCCCGGTCATGAACGGTCCGCAGGGCTCCGCGATCGCAGCGCCTGCGGGACGCGGGCTCATTCCGGCGAAGCTCGATGCCACCACGGGACAGCCCGTTCTCGATAACAACGGCCATCCGCAACTCGACTACGATCTTGCTGTTCCCAATCTGCTTTTGCGTTACTTCCCGACGGGCATTCTCGGGCTTGGTCTGACCGCGCTGCTCGCCAGTTTCATGTCTGGCATGGCCGGCAATGTGACCGCCTTCAACACCGTGTGGACGCACGACATCTATGAGCCCTACATCAGGCCAAATGCCGGCGATGCGCACTACTTGATGATGGGCCGCCTGGCCACGATTTTTGGTATTGCGCTGTCCATTGCCGGCGCGTATTTGGCTACGCGCTTCAACAACATCATGGATATGCTGCAGCTCGTCTTTGCGTTCGTGAACGCGCCGTTGTTTGCCACATTTCTCTTGGGAATGTTCTGGAAACGGGCCACCGGGCACGGAGCTTTCATCGGGTTGCTTTCGGGAACTCTTGCGGCGGCTGTTCATCACGCGCTGACCATTCCGGTGGATGCGATTCCCGGAGTGAAGGGCGGCTGGCTGCGCGTGCTGCACACTTACCCGAGCGAGATGGCGCAGAATTTCTGGACTGCGATTTTCGCTTGGACCACTTGCTTCCTGGTGACCATCCTCGTCAGTCTCGTCACCAAAGCGCCGGAAGAATCGCGCCTTGTCGGTCTCGTCTATTCCCTGACGGAACGCCCGCAAGAGGGGCACTTGAGCTGGTATAAACGGCCAGCCTACCTGGGCGTCGCGATTCTGGGAGCCACCGCGCTGCTGAATTTGATTTTCCGCTAGAGAGGGGTGCACATGGGCCTGGACATTCGTTTGCCAATCGGAATGATCTTCACCATCTTCGGGATCATGCTGATCGTTTTTGGTGTGTTCAGCAACCCATCGCTCTACGCCCAATCGCTCGGAATCAATGTTAACCTGATCTGGGGCGTTGTTTTGCTGGTGTTCGGTGCGATTATGCTTTTTCTCGGAGCCCGTGGAATGTTCGGTAAGCGTTCAACGACCGCCAATCCGCAGGGCAGGGAACCGCGCCACTGATCGCGGCTACATCCGCCACTGAAAAACGGCATACGAACCCGCAGCCTGCAAATTTCGTTCGCCTTCTTGATGAAATCTGGCATTGGCTGCGAGACGGCCGCGTTGTCAAATCTGTTGAATTCTATTGCTTGCGGTTTTCGGGTGCATAGTGGGCTTGCAAATAGAGAATGATTTTCCGGGCGTTCTCATCCGGGATCGCTGCGCCGAAGGTTTTGTTCATCTTGTTGACTTCAGCTTCCCACGTGGCGGCGGGGAGTGGCGGCTGCATGCTGATGTAGCGCGGGCTGTGGCACGTGTTGCAGTAAATCTGGACTTCCTGCAGGCCATCCCCCGGAGCAAGGTCCAGAGCGGGCACTGGATATGCCGAAGCCTCATAGTTCGAATCCGGCAGAAGCTCGACAGGTGCTGGCTGCCGTAGGCTTCCGAGTTCCGTTGGAGTGTAGTAGCCTTTTTTCAAGTCGGCGTAGACGAGACCGGCGGCCATCACCAGGCCGCACACCACAAGAAAAATCGCTCGAATTCTGCTTTTCATAAGGGTTCTCCCTTCAGCTTGCATCTCCCACTACGATTTCCTGCCGCTCGATCCGATTCCAGAGATATCCTCCCGGATTCCAGACCGGCTCGTCGGGCTGGGTGTTGCCTTTTTCATCGGTGGCACGCACGGCCAGCGAATAACGCCCGGGCGACTTTGCCGTCCACGACGCTTCCCAGGTGCGGAAGGAGTACGCGCCATGGTCCTCTCCGAGTTTTGCTGCTGTCCAGTTTTTTCCTCCATCATTCGAAACTTCCACACGATTGACGCGGGCAAACCCGCTGAAAGCGATACCGCGCAACGTGACGTTCATTCCCGCAGGAATCTTGGAAGATCCATCGGGCGAAATTAGGAAAGACCGCACGGGAAGCCGCTCGATAGGCACTGTTTTCACTTTACCTGCCTTGACATCGTCGGGAGTGGTGTTCCCACGTGGCGTGTCCGGCACGCGGTATCCGGTCTTCATCCAGAAATTTTCGTCCGGTGTGTTGAGAACGCGAATCCACGTCAGGCATTTGGTCCAGTAGGTCGCAAAATATCCGGGAACAACCATGCGCACGGGAAATCCATTGAGCATGGGAAGCGGCTCGCCGTTCATCAGATAAGCCACGAGGCATTCATCGAGTACAGGATTTCCAAGATCGAGTGACTTTAGAAAAAGATTGGAGCCGAGACCCGCTGGTCCCTGCCCGGTCTCGAGCCCCTGAAACTGCGCTTGCAAAGAGCCGCTCTTTACACCGGCCATATCGAGAATGTCGCGCAGCCGCACTCCAGTCCACATCGCGTTCCCCATCGCGCCATGGCCCCATTGACCGCCAGGCACACGTGGTTGCAACCGGCTGCGGCTGTTGCCTGAGCACTGATTCACCGCCGCGAGGGAAATCGGTTTGAAATTTTGCATCAGCTCGGGAAGGCTCAACACAAGAGGTTTACTAACATTTCCCTCGATACGCAACTTCCAGCCTTTCAGATCAACGGCGTTGGGAATACCGTCGAGATGCCAGCGCACGTAAAAAGCTTCGTTGGGCGTGAATGCGGTTCGGAAATAGTGGCGAGGCGTTTCGAGCTGAACGGGCCGGTCGGTCAGCAGAATCAAAGGAACTTTTTGCGGCTCGGTCACATAGGGGCCGACGGAATTCCAGTGCGGATTCTGTTCGAGCGCTTTTCCCCGAGCCGGCTCCTGGGCGGCCATCGACAACCCTGATCCCAGCCATCGACTGGCGGCGATTCCACCGCCCGCCATTCCGAAAATCTTCAGCAGATTGCGCCGAGAGAGACATCGCTCTTTCACGTTCATAGGGCACCCTCCTGCTTGCGGCATATTGGATAGAGGGAAGAGAGGTGTCAACCTTTTCTTCGTTTGAGCTTGCTTGGTTGCAATCTTAGAGGGGGCTTTGGCCGAAGAGATTGAAAACAAATTGTTGAAGGAAGTGGCGCGCCCGGAGGGACTCGAACCCCCGACCCTCTGCTTCGAAGGCAGACGCTCTATCCAGCTGAGCTACGGGCGCTAAACACATTATAGCGATTGGGCAAAGCGCAGGCTATCGGCCTTGAGCGGTCCGATTCCTCATTGAGCAAATTGACAATACGTAATAAATGTGATATACTGTATGTCGGGGAGACAGCCGGCTCTCGTCGGGGAACGCCCTGTGCCGCCGCGGTCCCAGCGAGGGCAGCCCGTTTTCGACGCGATGGTCTCTCGATGGATAACAGCAGAACATTCTTGCAAACACGAAAGGATTTCGGATGAAAACGAATAACTCCGCTCCTGTGAAACTCTATCTTTTTCAGCTATCCGCTTCGACAGTGCCGTTAGCGCAGAGACGAAGCATGGAAATGGTCCTGGGCTGCTATCTCGTGGAGACTGCCGACGGGAGGCGCATCTTGATTGACAGCGGGATGGCCGCTGATGCGTCGGCCTCTTCGGGTCCGCGAGTGGGCAAAGAAATAAACGTGATCGAGCACCTTGCCGCGCTGCGGCTGAAACCCGACGACATCGATACGCTCATCTGCACGCATTTCGATGTGGATCACGCCGGATATCATGACGCCTTCACGAGAGCTGAGTTTGTCGTCCAGCGAGAACACTACGATTTGGCGCGGAGCGGACACGCGCGCTTCGCTGCCGCGAGGGCGCACTGGGATCATCCCGCGCTGCGTTACCGGCTTGTTGATGGCGACACGGAAATCCTGCCAGGCTTAACGGTGCTGGAAACCAGCGGGCACGTTTCTGGGCACCAGTCGGTATTCGTACGTTTGCCACAAACCGGCCCGGTGCTGCTCGCTATCGACGCGGTCATGATGCAGCACCTCTTTACCACCGATCGCAAGGCCTGGCCAAAAGATGACAACGAAGCACAATTGCGCGCCAGCACGGAGAAGTTACTGGATCTGGTGGAGCGTGAACTCGTGAAGTTGGTCATCTTTGGCCACGATGGTCAGCAATGGCAAGGGCTTAGGAAGGCGCCGGAATATTATGAGTGATGTGGCGAACGCGATTGGCGCTGGAACCGGGCGTGCCAACTCGGTTCAGGCCGGATCCGGGATCGCTTCTATCCGACCCAGTAGAAACACATATCCCGCGATTCCCACCAGAAGAAAAGCTGTTGCGGCAATAAACGCTCCGGAAAAAGAATGCGTGGCCTGCACAACGTATCCTGTGGCAACCGGCGCGGCAATTCCCGCGAGTTGATTGCACAAATTCAGAATTCCCCCCAACGTGCCGACGCTTTCTCGTGGAGCGATCAGCGAGGGTATCGACCAGCCGACTGGCGAAGCGGCCGACAGTCCCCCGATCGACACGCTGATCCAAAACAGCGCGCTCAGCGCCGTGTGGGCGTGAGCCGTGCCAAGAATTCCCAGCCCGAATGCCGTTCCACTGATGAGCACCGCCTGTCGAACGCGGACCGCGTTCCAACCACGTTGAATCAACGCATCCACGAGCCATCCGCCCACGGCCAGGTCCATAATCGTTGCAAACGTCCACGGCACACTGGTGTAGAGAGCGGAATGAAGCAAGTCCACGTGCAGGGCGGTCTTAAGATAAGAGGGCAACCAGGTCAGGAGAAAATAGAAAGTGTAATTATAGGAGGCGAAACCCAGGCACAAGCCCCACACTTTAGGCTTTCGCAACAAATATGCCAGTGGCGCTCCTTTGGCGGCGCGCGCGCGATCCTCCGGCTGCGCTCCCCCCTTGGCGATGAATGCGCGCTCCGCCTCTGTCAGTAATTTATCTTCGTTCGGATTGCGATAAAAGGCATAGAACAACGCAAAATAAAAGAGACTGATGAATCCTGTCGCCGCGAAAGTCCAACGCCAGCCGAAATAAAACAACAAAAGACCGAGCAACGGTATTCCGATCGCCGAAGAAAATTTCGCCGCGGAATCAAACATGGCGGTAGCCAAGCTGCGTTCGTTTTGCGGGAACCAGTAGCCGATGGCTTTTGAATTGGCTGGAAATGTCGGCGCCTCGCCGATCCCCAAAAGAAAACGCGCCCCAAACAATCCACCGACGCTGGTGCAGATGGCCGTTGCGAAGGAAGCCACGCTCCAGATCGCCGTACTGACAATGCCGACGCGGCGCACGCCGAAACGATCCAGCAGCAGGCCGGAAGGCAGTTGGAGCAGCGCGTACGTCCAGTTGTACGCGCCTGACAGCCAGCCGAACATCACCGCGGAAATTCCAAACGAGACTTCAAGCGCATCCCGCGAAACAGAAAGATTCACGCGGTCAAAATAATTGACCAGAACTCCGAAGCCCAGCAGAAGAGCAATCGTCCACCGTCTGCGAGGCACTCTTGCGCTGCCATCGTCTGTTCGCGGCATCCATGCTCACCGATAGCGGTGGCCATCATAGCCTATCCCGGCAGAGGTCTGAGTTGTCCGAACGACTCCGCCTGGAGCCGGGCGCATTCGGATTGCTGAGCGACAGACTGGTACCGGCCATTCGGCCATTCCTTCCCAATACTCCATTGGAAAGTGAATTTAGAATGGCACCAGGAAGCCGGTTGAGGTCAGGGCGAAGATTCTACCCCCTGGAAGGCCTGAGTGACGCCGGGCGGCCAAATTTCTGCAAGAAATAGCCAGTACCAGTATCCTTCTCACGAGACCTTTAGAATACCGGTATTTTTCGCTTGACAACGCCAGCGTGTTGCCGTTAAATGCGCCGCATACGGGGTTGCCCAAAAATAGTAATCGTAAAGAACCAAATTTGTGAAGTGTCCTCAAGGAGGTTCCTGTGAAAAGGACGGGGTTAGGGGTGTGTGTTACTTGGTTGGCGCTTATGCTCGGCGCGATCTCTTTTGCAGCCCTGCTGTTTCTGGCACCGACTGCATCGGCGCAGAAGACCACGGGTCTGATCACTGGGACGGTCACTGATCCCAGCGGCGCCGCGGTTCCCGTCGCCACGGTCAATATCCTCAACGAACGTACGAGCGCTACTCGCAGCGCTACAACCAACGAGCAAGGCAGCTTCTCATTTCCCGAACTCGACCCTGGCATTTACACCCTGACCGTGAATAAGGGCGGCTTCAAGAAACTCACAGAAAGGAATGTAGAACTGCACGTTGCCGACGTGACCTCCGTCACCTTAAAAATGGAGATGGGCGCCGCCTCGGAAACCGTCACACGTCGACTGGTGATGTTGGGAATATTATGCTGGGCGAACAGATTCGCGAACTCCCCATGAACGGCCGGAGCTTCGTGCAGTTGACAACGCTGGTCCCCGGCGCCGCTGTTGGCGAAGGCTTCGACAACAAGAACAAGGGCTTGTTCGCCAGTGTGGATATTTCCTTCAGCGGTTCGCCCGCCGTGGACAACCAGTGGACCGTGGACGGCGCGGGAAACAACGATATCGGCTCGCAGCGCACGATTCTTACCTACCCTTCCATTGACGGCATCGATGAATTCAAAATTCAGCGCAACAGCTATGGACCCGAATATGGCGGCGCATCCGGCGGACAGATCAACATTGTAACCAAAGGTGGAAGCAACCAGTACCATGGCGACGTCTACTACTTCGGCCGGAACGATAAGCTGAATGCCAAGGATTTCTTCCTCCTGCCAGTAAGCAGCTGCAACTCGCCGAACGACCCCAGCTGCCGCAAGAACATGCTGCGCCGCAACGATTTCGGTGAGACCCTGGGCGGTCCGATCAAAAAAGACAAAGTATATTTCTTCTGGTCTCAAGAATGGAACCGCGAGCGCCGCGGCAGGGTTCATAGACATTGGACACCGACGCCAGCGGAGGTGGGCGGAAACTTCAGTGACCTGGCAGCAGCCCATCTCGCTGCGACAGATTCTAGCGGCGTGGACCACTGCCAAGGTCCGGCTATTCCTGTTGACCCTGCGACCGGCAAACGCTTTGTTGATCCAGTGACCGGCGCCACAAACGACATAATTCCGGCAAGCCGCCTCAGCCCTGCGGGACAGGCATATCTTGCTCCCTTACCGTTCCCGAATGTGATTAATCCAGTTACGAAGACGCTGAATCTCTGCGCTCAGAATAACTGGGTAGATCAGGTCCGCATACCAGTCGATTGGCGCGAAGAAGCTATTCGCGGCGACTGGAACATTACGAAGAAGACGACTCTTATGCTCAAGTATACCCAAGACGCTTGGATCAACTCGCTGCACGCGGATGAGGCGGCGGGACTCTGGGGTGACAGCGACTACCCAGCACTTTCCGACACCTGGAACCAGCCGGGCAAAATGTCCGTGGCAAAAATTACCACCACCATTAGCAACACCGCAGTCAATGACTTCCAGTTCTCCTGGTCGGGAAACCGCATCACCGTCAGCCGTGCCGGCGACACCCCCGCGCTGAACGACAAGATCAACGCGGCGATGCCGCGTCTGTTCCCCTACACTGACAAAATCCATGGGACCCAGGCGGCAGAGCCGGTCATGTGGGATGGCAACACGAACTCCGGTTTACTGGGGATTCTTTCACCCTGGCATAACCGGCAGGACCTGTTTGCCTGGAAAGACGATTTTTCCAAGGTTGCCGGCAAGCATACGTTTAAGGCCGGGTTCTTGTACACCCGCAACGCCAAGGATGAGGAAGTCGGCGACGAAGGCGGTGAGCTATGGGCGGGCGGGAACGCCAATGGTCCGGCTGTAGACTACCAGGGGCCAGGCTGGACGTCGCCAGGCTTTTGCGGCGGGGGCTGGGGAGCGGGCTGCAATATTGGCACCGGCAACTACTATGGTGACTACCTGCTAAGAGGCATGACGTTCGGTTACGACGAAACCCAGCGAAATCACGCGGCTCTGGTGCGCTGGCGGGACTATGAATTCTATGGTGGCGACGCGTTTAAGGTCAGCCGTCGCGTTACACTGAACTATGGAGTCCGCTGGTCTATTATCCGAGCGCCGTACCTGGATGACAACAAACTTGCCAGCTTCTCACCGGCGGTTTACGCAGCGGAAACCGCACTTCCAGCTGGCGATCCCTGCCGCGGCATGGTCCTGGCGAAGGGCGCTACAAATACGTGTTCCCTGATCGGCTCCTCGGCTACGCCGCCCGTTTTCGAGAATCGCTCGCTGATCCGCAACAATAATCACATGTTTATGCCGCGCTTAGGCATCGCCTGGGATGTATTTGGCACAGGACGGTTCGCGATCCGCGCGGGAGTGGGCCAGTTCGAATCCCGTGACCGGTTGCTGGCCATCAGCATGCGTGCCAACAATACGCCCTTTGGTGTCGGTACTGGCGCCACAAGGACGCTGGACGGACCTGGGCCTTTTGTTCAATTTCCCGCTAACAATTTTCCCGGCAATGATCCGGGTAACAGGAGTCTCTGCTCGACCTCAGGGTGTGTATTTGGAGCCGCTTTGGGCGGCTCTCCACACCAGGGACTCGACCCCAGCCCGAAGCAATCCAACAGTTGGCAGTGGAACCTGACGACCGAAACAGCACTCTGGAGGAACAGCAAACTGGAAGTCGG